>Ga0207703_10004712_pt1 | contig 11131 bp, 8 predicted proteins | sample KBSSwiS12_FD_184304 | JGI IMG/M metagenome (GOLD analysis project Ga0207703, IMG submission 184304) | Switchgrass rhizosphere microbial communities from Kellogg Biological Station, Michigan, USA - KBS Switchgrass S1-2 (SPAdes) (version 2) | ecosystem: Host-associated > Plants > Roots >... | reverse complement strand
TTGCTACATCACTCAGGTGGACGGGTACGCCGGAAGGGGCCAGATTGAGCGGGATCGCGCGGAAATCATCGAGGCTGTGCAGGTAGCCCGATGATCGAACCATGTATTCGGTCTCCGCGATCTCGAGCACCGAGCCGCCGGCTTCGTTGTTGCCACGCCGGATCGCCTCGATCACCTTCTCCTGCGGGATGTTGTAAGCAACGAGCTTGGCCGGATCGATCACGACCTGGTACTGCTTGACCATCCCGCCGACGCTTGCGACTTCGGCTACGTTGGGCAAGCTCTTCAGCTCATACTTCAGAAACCAGTCCTGCAAGGCGCGCAGTTGACTCGTGTCATGCCCACCGGTGCGGTCCACGAGCGCATATTCAAAGATCCAGCCCACACCGGTGGCATCCGGGCCCAGGACGGGTTTCGCGGTGGCCGGCAACCGGCTCTGCGCCTGGTTGAGATATTCCAACACGCGGGAGCGTGCCCAATACAGGTCCGTTCCCTCTTCAAACAGAACGTAGACGAACGAGTCACCGAAGAATGAGATACCGCGTACAGTCTTGGCCCCTGGAACCGACATCATCGTGGTTGCAAGGGGATAGGTAACCTGGTTCTCGACGATCTGCGGCGCCTGCCCCGGGTAGGACGTGCGGATGATGACCTGCACGTCTGACAGGTCGGGTAGCGCATCGACGGGTGTTTGCCGAAGCGCCCAAAGCCCCCACGCTGCCAGGAAGGCCGCGGCTAACAGGACGAGCCCTCGATTTCTGATCGATCCCCGGATGATGTGTGCAATCACGGCTGGCTCCCGGGCTCGGTTTTCTCTGTGTCGCGTTCCGAGTGGACACCGGTGATTCGCGCGAGGAGCCCTCTGAGGTTCGCTTCGGAGTCGATCAGGAACTGCCCGGAGGCCACGACAGTTTGCCCTTCCGTCAACCCCTTCAGGACCACGGTCTTGCCGTCCCAATCGGCGCCAGGCTGAACCTCCTTGGGGGTGAAATGGCTTTGGTCACTCGCCACGATGACCAGGGCGCGCGTACCGGTGTGGATGATGGCCTCCGAAGCCACATACAGAACCGGAGCTTGCTCACCTTCATCGAGCCTTACCTGTGCGTACATTCCCGGTCTCAGCCGTCTATTACGGTTGTCGAGCTCGATACGCACGCGTACGGTGCGAGTTTCAGCATTGGCTCGGGGAAGAATGCCGACCACCTGTCCTGTGAAAAGTTGGTTGGGGTAGGCCGTCAGACGAGCCTCCACATGCTTGCCGAGCTGGGCGATGCCGCCTCGTGCCTCGGGTAGGGCCGCTTCGATCCAGACGGTCGCGAGGCCGTTGATGTTGGCGAGTGTCGCTCCGGCGGAGACGGCCATTCCCTGGCGCGCGCCAAGCGAGTCGATCATGCCCGCGAGCGGGCTGCTGATGGTGACTGTTGTATGGAGTTCGTGAGTTGCCTGGATGCGAGCGATCAGCTCGGCAGGCATGCCCAACAACACCAGCCTCTGGCGCGAGGCCTCGATGAGGTCAGCGTCACCGCTTTTCAGGACGGCCAGAAACTCCGTCTGTGCGCCGGCCCACTCCGGAACGAGCAAATCCACCAGGGGTGCGTTCTTCTCGATCACATCACCTGGTGCCCGGGCGTACACGCGGGTCACGAATCCGTTGCTGCGTGCCTGGATGACGGCGATGTCGCGTTGATCGAATTCAATCGTGCCTACGGCTTCGATCGTTTGCGGCAGCAGTCCTTGCTCAACACGGGTGAATCGCACACCGAGATTCTGGACAATGGTCGGATCAATCTCGAGCGCCGGGTTCCCCTTGACTTCACCTTCATCGGCGTACCTGGGGACCAACTGCATGTCCATGTAGGGGGACTGGCCAGGTTCGTTGAAATGTTGATCCGGCTTCATCGGGTCGTACCAATAGAGCGGTTTTCGCTCACTATTGGCGGGGGGTTGGGTTGTGCGCGCGGGCTCGCGTCGCAGTCCGAGCCAATATCCGGCGGCGGTGCTCAGCGCCACGAGGAGGAGGGCACAGAGTGCGATTAGCGGGATTCGCCGTCGTGAATCGATCATCGCGAGGCCTCCGCCGGGGTGGTTGGAACTTCCGCACCCGGCCCGTAGAAGTAGTAGAGCCTCGCTGCGGCCGCGGCGACCTTCGCCTGGAGTGTGATCTCCTTCAGGTGTTGGTCGATCAGCTCGCGGCGGGCGGCGAGCACCGAGGTGAGATCAGCCTTACCGCCTCTGTAGCTCGCAAATAGAAAGTCAGCCTTCTCTTGCGCAAGCTTCAGGTGTACGTCACGCAAGCGGGAAAGCTGACGTGTCACCACCTCATAGTCCGCGAGGTCGCTCTCCAGCTCCTGGGTATGATCGCGCAGCATGGCATCGCGCTCACTTTCAACGCGGGAGAGCTCCTGGCGTTTGGCCTGGATCAACGGGTCCTGGCGTGTCTTTGCGAACAGCGGTAGATCGAGCGTGAATTGCAAAGTGACCATGTCGCTGAACGCGCTGCCGCGTCGCCCGTAGGCGAGCTCGACGCCCCAATCGGAACGCTTGGTGGCTTCCGCCCCGTGTACTTCGGCTTGCGCCATCTGTGTCAGGGGTATGAACACGGCGAGATCGGGATGCTCATGCACGTGTTCGCGTAGCTGCTGTGAATTCAGGTTCAACGCGGGTGGATCACCCTGCAACGGCTCTTCCGCGGCGGCTCCCACCCAACGCTTCAGAGCGATTTTCGATTTTGTGATGTCAGCCGCGAGCTCATCCCGGCGATCGGCCAACTCGGCCGCTTCCTGTTGCGGGATGACTGCATCGGCCGGTATGGCCTGGCCGCGTGCGAGTTGTGCTCTCACAGCCTGTGCGAACAGCTGGTTCTGGCGATCCAACTCGTCCAGAAGCACGTTGCGGCGTTCGAGGTAGTATCGATTCAACCACGCAAGCGCCGTGTCGCGCCGCACTTTCAAGATGCTGACTCGCCATTCGGCCTCCGTCCGGGCGATGTTGGCCTCCGCGACATCGATTTGGGCGCGGCGCTTGCCTCGGTTGGGCAACTCCTGCTGAACCCCAATCTTGCGCATGGTCATGAAGTCGCGCGTCAGGCTCCATTGATCGGCGCCGGTGACGGGTAGGTTCTCGATTCCGAGCGCGAGCCTGGGGTCGGGCAAGTGTCCAGCCGCGACTGCCGTGGAGTGGGCGGCCGCCACGCTCGTCGTTTGAACAGCGATGTCCGGCGAGGATCGAGTCGCTATGTCGAGTGCAGACGAGAAACTCAGCGGTTCGGCGCGCACGAGCGCGGCCGCTCCCGCGAAGGAAAACAACAGGATCGTTTTGAACATGATGACCAATCCGTGCGATCGGAACTTGCGCGCTGAGCGAGTTCATATGGCGCAGGCGCAGGGGCTCGCGTCGAGTCGATGAAACGTTGCGCGCGAGCGGAAATGCAGGCGGATGCCTGCCGGAGGGTCAGATCAGGCGGGGTGGACGCCAGAGTCCGTCGGGACTGAGGGAGGGCAACCCGTTGGGCGGGGTTCGTGAAATGTTGAAATGAACCGGAGGTTCGAGCCAGGTGAGAACCGCGCCCGGCTCGCAAGGTTGTGGGCTCTTGCAGTTATAGCCGGCTTTGCATGCGCTGCAAGTGTCCTTTTTGCTCAGCGGGCTATCACCGAGTCGCTTACAGGGTGTTCCGGGATCTTCCTTCCCAGGGCAGCAGTCACCAGCGAGCGTGACGTGAGTGGAGCTTCGCATTTCTTCCTGGCAGCTACGCTGCGACGAGCCTGCCAGGCCATAGCCAGGCAGTGTCAGCAGCGTCAAGAGCACGGTGATGATGCGAAACATCCGCATCCGCACAGGGTAATAGCCGGAACGGGCTCAGACAAGACGCATCTGCGCCGAATCGCGCAATAGCTGCCGCCAACTCCCGGCCCGTCCTGCGAAGTAGCCTGAAGTGTTACTTCAGGCCCAATTGGCCGACTGCTGAACCGAGATTCTTCTCGAAGTCCTCGAACGCTGGGGTATAGGCATCCCGCCAGTTGCCGTCCTTTGCGACCTGGCCCAGATTTTTGCCGTAACCTCGAATGACTGCGGTGTGGGTGCTCCCGTCCGCGCCATGAACGGTCAGCAGGCATTCCATTTTCGCCTCAAACGTGAGAGTCACAAAACCTGGAGTCGACCAAGCCCAAAATTCATTCACAGATACTGCGACGGAATTCGATGCCTTCGGGTCGTCGATCACTCGATAGCCACTGCTGCGAAGACCCTGCTCGACGAGGGTGCGAGCTTTCTTGGTCACCGAATCGTCGGCTGGCAGACCGATGTCACCCATAGCGTGTCCCCAGGTGTTGCGCTGGCGACCGATCATGTGATCCTTCTCCGCGGCGGACATCTTGTTGACGTCTCCATCGATCGATGGGACGGAAGGATCCCAGGGTTTGTTCTCAAATTTGCGTTCGTCGCTGACAGACGCGACGTATACGCTTCCCCGATTACTTTCGCTCGTCGCTGCAGCCGCCGGCACCGGGAGATCTAACGTGCGTCGACCTGTCACGCAGCCGGTTTGCAATGCAATCAGGGCAACAATAGGAATCACAGACCAAGACTTCATGAAGTTCCTTTTTCTGCAGTGGCCACGCCTGCGGAGCGACACAATACTGTCGAGCTCAGGATAGTTCAATGCTCAGCTAATTGCCCAGCTGGGACACAATTTATTCATATAGAAAAATTGTCCTGTAGAGAGAAACTCTCTAGTATGGGCTCACGGACTCGCGCGGGTCTTTTGCAAACCAACCCTTTCCAGGAAGGAGACAAGCCCATGTCTGTTTATGACTCGTTGCAAAGACTCGCCCACGGAGTGTTGCTGCCATTGGCAGGAGCATTGGCACTGTTGGGTGTGTTGCTCGTGCCGGTGCCGGCTGGCGCTCGTGGTGCATCAATCCCATGGGGAAATGTCGCATGTAACCCCCCGTCGGCGCAGTTCCCCGATCCAGCCATCGGCCCGCAGCAGTGTGCCTACATCCAGGTTCCGCTGGATTATCGCAACCCCAGGGGGAAGCAGATCCTCCTGGCTGTCTCCATTGTCCGCGCGGACCCGGCCAAACGCCGTGGTGTGTTGTTTCTGAACGAAGGCGGACCGGGTGGCGCGAGCCTGGACGCGCCGAGAGTGATTTATGCCCTGTTGCAGGGAACGTTAGGTGAAGCAGCGGCCACGGCGTTGTTGTCGCAATACGATCTGATCGGCTTCGACCCGCGGTTTGTCGGGCACAGCACCGGCACGACGTGTCAGATGACCGCGCAACAGGCGGATCAGATATTCACACCGCTCGAACAGAAACAGTCATTCGAGGCCACAGCAGCGTTCGTGAAGCAGGTGGCGGCCGGGTGCTCACAATCCGACGCGGTGCCGTTCGCGACCACCGCGAATACCGCTCGTGACATGGATGTCGTTCGGCGCCTGCTCGGTGAGGACAAAATCAACTACTTTGCGTGGTCCTATGGCAGCTATCTGGGCTCTGTCTACGCGACGATGTTTCCCAACAATACGGACCGCGTCGTCATCGACAGTGTTGTGGATCCGAACTGGGTGTGGCGTGAGCAGTTCCGCTCATGGGGCAGCGGTGGCGCGATCCGTTGGCCTGACTTTGCCAATTGGGCCGCGGCAAACGACGCCACTTACCACTTCGGTGATACACCTGACAAGGTGACGGCTTTGTATTATCAACTATATGCCAAGGCTGATGCCGACCCTCGTCCTTATCCCGATGTGTTCGCTGATGGCACACTGGTCAACGGGCCCATGTTCAGGGAGCTGACGTTTGCGTTCATGGAGCACGACAGCTTCTTCCCGCAGTTGGCGGCGGTGTGGCAGACGGTGATGAATGCCAGCTCCGCAGATGCTTCGGCCGGCGGTGTCCCCGAGACCGGCGGGCGATCTATTGCAGCAGCCCAGATGGCAATGCCCGCATCGACCACCATCCCTTCATCCCTGACGCCTATTCCTGTGGACAACGCACCCGCGTCAGGTCTGTCGGTCGTTTGCAATGACGTCGCGTGGTCGCGATCGCCTGAGCAATATCGCGCGGAGTATCAGTCGGACATGGAAATCTATCCAATGTTCGGCGCTCTCGGGTCGAATATCTACTCCTGCGCCTATTGGGCCACCTCGCCGATCGAGCCGCCGGTACCGATCACCTCAAATGGACCGCACAACATCCTCATGTTGCAAAACCTGCGTGACCCCAACACTCCCTATGCAGGGGCAAAGGAGATGCGTAGCGCGTTGGGACAACGGGCGGTGATGGTTTCCGTCGACGAAGGCGGCCATGCGATCTTCGGCTTCGAGACCAACTCCTGCGTCAATGAGGCCGCTGTTGCTTACCTCGGCAACGGCGTGCTGCCCGCTCAGGATACCTCCTGCGCGGCAGAGACCTCCAAAGCGGCTCAGGTGCCGATTACTCCTGAACGGCTGCGCGTATTGAAACAGGCGGCACGAAGGATTTCGGGCCTGCCGCGAGCCCACTGAAGATCAGGGGCTCCAAGGGGTTGGCAGAGGCCGAAGAGCAGTCCCGATCAGGCTCACCAATGCTGAGAGATTGAGCGGTTTCTGCAAGCACGGAGTCTCCTGAAACTGTGCCGGCAGGAATTGCGCGTCGTAACCGGTTGTGAAGATCAAACCAACCCGCGCAGCGCGCAACTGCGCTGCGAGCTCGAAGTCAGGATAGCCGTTGAGGTTGATGTCCAGCAGCGCAAGGTCAGGCCGCTCTCGCCGGAGCAGCTCGCGCGCCTTTCGGACGTTGCCTGCCGGCCCCACAATTGACGCTCCGCGCAGCCGCAGGCTCGAGGCCAGTTCGGACGCCACGAAGTAGTCATCCTCAACAATCAGCAGGCGCAAACCTTCGAGAGGCTCGTCAGCTCTGGTCGCGCGTTGCAAATTGGCCGAGCAGGTCATCAGGTCTGGGCTCCGAAGGTTCAGTGCAGCTCGTGAGGTGGCACCGGGAATGTGAGCGAGCAACGCAAGCCCTCAGGTTCCACGACCACCGAGCTGGAGCCACCGAGCTCATACGGAAACAACAGCTCAATGACCTCGAAGCCGAAGCCCTTCCGATGATTCGCGCGCAGCACCTGTTTGCCACGTTCGAGCCAGTCGAGCACGACCCGGGTTCGCCGCGGCCCCTCCAGTCGCCACCTGACAGACAGCTTATCGCCCAAGTGCCCCAAGGCGCCAAACTTGACGGAGTTGGTCGCCAGTTCGTGCAGTGTGAGTCCCACGGTCTCGGCCTCTTTCGCTCCGAGCACCACCCTCGGACCACCGACTTGCAAATGCTCGTCCGGGACCGACTGTGCAAGGAACTCCGCGCGTACGAGCTCTTCGAGGTCCACGCCGGCATTCGGAGCACGCAACAAAAAGCCATGCACTCGTGCGAGGGCGCCCAACCGGCCCTCGAGGTGCGCTGCATACTCTTCAATGGAGACTGACGTCTCGACCATCCGTCGTACTATCGACCGGACCATTGCCAGAAGCCCGCGCACCTGGCGCTGAAAGTCGAAGAAGCGCGCCCGCTCATGCGGGGCAAACGTATGCAGGTGAAAGGGCAATGGCCGCTGGGACCCAGTCGAGCGAAAAGCGAGCGCTGCTGCCTGCGCCAGTGTGCCAAGCAGTTCCCGGTCGAGGTCGGTGATCTCGTGCGGTGATTCCCAGACAACGGTCATGAGCGCATCGTTTGGGCTCGCACCGGCTGCAATCGTGATGGATGTTCCCTGCGTTCCGGTCGCGGCCGCATCATCGGCTGTTGGATCGGTCGCGGACGCGGTCCCCTGGCGAAGAAATACTGAGTGGGCTTCGCACAACTGTTGCGCGGCCCTCTCGACAGTGTCGTTGATCTCTTCGCGGGAGGAGCAAGCCGTCAGCTCACGCATGGCTGTCCCCAAACATTCCCAGGGTGACTGGGCGCCGTTCTCGACCTTCGTGGTACTCATGATTGAACTATCAACCGGGTTTGGGAGGGCTGCGCAGGGCGTTGGGCCTGCGGATTATGCGGCAACTTCCCGTGTAGCTTGATAACCCAGGTTAAGTCACGGGAGACTGGGCAGCCGCACGGGTCAATGCGCAGGCGTTACCTTTGCAACATGCGTGAGCTCATCAATGTACAGCGGCAGATCCATGGTAAAGCGAGCGCCGCGGGCCGTTACCTGGTAGGCCGTCTTCGCATCGAGGACATAAGGCAGCATGTGTTCCAACAGCTCCCGGCCGTACCCGGTGTGTTCCCAGTCAACGGCGGCTGGGTCCGACGCAGGTCTTTCCTCCAGCCATTCCAGTCGCAGTTGAGGCTCATCGGGTGCGCAGTCTACCAGGTTCCAGCGGATGGAAATCCGTCCCTGGGGTGTCAGCAAGGCGCCATATTTCAAGGCGTTGGTCGTGAGCTCGTGGATGACCAGCGCGAGCGCCTGGACGATGGAATTTTGTAGGTGGATCTCTGGTCCGTAAAGACTGAGCTGCTGCGCGACGGTCGTGGCGCCGAGCGCTTCGAACTCCATCCGTATCAAAGCCCCCAGGGTGATCGGGTTGCTATCGGCGCGCGAAAGCAATCCCTGCGCTCGCGACAGTGCATCGAGCCGATCGGCAAACTGCACGCGGAACTGCTCCAGCGAGCCCGCATCGTCGCAGGTCAATGTCGCCAGAGATCTGATCACGCCGAGCAGATTGCGGGTGCGATGCTGAAGCTCGGCAACCAACAGCTTCTGACGCTGGCGCGCCTGATGCTCCTCTGTCACATCCTGGACGACCGCGAGCATGCGTATCGGGCGGCCAGCCTCGTTGTAGAAAAAACGTCCGCGGGCGCAACACCAACGCACCGAGTTGTCAGGATGAACGCTGCGATAAACGTGTGCAAACCGTTCTGAGAGAGCTCGTGAAACGTCCAGTTGGGCCAGCAGTCCATCCAGATCGTCAGGATGCACGCGTTGGGTCCACGCTCCAAAGCTCGGCTCGATCTCCTGCAGAGCGTAGCCATACAGGGGATACATCTGATCGGACCAGATCACCTGGCCGGTTTCGATATTCCAATCCCAGGTCGCCAATCGGCCCGCCATCAATGCCAGGCGCAGACTTTCCTCGCGGTCGTGGAGCTCGCTGCGGATTGCAGCGCGCTGACGGGCACTCTCGTCGGTGATCGCGTCAGCCAAGGCGAGTTGTACGGTCAGGTCGGCCCGTTGCTCCCCGAATTTTGCATCAACCTGACGCAGTCGCTGTCGCGCCTCGACGATGTCGGATGTTTCGATGAGCCTCTGAAGCACCGCGTCTATCGGACCGCTCGGATGCCGCAACGGTGTCACGGACATCGTGAAAAAGCGCTCGCGCGCAACACCCTGTTCGCGGATCACATACGGTCGATCCTGCACCAGCACCGCAGCGCCCATGCGAAACACGCTTGCATGCCTGAACTCGTCCAGATGGGCTGATTCGGGCCAGACTCGTGCAAACGTTCTGCCGAGTGCCTGTGGGTGACGGTGCCCGAGAATTGCCGTATACGCATCGTTGTAGATGTGGATGCCCTCGCTCGTCCATAGAAGACAGGCAGGCTCCGGCGTGTCGAGAACCAGTTGTATGGCGCACCGGATGTGTCCGGGCCAACCTGAGATGCTACCGACCCGCGTTTTACTCCATTCGTGGGCGCGAATGCGCGTGGCCATCCCGCTGCTTCCCAGCGGCCACACGGAAGGGCCGACGCCTTCCCCATCTCTGGCGCGATCGGAAAGATCATTCGTTGCCTGGGCCGATCCGATGTCCATAAAATCTGGTTTATCAGATTGTCGCGTGAGTGCAAGTATGGACGAGCCGAGAACCGGCGCCGAGGCTCGGGAGAATCGCTCCGTCCTGCCGTTTCCCATCGTCGGTATCGGCGCCTCCGCCGGAGGAGTTGAAGCCCTGCAGGCCTTCTTCCAGCACGCGCCAGTCGACGCCGGGATGGCTTACATCGTTGTCCAACACTTGTCTCCCGAGCATCAGAGCCTCATGGCGGAGATTTTATCCAGGCATACCGCCATGCCCGTGCATCAGATCAAGGATGGGATGTTGGTTCAGCCCAACCAGGTGTATGTAATCGCTCCGGGTTTCACGTTGACCTTGAAAGAGGGGAAGCTCCACCTTGGCGAGCCGATAGAAAAGCGAGGGCATCGCTGCCCGGTTGACGATTTTCTGCGCTCACTGGCGCAAGAGCAGAAAGAGCGCGCTATCGCAGTCATTTTGTCCGGAACGGGTACGAATGGGACTGCTGGAGCGCAGGCGGTCAAGGCAGCCGGTGGCATCTGTGTTGCGCAGAACCCGGAATCCGCCGCATTCCCAGGAATGCCCCGGAGCGTTGTACATGCAGGCTATGCTGATCAGGTAGTGGAGGCTGCTGAGATTCCGGCTGTCCTCATGCGGTACATCGCCGCTCCTTACGTCGGTGCTGAAGGCGAGGCGCGCCGTGCGGAAGATGAGCTGCGGCGGGATCAGGCACATTTACGGGAGGTTCTCGCACTCCTTCGTACGCGCACCCGCCACGATTTCAGCGGCTATCGCAAGCCAACTCTGTTGCGGCGGATTCAACGTCGGATGGGGCTGCTGGGACTCACGAGGCTGGGTGACTACGCAGAGTCGCTACGCCAACGCCAAGAGGAAGCCGTCTTTTTGGCGAACGACCTCATGGTCAACGTGACCGGATTCTTTCGAGATCCTGAGGCGTGGGATGCGTTGCGCACGGCTGTGATCAGCCCTTTGTGCGCGTCAAAGAGCGAAGGCGAGCCGGTGCGCGCCTGGGTAGCGGCATGTGCCAGCGGTGAGGAGGCCTACACGTTGGCCATCGTCATCGCCGAGGAATTTCGAGCGCGGAGGATAGAGCGTCCTGAGGTCAAAATTTTCGCCACGGATACCGCAGACAAGTCGCTCGCGCTGGCGCGCGCTGGCGTATTCCCGGGCGGCATCGAGGCAGATGTCCCGCTGGAGCTGCTGGACCGCTATTTCGACAAGGATGACCATACCTACCGAGTCAAAAAGGACATCCGGGACATGCTCGTGTTCGCACCGCACGACATCCTGCGCGACCCACCGTTCTCCAGGGTCGAATTGTGCACTTGCCGCAATCTTTTGATTTACCTCGAGCCGGAGACGCAG
>Ga0207703_10004708_pt1 | contig 11138 bp, 8 predicted proteins | sample KBSSwiS12_FD_184304 | JGI IMG/M metagenome (GOLD analysis project Ga0207703, IMG submission 184304) | Switchgrass rhizosphere microbial communities from Kellogg Biological Station, Michigan, USA - KBS Switchgrass S1-2 (SPAdes) (version 2) | ecosystem: Host-associated > Plants > Roots >... | reverse complement strand
AAACAAAGCGTCACGCGAGGGGTCTTCAACCGCAACATCCCGATCTCAATTTCACCGGCTACCTGGCCCACGAGTACTCGCCCGCTGAGGGGCATGATCCGATGGCGACGCTGAATCGGGCCATCGAAATCTGCGACGCGTAGCGGCCGCGCTTCTACGCGGTCTCCATGCGCGCGGCGTTCTCGAGGCCCAGCTCGGTGATCGAGATCTGGCGCATCCGGAACTTCTGGACCTTCCCGGTGACGGTCAGCGGGAACTCGATCGTGAAGCGAATGTATCGAGGGATCTTGTACGGCGCCAGAACAGTGCGGCAGTAGTCGCGGATTTCGTCGGCGGTCGCCGTATGACCTTCGCGAAGCCGGACCCAGGCGCACAGTTCCTCGCCGTACTTCGGATCGGGCACGCCGATCACCTGGACGTCACCGATTTTCGGGTGCGCGTAGAGGAGCTCTTCGATTTCTCGCGGGTAGATGTTCTCGCCGCCGCGGATCACCATGTCTTTCAGCCGACCCACGATGTTGACGTAGCCATCCTCGCGCATCACCGCGAGATCGCCCGTGTGCATCCACCGCGCGCTGTCGACGGCGGCGGCGGTCGCGACCGGGTCGTCCCAGTATCCCAGCATCACCGCGTATCCGCGGGTGCACAGTTCGCCCGGCTCGCCGCGTCGCACGATCGCGCCCGTCGCCGGGTCCACGACCTTGCATTCGAGATGCTCGTGGATCGTGCCGACGGTGGCGACACGCGTTTCGATCGGATCGTCGACGACGGATTGAAACGACACCGGAGAGGTTTCCGTCATGCCATAGGCAATGGTCACGTCCGGCATGTGCATGCGATCGACGACCTGGCGCATGACTTCAACCGGGCATGGCGATCCCGCCATGATCCCCGTGCGCAGCGACCCGAGCCGGTAGCTCGCGAATGACGGATGTTCGAGCTCCGCGATGAACATCGTCGGCACGCCATAAAGCGAGGTACAGCGCTCGTCCTGCACCGCTCGAAGGCACGCCTCCGCATCGAACGATTCGCCGGGAAGGACGACCGTGCACCCATGCGTCAGCGCCGCCAGGCTTCCCAGCACGCAGCCGAAGCAGTGATAGAAGGGGACCGGAAGGCAGATGCGATCGTCGGCGGTGTATCGCAGACGTTCGCCGATGAAGAAGCCGTTGTTCAGGATGTTGTGATGCGAAAGCGTGGCGCCCTTGGGCGCGCCCGTCGTGCCCGAGGTGTACTGAATGTTGACCGGATCGTCGAACTGCAGGCCGGCCTCGCGCGCGCGCAGCCGCGATTCCGACACACCTTCTCCGTTCGCCGCCAGGTCGTCCCAGGACAGGCCGCCCGGATTGCGGTCGGTGCCGAGGTAGACGATCGTGCGCAGGGCTCCCAATCCGGGCGCCACTTCCGCGAGCATCGCGACGTAGTCGGCGTTGCGGAAACGCCGCGCGGTGATCAGGACCGACGTGCCCGACTGGTGAAGCGCGTATGCGAGCTCCCGGGTCCGGTACGACGGATTGATGTTCACGAGAATCGCGCCGACTTTCGCGGCCGCGTACTGCGTGATCAACCATTCGGCGCAGTTCGGGCTCCAGATGCCGACGCGGTCGCCCCGTTCGACGCCCAGCGCGAGCAGTCCACGTGCAATGCGTTCGACCTCCTCCCGCAACTCCTGGTAGGTGAAGCGGAAGTGCTGATGGCAGGAGACGAGGGCCTCTCGCGCGGGAAACGCCGAGGCCGCACGGTCCAGGCATGCGCCGACCGTTTCGCCGAGGAGCGGCATCGCCGACGGGCCGCTCACATACGAGCACGTCATGGCGCGTGGATTATAGGCGATTGACCGCGCGTCGACGCTACTCGGGCGGCGTGAGATCGTGCTGGGCGGCGAACAGGGCCAGTTCCAGGCGGCTCGAGACGCCCAGCTTTTCGAAGATGTTGGTCAGATGGTGCTTGACGGTCTTCTCGCTGATCCCGAGCGCGTCCGCAATCTTCTTGTTGCCGGCGGCCCCGACGATGAAGCCGACGATCTGCAGTTCACGTTGCGTGAGTCCGAAGGCGGGGGCGCGCTCGGTCGGCGTGCCCAGCGTTCGCAGCGCGAACACCAGATCCGAGACGCTCTCGCGCCCCACCCAGTACTCGCTGGCCATCACCGTCCGGATGGCTTTGAGCAGCAGCCCGGTGGCCGATTCCTTGAGCACGACGCCGCGCGCGCCGAGTTGAAGCGCCTTGACGATATCCGCCTTGTCGATCGCCGCCGTCAGCAGGATCACCTTCGGCGAGTCCGAAACGCTGGCGAGGGTTTTCAGTACTTCCAGCCCCGACACCCTCGGCATCGCGACGTCCAGCAGCAGGATGTCGGGCCGGAGGCTGCGCGCGAGGCGCACCGCTTCGTCGGCATCGACCGCTTCGCCCACCACTGTCAGATCCGGTTCCGCATCGAGCAGGCGGCGCAGGCCGTCGCGAAAGATCGGATGATCGTCAGCGATCATGATTCGCACGATTGGCGGAACTTTCTTCATGGCGCGGCCTTCAGCGGGACGGCCACCTCGACGCGGGCGCCGAACCCGGGCTTCGACTCTACAACCATCGTACCGCCGATAATCCGGACGCGCTCGCCGATCGTCCTCGGTCCCTGACGAAGCGCCTCGAGCTCCTCCTGGGACCGCCGTCCTGCAAAGGGGAATCCCTGGCCGTCGTCCTCGATCGACACCTTCCACCAGGCGGCGTCGACGTCCGCACGGACGAGCACGCGATTGGCGCCGCTGTGCTTTCGAACGTTGACGAGCGCTTCGTGGACGATGCGCGCCACCTGGCGGCGGACGTGCGGCGTCAGCGTGACGCTGTCGCCGTTGGACACGAATCGCGCCGCAATGCCCGTGTAACGGCCGAACCGGTCGACCACCTCGCTCAAATGATGCAGCAGGTCGCCCGCTTCGACGTCGCCGACGCGGATGCCTTCCATCAGCTCGCGGACCGTGATCACTTCGTTTCTGACGATGCGGTGCACACGGGCGAGATCGTCGGCAAGCTCGGGCGCCTCGGCGGCGGCGCGGCGGTGCAGCACGACCAGCTCCATTTCGAGCCCGAGAAGCGATTGCGTGACGCCGTCGTGCAGTTCACGGGCGATGCGGCCCCGTTCGAGGCTCTCGGCGTGCGTGCGCAGTCGACGCACCAGGTAGTGGCCGTACACGACCGGACCAACGTGCTTGGCGAGTTGAAGCGCGAACCGGGCGCTCTGTTCGCGATGGATGCCGAGACCGGGCGCGAGGACGAATAACCGGCCCGTCCATGTGTCGCTCAGACGGAGCGACACACCGATCAGTCGCCGGACTGGATGCGCCGCGATGAAACCGGCGGGCAAGGCAAGCGCTCCCGACGACAGCCATCGGCCGAGCTCGTCCACGGCTACGGCACGGAATTGTTCGCGATGGCGTGGCAGCATGCCAGCGACCGCGTGCCACGCATCTCCCGGCGTCTCGAACAGATAATCGTCGTATCGCGCCGGGGCAAGCTGTTCGGGGCGGGCGACGATCTGCCCATCGCCGGACGAGTCGGCCACCCAGAGCCAGACACGCCCGGATTGCTGTTCCTTCAGCACCAGCAACACCTGCGTCGCTCTGAATACGCGGCGCACCGACTCGAGGACGAGGCTGAGCGTCTCGCCGAACTTGCCTCCGAGGCGGGCCTGCGTCAGCACGAAGGAAACGTCGCGGGATTCCAGACGGCGGCGCTTCTCGTTTTCGGCCAGATATCCGACCGCAGCGCCCATCGCGCCGATGTAGATCGCGCGCAAGATGAACCCGTTCAGCTCGAATTGCTTCTGTACCGGTCCAAACGACAGAACGGCCGAGCGGACGATGATCGCCTCAACGCCCATCAGCGCATCGACGATACAAGCGGTGATCATCACTTCGCGAAAGCCCCAGCGATAGGCCGCGGCGAGCAACGGGTAGAGCAGGAAAGTGAATAGCGGACTGTTCGGCCCCGCGGTGACCAGAGTGAGCAGCGTGGCGAAACCCACGTCGGCCGTCTGGACGCTCAGCGGGAGGTTCTCCGGAATCGTGGTGGCACGCACCAGGCCGACGAGGAGGATCAGGGCAAAGGCGGCGTAGACAATGAGAAGCGTGTCCACGATCCCGACGTAATGGGACGGTTCCGGCGGGTCGAGCCGGACGATGAGAACAGCGGCCATCGACAGCAGCGCGCGCGCGACGGCAATGACGCGCTCGACCAGCCGCGCCTCGGTCGGATCGCCTTGTAGTTGAATCGCAGCGCGCTCGGGGGCGCCCGCGACGCTCGCCTCCATGATGTGGTGGCGTGATAGTAGCGCAGTAATGAATCGTTGTGTTTGGAAGTCGCTGACTAGTTGTGGGTTGTGCGATTCATCGAGCTCGGGCCGCCGTGGCTGTAGCCACGTGGTGATGCAGGCGGGCGCGGTTCCTCAATCCGTTTCGATCCAGCCCTCACGCGCGCATTGACCGCGGAGGACGGCCAACTCCTGCTCGGCAACGGCTCGTGTTGGATGTCGACTCCCGTATAGAAGAGTGCCGTCCAGCAGAATCTGGGCTTCGATGTTCAGGTTGTCGCGGACGACAATCGCACCGGCGAGCACGTGCCCCTCGCTGTGAAGCCACCATTGCGGAACAGGAGACGACGACAGCTGGTTCATCAGCAAGGACCTCAGGAGTTCGACCTGGCAAAAATATCCCGAAAAGCTTACAGCTGAGCTGAGGGCCCTGTAAATATGTCCTTAGTCCGACGGAATGCGACCTTTGTCCCACCAATTCAGATCGAGCTCAGGATCTCCTCGGCGGCGCGAGCGCCTTCGAGCGCCGCTCCTTCCATGAAGCCCTGGAAATCCACTGAGCAGTGTTCTCCGGCGAAGTGGCAGTGTCCGGATGGCTCCCTCTCTACACCGGCAAACAGCGTGTACTGTCCGACCCGCCAGTAAGAGTAGGAGCCGAGCAAAAACGGATTCGACGCCGGCGTGTCGAGCGTGGCCCGGCTGTTCCACTCTGGTGTGATCCCGGGAAACACTGGCTCGATCTGTGCGAGAAACGTCCTCGCGTACGAATCGACGACGTTCGGATTTCCTCGATCGCCCGTGAAGGCCGCGCCAATGCTCCCACCGGTGTAGTCCACGAGAATTCCGGCCGGACCCTCCTGCGCGCGCGTGACGTCCCACGCAATCTGGTACCCGGTGTCCGCGTAGCTCGACCCGTTGCTTGTTCCCCAGGGCCCCGAGTCGTTCCACATACGGCGGTTGAACTGCAGGTGCAGCTTGGCGTTGGTGCCGTAGCCCACCTGCTCGATGGCCGCCCGCTTGGTCGCGCCGAAGCCGGCGTGACTGTAGTCGAGCGTCCGCAGGATCGAGAAGGGAATGGCGAGCACGACGCGGTCGGCTTGTACGGTGAACGCCGATGACCGCTCGCGGAATCGCAGCGCGAACGAGCTGTCTGCGTTCAAGCTGATCTTCGTCAGCGGAGTATTGAGCCTGATGCTCGAGGCCGGCAGGGCAGCCGCCATCGCCTTCGGCAAGCCTTCATTGCCGCCGGCCAGGCGATAGCGCTCGTCCGACTCGCCAAACAGCGCGAATTCGCTCCTGTTGGGCTGGAATGCCAGCAGGTAGATCAGATTGAGCGCACTCTGATCGGTGGTGTCGGCGCCGTACTCGGTGTTGTAGGCGACATCGAGAAGCTGTCCCATTCGGCTCGCGTGACCGCCGGGCACGCGGCTCTCGATCCAGTCGTACACGCTCATCTGATCCAGCGTGTAGCCCGCCGCGTTGTAGCTGTTGTAGAGCGTCGGATAGCCGGCCGCACGCAGGTCCTTCTTCGCCGCGCGATAGACCGCATCGAAGTCCGCGTCGACTTGCTCCACCGGGTAGTACCGTCCGGAAAAATAGAAGGTGTCGGTGGTCCCGCGGGGCTCGGCGGACAGGACGTCCCAGAGATCGATTCTGAAGCGCCTTGCCAGGCGCAGGATCGTCTGGTGCGAGCTGTCGATGAGCTCGCCGCAATGCTCCGTCACCTGACCGTCCTGCCACGTCGTCGTATCGGAGTGCATGCGCCCGCCGATACGCGGCGATGCTTCAAACACGGTGCTGGCGTAGCCGGCGTCCCGAAGGGTGAGCGCGGCGTTCAGCCCCGCGATGCCGCCCCCGACGATGGCAATGCGGGGTGGTGATGCGGCCCACGCCGTTGCGGGGCGCAGCACGGCCCCGGCCGCTCCGGTCGCAGCGATCTTCAGGAAGTCGCGGCGGGTCGTGCGCAGCCGGCGGTCGGCGTGAATTTCCGCCAGCGGGCGGCCCGTGGCCTCATGTTCGGTGAAATCGCGATAGAGCCGTTGAAGAGAGCCGAGAAGAGGAGTGCGAGTCATCGGTGCAGATTCGTGACATTTTCCTTGACGCCCGCTACACCAGCTGCTAGCGTCGTGTCAAGAGTCCGAGGACTGGAGCGATTTGAATGCTTCACGTAACCTGTCCAAGCTGCCAGGGGAAAGCGACGCTGATGCCCGTGCTGAGCGACATCAGCGACGTGGACTTCTACCAGTGCGGAACGTGCAAGATGGTGTCGCTCACACCGAAAGCTGCGAGCGGCCCGGCCGTCCCGTTCGTGCTGACTCCCGCCGAAGCGGGAGTGTTCCGTCATCCCACGCGAGTCTGATCGAGCCCGCCCGCGCGCGGATTTCCCGCACCGCCGCAAACCAGAAGGCTGAGACTGTCTCCGCGTTCACGGTTTCGTTGTGACTGCAAACGGACCCACTTCAGGTTTCCCTTGTGTATTCGTGAGCGGACCGAGCTCGGCGGCCACGCCGCGCGCGATCGCCGCTGTTTCGCTGCCTGCCTGAAAACAGGTGAAGTCGGGCCGGTCGCGCCACGCGATGGGTCCGCACAGTCGGACACCCGCCTTGATCGCGGCGTCGTGCACGATGTTGATGGCGCGCTCGTAATCGGGAGTCGCCTGGCGGAAGCCCGAGAAGTTGCCGAGGTCGCCGCTGGCGGCGAAGATCGCGGTCACGCCGGGGACTTTGGCGATCGCGTCGGCGTTTTTCAAGCCTTCGAGCGTCTCGATCATCAGGATCAGCACGATGTTGTCGTTGATCGTGTTGCGATAACCACCGGGCACACCGCCCCACATCGTGGCGTCGAATGCCTGGCCGCCGCCGTTGCTGCGTCGTCCGAGCGGTGGGAAGTAGGCCCAGTTGCGCGCTTCGATCGCCTCTTCGACCGTGTCGACGGTCGGGACGACGACGACGAGCGCGCCGGCGTCGAGCGCGTGTTGAATTTCGCGCTCGTCGGTATAGGCGACGCGCACGCCAGGCACCGCTTTGGCGTTCGGACACGTTCGCCACATGCGGGCCACGGCCTCCCAGTCGCGCGAGTCGTGCTGCATCTCCGTCCAGATGAAGTCGTAGCCGGCGTTGGCCATCGCGCAATAGGTGGCGGGATCGGTGGCGCTGAAGAGCGTTCCGCCGGTCACCTTGCCGCCCTGCATGATCTTCAGCTTTGCCGGGTTCCAGATCTTCGCGCCCGCCGGCGGATTGAACGCCGGCCCGTACTTCCACGTCGCGGGATCGAACGGCCCCTGATTCACCGCCCCGGGCGGCGCCACCATCCGCGCGTTGCTGTCCTTGCCGGCCGGAGCGGCCAGCGGGAAGGTCAGCGTTCCTGGAGCCGCGTTGGCGGCGTACGGATCGGCCCGCGGCGCAGGCTGTGCTGGCGCGGGCGGCGTCGCCGCGGGCTGCGCCGGCGGATTCTGCGTCTGGGCCGCAAACGTCACGATTCCCAGAGCCACGCATGCGAGTGTCGCGATAAGTGGGTGCTTCACGTTCATTCTCCCTGTCGATCGTGTTCGCGCGCCGCTCGCGCGACCCGCAAACGCTGAATCGCGAGCATATTACTCGACTTCGAGACATCTTCTGAGGCCGGAATCGTGACAGCTGAAGCAAGTCTTTGCCGGCGGCCCCGAAACTTGACCCATTGAGTCGAGTTTCGGGTTCTCAAGAGTTCAACGGAATTTCAGTGTAAGAATTGGAGCGCGTCATGGATCTCCGCGCAAGAATCCTTCTCGCCGCGTTCACTTGCGCCAGCGCCGCGCTGCTGGCTGCGCAGCAGAACCCGAATGACACCGGAAGGAACCCGCCGGCCGGCAGTCCCGCGGCGGTTGCGGCAGGGAGCCGGCTTTTTCAGCAGACCTGTGCGTCGTGCCACGATGATCCCGGTCGCGCGCCCTCGCTCGCGACCGGAACCTTCGTCCATGGAAGTGAGGACGGCCAGATCGGTCAGACGATCCGCAGCGGTGTCCCCGGGTCGCAGATGCCGCCATTTCCGGGGCTCAGCCCCGAACAGGTGTCGCAGCTCGTCTCGTACATCCGCAGCCGCTCGACGCCGGCGGTCGGCCTTGGCGCGAATGTCGCGCCGGCTGCACGAGCGGTTGGTGATTCCGCGGCCGGCGAGATTCTCTTTTACGGTCGCAGCGGCTGTGCGACCTGCCACGAGGTCAACGGTCGCGGCGGCTCGGTAGGACCAGATCTGTCTGCGGCAGGACGAGCATCGGCAGCGGCGCTTCGCCAGAAGATTCTTGCTCCCAACAATCCGATGCCTCCCGCTGAGGGTGGCGGACGTGTGGGCGGCGGCGGTCGCGGCGGCCCGCAGCCGCTGGTCGTCGTCGCCAGGACGACGGACGGTCGAGAGATTCGCGGCGTACGCCGTAACGAAGACACGTTCTCGCTGCAGATGGTGGACGCCTCCGGTCAGCTTTTCCTGCTCGACAAGCTGAACCTCGCCGGGGTTCGCTACGAAAACACGTCTCTGATGCCCGGCGACTACGCGGCACGGCTGTCCGATGTGGATGTGCAGCATCTGATCGCTTATCTCAGCACGTTGAACGCTCGCGACGCGAGCAGGACGTCGACGCTGCCGCTCGGAGGAGGTCTGACCTACGACCGGCTCCGGAACGCGCAGGCCGAGCCGCAGAACTGGCTGCACTACTGGGGGGATTTGCAGGGGACGCACTACTCTCCCCTCAAAGAGATCAACCCGTCCAACGTGCGGCAGCTCCAGGCGAAGTGGGCGATTCAATTGCCCGGCAGCTCCACGATCGAGGCCACGCCGCTCGTCGTGGACGGCGTCATGTACACGAGCGGGCAACCGGGGACAGTCGTCGCGCTGGACGCGCGGACGGGGCGCCAGATCTGGAGATACACGCGGCCGCAGAAATTTCGGAATCCGTCCGAGATCAACCCGTTCAATCGCGGCGTGGCCATGCTGGAGCATCGGGTGTTCTTCGGTACGCTGGACGCGGCGCTGGTGGCTCTGGACGGCCGGACAGGGCTGCCGCTGTGGGAAGTGGCAGTGGCCGACACGATGCTCGGGTACAGCATCACGAGCGCGCCGCTCATCGTCAAGGACAAGGTCATCGTCGGCGTAACGGGAGGAGAGTTCGGCGCTCGCGGCTTTCTCGACGCGTACGATGCGGTATCAGGCAGGAGACTGTGGCGGTGGTACGCGGTCCCTGCGCCCGGCGAATTCGGCAACGACACGTGGGCGGGGGAGAGCTGGAAGCTCGGGGGGAGTCCCATGTGGCTGACTGGTTCGTTCGATCCCGCGCTCAATCTGCTGTACTGGACGGTCGGCAATCCGGGGCCGCAGATTGATCGATCGAGTCGAGCGGGCGACAACCTGTTCAGCGATTCGGTCGTGGCCCTCGATCCGGATACCGGCGAGCGAAAATGGCATTACCAGTTCACGCCCAACGACGGCCACGACTGGGATTCGGCCCAGGATGTGATTCTCGTCGATCGCATCTGGCACGGACAGCTTCGTAAGCTGCTCCTTCACGCCGATCGCAACGGGATGTTCTACGTGCTCGATCGCACGAGCGGGAAGCTTCTGTCGGGCACGCCGTTCATCTACCAGAACTGGAATGCGGGCTTCGACGTGGCCGGCCGTCCCATTGTCGTACCAGGCTCGAACTCGAGTCCGGAGGGCAGCTTCTTTGTCTATCCCACGGTCGGAGGAGCCACGAACTTCCAGGCTCCGTCCTACAGTCCGCTGACCGGTTGGATGTACCTCGAGTACACCGAGAATGGTCAGCGGTACATCAGCGCGCCAACACCTTACGAAGCCGGCCGGCAGTATCTCGGCCGCGCTCCGGCGACCGCTGTCGCAAGTGGTCCTGCGCCCGGCGAGCCGGCGCCTTCGGCCGGCATCAAGGCGATCGACCCTGAAACGGGCAGGACGATGTGGGACTTCAAGATCTTTCAGGGGTCGACCACGAATGGCGTGATGGCGACTGCCGGGGGCGTGCTCTTTGCCGCGACGCGCGAAGGCCATCTGGTCGCGCTTGACGCGAAGACCGGCACGTTTCTGTGGCGTTTCCAGACCGGCGGCAACATGGCGGCATCGCCGATGGGCTACGCGGTCGATGGGAAACAGTATGTGGCCGTCTCGGCGGGCACTTCGGTCTACAGCTTCGCCCTGCCGGAGTGACAATTCATTGAGTCATCTGGTCATTTTGTCATCTGGTCATTTTGTCATCTGGCCATTTCCGGCCAGTGGTTTCTAAATGACACACAATCACGAATGACTAACAGCGTGTTGCAGAATTAGGGATACGACGGTCAACGCAGAGACCGCAGAGTTCGCAGAGCCGACATTTCCGGCTCTCTGCGCTCTCAGCGAGCTCTGCGTTAATCGTTGGTCGGTCATTTTGCAACGTGCTCTATTAATTGAGTGACCAAATGACAGGACGACCGAATGTTACTCAGTGGTTGATGGCGCGCGCGTGGTTGCTTGCCGTGCTGTTGTCGACGGCGCCGTCGCTGCCGGTCGCCGCCGCGCAGTATTCCACCGTCCGCACCGGCGACGTGGTTCGACTCGAGGACGCCAGGAGCCAGACGATCGTTTCGGTCGTGCCATCCATCGGCAACATCGCGTTCGAAATGAAGGTCAAGGGCCGGAACATCCTGCGTTGGCCCTACGGCTCGGTCGAGGAATTCAAGGCCCGGCCGGGCATGAGCGGTATTCCGTTTCTCGGACCGTGGGCCAACCGGCTCGACGAGCAGGCTTTCTACGCCAACGGCAGGAAGTACGCGTTCGACATGGAGCTGGGCAACGTCCGTGGCGCGATTCCGAACGC
>Ga0207703_10004705_pt1 | contig 11142 bp, 6 predicted proteins | sample KBSSwiS12_FD_184304 | JGI IMG/M metagenome (GOLD analysis project Ga0207703, IMG submission 184304) | Switchgrass rhizosphere microbial communities from Kellogg Biological Station, Michigan, USA - KBS Switchgrass S1-2 (SPAdes) (version 2) | ecosystem: Host-associated > Plants > Roots >... | reverse complement strand
GCCTGGGCGGCCAGAGGCTACAGCGGTGCGGCGCCCTGTCTGTTGAACTCACTTCAGGAGGAGCCGGGACCGACCGACTTGATGCGGATGCCGCGCAGCTGGAACAGCTCCATCGGCATCCAGCGTCAGTTCGGCAGATCCATGGCGCTGCAGGTCGACTACGTGCAGACGCAGGGCAGCCACGAGAAGGACGTGCTCGACAACGCCAACCTGGCGTACAACCCGGCCACCGGGACGAACTATCAGTTCAACAACGCCAACCGCGGCCTCCTCCCCTGGCCGAGCGCGGGCGTGATTTCGATGATCGATTACAACAGCCGGTCGAGCCTGCGCGCGGTGCAGTCGGCGTTCACGAAGCGCATGAGCGATCACTGGCAGGGCTCGGTGACCTATACGCTGTCGTGGTTCTATGACGAGGAGAGCCAGCCGATCAGCGGCCGCACGCTCGTGCCGTTCGCGGTGAGCGACGATCTGGGCGGCAGCGGGTCGTATGGACTCGCGGCAACCGATCAGCGGCACCGGGCCGTGTTCAACGGCATCTGGCAGGTAGGCCATGGCTTCCAGGTGAGCGGGCTCCACTACCTGGGCGCCGGGATTCGCAGCGCGACGACCTATGGCGGCGACGTGCGGCTGACGGGGGCCACGTTCAGCGCGCGCGCGCGTCCCGATGGCACCATCGTTCCGCGGAACGCCTACATCCAGCCGGCGCAGAATCGTACCGATCTCCGGGTGCAGCAGAAGATCCCGCTCGGCGGCCACCTGTCGATTGATGGCATCGCCGAGGTGTTCAACGTATTCAATCGGCCCAACTACACCATCGACACGCAGGAAAGCAGTGCGACGTATCTGCAGCCGACGTCAGGGCAGAACCGCACCGCGCAGGTCGGGTTCAGGCTCACTTTCTAAAGTTGGAAAGCTCAAAGGTCAAAGTTCAAAGTAACTTTCCACTTACTTTGAACTTTCTACTTTGAACTTTGAACTTTCCTGGAGTCACCTAATATGCGAAACCTCCTCGGACTGCTCGCCGCCGCGTGGCTGTCCATGCTCGCGGCCAACGCTCAGCAACCGGCTGCACCACCGGCGCCCGGCAGAGAGCCGTCCTGGGCGTTCCCGGCGATCAACGGCGCCGTGCCGGCGGAAGAACCTGGACCGAAGAGCATGGCAGGGAGCACCAGGAGTTATACGCCGGCGCAGATCGACGATCTGTCGAATCCGCCGGACTGGTTTCCCGACGAGCACCCGCCGGCGCCGTCCATCGTGCAGAAGGGCCACGCCGGTGCGCTCGCCTGCGGCGCCTGCCATCTCATGAACGGCGAAGGCCATCCCGAATCGGCCGGCATGACCGGGTTCACCGCCGACTACATCATGCGGCAGATGGCCGACTTCAAGAGCGGGGCCAGAAAAGATGCGGCGCGGATGAACGGCATCGCCAAGGAGCTGTCCGACGAAGAGATCCGTCAGGCCAGCGAATGGTTTGCCAAGCTGAAGCCGATGCCATGGACGAAGGTGACCGAGGCGGCCATGGTGCCGAAGACGTTCGTCGGCCAGGGACGCATGCGTTTCGTCCAGCCGGGCGGCGAGATGGAACCGATCGGCAAGCGCATCATTACCGTGCCGGTGGATCAGACGAGGGCACGGCTCCGCGATCCGCATAGCGGCGCGGGTTTCATCGCGTATGTGCCGACGGGCAGCGTGGCCAGGGGTAAGGCGCTGGTCGAGACCGGCGGCTCTGGAAAAACGATTGCCTGCTCAATCTGTCACGGCGACGCGCTGAAAGGACTGGGGAACGTGCCCCGGCTCGCGGGCCTTCATCCGATCTACATCGCGCGTCAACTGTATCTGTTCAAGGACGCCACGCGAAACGGCGGCGACGCGCAGCTCATGAAAAAGCCGGTCGCGAATCTGAACGACGACGACATCCTCGCCGTCTCGGCGTATCTCGGATCGCTAGCGCCGTAGAAAAAAAAGTTCAAAGCTCAAAGTTTAAAGTTCAAAGTAAGTCGGAAGTTGGCCGCTGCACTTTGAACTTACTTTGAACTTTGACCTTTGAGCTTTAAACTTCGCATGGCGGCTATGCCGCCATGCGCAGCAGTTTCATCGCGTTTCCGCTGAGGATTGCTTCCTTCTCGGCGTTGCTGAGGAACGGCGCATTCAGGATCAAGTCGACCGTCACCGGCCAGTTGAAGGGGACGTCGGTCCCATACACGAGCTGACCGACGCCCATTTCGGCCACCAGATGTCTCAGCCCTTCTTCTGAAAAGATCATCGTATCGATGAGGAGCTCCCGCTTGAAGTATTCGCGCGGGTGTTTCTTGTTCGCGCAATTGGCGTTGGCGCGCACGTCACACGCCGCATCCATCCGCCCCAGGTAGGACGGCAGATAGCCGCCGGCATGTGCCCCGCAGATCCGCAGGCCGGGGAACTTGTCGAGTGTCCCGTCGAAGATCAGGCGCGTGAAGAAATAGGTCGTCTCGAGCGGGTTGCCGATGATGTTGCCAAGGTCGCCCCGTCCGCGCAGCGCGCCCTCTCGAACGATGTTGTCAGCGCCCCCGGGATGCATGAAGATCAGCGCGCCGAGCTCCGCCGCCTTGGCCCAGAAAGGATCGTATTTCGGCAGCGACAGATCCTCGCCGTTGACGTGGCCGCCGATCGACGCGCCGCGCAGTCCCAACTGCTTGACGCCATGTTCGAGTTGCTCGGCCGCCAGATCGGGGTGCTGCAATGCAACAGAGGCGAGCGCGACAAACCGATCCGGGTGAGCGGCCACCAGCTTCGCAAGCCCGTCGTTCTGGACCTGGACAATCTTTCGCGCGAGGTCGCGATCGGCCGCGTACCACCAGTACCCGTTGATCGTCAGGGCCTGAACGTCGACACCCTGCTGGTCCATGAGCTGCAGGCGCTCCGGCCCGATGACATTGTTGCCGCCCCCTCTGGCGTTGTTCGCCAGCGGCGTGCCCTTGACGACGTCCGCCACCTCCGGCACGACACAGTGACAGTGCAGGTCGACAACTTTGATGCGGCGGCCTCCGATTGAGACTTCGCGCCGGCGGCCTGGCGCCGACTGAAACGATGAGGCGTTTGCGTTCGCGAAGCCGCGGCTCGTGACGAAAAGTCCCGCCGCCCCGCCCGTCACAGTCTTGAAGAAGGTCCTGCGATTCGGCATGGTCTGCTCCTTGGAACTCGTTGGCGACATTCGCGCGGTCATATTCTATACACTTGACATAATCCCCGTTCGGCTCTAAAAACCGAACAGCCGGACGCCATTTCGCGGTCTGTCCGAAGGACGAAAACACGCAAGTGGAGGTGTGATGACGCCAGGGAAGTTGATTGTGGGCCTGGCAACCCTGGTCGTAGTCCTTGACGGGTCCGGGCGGCGCGCCAGCGCGCAAAGCACCGTCCAGAAGGCCGCCCCTCCAGCCTCCATTGCGACGGTGTCTTTGAACAACGTCGCACGCCACGGATTCTTTTACGCAGGCGGCAAGTACGTCGGCGAGCTCGGCGCTGACAAGGAATCGACGATGGGCGGTGCCATGTACGTGGAAGTGATGGTGCCGAAACAGATTCGCTCCCCGTATCCGATCGTGTTCCTCCACGGAGCCGGGCAGACCGGTGTCGACTGGCTGCAGACACCGGACGGCCGGCCGGGATGGGCCTACAACTTCCTCGACATGGGCTACGTCGTCTACCTCCAGGATTTTCCGACGAGAGGCCGATCGCAATATGTTCCCGGCGTCGACGGCACCGCAGAGCGCCTGAACCTGAACATCCGGACGGCGCCCAATCTGGAGGAGACGTTCACGGCGTCGGCGGCGCGAGGCGATTTTCCTCAGGCGAAGAAGCACACGCAGTGGCCGGGCAGCGGGCGCATGGGCGACAGGATCTTCGACGACTTCGCGAAGACTCAAGTGCAGTTCCTCGCCGGCGGACGGCAAGAGACGCTCACGCGCGATGCGAACGTGGCGCTCCTGGACATGATTGCCTCGCCGGTGATCCTGCTGACGCACTCGCAGGGAGGCGCGTTCGGGTGGCTGATTGCCGACGCCCGCCCGAACCTCGTGAAGGCCATTGTCACGGTCGAACCGGCGGCGCCGCCGATCAAAGGCGTGGACACGTCCAAGTTGACCTACGGCGACGGCGGAGGATTGAGCTGGGGAGTGGCGAACAGCCCCATCGCGTACGAGCCCGCGATCACCAGTCCATCCGAATTGCAGACCGTGCTCGAGCAGAAGGCCGCCGAGCCTGGCAAAGTCGCGTGTTACGTGCAGCGCGAGCCCGCGCGCAAGCTGAAGAACCTCCAGAATATTCCGGTGCTGTTCCTGAACGGCGAAGGCGGCTACCACCGCGTCTACGATCACTGTCTGGCCAGGTGGCTCAATCAAGCCGGCGTGAAGACCGAGTACGTGGAGTTGGAGAAGGCGGGGCTGACCGGCAACGGTCACGAGATGATGCTCGAGAAGAACAGCGCCGAGATCGCCAGGTACATGGGCAACTGGCTCGGCAGGATGGCGAAGCCCGCGGCGGGTGCTGATGTCTCGAAAGCGATGCCGCCGAAATCGATTCCGACGTTCGCGACCGACGACATCGCACGCAAAGGGTTTCTTTATGCCGGCGGCAAGTACTGGGGCGAAGCCGGCAAGGAGATCATGCGCGGCGCGATGTATACCGAAGTGTGGGTGCCGAAGCAGGTCCGGCAGCCGAATCCCATCGTCATCTTCCATGGAAACGGACAGACGGGTACCGACTGGCTGCAGACGCCGGACGGCCGCGCCGGCTGGGCGTATTACCTCGTCAAGCAGGGCTACGTGCTCTACATGGTCGACTATCCCGGACGCGGGCGGTCGGCGTACGTTCCGGTTCCGGGACCGGACGGAAAGACGCCCATCGACGGCAATCTGAGCATTCGAACCGCGCTCGAGCTCGAACGCATCTGGACGAACGGACGTGAGCGCGGCGATTTCCCACTGAAGATGAACCACACGCAATGGCCGGGCTCAGGCAAGATCGGTGACCCGATCTTCGACGCCTTCATCAAGACCCAGGTGCAATCCGCGGCAGCCAGCCCGGGGCTGGCGCGGGACGCCGCGATCGCATTGCTCGACCAGATCGGTACGCCGGTCGTTCTGATGACCCATTCCCAGGGTGGGGGAATCGGCTTCGATGTCACCGAGGCGCGGCCGCAGTCGGTCAAGGCGATGGTGACCATCGAGCCTGGAGGCCCGCAGATCGGCAACGTCGACACCGCCACGGCCCAGGCCGGCCCCAGAAATCCGAATTCGTGGGGGCTGACGACCGGCCGGTTCGAGTACGATCCTCCGGCGGCGCGGCCATCCGATTTGAACGTCTACCTCGAGGAGAAACAGGAGCGGCCCGACGAAGCGCGCTGCTGGCTCCAGGTCGAGCCGGCGCGCAAGCTGGTAAAGTGGAAGAATATCCGGGTGCTCGACATCTCCGCCAATGGCACCTACCACCGCACCTACGATCCCTGTATCCCGAAGTGGCTCAATCAGGCGGGCGTCAACACGGATTTCGTGCGACTCGAAACCGTCGGGATCAGCGGGAACAGCCACATGATGATGCTCGAGAAGAACAGCGACGAGATCATCAAGTTCATCGTGGGCTGGATGCAAAAGAACGTGACAACGATCTCGTGAAGCTCGATTCAAGGAGTATTTGGGGGTTCTGATTTTATGACAAACAAATCATTCTATGCGTCCGTGTTGGCTGCCGGTCTCTTCCTGATGTCGGTCCCCGTCGTTGCCCATCACGGGGATGCGGGCCGCTACGATGAGACGCCGTTTATCATCACGGGCACGCTCGTGGAGATCAAACTGACCAATCCTCACTCGATCCTCGTTTTCGAGGCGCCGGATTCGACTGGCAAGGTCGTGAGGTGGCAGGCCGAAATGGGCGGCGGGCAGCAACTGGTCAGGCAGTTCAACTGGACCAAGGACATGCCGAAGATCGGCGACAAGATCACGCTCAACGGCCGGAAAGTGAAGAACGGCGCGCCGTACATGAACATGACGGAGAAGGCGCAAATCGTCCTGACCGACTCCGGCAAGGAGATCTACCGGACCATGAACTTTGGCGAGCCGGCGAAGCCATAGCCGGCTGAGGGCCCAGGCACTTCAAGCGGAGGGGGCATGAAACCGAGAACGGGTTCGTTTGTCGTCCTGGTGGCCGTCATGTTTGGCGCAGTCGCCTATGCCACGCCGCAGTCGCCCCCCTCTTCAGCGTCCTCCACTGCGGGACAGTTGAGGCAGATCGCCTATCTCAAGGCGTCGAATCCCGGCGAGGATGCCCATTTCGGCTGCGGGGGCACGCTCACCGGACATGCCGGCAACGCGTCGGCCATCAGCGATGATGGCAACACCATCGCCGTGGGTGCGCCGCACGAAAGCAGCGGCGCCAAGGGCATCAACGGCAACCCGGGCGGCACGTCGGTTTACAGCTCCGGCGCGGTGTACGTGTTCACGCGCAAGGGCAATACCGTGGCGCAGCAGGCTTACATCAAGGCGTCAAACCCGGGCGAAGGCGCCAATTTCGGATCGACGGTCGCGTTGAGCCGCGACGGCAACACCATGGCCGTCGCCGCCTACTACGAATCCAGTGCGGCCACCGGGATCAACGGCAACGAGAACGATCGATCGATTCCGGAGGCTGGGGCCGTCTACATATTTACGCGCAGCGGCAACACCTGGTCGCAGCAGGCCTATATCAAGGCGTCGAATACGGGCCAGGCCGCGGTCGGAGACGGTTTCGCTGAAGGAGATCAGTTTGGCTACTCGATCGCGTTGAGCTCCGACGGCAATACGCTGGCGGTGGGTGCCATCGGCGAAGACAGCGCCGCCACCGGTGTCAATGGCGATCAGGCCGACAACATGGCGAATCAGTCCGGTGCGACATACGTCTTCACCAGGAACGGCAGCGCCTGGACGCAGCAGGCGTACATCAAGTCGGCGATGACGCGTCCGAACGTGCTGTTCGGCTACTCGATGGGATTGAGCGCGAACGGCGATACGCTTGCAGTCGCCGAGTACGATGCCGACCGCGGCAAGGGCGCCCTGTACGTGCTCGCGCGCAGCGGCGGCACCTGGTCGCACCAGGCTCGCATCCAGGCCGAGAACGCGGAGAACGGCGACTCGCTCGGCTATTCGCTCGCGATCAGCGACGACGGGAACACCATCGCGGCAGGCGCGGCCGACGAGGACTGCATGATTCCAGGGATCAATCAGGCCGGCTGCGACAAAGATCAGCCCCAGGATAATTCTTCGGGTGCGGCGTACGTCTTCGTTCGCAGCGGAAGCACCTGGACCCAGCAGGCGTTCATCAAGGCCTCGAACCCCGGCAAGCAGGACTGGTTCGGAATCCGGATCGCGATCAGCGGCGACGGCGATACGGTGGCGGTGGGCGCCACAAACGAAGACAGCTCGGCCAAAGGCATCAACGGCAAACAGGACGACGACACTGCGCTCGAAGCCGGTGCCGTGTACGTGTTCAGGCGCACCGGGACCGCCTGGGCTCAGCAGGCCTACGTCAAAGCCTCGAACTCGGGCGCGGGTGATGAGTTCGGAAGCTCGCTTGCCCTCAGTTCTGACGGCAGGACCATGCTCGTGGCCGCACGCGGCGAAGACAGCGGCGGCAAGGGCGTCAACGGTAACCAGGCGGATAATTCTGTCCGGGACGCCGGCGCAGGCTACTTGTTCGTGCGATAGAAGCGAGAATCGCAAGTTCACGGTTCAAAGTTCAAAGCCAGAAAGTAAGTGGGAAGCTTTCCACTTACTTTGAACTTTGACCTTCAAACTTTGAACTTTGCATGGAGGCAGAAATGATGCGTGCCATGAAAACGATAACCGGTCTGACGGTAGGTATCGCCCTCATGACGATGGCGTTCGTGTTCGGCACGCGTTCGACTGCCGTTCAGGGTCAGGCGCGACAGGAGGTCACCGTCGCGGCGGTGCCTGGCGAGAAGGGAGGGCAGGACATTTTCGGCGCGTATGAAGTCGTTCCGAACTGGCCGAAGCCGTTGTCCTCGCTGCCTGGCAACGAAAAGTGGACGTGGGGTGCGGGGCAGGGCATTTTTGCCGAGAGCCCCAACCGGGTCTTCATTCTGCAGCGCGGGGAGCTGCCAAAGCTCGAGAGACCGAAGACCATCAAGTTGCCCCAGCTCGGGCCGGGCATTGAATTCCCGAATTTCCGGCTCCCGTGGCGCGACGCGACGAGTGCCAGCCCTCCGGGTGCGCTCCTCAAGGCCGACGGTAAAACACCGGGCGACGATCTGGACGTCGGTCAGCCGGGCGTGGAGTACCTCTGGAAGAACATCATCAACGTCGTGGATGCCAACGGCAACTTCATCGAAGACTGGTCGCAGTGGGACAAGATGTTCAGGCGGCCTCACTCTGTTTTCGAAAGCCCGTACGATCCTCAGAAGAACGTCTGGATCGTCGACGACTACCGGCACGCCATCTTCAGGTTCTCGAACGACGGGAAGAAGCTGCTGCAGACGATCGGGACGCCCAACGAGTTCGGCGCCGACGACAAGCACTTCTATCGGCCGACGTTCATGGCGTGGCTGCCCGATGGGACCTTCTATGTCGCCGACGGGTACGCGAACACGCGCGTCGTGAAGTTCGACAAGGATGGCAAGTACCTGACGACCTGGGGCCAGAAGGGCGACCAGGGCAAAGAGACGCGGCCGGGCTATTTCAACAACGTGCATGGCGTCGCCGTCGATCCGCAGACCCGGCGCGTGTTCGTGAACGACCGCGGCAACCGTCGCATTCAGGTGTTCGACGAGAACGGCAAGTTCCTGGATTCGTGGAGCGTTGGTCCGCCACCCGCAGACATCCACCTCATTCACATGGACGGCTCCCGCCATCTCTGGGCGTTCGATCGCGCCACGTCAAAGATGATCAAGTGGGACTTGAACGGGAACTACCAGTATTCGTGGGGCACTTGGGGCACGTTCCCCGGCGCCTTCTGGGGAGTGCATGGGATCAGCGTCGACACCGACGGCAACGTGTACGTGGCCGAAGTCGACAACGGTGGAGGACAGAAGTTCCGGCCGCGAGCGGGCGCGAACCCGGCGTTCCTCCTGACGAAGCCGGCCCCAGCCGCGGGAAGCCGATAGCGGGCCGGGCGGCCGTGGCTGCCCTCCTGTATCTGTTGTTCTTCTGCTCAGGCCTGAGCGGGCTCGTCTATCAGGTCGTCTGGGTCCGCGTCTTCGGCAACGTGTTCGGGAACACCGTCTACTCCACCTCGCTGGTGGTCGCGGTGTTCATGCTCGGCCTCGGTGCCGGCAGCTATGTCACGGGCGCATGGGCGGATCGCCGGTACGCCGCCTTCGCCGAAGGCTTCGGCGCGCCTCGACGCAGCTCAAGAGAGCGGAGTCGGGCGGAGAAGCCCGACTCCCTGCTTCGCGCGTACGGATACGTCGAGCTGATCATCGGCGTAGCGGGCCTCGGTGTTTCCCTGCTCCTGCCTCACCTCGATCGAATCTCCGCACTGGTCTCCTCGTACTCGCGTGAACCGTCGGGTTGGTACGTCCTGTCGATCGCGTCGTACTTCGCCCGTGCAGGAATCGCGGTGGTCCTGCTCGCGCCAATCACCATCCTCATGGGCGGCACGCTCACGCTTCTCATCCGTCATCTCGTTCGACATGACCTTGACAGGGGTGGCGGACGAATCGCCGTGCTCTATGGCATCAATACCGTGGGGGCGGCGCTCGGCGCCTTTTTGACCGACTTCTCGCTCGTCCCGTCCGTCGGTCTACTCGGAACGCAGATCGTCGCGGTGGTTTTCAATCTCGTCGCCGGCGCTGGCGCGCTTTGGCTCGCGCGTCACGTCGCGTCGGGGGGCCGGCAACAGAGCCGGCCGATGGTTCCCAAAGCGGTCCGGCTGAAGCCGGACACTACGCACGATGCGCTTCGCGCGAAACGCAAAGTGCCGGACGGTGTCCGTATCCGTCGCCACGCCGCCCGTGACGCGCCCGACGACGCACGCAGTGTCCGCTCTCAGACGGACCGCGGCGCGCCCGACGTACGTGGTGTTCACCTTCCGCCTTCGCGTGAAGCTGCGGCGGACCGCCGAAGCCCTGGCGGAGGCGGTCAAGCGGACCGTGACGCCGCGCTGTGGCTGACCGGCCTGGCCCTGGCGATGAGCGGATTCGCGGCGATGGGCATGGAGATTCTGTGGTTCCGTCACCTGACGATCCTGCTCGGCCAATTCCGCGCGGTGTTCTCTCTGCTCTTGACGGTGATCCTGGTCGGCGCGGGCGCAGGCTCGCTCTTGTCAGGGTCTCTGTATCGCCGAGCGCCGGGATCGTCGCGATCGTCGGTCCGGGCGGCGAAAACATTGATGGTCGTGCAGGGGCTATTCGTCGCGTTCACCCTGCTTGGATTGGCGGTGGCGGATGCCGCCCGCATCGAGAGCATCGTGAGCGCCGATCCCGCGTACCAGGCCTTCGTGGGCGGCGCCCTCGACGCGACGCTCGTCGTACCTACAGGCCTGGCGCGTACCTTCGCCGAGCTCTGGTTCAACGTGAGGCCGATTCTGCTCGAAGTCGGTCTGCCGGCGCTGCTGATGGGTTTCAGTTTTCCGCTCGGCAACGCGATCATCCAGCGTGCGGAGCTTCTCGTCGGACGCCGCGCGGGCGCTCTCTACCTGTCGAACACCGTCGGCGCCGTCTTCGGCTCGCTGGCCGCCGGCTTCCTGTTCCTGCCGTGGCTGGGGATCCAGGGCAGCGCGTCGATGCTGATGGCGACAGCGCTGCTGTCGGTGGTGCCGCTCTATCTTGCCGGCTTGAAGGCCGGCGCTACATCCGATGACGTGGCTGGCCTGAGGGCCGGCATTCCCCCTGATGATCTGGCAGGCCGGCAGCGGACCTCGAGGCTCGTCCCGTCTGCTGGTGCGGGCGTGCGGGTCGCAGCGCTCCTCGCCGGCGGCGCGGCGCTAGGCGTGTGGCTGACACTGCCCGCAGACTGGGTCATCGCGCGGGCACTGCCGCATCCGGTCGGCCAGGAGCGGCGGCTTTCGGTCCGCGAGGGCCTCACGGAAGTCGTCGCGGTCACCGACGTGCCGGGTAGAGGCCGACGTTTGCTCACGAACGGGCACCCGATGTCCTCGACGACGGCAGTGGCCCAG
>Ga0207703_10004701_pt1 | contig 11150 bp, 10 predicted proteins | sample KBSSwiS12_FD_184304 | JGI IMG/M metagenome (GOLD analysis project Ga0207703, IMG submission 184304) | Switchgrass rhizosphere microbial communities from Kellogg Biological Station, Michigan, USA - KBS Switchgrass S1-2 (SPAdes) (version 2) | ecosystem: Host-associated > Plants > Roots >... | reverse complement strand
GTGGGCCGAGACAACTCTTACCATTACCTTTGACTTAAAGATAGTAGGCGCCCAACCCGCGCCTTGCACCTGTAAGTTTTAACAGTCGTACGACGCAGGCAATTCCCAAATAATTGAGTGCGGCCGAGAGTTCGCAAGCTGACTTTGCGTTCTGTCGACCGTCTGGTTTATGACAGGAGTGGAAGCAGTCTCTGAACCCGGGCCCGCAAAGCGTCCAGATGTGACCATGCTCGCCGAAAACCGGACGGAAATGGGTTTCGGCAGGACCCTTTTAGCTCTTGAACGCACCCTGATGGCGTGGATCCGCACAGACCTTTCTCTGATAAGTTTCGGATTCACGATGTTCAAGTTCCTTGACACCATGCAGCACACCTCCGGCAGCACCGTGCGCGAGAACGCACCGCGAAATATCGGAGGCGCACTGATACTGATCGGGGTCGGGACGCTGATCATGGCGATGTTCCAGTTTAAGGTCGCGATGAAGCGGATCCTGGTCTACACCCAGACGAAACCACAGACTTCGATCTCGATGATCGCCGGGTTCGCGATCCTTCTTGTCGCCCTTGCGATGCTCCTCAACATGTGGGGCATCGCGAAGTTTTGACAGCGATAAATTGATTGCGCGATCGACTGAAATCCATAGGTTTTAACAGTAGTGTGACTAGGCCAATTCGCTAACAATCAATCGCCAAGTTTGTTTTTTTGACGCTTAGCTCCGAGCCGTGAAATCGATTCTCATCCGATACGTTTTGATTTGGTTCGCTGTATGTGCTATTGGGACAGTTGGCGCAGGATACAGCACCGTCCGGGCGCAGGATCCGGATCCCGACCCTTCCCCGACGCCTGCTGGAACTACAGCGCAGCCGGAGCCATCGCCGGTCGAATATTTCGTTCGCGATGTGCCACATTGGCCGGAAATAAGGAAGTCAACGTTTACACTCCGAGTCGCGATCGGATTCCTCCTTGATTACTCGGTCTTCTCTCAGGACCTGACAAATATCAAGCAGGTCGGCAAGCAGCTTAACGGTTGGAACGTGCGCGATGCTCGCCTGCTCCTTTTCGGAACGTTCGGAAAGAAATACAAGGTTGGATACTTTTTTGCGGCTACATACAAAGGTTTCGATGCCAATCCAAATAGGTTGTGGGACATCCTTGATGCGTATCTGACATTCCCGCTCCCCGACAAAAGGACGAATGTGATGGTCGGAAAAATGAAACAGACATTCGACATGGAGATGGTGGGTGACGCCGCATCCTTTCCTCAGCAGGAGCGCCTGTTGTCGCCGTTTTTCGTAAATCGGGATCTTGGTATTAAGGCGATCCACTTCACAAAGAACCGACGTATGACAATGGCCGCGGGTATCTTTAACGGCAAATTGCTGAGAGACAACACTGCCCAACATGCTGGGACTGACTTCACTGCTCGTGTGACCGGCCTCCCCTGGGATAAGCAGGAGGACAATCGCTTTTTGCACCTTGGTATAGCTTATCGCTATGCAAGTCCGGACGATGGTACACTCCGCTACAAAGGTCGGCCCGAAACCAACGTCGGCCCGTATTATTTCGACACTGGCAATATTCCCGCCAAACACGCAAACCACATTGGCCTGGAGTTTTTGCTAAACGTCAAGAACGTTTCGGTGCTGGGCGAGTACAACCACGCGTGGGTTGACTCACCTACGCTTGGGAACCCGCAATTCGAGGCGTTCTACGTTGAGAGTAGCTGGATTATCACCGGGGAGACCCGGCCCTATGACCCGACCGTCGGCTATCCGCGGCGTATTATCCCAAAGCACAGCTGGGGCTCATGGGAAGTGGTATCCAGGATAGGCCGCGTTGATGACCGTTTCCTCCAAAGCGGCAGTTTCGCCAAAACGTATCTCGGGGTCAACTGGTGGGCGAGCCGACAGTGGAAGTTCGGCATCGGATGGGGCCACACGTGGCTCGAACGCTCTGATATGAACGGTAGCACTAACAGCGTGCTGTCACGAATGCAATGGGTTTACTGATAACAACAAGTAAAGCGAGTGAGCGATCCTGAATACCTGTAAGAATCTACAGGTTCTATTCCAAAGAAGAAGGTACATACTTTGGGTATGTGTCGATCCCTCTGAAGACCACAAACGATAGACGGGATTCCATTTGAGCAGCCGACGTTCGGTAATTTCCCCGAAAGCCGGCTATCGCACCTATCTGCTGAGGATCAACGATGAAAAGTAACTTTACCGTCGGACAAGCCACCAAGCCGTTGGAGACCGAGCCACGAGTCAAGACCGAGTCACAACTGAAAACAAAGCCGCAGGGAAAGACAATGCCACGACTGAAGGCCCGGCCGAAAGTGACGCCCAGTTGGGCGGGACGTGTCCCCGAGGTCAAACCGGCGATCTATGCCGATGGCCTCCCTATACATCAGGTCGAGTACCTGTGCTGCAAGATGATGCTGAGGCCCAATCACTTCGTCTCCCGCGAAAGCCTCTTTTCATTCAGCAAGGTGATCCAGGGTCCCGCTAAGGAGTGCGGAGTAGGTTTCTCGTCAAAAGGCTTTCATGCCGCTCCGCTCAAGATACGTGAGGTTCTCTTCGTCGATACCCAGGATTTTCGGTTGTACAACAACGCCTTCATTCTGCGCCGCCGCATTCCTTACAAGGACGGCTTTCCGGTCGGGGACCCAGAGATCGTCTTCAAATTCCGGCACCATAACATACAGATGGCAGCGGAGACTGACGTCCGGCCGCAGATATTTGGCGAGCATCGGGTAAAGTTCAAGTGCCAGGCGCTGCCGCTAAAAGAAAGGCTCGGCGGGATCCGAATGCTCTACTCTCATAACGTGCAGTTCCCGCGTTCGGCTACGGGCCTCAACCAGAGGAGCTTCCTTGAAATGGACACATTGGTTGAGATCTTCCCCGTGCTAGCCGCGGTTAGACGGGAGCCCGGAGAAAAAATCGAGCTGGTCAGCAATGCCATCATCGAGGAGGTGCTCCAGGACATCGGGGTGCTCGACTTCGGCCAGGGTGTCACGGCAAAGGCCAACGTCTCGCTCTGGCGCACCCGTGGTGAGCATCGTCCGCTCATTGGCGAGTTTTCTTTCCAGATCCGGTTTAAGGACCGCAAGGAGTTGGCTCTGGAGGCGATGCAAAAAGCCGAGGCATTCTTCATCGCCCTGCAGTACACGGCCCAGGACTACATAGCCCTCAAAGCGACAAAGACCGGTATCGTTTACCGCCTCCTTGGCAACTCACCCAACTCAAACGAGTGAGAGCGCAGCATACATTGTCACAAAGGGCTGAGGCGCTTCTCGATCGATTCGGTCTATCGTACGAGCACATGCTCGGCGTCCGGTTCGCGATCAACGCCTTTATCGCCACGACGATCGTCTGGGTTACCCTTAGCTGGCTCGGCGTCCGCAATCCCATCTGGGCCATCGCCTCGATGGTGGCGGCCGCGGACCCGGAGCCGATGGAGGCGCGCCGCATGTTCCGTTGCCGTCTCATCAACGTGCTGGTCGGCTGCGCCGTTGGGTTCGGCACGCTCCTCATCAGCGATAGCGACTGGATGCTGCCCTTCGCACTGGCCGTAGCGGTACTGATCTCAACCTACCTGGTCCGTGTCAAAACGATGTGGCGCCAAGCACCGATCACAGCCGCGATCGTCCTCGCCGCAGGGATCACCCAACGCACCAGAGCAGCGGGCTTCGAAAGCGGGATTTACAAAGTGGGGGAAGTGATCTTCGGATGCGTTGTGGGATTAGTGGTGAGTTGGCTGATGTCCAAGGTCTGGCTCGTCCGGCCGCCGGCCGAGCAGGCCGAATCATAAATTAAAAAATCTCATCGAAATGGATGGAGTCCTTTCTATTTCCCACGCCGAAAGGGACCGGTTATCTTCCGCGGCCCGGATGGATTTTCGCTATAGATTGAAAACGTATCGAAAAAAAATAGAAAGCCGGCCGCTGCCTTATTGCAACTGCCGGCTGATCCAGAATGACGAAGACGCTATTCCGGACGGACGGTCAAATAAACCGTTCGGCCACGGCTGTTAACCAGCAAAAGGACAGGATTGCCGTTCGATTTTTCCAATGCGGATTGGATGTCGGCGACGGAATTTACAGCCTTCTTGTTGATCTCAAGAATGACGTCGCCTCGCGAAATGCCGGCATCGGCAGCCGGTCCACTCGGATCGACATCCGTCACCACCAAACCGCCTGAATCGGCAGCCATGCCAAGCTGCTTGGCGACTTGAGGAGTGAGCGGCTGAAGCGTTAAGCCCAACTTTCCGTTCTCGGTATTATTTGACGGTCCGTTCTCGTCTTGATCCTGCTGATTCTCGGCCTTCTTTGCATCAACGTTAAATTCGTCGAGCGTCGCAGAAACTTCCGTGGTATTCCCGTCGCGAACTATCGAGAGTTTAATTGACGTTCCGGGCAAGGTGCCTGCTACTTTGTTTCGAAGTATGTTACTGTCCTCGATCTTTTCTCCGTTGATAGCGGTGATGATATCGCCGCGTTTTAAACCCGCTTTGTCCGCAGAACTTCCTGGTTGGACATTACTTACGAGAACGCCAGTTGCATCCTTCAACTCCAGAGCCTTAGCTGTATCCTCCGAAATGTTCTGGATATTGATGCCGAGCATCCCACGATGAACCTTGCCGTCTTTCAGCAATTGCTCCATCACGGACTTAGCCATATTTGAGGGGATAGAGAATCCGATGCCAATGTTGCCGCCGCTTGCACCGCCGGGTGACAGTATCTGAGAGTTAATACCGATCAGTTCGCCGTTCAGATTTACGAGGGCACCGCCGGAATTGCCACGGTTTATCGGCGCGTCAGTCTGAAGAAAGTCCTCGAAGCTGCCGTCGCTCAGGCCCGTCCGGCGACCTTTCGCCGAGATGATGCCAGCTGTCACGGTTTGACCAATGCCGAGCGGATTACCTATGGCGAGAACAATGTCGCCTACGCGCACATTATCCGAATTGCCGAGCGTAAGAAACGGCATATTTTGCGCTTCGATCTTAAGCACCGCCAGATCGCTTGGTTGATCGGAACCAACGACCTTCGCATCGAACGTCTTGTTGTCGCTCATCTCTACTGTGATCTTCTCCGCGCCTTCGACGACATGATAGTTGGTCAGCACCGTTCCGTCAGCGCTTACAAGAACGCCCGAACCGAGCCCGCGTTCAATTTGCGGACGCTGATTTTGGCGCGGGATCTGCTGCTGGAATTGGCGGAAGAAGTCATCGTTGCCGAACGGAAATTGATTCGGTTGAACCTTTGATTTGTGATCGGCCTGGATACGGACAACCGCCGGCGAAGTTTTCTCTACTACATCCGCATAGGACGTCCTAACTCCATCGATCGATACCGGTGCCGGAGGAGCGGCAGGCTGGGCGGGAGCGGCAGGCGTCTCGGTCCCACTCAGGAGGCCTGTTTTGCACCCGGAAATAAAAACACCTAGCGCAACCAAAATTATTAAAGCGAATCTCTTATCAAACATGTGAATTCTCCAAAAAGTCCCGTTTTTTCGATATTAACTCACCAGCAGTCGGAATCAAACGTTATAGGTGGATACGACGGAATTTATCCGTGAGTTCTGAAAGTTTTAGGTAAGGAAGCATACAAAAATGGGCGGGAAAACATCAAATGATCTGTTCTCACCGCCCGCCTTTGCTTTCATCGTTAAGATTAGGGCACGTCAATTCCCAGGTCTTTTCCTGCGAAGCTGAAACTCGGACGTTTCCTTCCTTTCATGAACTTAGCGGCAGTTTGCGAAAGTGCCGTAATGATCATTGGCAAAGCGATCGAAGGGTCGCTTGGCACATAAGCAGTAGTTGCTCCTTTGGCAAGTTTTCCGAAAACCTGGGTGTGTGAGCCTCCGTGCGAAGGAGTGCGGATGTCAAGCGGAACCGAATCCGTCGTGATCGATATTGCATATTTGTGCCCCCTCGGATTGGTGCGGTTTATATAAGATGAAACCTCAGCCAGATCGATCATATTCTGACTGTTTGCGCTGCCCAAAGTTATGATTGCCGAATTTCGGGTACGCTGGGCGATCTGCATTATATCCATCGTGTCCTGCGTCAGGTCGAAGGAAATCTGTATTTTCTTCTCGAAACGCGCCCTCGCAATACCTACCGCGATCTCAGAACCAAGAATGTCAGGGCAAAATACCGGGATGCGGGCCTTAAAAGACGACGTAAGAATTCCGTCCTCGTGAGCGATCTCCGCGAGCTCGCGGCCCATCAAATGCAGAAATTCACGAACGCCGTAAGAGCGGCTCAACTCAAGCTGATTGATAACGCTTCCTACCCACTCGTCAGCCTCCTGGTATTCCTCGCGGCTTGCCAGCACATCACCGACTCGCGAAACGTCTGATCCACCGAGTTCCTCATCTGACATGCTCGGATGTGCCTGATAATGATTTCGTCCAAGTGTTTCATGTATATCGTGAAAAAGAACCGTTCCCGACATGACGATCACATCGACGAACCTGTTCTTAATAACGTACGAGATCAACCGCCGCATTCCTGAGGGAATCAGGTTTCCCGATCCGCACAAATATATAGTCGAATTATCGTCCAGCATGTCGAGCCAGATACGATGAGCTTCGGCTAACTGCCGAGCTCCAAATCCCGCTCCCTCCATTTTTTCGAGCAAGCCTGCCACCGACCGATCGCGATCGACAGGAACCGGCCTCGTCGGAACGGTCAGGAATTTTGAGGCCTTGGTTTTTTTCTGAGCTACCATAATTTCTCCAAAAATTTAAATTTAAACAATACTTTGAATATAAAAGTTCAAGCGCCGAAGGTGTTCATCACGATCATGCTTTTGTAACCATGACGCCCGCCGCCTGCCCATGCGGCGACAGGTACGTATAACTTTCGACCTGATCTTCGTAAAACTCGATAAGGTTATTTCCTTCCTTCGTGGACAGCCTGCCCTCTTTTATTCGGTTGAGAACCTTGCGGCGAAAGCTGTCATGAAGCTGGACGGCATCAAAACGCACTGTCGAAAGGGCATCACCTAACGTTGCGCCGTAAATTACCTTTTTGATTATGTGCCCGTCCTCGCCAACGAAGATATGTGCCTCATGCGGCACGCCAAATAGATTGTGGTTATTGCCCATCACTTCCTGATAGGCACCGACCAACATTATGGCCAGATAATAAGGCTCATCCTTTTCAAGCTTATGAAGCTCAAGGACCGGCTTTATGTCGTGCAGGTCAACGAATTTGTCAACGATGCCGTCGGAATCACACGTAATGTCGCACAGTGTGGCATATTCAGTGGGCTTCTTATTGAGCTTGTGGATCGGGATGATCGGGAAAAGCTGTTCGAGAGCCCAGTTGTCCGGGATCGAGCGAAACACCGAAAAATTCGCAAGATATTTTGCGCACATCAGACGGCGAAGATCGTCGAACTCTTCGGACACATACTTTTTCTGTTGGGCAAATTGATCAGCTCGTTCGCATATGTCCCAGAACAGCACCTCCCCTTTGCCTTTGTCTTCGAGCGAGATCAGCCCAAGATTGAACATTGTGAACAGCTCTTCACGGTGTTCGAGCGAGTCGTGGTAATACTCGCGATAATTTTTTGCCGTGATCGTTTCGCGAAGGTCATATAGTTCGCGGACCACCTGCGGATCATCGGCTTCAAGATTCATTGGCGTGAGGTCTTGGACAACCGTTTCGATCTCGTCCTGAACGTTGGTCACCAGAATCGCGTGATAAGCCGATAAGTATCTCCCGGATTCCTGAATTATCGTCGGGTGCGGGACATTCTCGTCATCGCAAACGGTTTTGATCACGTAAATCACGTCGTTCGCGAACTCGCGCGCATTGTAATTCGCCGACGACTCAAATGAGGTTCGCGAGCCGTCATAATCCACGGCCATGCCCCCGCCGACATCGAGATACTGAATGTCGATACCCATCTGCCGGATCTTAGCGTAGGTCCGCGCAGCTTCTTTCATCGCGTTTTTAATACGCTTAATGTCAGTTAGCTGCGATCCGATGTGGAAATGCAGGAGCCTTAGCATGTCAGTGCGTTCAGTTTCGTGCAGCCTCCGAATAACCTCAAGGATCTCTGTGGTGGTCAGCCCAAATTTTGCAGCCTCGCCACCCGATTTTTCCCACTTTCCCGATCCTTTTGAATAGAGCTTCACGCGGACGCCGATCATAGGAATGTCAGCATCAGGATTCTCCGCCTGAACCTCGTCAGCTACGCTGAGCGTGTGCTCAAGTTCGCTGAGCTTCTCGACCACGATAACTACGTTCTTGCCAGCTCCAGCCGCGGCAAAAGCAAGGCGCACAAAATCACGGTCCTTAAATCCGTTCAAGACGAGAAGGCTATCGGGCGATTGCTCCAATCCCATTGCCGCGTAAAGCTCGGCCTTTGAACCAGCTTCAAGCCCGAAATCATATCGGGAGCCCTCTCGCAGATATTCCTCGACCACGGCCCGATTCTGATTGACCTTCATCGGATAGACACAGAGATGGCGGCCTTGATACTCGAATTCACGAATAGATTTCTTAAATGCTGACTGGAGTTTGCGGATCTGTCCGAAGAGCAACTGAGGAAAACGAAGAAGTATAGGCGTCGTTACGCCCCGCTTTGCGAGGTCATCAATGATCTCCTTAACATCGGCGACCAGATTTTCATTTTCAGGTGCTCGGACGACAAGATGCCCCTTTCGGTTTATCCCGAAGTAATCCGCTCCCCAATTTTCTATTCCGTACGTTTCGCTGGTCTGCTCAATGATTGCGCTCAAATTTCCCGTGCTCCAGTTTGATTGTGGCCACTTGCCCTGCTCGATAGCAAAAGGATTAGTTTAGTAAAAATCTAGCAAAATTAAAACACCCTAACAATACAAAAGTTTTTTTGCACAAGGACCGGCATGTGAAATCGGTCAATATGGCACACACCTTGCACTCTACCAGGCGGCCGAAGGAATGTTGGATCGGCAAACCATTGAAACAACTCATGTTGTAGGCATAAATGAATCGAACAGGAAGAACAAAGGGGCTTTTGTGGCAAAAAGCGGTAACAAAAGTTGTCACAATCGGGCTCAAAATGGATTTGGTGAGGTCAAAAACAATGCGGAGTAGGAAACAAGAAGGATTTTCATTAATAGAGCTGCTGTGTGTAGTGGTGATCATAGGTGTGATCGCAGCGTTGGCTGTGCCCGCGCTAATGAAAGCACGGCTCGGAGCTGAGAACGGAACCACATTTGCGACCCTTCGGTCGGTAAACTCAACCGAGGTCAGTTTCTTTTCGTCGAACGGGCGATTCGGTCGGCTGTCAGAGGTCAATCCTATTATGTCAAACGGCATTGGCGCATTGACAGGGAACCAGATCATCCGCGGCAAATATTTTGTATTTGAAATGACGCCGGCGAATCCTACCGATCAGGAATTAAAAGACGGTTTTGTTATTACTGCACGGCGTGCGATATCAACTGACTCGATTTATCAGTACGAATTGACGCAGACGGGCGAGATCAAGCAGATCTTTCCTTAAACTGCGCTGCAAAACCGCGGAAAGCGTCTAATAAAAAACCATGACTGTCTTTGAAGATCTAATCGTAGAGCTTAAGGAAGAGAATCTGCTCGAGGAAACCGTGATTTCCATCGATGAAAGCGCTTCGGCCGGGATGTTTGCGCTCCAACCGGCTGAGGAGCATGATTTCGCGGAACTCATAGAACCGAGCAATGCCCAAACGGCTGATCTCGAAGACGATAATGCAAGGAAGCAAGCAAACCGAAAAGCTGTCAGCCAACTCAATGCGATCGTGGAACAAATGTCCACGTTTCAGACAGTCGAGCACATCCTTAGCTCTATTCAAGGACCGGGATCAGGCAAAGGCGGTGGTTATGACGAACTTGCTGCTAAAAAGGCGTTGCATGCCGCCCAACAGGCCTCGTCCGATCCTGAATCGCCCGAATTTGAAAATGCGGTGGAGGAGCTGCGTTCTCAGGTCGCTATCTGGCAAAGCTCCTTGGCCGCGCGCGACGAAAGCATTTCCGTCGGCACAATGCGTAAATATTGTGAGACCTGCCAGCCGGCTCTCAGTGCACAGGCTTTGTTCTCTCTCGCCAGGTTCAACCGGAGTAATGCCTTTACCGAAGGATCCCGGCGAAAATACGAGTTCGTTGTCACGCGGCTCTTCTCCAGGCCTGCAGAAGACCACAAAAGAACACCTATTTGCTCTCGGGAGGAGATGCTCAGCCACTTAAGGTCGCGCTTCAGCGACTCCTTTGAAAGCTACTCCCGGCTCTATTCCGGGCCCGTCGATATTGCTCCCTTTGTAACGCAGCTGGACCAGTTTTCTGCCGAGGCGGAGCAGGTTCTAAACCTAGATCAATGGCTCAACTCCGATTTCTTTGATCGCCTTAACGATTTTAAGGAGACCACTCGGGAACACTTCTTTGTTTCGGATGTCACCGCTGCGGCGATGACATGCAACATCATCGTTTTGAATAAACTCGCGGACCTTGTTCTGGAGATGAGGACGTCAGGGGACGTCAGCCACCTGCCGGGCAAGTATGCGTCGGAAAGCGATTCCATTTCGAATGCCATAGCGAGAACGCTCGACCTTTCGACCCTTATCGGGGACGACGACGAGGAAGAAGCGGAAGTTGATGTAGAAGAAATCTCGGCTCCTAGGCCTGCGGATAACGACAGGATCGATCGGGAGCTGGTTGAACGACGACGAACCGTCAGCCAGCAGAAACCGAAGAAAGCAGCTAGGCAGAAATCGTTTCTTTCCGGCGTTGCACAAGCGAATAAATGGCTGTTGGTCGCGACCGTCCTGGCGGTTGCCCTTAGCGTTGCCTTATACTTTTGGGCCGACCGCTACGCCGACACTTCCGAAGTCGCAACCAGTGTCCAAAAGGTGGACATGATCAACTCTGAATTCAAAGACCTGCTCAAGGAAGGCCGGGTCAGCAGTGAAACCTTCTATGCGATCACGCAGCCTGCCTGGGATGGTTTGCCTCGGGAAACACAGGAACAGGCGATCCAGAAGATCTTCAACGCCTATAGCCAGAAAGGCTGTAAACGGGTCAGTCTCATCAACAATCGCGGCCAGGCAGTAGCCTTTGCCAGCGCCAGCAGGGTCGAAGTTTTCCGACAATAGCAACCTAAGTAATTAATAACCCTA
>Ga0207703_10004700_pt1 | contig 11152 bp, 12 predicted proteins | sample KBSSwiS12_FD_184304 | JGI IMG/M metagenome (GOLD analysis project Ga0207703, IMG submission 184304) | Switchgrass rhizosphere microbial communities from Kellogg Biological Station, Michigan, USA - KBS Switchgrass S1-2 (SPAdes) (version 2) | ecosystem: Host-associated > Plants > Roots >... | reverse complement strand
GGCGCGATGTGCGCCTATTTCAACAGCCCCGCAACTCGCGCCATGACTGCCGAACGCCGCGCGGTAGACCGTCCGCTATTGCGTTCGCGAACGCACCAACAGGCGGACCCGCTTCTCACTCATGAAGTGTCCGCTTTCGACCCATTGCGGACATAACGATTAGGCTTAGACTGACTTGATGTTGAAACTCGTGCTGCTGTGCGTGGTGGTCGGCCTGATCGTAGGGGTCCTCGCCGGTTTGGCCGGAGTTCCGGCACCGTGGAGCGGTCTGATTACAGGCAGCGTATGCGGCATTCTGGCGGGCGTTTTTGCGGGTCGTGGCTGGTTCAATCTGCCGAAATCCTAGCGTCCGCTTTCGACCCATTGCGGACATTGGCGGCGTGGTTGGTGATGCGCCTAATCACTTGAACCTGGGCAACCGTTTGACGCACCTGCCAGCTGCGTTCGGCGGATCGTCCAGCTGCCAATAAGCGAGCACCTCGTCGACGTTGATTCGATAGGCTGGATCAGCGCCCGGCAAGACATTGCGGCGACCAATGAGCTCGACCCTGTACAATGTCGGACACTCCAACTCATATTGCGGCCGAAACCACATATCCCCGACCAATTCGGCGCAATTCGGCTGATCTTTCGCTCCGGCGCAGCTCGGCTGGCCAACCGGCGCGAACAAATATGTCCCGCCGCCGGCGTACATTGTTCCACGATAGCGCCGCTTGGGGGTCATGCGCTGGCATGCGGCGCGCTGTTTCGGCCCGATCGGAATCCCGGCCTTCGGTACGCAGGGCCCGGTCGTCACCGCTAGAAAGTCGTAATTCTCTTCTTGGAATCGAGCGACGGATATCGAGATAGTTTTCACTCTGATGTCCGGAACCGTGATGTCGCGCGACTTGCGATAATCCATGTCGAAGGCCTGCGCCGGCATGTCCTTGGGTTCGAAATAGTAGGTCACACCCGTCATGAATCCCGGGTTGGTGTCGAAGTAGACGAAGGTCTGGTGTTCCTCGAAGCCGTAATTGAAGTTACCCTCGGGCCAGGCTTTCTTCACATCGGACAGCAGCGACCCGACCCCGATACCGTTCGGGCCAGTGGCGCCTCGGGAAGACGTGTTGGCTGAGTCAAGTTTCCCGTTCTCAAACGAGACTTCGACTTCGACACCATCCGGAGCCTTGATCGTATAATATTTGTATGTGCCCGTTGCCGATGAATGCACGAACTTGAAGCGATAGGGCAGACGCTTCAGACCAGCGAGCGTAAGGTCCATCGGGACGCCGTAGAAGCGCGCGATGTCGCCCTTCGCGTCGAATATTACTGGGCTCTCGATGCGCGTTGCCTGCGGGCGCGCCGCCGGGGCGCTTGTTGGAACCACAGACGCTAGCACCACAGCCAGCAAGACACGCATCACAACCCCCCTGTCAGCGCCGTCACCTCCAGCGCCGCCGGTCAAGCTACCTTCGCCAACGTCCGCGTTCCACCCAAGTCGGCATTCAGCGCATCGCCCTTCTCATCGCTCCCAAGCCAGCGAACGGTGCGCCGATGTTCCAGCGGCAGCTCCGTCAGCTGCCGCAAAGGCGGCGTGGTGCACTGCCCGTGCCATGTCGCCGGCGGCGTAGACGCCCGGAACGCTCGTTTCCCGATTTTCGTCCACGAGCACGTAAGGGCCGTTAGGTGCTTCCTCGATCGCGCAGCCGAGCTGCCCGGCTAGCGGACTGGCGAACGACCAGCGGGACGGCGCGAACATGGCCTCGAGCGGCAATTCGCGTCCATCGGCGAGCCGCACCCCGGCGAGCGCCGGTGGGCTGCCCAGCAACGTTTCAATCGGCGTCGGCTCGACCGTGACCCCGCGCAGCTCCAGAAGAGATGCCTGTTCCGGGTCCGGATCGAACTTTCCTTGCGTGAAATAAGTCGTCGGCCCCCAATCCGGGAGTAGCGCGGCGAAGTTTGCCGAGCCGGCGCTCGTCGCAAGCACGCCGAGTGGCCGGTCGCGCACCTCCCAGCCATGGCAATAGGGACAGTGCAACACGGTGATGCCCCAGCGCTCCTCGGCGCCGCCGATCTCTGGCAGTCGATCGGCCACGCCGCTGGCGAGGATGAGCCGCCGCCCTGACACTTCCCGCCCGTCCTCCAACCGCAGCGTGAAGCCGCCGTCTCCGCGACGCGCCTCGACCGCTGTGCCCTCATGACGCTCGACAGTCGGATAGACGGACAATTGTTGAAGGGCGGCGGTGCGAATTGCCGCAGGGTCAGCGCCGTCATGGCCGATGATGCCGTGCGAGCTGTGGGCGAAACGGTTGCGTGGCCGCCCGTCATCGAGGAGCAAGACGCGGCGGCGAGCGCCCGCCAACGGCAAAGCTGCCGATAGTCCAGCATAGCCGGTGCCGACAATGATTACGTCGTACAGTCGGCCTCTCCCGCGGAAATTGCGGGCTGCGTTAGCATGCTCGGCAACGCTTACGAAGATGATTGCGTGAATGCACCTAACGTCCGCTTCCGACCCATTGCGGACATTAGCCGCTTTCGTATGCTGCCGCTGATGCAGACAGCATTCTCGCTTCCGAGCGCTGAACTCGATGACGACGACCGTCGCTTCCTTGAGCAAGTCAATGAGCAGGGGTGGTTCGGCACGAGCGTTTTCGATGCCGAAGGCGCTTTGCCCAGCTTCTCTTATTCGACGGGCTTTTGGTTCGGCCACCAGAGACCGGAGTTGATACTCTTTGGCCTGAAAAACGATGTTGCACACGACATCCTTTGGGATGCCTACCGCGACATCGAACAGGCGCGCGCGTTCTCGGTTGGCGTGCGAACTTCTGGTGTCTTCGGTAATGCGGACGCGTATCTCTTTCCTGTAGCAAAACGCCATTACGCCGAGCATCTTGGGTGGTCTCGTTGGTTCTATCGCGGTGACGAGTTCCCCTGCCTCCATCTAATATGGCCAGACAGGAGCGGGCTGTTCCCTTGGGAAGAAGGCTTCGCTGACGGGGAAAAATCGGTTCAGCCGGACCTCACCGAAAACGGCTGGCTGGCGGAGCTTCAGGACTGACAGGGAATGTCGGCTTTCCACCCATTGCGGACATTAGCCGAGCGCAATCCCGACGAGAAAAGGGCCGGGATTTTGGTCCCGGCCCTTGCCTGAATTGCTGAAAGCTTATTCCGCCGCCGGGGCTTCGTCGTCGGCCTTCTTCTTGGCCTTGGCCGGGACCTTGTCGGCCTTGCCCTTGCCGTTCTTGCCCTTCGCGGGCTTGGGCGCGGCGGGCGTGATCTCGAAGGCCGGGGCATTGTCCTTGATCCGGACCTTGACCTCGCCGCCGTTGACCAATTTGCCGAACAGCAGTTCCTCCGCGAGTGGCTGCTTGATCTTCTCCTGCACCAGCCGGGCCATCGGACGAGCGCCGTAGAGCTTGTCGTAGCCGCGTTCGACCACCCACGCCCTCGCCTGGTCGTCGAGGTCGATGTGGACGTTGCGGTCGGCGAGCTGGAGCTCGAGCTGGAGGATGAACTTGTCGACGACGCGCGCGACCACCGCCGGCGGCAGATAAGAGAAGGGGACGATCGCATCCAGGCGGTTGCGGAACTCGGGCGTGAACATCTTCTTGACCGCGTCCTCCTGCGCATCCTCGCGGCTCGACGCTCCGAAACCGATGCCCTCACGCGCCATGTCCATTGCGCCGGCATTGGTCGTCATGATGAGGATGGTGTTGCGGAAGTCGACGGTCTTGCCGTGGTGATCGGTGAGCTTCCCGTGGTCCATCACCTGCAGCAGGATGTTGAACAGGTCAGGGTGCGCTTTTTCGATCTCGTCGAGCAGCAGCACCGAATGCGGGTGCTGGTCGACCGCGTCGGTCAGGAGGCCGCCCTGGTCGTAGCCGACATAGCCCGGAGGCGCGCCGATCAGCCGGCTGACGGCGTGGCGCTCCATATATTCCGACATGTCGAACCGCTCGAGCGGGATGCCCATGATCGAGGCGAGCTGGCGCGCGACCTCGGTCTTGCCGACGCCGGTCGGGCCTGAGAACAGGTAATTGCCGATCGGCTTGTCGGGATCGCGAAGGCCCGCGCGCGATAGCTTCATCGCCGACGCCAGCTTCTCGATCGCAAGGTCCTGGCCGAAAACGACGCGCTTCAAATCGGCGTCCAGATGCTCGAGGACCTGCTTGTCGTCGGCTGAGACCGACTTGGGCGGGATGCGCGCCATGGTCGCGACCACCGCCTCGATTTCCTTTACGGTGATGATCTTCTTGCGGCGGCTGGGCGGCACCAGCATCTGCATGGCGCCGACCTCGTCGATCACGTCGATCGCTTTGTCGGGAAGCTTGCGGTCGTGGATGTAGCGCGCCGACAGCTCGACTGCCGACTTGATCGCGTCCGAGGTGTAGCGGACGTTGTGATGCCCCTCGAATGACGAGCGCAGACCGGCGATGATCTTGATCGTGTCCTCGATCGTCGGTTCGTTGACGTCGATCTTCTGGAACCGGCGAAGGAGCGCCCGGTCCTTTTCGAAATGGTTGCGGAATTCCTTGTAGGTGGTCGACCCGATGCAGCGGATCGCTCCCGTTGAAAGCGCCGGCTTCAAGAGATTCGACGCATCCATCGCCCCGCCCGAAGTGGCGCCCGCGCCGATCACCGTGTGGATCTCATCGATGAACAGGATGGCGTTGGGCATCTTCTCGAGCTCGTTGACGACCGACTTCAGGCGCTCCTCAAAGTCGCCGCGGTAGCGGGTGCCGGCGAGCAGGGCGCCCATGTCGAGCGCGTAAATGGTCGCGCCCTTCAGCACGTCGGGAACATTGCCTTCGATGATCTTGCGCGCGAGCCCTTCGGCGATCGCGGTCTTTCCGACGCCTGGATCGCCGACGTAGAGCGGGTTGTTCTTCGACCGCCGGCAGAGGATCTGAACGGTCCGGTCGACCTCGGGCATGCGGCCGATCAAGGGATCGACCTTGCCCTGGCGGGCCTTCTCGTTGAGGTCGACGGTGAATTGCTTCAGCGCGGATTCCTTCTTGCCGCCTTCCTTCTCGCTTTTGTCCTCGGCGCCCTCGGGCGCCCGCGGCTCGGGGGCCGCGTCACCCTTGCCGACGCCGTGGCTGATGTAGGTCACCGCATCGAGTCGGCTCATGTCCTGCTGCTGGAGGAAATAGACGGCATAGCTCTCGCGCTCGGAGAAGAGCGCGACGAGGACGTTTGCCCCGGTCACCTCATCGCGGCCCGACGACTGGACGTGGAGGATCGCGCGCTGGACGACGCGCTGGAAGCCGCTGGTCGGGGTTGGGTCCGTCGCGCTGTCGGCAACGAGCGCTCCGAGTTCATTGTCGAGATATTGCTTCACGCTGCCGCGAAGCTCATCGCGGTTGACTCCGCAGGCAGTCATCACCTTCGAGGCATGCTCGTCGTCGATGAGCGCGATCAGAAGGTGCTCCAGGGTCGCATATTCGTGCCGGCGCCGGCTGGCCTCGCCAAGCGCGTTGTGGAGGGTCTGTTCGAGCTCACGAGCGAAACTGGGCATTACCTTTTAGACTCCGCGCCCGGCAGGGGCGCCGGGCTTCACTTGCAATGTCATACGCACGGGCTGCCCAATCAAGGGCGCGAATCGCACACTCGCCGAAATATGGTTAACGCTTCTTGAAAAGTTCCTCGGCGGCGGACCGATGCGTCTGGACACGCTGGATGTGTGCCTCGACACGCGCGATCTCCGCCTTGAGGGCCTCGATACGCTCGTGGAGCTCCGCGATCGATATCGGGTCGAGGTCCTGCTTGCCCAGTGCGACGAGCGGGTCGTCCGGCTTGCTTGGAAAGAGCTCTTCGAGGTCCATGGCGTGAATTGTTGACCCATGCGGGCACCGCGTCAATAACGGCTGTTGCCGTGCCGACCGTCCCGTCCTCGATGATGGCTGTCGTGGCGCCGCAGCCCGACGGCGCCGAGGAGCTTGCGCTGCTCGAGCGGCCGGTGCCGCGCGTCGGCCCTGACGAAGTCCTGATCAAAGTGGCGGCCGCGGGCGTGAACCGGCCCGACATCCTGCAGCGGCGCGGGCTCTACCCGCCGCCACCCGGGGCGCCGGACATTCTCGGACTGGAGCTCGCGGGGACGGTCGTTGAAACAGGCGAGGGCGCGGAGGAGCTTGTCGGTCGACAGGTTTGCGCCCTGGTTTCGGGCGGAGGCTATGCCGAATATTGCGCTGCGCCAATCGGCACCTGCTTGTTCGTGCCCGACGCAATCTCCCTCACCGAAGCGGCAGCAATGCCGGAGACCTTGTTCACCGTCTGGGTGAACCTGTTCGAGCGCGGTTTCGCGGCCGACGGCGACTGGGTCCTCGTTCACGGCGGTACAAGCGGTATCGGCACGATGGCGATCGCGCTCGGCACGTTGTTCGGGCTGAAGGTCATCGTCACCTGTGGCAGCGACGAAAAATGCGGCCGTGCGCTCGAGATCGGAGCCGAGGCCGCGGTCAATTACAAGACCCAGGACTTCGTCGAGGTCGCCCAGCGGCTGACCGAGGGCAAGGGAGTCGCGGTCGTGCTCGATATGGTCGGCGGCGACTATGTACCGCGCAACCTTAAGGCTCTCTCCGATGACGGCCGCCATGTCTCGATCGCCTTCCAGCGGGGGTCGAAGGCGGAAATCTCCATTTCCGAAGTGATGCGGCGCAGGCTGACGTTGACCGGCTCAACGCTCCGTCCGCGCCCGGTCGAGTTCAAGACCATGGTCGCGGACGAGATTGCCAAGACGGTCTGGCCCTATGTCGAGGCCGGGCGGCTGAAGCCGGTGATCGACAGCACCTTCCCGCTGACCCGCGCCGCCGAAGCGCACGCGCGGATGGAGGCGGGCGAACATGTCGGTAAGATCGTGCTGGAGGTAGGAGCTTCATAATGACGGAAAAGCTGATCCTCCACGAATATGCGGCGTCGGGGAATTGCTACAAAGTCCGATTGACCGCCGCGATCGTCGGCAAGCATCTCGAGCGGCGCGAATATGACATCATGAAGGGTGAGACCCGGACACCCCAATTCCTGATGGAGGTCAGCCCGAACGGCAGGATCCCGGTGCTCCAGGTGGATTACCGCTTCATCCCGGAAAGCAACGCCTCCTGTTATTACATCGCCGACGGATCGACCCTCATCCCGACCGACGGATTCGACCACGCCGATATGCTGCGGTGGATGTTCTGGGAGCAGTATAATCACGAACCGAACGTCGCGACCTTGCGCTTCTGGAAGGACCATATCGGCCATGCGAACCTGACCGAGGCGCAGAAGCACCAGATTCCCGGCAAGCGCGAGGCTGGCGAGGCCGCGCTGAAGCTGATGGAGAAGCATCTGGAGGCGCGGGACTGGTTCGTCGCGGGTCATATGACCCTCGCTGACGTCTGCCTGTTCCCCTACACCCATGTCGCGCACGAAGCGGGTTTCGAGATGCACCTATATCCGCGCATCGGGAACTGGCTCGAGCGGGTGAAGGGCCAGCCGCACTACATACCGATGAGCTTGTAGGTGTAGCCGGCCCTGGCCGACGTCACTCGGATGAATCGTTCATTGCATTAATGTAGAGCAACGCACCTCCGACGGCGATGGCGACGACTCCAACCCCGATTGCGACCCAGCCTGCGTCTGAGATGCCAAGCTTCTGGCCGGATTCCGACTGGCCCGCACGGGTCAGTCGGAGCGCCGTGTCCGCCCGCATGCCGGCGACGGTGAGCGTTGGTTTGGCGTTGGACGTGAAGTTGAGCGCCAGGCCTTCACCGATCCGGGTCGTCACTTGGCCGCTGTTCGAGAGGCTCGACCGGGTTGGGGCGAACGCCAATTGGGCACGCGGTTGCGAGCGCGCCTGTCCGCCGAACGACATCTTGAGCTGGGCGCCGACGAAGACCCCGGGCCGGACTTGCGAGCCTTGATCCTGCCAAGGGACGGCGTGGACCGGTCCCGCGATCACCGCGGCCGCCAAAACCGAAGTCACAAATTTGCGCATGGGGTTCTTCCTTCGTGCTGCCCGTCTTTGAATTGCGCCGCCGGCACTCTTCCCGATATCAAATTCCTAGTGGGCGAGCTTTTTCGCCGCGCAGATACAAGAGCTTGCTCCGAGCGAGCGGCAGGATTACATCGCCGCCAACGCTGGCCGCTCCGTGAGGGGCGGCCCTATTCATTTGTAACGGAGAGAAACGGTGGCCCAGCCCCTGATGCCCCATGCGACCGCCGCCTGGCTGGTCGAGAATAGCTCGCTCACATTTGAGCAGATCGCCGAGTTTTGCGGCCTTCACATCCTCGAGGTGCAGGCGATCGCCGACGACACCGCGGCGACCAAGCTGACCGGCCGCGACCCGATCCGCGCCGGCGAGCTCACCCATGAGGAGATCGAGAAGGGGCAGAAGGACCCCGACTACAGCCTGCAGATGCACCGCGTCCCCGACCAGGTGCGGCGCACCCGCGGCCCGCGTTACACGCCGGTTTCCAAGCGGCAGGACAAGCCCGATGGAATCGCCTGGATCATCAAGAACCATCCCGAGGTCAGCGACGGCCAGATCAGCAAGCTGATCGGAACCACGCGCACCACCATCGCCGCGATCCGCGAGCGAACGCACTGGAACATGGCGAACATCACGCCCAAGGATCCGGTGACCCTCGGCCTGACCACGCAGCGCGAGCTCGACGCCGCTGTCGCCAAGGCCGCCAAGGCCGCCGGCAAGTCCGAATTCACCGACACGCGCCTCGATAGCGACCGTGAGGCCCTGATCGTGGAGCTGCGCGCCGAGCGCGACCAGCACGCGCGCGACGCCGCGGCGGCGCTCGCGGAGGCTGAGGGGGGCGCAGTCAACGACGAGGTTGTCCCGGGCATCCGCGACCCCTTCAAGAGCACGCCGGTCGAATAAGTCCCGCTGCTTGATTCGAAGGCCGGTGAGGGTCACAAGCCGCCCATGGCCACCGCTGAGACGACCGACGTCAGCCAGCTGAGCTTCGAGGCCGCGCTTGCCCGGCTCGAGGAGATCGTGCGTACGCTCGAAAAGGGTGAGGCGCCGCTCGACCGGTCGATCGAGCTCTACCAGGAAGGCGACCGGCTGAAGCGCCACTGCGAGGCGCGCCTGAAAGAAGCCCAGGCGCGGATCGAGCAGATCGCCTTCGGCAGTGACGGCAAGCCCGCGGGCGTCAAGCCGTTCGATGCCGGTTGAGACCGTCGACCGGCTCGCCGGATTGCTCGACGCGGAGGCGGCTGAGGTCTCCGCCGAGGTCGACGACTTCTTCAGCCGCCTCCTGCCGCCGACGGGAGATAGCCGCGAGCATCTCTTCGAAGCCATGCGGCACGCGGCGATCGGGGGCGGCAAGAGGCTTCGACCCTTGCTCACCATCGCCGCATCGAAGCTGTTCGCAATTTCCCGCGAACGCGCGATGCGTGTCGGATGCGCAATCGAAGCGATCCATGTCTATTCACTGATCCATGACGACCTGCCGTGCATGGACGACGCTGATCTACGGCGCGGCAAATCGAGCGTCCACAAGGCCTTCGGCGAAGCGGTAGCGGTGCTTGCCGGGGATAGCCTCCATGCGCTCTCGTTCGAGATCCTGGCCCATCCGGCGACCCACGACGATCCATTCGTGCGGTGCGAGCTCGTGCTGGCGCTGGCACAAGCCGCGGGGCCAAATGGAATGGCCGGCGGACAGATGATGGATCTTATTGCCGAGGGAGAACAACTCGACCTTCCGGCGATTACCCGGCTGCAACAGCTGAAGACCGGCGCGCTGATCGAATATGCGGTCGAAGCCGCCTGCATCCTCATGAAGCTGCCGCCCGAAGCGCGTACGCCCTATCGCGGCTATGCGCGCAACATCGGGCTGGCGTTCCAGATCGCCGACGACCTCATAGATCATAGCGGAGACGCGGCGGCGGCAGGCAAGCCGACCCGCAAGGATGCGAACGCCGGCAAGGCGACTTTCGTCTCGCTGACCGGTGAGGAAAGGGCGCGCCAGCAGGCGAGTTTCCTCGTCAACCAGGCGGTCGAGCATTTGTCCGGCCACGGCGAGGAAGCCGATCTGCTGCGCGCGATCGCGCGATTTGCTATCGAGCGGGATCATTAAGGCCTGGACGGGGGGACATCGTTGAAGATCGCAGTCTATCCGGGGACCTTCGACCCAATCACCTTGGGTCACCTCGACATCATCCGCCGCGGCGCGCACCTCGTCGACAAGCTCGTCATCGGGGTGACGACGAACCCGTCGAAGACCCCCATGTTCCCGGTCGCGGACCGGGTTGCGATGGTTCGTCGCGAAACCGCCGACATCCCCGGCAGCATCGAGGTCGTCGAGTTCGATTCGCTCCTGATGAATTTCGCCGAGGCCCAGGGCGCCTCGATGATCCTGCGCGGGCTCAGGGCCGTCGCCGATTTCGAATATGAGTTCCAGATGGCGGGCATGAACCAGCAATTGAACGACGACATCGAAACCGTCTTCCTGATGGCCGATGCTTCCCTGCAGCCGATCGCTTCGAACCTGGTCAAGGAAATCGCGCGCTACGGCGGGTCGATCGCGAAGTTCGTGACCCCAGCCGTTGCGGATGACGTCAAGGGCCATCTGGACGGACATTCACGCTAGCGTCAGCGGATCGACTGCATTAGGGCTGCGACGCAGTTCGGGGGAGGGATATATTTTGTCTAAAGCCTTGTTTGTGCTTCCATTTCTAGCGCTCGCCCTGATCGCTGCGAAAAAGCCGGAAACGACCGTCGCGCCGCCGCTGCCAAGTATTGCCGCGCCCGCGGAGGTCGCCGCAAATCCGGCCAACACGCTGACACTCGAGCTGTCGAACGGCGGCAAGGTCGTGATCCAGATGCGCCCGGACCTCGCACCGCATCATGTCGAGCGGATTCAGGCGCTGGTGCGCCAGGGCTTCTACAACGGCCTCAAGTTCCATCGCGTGATCCCCGGCTTCATGGCCCAGGGCGGCGATCCGAAGGGCGACGGAAGCGGCGGATCGAGCCTGCCGGATCTCAAGGCCGAGTTCACCAACATGCCCTACTTCCGGGGGACGGTCGCGGCGGCGCGCGCCGACAGCCCTGACTCGGCGAACAGCCAGTTTTTCATCATGTTCGACCCCAACATCGGGCTCGAGAAGAAATATACGGTGTGGGGGCGCGTGACCTCGGGAATGGACGCGGTCGACAAGATCGCTCCGGGCGAACCG
>Ga0207703_10004697_pt1 | contig 11158 bp, 9 predicted proteins | sample KBSSwiS12_FD_184304 | JGI IMG/M metagenome (GOLD analysis project Ga0207703, IMG submission 184304) | Switchgrass rhizosphere microbial communities from Kellogg Biological Station, Michigan, USA - KBS Switchgrass S1-2 (SPAdes) (version 2) | ecosystem: Host-associated > Plants > Roots >... | reverse complement strand
GCGGGCGCAGATCGTTGGCCATGTCGGCGGCCATCTTGTCAGCCCCGGCCTTCTGCGCGCCGTAGGCCGGCCCGTGGAAATACGACACCGCACCATAGAAGCCGGTGTTCACGATGAGCCCCCGGCCCTTGGCGATCATCAGCGGGGCGGCATGGTAGCTGGCGACATAGTGCGAGCGCAGGCCGACGGTGATCAGGTCGGCCAGGTCCAGCGGCTTTTCCCAGAACCCGCCGTCCATGACCAGTCCGGCGGAAATGTAGGCGGCATTGTTGACGAGGATGTCGAGCTGCCCGCCATCGGCGGCGATGCGGTCGAACACGGCCTTTACCTGGGCGTCGTCGGCGTGATCGCAGCCGATCCCGATCGCGCGTCCACCGGCCGCTTCGATCTCCGCCACCGTCTGGGCCAGCGTCCCGCCGACTGCGGCGTCGGTCCGATTGAGGCTCCGCCCGGTGATGTAGACGGTGTAGCCGCGCGCGGCGAGCGCACGCGCGATCCCCTTGCCGGCGCCACGGCTCGCGCCGGTTACCAATGCTACTGCCGCCATGATCGTGCTCCGCTTGCCTGTTCGAGTGACCGAGCCGATGCCACGGGCGAGACCTTGCCCGCCCGGGCGTCGGCTCAGGCGACGGTGCGTTCGAGCACCTTGTCGGTCAGCAGGCCCTCGATTTCGCCTGCCGTCAAGCCAAGTCGTTCGGAAACCACCGCGATGGTGTGCTCGCCAAGCAGCGGGGCAGGGTGTTCGGGCGCGTCGGGCAGGTGCTCCGAGCGGCAGCCGCGGGTCTCGACGGTGTATTCTTCGGCGAGATAGGGGTTGGTCACGTCACGGTAGAGGTCGCGCTGCCGGTAGTATTCGAACGCGGGGAGGTCGGCGACGCGCAGCATCGCGCCGGCCGGAACGCCCGCGCCCTGGAGCGCCTCCATCGCCGTTGCCGGCTCCATAGTGCGCATCCAGTCCGACAAGGGGCGACCTTGGGTGACCCGCATGGCGGCCTGCTCGTCACGCTGGTCACGGATGGTGACGACGCACCACTCGTCGTCCCCGGCGCAGCGATAGACCGCCGACTGGTCCGCGGGTCGATGGACCGCATGGCCGGCGCGGTCGAGCACGTTGGCGGCGACCTGCGGCGCCATGTGGGCCAGGATTATCTCGGCCTGGCTGACGCCAAGATAGCCGCCCTCGCCGGTCAGCAGGCGCCGGATCAGCAGCGCGACCAGCCCCAGCGCGCCGACGCGGGCGCCCACATGGTCGGGGTAGACGGTGATCGCGTCGGAGAAACTGTCGGGCTCGCCCGGGTAGCGCCACTGCATCGTCAGTCCCGCCGAGGCCCGGACCAGCGGGCCATAGCCCATGCGTTTCGCCCAGGGTCCGGTCGGCCCATAGGCCGAGCTGTCGGTCAGGATGACCCCCGGGTTCACGGCGCGCAGCGTCTCGTAGTCGATGCCGAGCGATTGCAGGGTGCCGCCCTTGAAGTTGGAGAGCACGACGTCGCTGCGGCGCACGAGTTCGAGCAGCAGCTCGCGGCCCTTGGGCTCGCGCAGGTTGATCCCGACGCTGCGCTTGTTGCGGTTGCCGGTGGCGAACGTGATCGTCATCGGATCGCCGGTGCGGCTCTGGCGGGCGCCATCGATGAACGCCGCGCTCTCCACCTTGATGACATCGGCGCCATGGTCGCCGAGCAGGCGGCCAGTCTCGGCGCCGACCACGATCACCCCGAGATCGAGCACCTTGAGGCCTGCGAACGGGCGTTCGTCCGCTGCCGGCGCGGCCGGGAGCGGCGGGCGCGGGCGCCATTCCACGCCCGCCTCGGGCAGGCCGGGAGCCGGCCCGACAATGCCCATCCGCACGCCGTCGATCTCCATGATGCCGTCCGGGAAGGGGGCGGTGAGGCCGGGGGCCAGCGCCACCTCGGCGAACGCCCGCCGCGCCTGCATCTGCTCGGTCGCCAGCGCCTCGTCGAGATCGAGCACCGCCGCGGCGGCCACGCCATAGCGCTGGGCTTCGGCTTCTATCTCGGTGCGGGTCTTGTCAGCGAAGAACCGGGCCAGCGCGGGCATCAGCTCGCGATTGGCGAAGCGGACCTGGGTCTTCTGCATCTCCGGGTCGGCGAACTGCTCGGGCCGCCCCATCCACTCGAACATCCCGAGCCACTGGCGCGGGGCGAGGATGCACAGCCGCACGAACCCGTCCTTGCACGGTAGGATCGGATACTGGAAGCGCGCCTCGGGTCGGCCGCGCGGCAGCTGGCTCGCCGGAACGCCGGCCGTGGCGCTCCCGGCGATGCCGTAGCCCGGGTCGAGCGCCTGCGAGGCGCCGTCGAGCAGCGAGAAATCGAGATGGTCGCCCTCGCTGCTGCGCAGGCGCTGCCAGTAGGCGACCAGCGCCAGCGTGGCGGCCTGCGTCGCCGCACACTCCATGCCCAGCTCGCCGGGCGGCAGCAGCGGCTCGCGTTCGGGGATGCCCGAGCGGGACAGCTCGCCGCTCAGCGCATGGAACACCGGACCCGAGCCGACCCACTCGGCGAACCGGCCGGTGTCGCCGAAGTCGGAGACGGAGAGCACCACCAGTTGCGGGTTGCGCGCGCGCAGCGCGGCGACATCGGCCGCGCCCCGCGGGGTGACGAGGATATCGGCCTCCGCCGCGAGCGCCTCCAGCCGGTCGCCCGTGGCCGCCCGCTTGCCGAGGTTGGCGGCGACGAAGCTCAGGCTCACGCCATCGACCACCATCCCGCCGGTGCGGTCGGCTGCACCCTCGGCGGGCTCGATGCGCACGACGTCGGCGCCGAGCTCGGCGAAGTGCCGGGTGATCGCGCCCATCGGACCGTGGGCGAGGTCCAGCACCCGCAGCCCCGCGAGCGGCCGGTCCGCGGATGCCTCTACCTGCCGATCGGCACTCTCGTTCATTCCACAACCTTTGTCTCAAGTGCCCGACAGCTCGCCGCAGCGGCGGTTCACGCCGCCGCCCGTTGGCAAACTTGGCCGTGCGACGCAATCCTCAGCCGGTGACCGCGCGCGATTGCCGGAAGGGGATGCTGCGATCCGCCTCCAGCTCCTTCGGCAGCCCCAGCACCCGCTCGGAGATGATGTTGCGCTGGATCTGGTCGGTGCCGCCGCCGATCGAGGTCATGTAGGCGTTGGCCGCGCGGTAGTTCGCGTCGGCGGCGCGCTCGTGGGCGGCGCCATCGAGCATCGAGGCCGCGCCGAGCAGCTTGGTCATCACCGCGGCGTCGCCACGAAGGATGCGGCTCATCTCCAACTTGCCGAGCGACATGATCGGCGAGGCCGAGCCCTGCGCCATCTCCTGCTTGGCCCGCACCAGGTTGAGCGCGTTCAGCTGGCGCCAGGCCAAGGCTTGGGCGATTTCCTGGCGCAGGACCGGATCGCCGAGCTTGCCGGCCTCCCGCGCGACATCGATCAGGCTGACGCTGTTGTCCTTGAACGAGCCCTGGCGTCGCTCGCCGGCGCCTTCGCCCATGATCAGCCGCTCGACCGCGAGCGCGGTCTGCATCACCTTCCACCCTTCGCCCTCGGCGCCGACCCGGTTGGCCACCGGCACCTCGACGTTATCGAGGAACACCTCGTTGAAGTGGCTGTCACCGGTGATCTGGTTGATCGGGCGGACCTCGATCCCGGCGGATTTCATCGGCACGATGATGAAGCTGAGCCCGGTGTGCTTGGGCACGTCCCAGTCGGTCCGGGCGAGCAACAGGCCGTAATCGGCCCGCATCGCCCCCGAGGTCCAGACTTTCTGCCCGTTGACGACATAGCTGTCGCCCTTCCGGTCCGCCCGGGTGCGGACCGCGGCGAGGTCGGAGCCGGCGCCGGGTTCGGAATAGAGCAGGCACTGCGTCGCGCCGAGCAGGAATTCGGGGATCATCCGCCGCTTGAGCGCCTCGTCGCCGAACTGCATGACCGAGTTGGCGGGAATGTTGCTGCGGTCCTGGCCTGCGCCCGGAGCGCCAGCCCGCGCAAATTCGGCGATCACCGCACTGGTCTCGGCCTTGCCGAGGCCGCGGCCCCAGTAATCCTTCGGCCAGCTCGGCACGGCCCAGCCGGCATCGAGCACCGCCTGGAGGAATTCACGGGTGCCGCCCGCGCGGGGCTGACGGCTTGCTTCGTCCCAGTTCAGGGTCAGCCAGGCGCGGACTTCCTCGCGGACTGCGGTGACGGTGTCGCTCATGCTGCGTTCTCCAGCGCGGTCAGATAGCGCTCGCGATACATTTCCGACTGGCCGAACAGCTGCGCGTCCGCGCGAGCGCGCCGCCAGTAGAGGTGGGCCGGGTGCTCCCAGGTGAAGGCGATGCCGCCATGCATCTGGATCGCGGTCGCCGCCACGTTCGAGAACGCATCGGCGCAGGCGAAGGCGGCGAGGTTGACCAGCACGGCCTTGTCGGGGGCATCGTCCGCCAGCGCGTGGGCCGCGGCGCGGGCCGCCGAGGTCGCCGATTCAACGTCGATCAGCAGATCGGCGGCCATGTGCTTGAGCGCCTGGAACCCGCCGATCGGCCGCCCGAACTGGACCCGGGTCTTGAGATATTCGACGGTGATCTCGAAGATCCTGCGCGCAGCGCCCGCCTGTTCACCGGCCAGCGCGACGCGGCCGAGATCGAGCACGCGCTCGATCGCAGCGCCGTCGATCCCCGCGAGGCGCCGCGCGGGCGCACTCGAGAACGCGATGCGTGAGAGGCGCAGCGTGCGATCCCACGATTCCAGCACTTCGGCAGTGACCGTGGCGGCGTCCGGAGCCACCTCGAAGCAGCCGAGCCCGTCCGCCGTGCGCGCCACGACCAGCAGCACATCGGCAATATTGGCGCTGAGCACGAAGGACGCGGTGCCGTCGAGCGTCCAGGCGTCGCCGGCTGCGCTCGCCCTTGCCGCCACGCCGTCGGGCGTCCAGGTGCCACCTTCGCCGGTCAGGGCCACGGCGGCGATCGTCTCGCCAGCGGCGAGGCCCGGAAGCAGGCGCGACTTGGCGTCGATGTCGTCCGACTCATTGAGCAGCCCGGCGGCGAGCACGGCGCTCGACAGCAGCGGTCCGGCGAACAGCGCCGCGCCGGCTTCCTCCATGATCGCCTCGACCTCGACCGGTCCGGCGCCGATGCCGCCGTGGTCCGCATCGACGATCAGGGCAGGGAGGCCCATCCCGGAAATCGCCTGCCACAGCGCCGGGTCGTGCCCGCTTGGGGTGGCCATCACGCGACGGACATCGGCCTCGCTGCACTTCTCGGCCAGCAACCGCGCAAACCCCGCGCGCATCGCTGCTCTTTCCTCGGCGTCAATCATCGTCATAATCAGCCTCTGGCCCGTTCCACTATTTTCCGACGGAGTTCGTCGTTATATCGTCTGACATGGACATGCAAGCCGGCACCCACGCCGGGACTGGCGAGACCGGTTGGGAGCCAAAGGCGCGGCGCGGGCGTCCGCGCGATCCGCTCATGGAGGTGCGGCTGCTCGATGCCGCGCTCGAGGTCTATGGCCAGAACGGGTGGCTTGGCTTCAACCTCGATGCGGTCGCGCGGCGGGCCAAGGTCAGCAAGGACGCGCTCTACCGCCGCTGGCGCACCCGCGAAGCGCTGCTGGCCGATGCGCTGCGGCGGCGGTGGGACTGGGTTGGCGGGATCGACAGCGGCACGATCCGGGGCGACCTCACCGAACTGGCGGAGCGCGCCTTCGACATGTTCGCCGGCTCCTATGGCGAGGTGGCGCTGCAACTGCGCGCCGATGCCCGCCGGTTCGACGAGGTGCGCACGTTCGAAGAGCCGTACCGCGAAACGGCGATCCGCGAGGGGCGCAGCATCGTCCGCCGCGCGATCGCTCGCGGCGATTTGCCCGAAACCACCAAGCCCGGCGTGATCATGGACCTGCTTGTCGGCGCGGTGATCAACCACGTTGCCTCGACGCCCGTTCGGCTGCGCGAGGAAGTGCTCGCCAAATCGGGCGAATTTGTCCGGCAGATCGTCGAGGTCGTGTTGATCGGCAGCGGTGGCCAAGCTCGTTGACACTTGCAAACCAGGCGGGGATACCTGGCAGTGCATTTGGAGAGAGATGCCATGGACAGAGCCAGGTTGCGAGCCCGCGGAAGGGGCGGCGACACGATCGCGCGCTATGCCCGTGCCGCGAATGGCTCCCAGCTTGGGGGCTGCGTCCCGAACAACACCCTGGGAGACGAGCAATGAGCCGGATCATCGGAGTCCACGAAGTCGGCGGCGAGGCGTTCTGGCGCGAGTTCCGCGAGGTCATGGGCGGAGAGGGCACGCTGATGACCTACCGCTATCTCGGCACCTGGGCACAGATCGACCAGCCCAAGCTGCGCGCCAGCGGCTCGATGGCGGTGCGTTCGGACATGCGCGGCCCCACCGGGCTCCAGGCGGCTCCGCTGATCATTCTCGTAGCCGACGTGATCGGCGTTCTGGCCGATGCGATCGCGGTGCCGGCCCCGGCGCAGATGACGCTCGACCTCCTTGACCGCGGCGATGGTGTGCGCCGCGTCGGATGCCGGGGCGAGATGGTCCATGCGGGGCGCAAGCAGTTGTTCGGCAAGGCGGTGATCTTCGACGCCGACGACGAAAGCCGGTTGCTCGCGGTCTTCCGCGACGCCGACGCGGTCATGGCGCCCGCGCCTGACGGATACGAGCGCGTCGAGACGGGCGAGGGGCCGCCCGACAACGGGGCGCTGCCGCCGCTGTGGCAGGCATTCGGCGGCGAGCAGCGCGGCGCGGAATTCGCGATTGCGCAACTCACCCCGGAGATCGGGTCCACCTCGGCCTCGTTGCACCACGGCGTCACCCACATCCTGCTCGAAGCCGCCGCTCAGGCCGCGCAACAGGCGGGCGCAAGCGGCAAGCCGGCGCGGCTCGCGCACTGGCACGTCACCTTCACCGCGCGCGGCAAGACCGGGCCGTTCGTCACCCGAACGCGGACCATCGGCGAAAGCGCCGGCCGGCAGGCGCTCGACATCGACCTGTTCGACGAGGGCGAGGGCCGGCTGATCGCCTCGGCCACGGCGATCTACGCCGAGGACTGACTTGCGCTGCGGGGGCGCAGGCGCCGCGCCGCGGGGCTGAGGGAGGCGCACGTCCGGCAGGTTGCGGCCGGCCGCTGCGCCCGGCGGGCGCGGCACTGCCCGGGGTCGCCGTCACGCCGGGTCAGAGGGCGATCACTCCGTCTTGTCGCAGCAATTCGATCGCCTCGCGCTCGACCGGTTTTTCCGAGACGGTCTTGGGGATTGCCGCGGTCACGTGGATGATCTCGGGCACATCGTTGCGCTGCAGCTTGGCCAGGCAGAACTCGCGCAGCGCCGCGGCGGCGAAGTGCGCCGGGTCCGATGGAACGACCAGCGCGACCAGGGTCTTCTCGCCCGCGATATTGTGCGGCTGGGCCACCCCGAACACGTAGACGTCATCGACCAGCGGCGACTGGCTGATCACCGATTCGACCAGCGCCGTGTTCACGAAGTCGCCGTTGCGGCGCACGCCGCCCCCGATGCGGTGGTGGAAGTAGAACCAGCCGTCCTCGTCGCAATGGACGATGTCCCCGCTGCGGAACCAGCCGCCCTTGACCTTGTCGGCACTGGCCTGCGCATTGCGGTAGTAAGCGACCGTCGGCGCGGAGCCGTCCTTGCGGCGGAAGCGCAGTTCGCCGGGCTGGTTCGGGCCCAGGCGGTTGTCCGCCTCGTCGAACACGCCGGCCTCCACGCTCGGATCTGGCTTGCCCATCGAGCCGACCTTGGCCGGCGGGGGGTTGAACATCGCCCCGCCGCCTTCGGTCGCGCCATAGACCTCGCAGATCTCCAGCCCGAACCGCTCGCGATAGGCGTTCCACAGGGATTCCGGCATGCCCGCGCTGATGATCAGCCGCACCGGGTTGTCGGCATCGTCGGGCCGGGGCGGGGCGGCGAAGACCTCGGGGATCATCCCGCCGAGCAGGTTGAAGGTGGTGCAGCCGTAGGCGCGGCAGATGTCCCACAGCCGGCTCTTGGTGAACTTGCGGCTGATCACCGCCGGCAGGCTCATCGTCAGCGAACTGCGCAGCGTGCCCAGCGCGTTGATGTGGGTGAGCGAGAGCCCGGTATAGAGCACGTCGTCGTCGCGCACGCCCAAGGCCTTCAGCCCGGCACCCGAGCGCATCGACTGCGCGTGGGTGTGGACCACGGCCTTGGGATTGCCCGTGGTGCCCGAGGTATACATCAGGAACATCGCGCTGTCGGGCTCGACCTCGGCGCGCGGCGCCGGCTCGGCCGCCAGCGCTGCCGCATACGGGGTGACCACGATCGGCCCACCCGGCCTCGCGTCCGGCGCTTCGCCGATGGCGAGGATCCACTCCACCGACTCCGCCGCCGGAGCGACCGCCTCGACCGCCGCGAGGCAATAATCGGCCGCGATCACCCCGCGGCAGCCGGCGAAATCCAGCATGTAGGCCAGCTTGTCGCCGATCGTGCGCGCGTCGATCGGCACCCAGCTTGCCCCGATCCGCGCCGCCGCGATGATCGCTTCGACGAATTCGGGGTGGTTGTTCATCATGATGGCGATGCAGTCGCCCGCTTTGAGCCCTTGGGCCGCCAGCCACCCGGCCACGCGCGCGCCATTGTCCGCGAGCTGGGCGTAGCTGCGGGTCTCGTCCTCGAGCGTCCCGTCGGCGGCGACGGTCACGAAGGTCAGGATCGGGCGGGCGGCGTCGGCACCCGCGGCGGCTTTCCCCTCGACGAGGTCGGCGATGGTCTGCCAGGTCAAGCGGTCAATCCCCGTTCGGTGGCCACCCGGTGCAGCGCCGACGCAAGCTCGGCCGGCATCGCGTAGAACGGCGAATGATCGCAGTCGAGCGTGAAGACCGGGTCGCATGGCCAGGTCGCCTGCATCGCCCGTTGGGCAGTGAGGGGCACTGCCAGGTCCTGCAGGCACTCGACATAGGCCCGCGGGACTCGTCCGAAGCGCTCGGCCGTCACGTGGACGGGCGTGGCGAGGGAGGCGATCGGCTCGGGCGTGAGCAGGCTTGCCGCCCGTTCTGCCCATTCCGGATCGGTCGTGGTGTAGAACACCGGGCCCACGTCGGCCGATACCACCGTGCAAGTCCCATCGTCGCGTTTGACGATCTCGGCCGCCGCGCGATCGCGCGTTTCGCCGAGGAACTCGCGAATTGCCACGCCGTCGGGCAAGAGCAGCGCGGCGATATAGACCAGCGATGCGATCCGCTCCGGCACCCGTTCGGCGACTTCGCTGATCACGGCTCCACCACGGCTGTGCCCGGCCAGGATCACGGGCCGGTCCTGCTCGCGGATCAGCTGCGCCACCTGATCGGCCCAGACGGCAAGGCTGCCTTGCGCGGCGCGGGCGCTGTCGGCGCCCATGCCGTGAAGCTCGGGGGCGAGGACGCGGTGCCCTGCCGCCTCGAGCAGGGGGACCACCCGCTCCCAGCACCAGGCCCCATGCCATGCACCGGGCACCAGCACGAACGTCGCCACCCCGGTCAGCCCGCGTGATGCCAGAGCTGGTCGCCCTCTGCGGTGCGCACGATCGTGCCGCTGCTGCCGACCGGTTCGACGCGGCCGTCGGTGAGGAAGGCGATCCCCGCCGCGTCGCTGGCCGGCACCCGCGCCAGCGTCCGCTCGCCGCCGGGCGTGCGGGCCATGACGACGCCCCACTTCGGCGAACCGTCGCGCTCATAGAGCACGGTGTAGGTCTCGATCCTGGCCGGGCCTTCGTAGGTCTCGTTGGTGGGCGGAACCGGCTCCCGGATCGCGTCGGCCTCGGCCTGGTAGTCGAAGTCCTGCGGGAAGCTGGCCGCGGCGATCGGCTGGTTGCTGACCACGATCGTGTGGTTGTGGGTGGCGAAGCCGCCGTTGGCGAAGATCAGGCCGTTGCGGCCGCCCTCGCGCAGCTTCAGCACCATGCACACGACCGCGTGGCTCATGCAGTTGCCGATCGGCCCGCCGCCGAAGGTGAGCCCGCCATAGACGCTCGCCGGTTTCTCGACCGGCCAGTTCAGCACCCGGCGCGCCATCTTCGGCACGCAGGGGAAGCACGAATAGAGCTCGACGAAATCAAGGTCGGCGGTGGTGAGCCCGTTGAGCTCCAGCGCCTTGCCGATCGACACGCCCATGCTCGGCGAGCGGTCGTAGCGGTCGCGCAGCAGCGGCTCGTGCACCTCGTGCGCGGCGGCACCCATGCCGACGTAGATCAGCCGGTCCTCGGCCACGCCGCGGCGGCGGGCTTCGGCAAGGCTGGTGACGATGAACCCCGCGCCCATGTTGACCGAGGAGTTGGCCACCATCAGCTTGGGATAGGGGTGGGCGATCAGCCGGTTCCCGTCGCTCGGGGTGATGATCTCCTCGGGCGTGCGCGCCTGCCGGATCCACGCGCCGGGATTCTCGGCGGCAACCTGGGAGAACCGCGACCAGATCTCGCCGCTTTCGGCCTGGGCTTCGGCAAGCGACTGGCCATAGGCGGCGCGTCCGCCAGTCTCGTAGAGCGGATAGACGTCGGTCGGCGCGACGAGGCCATAGGCGGCGCGGTAACTCGGGGTGTTCCGCGACGACAAATTGCGCGAGGCGTTCTGCGCCGAGACGTCGGTCTTCTGGGCCGCGGCCGCGCGCTGTGCGGCCGTACGCAGCGCTTCGCCGCCGACCACCGCCGCGATGCGGATTTCACCGGCGCCGATGCGATTGGCGGCCTCGTTCAGCAGCAGGACCGGGCTATCCCCGCTGGCGGCCTTGGTCTGCTCGACGTGGGTCGGTTTCGCGCCCAGCGTCGCCGCCAGTCCCGGCGCGATCGGGTTGATCTCGCGGAACGAGATCTGGTCGACGACCGCGAGCGAATCCAGATCGGCCAGCCAGCTGCCGCGGGCGTCCTGCTCGGCGGCGCGCAGCGCAGCGGCCATCAGTCCGGCGGAATCGAGGCCCGTGGAAGGATCGGCCGGCCGGTCGTTGACCTGGCCTACGCCGACGATAACGGGAATCCGCTCGGGATCGGTCTGCATGGTATCAGGCCTCCCTCAGCGGCCCTGCCACTGCGGCGCGCGCTTCTCCGCGAATGCACGCGGCCCTTCGCGGGCGTCTTCCGAGGTCATCACCGAGGCCGATTCCTTGCGGGTCAGTGCCCACAGCGGCTCCTCGTCCGGCCGCTTGGCATCGGTGATGCCGAGCGCGACGCGCTTGCTCGCCTGC
>Ga0207703_10004689_pt1 | contig 11165 bp, 10 predicted proteins | sample KBSSwiS12_FD_184304 | JGI IMG/M metagenome (GOLD analysis project Ga0207703, IMG submission 184304) | Switchgrass rhizosphere microbial communities from Kellogg Biological Station, Michigan, USA - KBS Switchgrass S1-2 (SPAdes) (version 2) | ecosystem: Host-associated > Plants > Roots >... | reverse complement strand
GCCGGGTCGCCTCGGGATCGTCGGCCAGCTCGGCCGCGGCGGGACCGCCGGCGATGACGAGCTCCGCGTCCGGCACGCCGACCAGCGCGCGGATCACCGTGTCGAAGCCCTTGCGCGGCACCAGCCGGCCGATGCACAGCACCCGCGGCCGGTCGCCGCGCTCGGCCACCGGGCCGTCCGGGGTGAACTGGTCGACGTCCACTCCGGACGGCACGACCGTGATGCGCTTCCTGGTCGCGCCGAGCCGGACCAGCTCGGCGACCTCGTCGGTGGAGGTGGCGACGACCCGGTCGACGGCGCGGGCCAGCGCCCGCTCCATCCGGATCCGCACCGGCGGGCTGGTGTCGGCCCGGCCCTGGAACCGCCGCTTGGTGACGCCCAGCGCGTGGAAGGTCTGCACGACCGGCACGTTGACGTCACGGGTCGCCGACAGCGCGGCCAGCCCGGACATCCAGAAGTGCGCGTGCACCAGGTCGGGCGGGTCGGCGGCGATGCGGGTGGCGAGCTCCGAGCCGAGCTGGCCGACCAGCGGCAGCAGCTGGTCCCTCGGCACCCAGGTCGCGGGGCCGGCGTCGAGGTGCTCGACCACCACCCCGTCCGCCATCCGCACCCGGCCCGGGAGCTCGGCCGAGTCCCGTCGCGTGTAGACGGTGACGTCGTGGCCGGCCCGGCCGAACGCCCGGGCCAGCGACTCGACATGGACGTTCTGGCCGCCCGAGTCAACCCCTCCGATCGCAGCGAGTGGGCTGGCGTGCTCGGACACCATCGCGATCCTCATCGGGTCACCTCCTTGAGAAGTCGGTCCCAGTCGTGCAGGAAGCGGTCCAGGCCGTAGCGGGCGAGCGCGGCCTCCCGAGCCACCCGACCGGCCTCGGCCGCCTCGTCCGGATCGGACAGCAGGCGCCGCACGGCACCGGTCAACACGTCCATCCGGGTGGAGCAGGCGCCCGCGGCCGGTGGCACCGCCTCGACCGCCTCGGTGGTGGCCAGCGCCACCACCGGCATCCCCAGGTGCATGGCCTCGATCAGGGACAGGCCGAGGGACGTCCAGCGGAACGGGTGCACGTACACCCGCCGCCGGGCCAGCGCCGCGTGCAGCTCAGCCTGCGGCAGGTCGTACGCGGATACCCCGCGGACCCGGTCGGTGTTCATGCCGAACAGGTCGACCGGGGCGATCCGGGAGAACTCCGGGACCAGGTCGGCGCCGACCAGCCGGCCGCGGCGGGCCGGGTCGTTGACGACCACGCCGAGCCTGGCCAGCTCCCCGGTCCACAGTGGACCGGGGTCGACCACGCCGTGCTCGATCACCGTCGTCGGCGCCCGGCCGGAGTCCCACATCAGGGCGTTGAAGTGGGTGACGTGCACCAGCGGCAGGTCCGACCGGTCGGCCAGCGGGTGCCGGGTGTGCGGCACCTCGCCGCGCGGGCAGTCGTGCTCGAGGTAGACGGCCGGGACGCGGCGGTCGCCGAGCCAGCGCGCGGCCAGCTCCAGGTCGCGCGGGCGCTGCAGCACCACCACGTCGACCGGCTCGTCGGCCAGCTGCCCGGGCGTCACCTCGCGGACGCTGGCCGGCCAGTCGTACGTGTCGGGCCGGCCGAGCCCGTCCGGCCCGCGGTCCGGCACGACCGGGACGAGGTAGTCGTGCGGTCCCTGGACGAACGCGGTGCTCCAGGCACCGTGCACGTGCCAGTGCAAGATCCTCATGTCCCCCTCCGCTCGCGCCCGCTCACACCGACACCACCTTGTCCACGGCGGCGACCACGTCCTGCGGGGTCACCGAGTCAAGGCACGGGTGCCCGGGGACCGGGCAGACGGTGGCCCGGCTGTCCCGGCAGGGCGCGTCCTGGTCGCCGAGCAGCACGCAGGCCACCCCGTACGGGGCCCACCGGGCGGCCGGCACGACCGGGGCGAACAGCGACACGACCGGGGTGCCGACCGCCGCCGCGAGGTGCGCCGGGCCGGTGTTGCCGACCACGACGGCGTCCGCGCCGGCGAGCACCGCGGCCAGCTCGGCGAAGCCGGTGCGGCCGCCGAGGTCGGTGCCGGGGCCGGCCACCGCGGCGGTCAGCGCGGTCTCACCCGGACCGCCGGTGACGACGACCCGCCGGCCGGCGGCGGTCAGCTCCGCCACCGCGGCCGCGGCCCGTGCCGGCGACCAGGCGCGCGCCGGCACGGACGCGCCGGGGTGCACCACCACGTACGGTCCGGGGCCGGTCAGGTGCGACACCGGCGGCAGCGGCGTCCGGACCCGGAGCCGGCCGTCGTCGCCGGCCGGCAGGGCGAACCCGGCGGCGGCCACTGTGGACAGTGCGCGCTCCGGCTCGGACAGGTCGTCGTCGACCCGGTGCCGGACGTCGAGCAGCGAGCCCGGATAGTCCTCGCTCACCGCGGCGACGTACCCGACGCCGGCCAATCGCAGCAGCAGCGCCAGCGGCAGCGCGGACTGGTGGAACGAGGTGAGCACGACCGCGGCGGACACCCCGGCCGCGCGCACCGCGGCCACCAGACCGTCCACATCGGACGGATCGACGGGATCGGGCGACGGGTCGATCCACGGTGCCCGCCAGACCAGGGTCTCGGCGACGCCGGGCAGCAGGGCGGCGGCCTGCCGGCCGCGCGGGCCGACGAGCAGCACGACCTCGGCCGAGGCGGCGACCGCGCGGACGGCCGGGCCGGCCAGCAGGACGTCGCCGTCGCTGTCCAGCCGGGCCACCAGCACCCGGCTCACCGCCCGGCTCCGAGCATGTCCAGGGCGAGCTCGACCGCGGACGGCAGGTCCGTGGCGACCGCCGGCGCGGACCGGACCTCCTCGGGCCTGGTCACCGGCGTCGGCACCAGCACGGCGCGGGCGCCGGCCGCCCTGGCCGCGGCCAGGTCGGTGCCGATGTCGCCGATCACGACGCAGCGCGCGGCCGGTACGCCGAGCGCGGCGGCGGCGGCCAGCACCAGCCCGGGCGCGGGCTTGCGGCAGTCGCAGCCGTCCGCCGGTGCGTGCGGGCACAGCTGCCAGGTGTCGAACGGTCCGAGCAGCTCCTCGACCCGGTCGTTGACGCGGTCGACCTGGTCCCGGCTGAGCGCGCCGCGGCCGATCCCGGACTGGTTGGTCACCACGCCGACCGGCACGCCGATGGCGCGCAGCCGGGTCAGCGCGGCGAGCGCGCCCGGTACCGGGTCGACCAGCGCCGGATCGCCGTTGTAGGGGACATCGTGCACGAGCGTGCCGTCCCGGTCGAACAGCACCGCGACGCCGGGCGTGGGCAGCGGCCCGGCCCGGCGGGCGGCCAGCTCGCCGCGCAGCCGGTGCGCGACCGCCGCCGGCGGGATCGCCACCGACGTCGCCGCCATCGTCAGCACCTCGCCCGGCGTGCGCGGTCCGGGCAGGATCCGCGCCGCGGCGAACTCCACCGTCCCGGCCAGCCAGGCCGCCGCGCCGAGGCGGGCGACGACCGTCCTGCGCGCGAGAGCCCCGGCGAGCGCGGTGGCGGCGGCGAGCGCGGTGGCGGCGTGCCGCGGGAACCGGCCGCGGGGCGCACCCGCCCGCCGGCGCCAGTCCGAGCCGTGCAGCCGGCGCATCAGCGCGTCGTCCGCGTTGCCGGCCTGGGTCCGTACGGACACCCAGCGGGACGCCGGCCGCACCGGGTGGTCGACCACCCGAGCGCCCTGCACCAGCGACCAGCCGAACGCCTGCAGCCGCAGCGCCAGGTCGGCGTCCTCCCGGTAGGCCCGGCGGAACCGCTCGTCGAACCCGCCGGCCCGCACCAGCGCGGTCCGCCGGAACGCCATGTCCGCGGTCGCCCACCGTGCGTTCGCCAGACCGGCGGTCACCCGCTCCCAGTCGGTCGGCCGCCGCCCGGCCGGCAGCGGCACCCGTACCCGCCCCTGCGAGCCGGCCACCGACGGCGCCAGGCCGGCCAGGTCGGCGGCCAGGTCGCGGGCCCAGTCCGGACCTGGCCGCACGTCGTCGTCGAGGAAGGCGACCCACGGGCTGGCGGTCGCCCGCCAGCCGACGTTGCGGGCCGCCGCCGGGCCCCGCGCCGGCCCCGGCACCACCTGCAGCAGGTCCCAGGCCGGCAGGTCGAGCGGCCGGTCGGGGGTGGCCCGGTCGTCGACCACGACGACCACCGCGGGCGCCGGGCCGGTGCCGGCCCGCAGCGCGTCGAGCAGGACCCGCAGCGACGGCCGGCCGACAGTCGGGATCACCACCGAGTATGCCGGCGCGGTCACGAGAGCGGCCGCCGTACCAGGAACGGGCCGAGCACCAGCGCGTCGACCGGCGCCGAGCCGAACAGCTCGAGCGCGTCCCGCGGGTCGTCGACCATCGGCCGGCCCGCGGTGTTGAGCGACGTGTTCACCAGGCAGGGCAGCCCGGTCCGCCGCTCGAACGCGGCCAGCAGGGCGGCCACCGCCGGCTCCCGCTCGGGGTCGACGGTCTGCGCCCGCGCGGTGCCGTCCACATGCACCACGGCCGGGATGCGGTCCCGCCAGTGCGGCCGGACCCGGTGCACGAACAGCATGTACGGCGAGGGCAGCGGGCCCTCGAAGACCTCGGCCGCCCGGTCCAGCCGGATCATCGGCGCGACCGGCCGGAACTGCTCGCGGCCCTTGACGTCGTTGAGCTTGGTCAGCGTCTCCCGCCGGCCCGGGCCGGCCAGCAGCGAGCGGTGCCCGAGGGCCCGCGGGCCGTACTCGGAGCGCCCCGCGAACCAGGCGACCACCCCGTCGCCGGCCAGCACCTCCGCCACCGCGTCGGCCAGGTCGGCCGGCCGCTCGTAGGGCCAGCGGGCGGTGTCCAGCCAGGCCGCGAGCTCGGCGTCGGTCCAGCCCCGGCCGAGGTCGGCGCCGGCCATCGGCGCGGCCCGCTCCCCCGCGGCCGCGGCGACGTGCAGCGCGCCGCCGAGGGCGGTGCCGGCGTCCCCGGCGGCCGGCTGCACCCAGACCGTCTCGAACGGTCCCTCCGCGGCCAGTCGGGAGTTGGCCACGCAGTTCAGCGCGACCCCGCCGGCCATGGTCAGCACCCGGTCCCCGGTCTGCTCGTGCAGCCAGCGGACCAGCTTCAGCAGCACCTCCTCCAGCCGCGCCTGCACGGACGCGGCCAGGTCGGCGTGCTCGGCGTCGAACTCGTCGCCGTGCTCCCGCCGCTTGGCCAGCGCGTCCCAGGCGACCGGGTCGGTGCGGAACCCGCCGTCGCCGGTGACCCGGACCGCCTCCCGCAGCACCGGCAGGTGCCGCGGCACCCCGTACGAGGCCAGCGCCATCACCTTGTACTCGTCGGACGAGCGCTGGAAGCCGAGGTGCTCGGTGACGTCCTCGTACAGCAGGCCGAGCGAGTGCGGCAGGCCCTGCGAGGCCAGCACGGTCAGTGACCCGTCGGCCGCGTACCGGCCGGCCAGGTGGGAGACCGCCTCGCCGCGACCGTCGAGCACCAGCACCGAGGACTCCGGGTGGGGCGCGGCCAGACCGGCCGACGCGGCGTGCGCGACGTGGTGCGGCACGTACCGGACCTGCCCCGGGTCGAGCCCGGGCAGCGCGCTGGCCAGGAACTGCGGCGCCCGCTGCGCGTACGTGGTGCGCAGGTGGTCCCACGGATCGGCGAGGCCGAGCTCCTCGGCCGGCCGGGCCAGCGCGGGGTCGAACGAGTAGGTCACCACGTCGACGTCGGCCGCGGTCAGCCCGCCCTCGGCGAGGCACCAGGCCGCCGACTGCTCCGGCAGCTCCCAGGCCGAGAACGGAACCGGGCGCTTTCCGTGCTTGCGCCGGCTGAAGCGCTCCTCCTCCGCCGCCGCGACGATCTCGCCGTCCACGACGAGCGCGGCCGCAGGGTCGTGATAGATCGCGTTGATGCCGAGCACCCGCACACAACACCTCCGAATCACGGCACGCTGCAGCTAACGCTCTGTGAGCAGTTGCCAGATGGTGGGGTGATGCCTGCGCCTTCAAGCACCGTCGGCAGGAAGCCTGCCCGGGGCGGTCCTCGGTCAAACGCCGTCAGGGGAGGAAACGCTACTCCGCGGAGTCGCTTCTGCCACCCGTACGGGGGACGCGGGAAGGAGGACGGCCCAGCTCCCGGGGACGATCGGGAGCTGGGCCGTGGTCGGTCGGCCGCAGGTGAATCAGTCTCGGCGACACCAGATCGACCGGCGCTGCGGGGCCTCGAGCCGGTCGACGATCGGGACCACCTGCGACGGGACCACCGGCGACGGGACCACCGGCGACGGGACCACCGGCACGATCGCGTGCCGGCGGACCCACCGCGCGCGGTCCGGCCGTGTCATCCCCGACTCCTGACGGTTAGGTGAAGATGCTGACGCCACCCGGGCCGACGAGCAGGCCGACCACGATCAGCACGATGCCGAACAGCAGCGAACCACGGACGATCTGGACGATCCCGGCGATGACCAGGATCACGGCGATGAGCCAGAGGATGAATGCCATGCCCTCGATGTCCCCTCGCCGCCGACTGTCCAAACAGGACACCAGGGGAAGTTCGACTACGGAGCGTTGACTACCGGCGACGCGACCGCGCGCTCTCCCGGTCGTTGGCCTTGGCGATCGCCTCGACCAGCTCGTCCTTGCTCATCCGGGACCGTCCGCGCACGTCGAGCCGCCTGGCGACGTCCATCAGGTGCGCCTTGGACGCGTTCGCGTCCACCCCACCGGCGGTCGCCCGGGACCGCCGCGAGGACGGCGCCGAGCGGGCCGCCTGCGGGTCGGAGGGACCCTTGCGCTCCTTCGGCTCCCAGTGGTCGCCGACCTTCTCGTACGAGTGCTTGAGGGCGGAGAACGCGGTGCGGTGCGCCCGCTCCCCCTCCCCGTACGTCTGCACGGCCGAGTCGTGCGTCTTCGCCCAGGTCTCCTGCGCCTTCTCCGGCGAGCGGCGCAGGGTGGACGGCAGTTCCTCCTTGGCGGGCATTCGTCGTCACCTCCGATCCGGTGGTGTACCCACAGACCGGCCGAGGGCACCGGTCGTCGACCGGTGCCCTCGGACCTGAGACTCCGTGCGCTCAGCGCTTGAACGCGTCGCCGACCTTGTCCGCGGCGTCCTTGACCTTCTCGCCGGCGTCCTTGACGTCGGCCTCGGTCTGCTGCCCGCGGCCCTCGTCGCGCAGCTCCTCGTTGTCGGTCGCCGCGCCGACCGCCTCCTTACCGCGCCCAGCAACCCGGTCAGCAGCGTTCTCCATCTTGTCCTCAGCACTCATACAGCCTCCATACCCATCCCCCACCCCTTGATGCCACGCCAGGCAAGCGGACCCCCATGGGACGTCCGGGACTCGGGGAAGACGGAAAGACGTCGGTCGACCGAGGCCAAAGCAACGCAGCCAGCACCCGCGCCACACACGGCCCGACGTAGTGGACTGGATGGGGCCCTCCGCCATCGGCGGGGCTCGTTGGAAGAGGTCGGTCGAGAACTCATCAGAGCAGACGAGCTGTCGCCCGGGGGTTACGGGGGCCGCCCCCCGACTGGACCTAGTCGTCGATTCCTTCGGAGCGGCCGAGCACGGGGGCGTCGTCGGCCGGGGTGAGCGGCAGGCGGACCAGGAACCAGGTGTCGCCGGGCCGGGACTCGACCCTGATGTCCCCGTGATGCTTCTTCACCACGATCCGCCAGGAGATGTCCAGCCCGAGCCCGGTGCCCTCACCGACGGGCTTGGTGGTGAAGAACGGCTCGAAGATCCGCCCGACGATCTCGTCCGGCACGCCGGGACCGGTGTCGCCGATCCCGATCACCGCGCAGTCGTCCTCGCGGTAGGTCCGGATCGTCAGCGTCCCCTCCCCACCCATCGCCTGCACGGCGTTGTCGATGAGGTTGGTCCAGACCTGGTTGAGCTCGGCCGCATACGCCGGCAGCGGCGGCAGCGACCGGTCGTACTCCTTGACGATCTTGATCTTGTCGCCGATCTTGCGGGCCAGCATGACCAGCGTCGAGTTGAGCAGCTCGTGCACGTCGATGACCTGGAACGGGGCCCGGTCCATCTGCGAATACTGCTTGGCGGCGCCGACGAGCGTGGACACCCTGGTGGTGGCGTCCTCGATCTCGTTCATCAGCATCTCGGTCTCGACCGTGTACGCCAGCCAGCGCACCGCGCTGTCGGTCGCCGTGCCGGGGCACTTGGCCATCGCGCGGGCCAGCCAGGCCGCATCGATCCCGCCGGCGACAAGGGTCGGGGCCAGGTCCCAACCGTTGCTGACGCCCTGCTCGTCCAGCCAGTCGCCGAGCTCGTCCTCCGCGTCGCTGGCCTCGATCGGGCCGAGCTTGGGCGCCTTGGCGAGCCGCTCGACCGCCTCCTCCTGCAGCTTGACCAGCCCGGGCAGCGCCACCGGGTCGATCGCGCCGCCGGCGAGCATGGCCAGCTTGTGCCGCATCCCGGCGATCCGCTCCCGCAGCGCGGCGGTGGCCCGGACCGCGGCCGCGGCCGGGTTGTTGAGCTCGTGGGTGAGCCCGGCCGACAGCGAGCCGAGCGCGAGCAGCCGCTCCCGCTCGTTGACCAGCCGCTGGCTGTTCTGCATTCCGAGGAAGATGCCGTCGAGCAGGTGGATCGCCATCGGGAACCAGCTGCGCACCGCCTGGCCCCACTCGTCCGCCGGCAGCTGGAAGATCCGCATGTCGGTGACCGCCTCGACGGTCGCCCCGTACGTCGGCTGGGCCCGGTCGGTGTTCAGGTAGGACTGGGTGGCGCCGAAGTAGGAGCCGACGTGGTCGGTCCGGTTGATCAGCACCCGCTCGCCGCCGGCCAGCCGGGACAGCGCGAGCGTGCCGGACAGGAGGACGAAGAAGCAGGTGGGCGGGTCGCCCTCGGCGACGACCGTCTCGCCGGCGGGAACCGTCCTGACCTCGCCGTGCTCGGTCAGCCAGTCCAGCTGCTCGTCGCTGAGCGACTCGAACAGGAACAGCTTCCGCAGCTCGTCGCGATCCAGCGTCTCTGTCATAGCTTCTCCAGGTACCGGTGCACCAGCGTGACCGCCATCGCGCCCTCGCCGACCGCGGACGCCACCCGCTTCACCGACTCGGCCCGCACGTCGCCGGCCACGAACACGCCGGGCACGCTGGCCTCCAGGTGGTACGGGTCGCGGTCCAGCGTCCAGCCGGGCGGCCGGTGGCCGTCGACGACCAGGTCGGGCCCGGTGAGCACGAAGCCGCGGGGGTCGCGGTCGAGGCAGCCGTCCAGCCAGTCGGTGCGCGGTGCCGCCCCGATGAACACGAACAACCAGGACGCGGGGACTGTTTCCGTCTCACCGGTCAGGTTGTTGCGCAGGGTCAGCAGCTCGAGGTGCTCGCCGCCGGTGCCCTCGACCACCTCGGTGCAGGTGCGCACCTCGATGTTGGGGACCCGCTCGATCTGGTCGATCAGGTAGCGGGACATGGACGAGTCCAGCGACTTGCCGCGGACCAGCAGCACGACCCGCCCGGCGTACCGGGCGAAGTACATCGCGGCCTGCCCGGCCGAATTGGCTCCGCCGACGATGTACACGTCCTGACTGCGGCAGGCGGGGCCTTCGGTCGTGGCGGCGCCGTAGAAGACACCGCGGCCGGACAGCTCGGACAGCCCGGGCGCCTCCAGCATCCGGTACGACACGCCGGTGGCGAGGATCACCGTGTGGCCGGCGATCTCGGTGCCGTCGTCGAACCGGGCGACCTTCGCGTTGCCGCGTTGCTCCAGCCGGACCACGTCGCGAGCGGTCAGCAGCTCGACCTCGAACTTCAGCGCCTGCCGGCGGGCCCGCTCGGTGAGCTGCTCGCCGGACACGCCGTCCGGGAAGCCGAGGTAGTTCTCGATCCGGCTGCTGGTGCCGGCCTGCCCACCGGTGGCCCGCCGCTCGACGAGCACCGTGCGCAGGCCCTCGGACCCGCCGTACACGGCCGCGCCGAGGCCGGCCGGGCCGCCGCCGATGACGATGAGGTCGTAGAAGTCGGTGGACGGGGTGGTGGCCAGGCCCACGTGCTGGGCCAGCTCGGCGTCGGACGGCTCGACCATCGCCGTGCCGTCCCCGGTGACGACCACCGGCAGCCGGTCGTCGTCGACGCCGGCGGCCGACAGCAGCCGCTGCGCCTCCGGGTCCTCGGCCAGATACCAGCGGAACGGCACGAGGTTGCGGGCCAGGAAGTCGCGCACCTCGTACGAACGGGCCGACCAGCGGTGTCCGATCACCCGGATCTCCCGTGGCGGCTGCCGGTCGGTCGCGGTCCACGCCTCCAGCAGTCCGTCGACCACCGGGTAGAGCTTCTCCTCCGGCGGGTCCCAGGGCTTGAGCAGGTAGTGGTCGAGGTCGACCACGTTGATGGCCTGGATCGCCGCGTCGGTGTCCGCGTAGGCGGTCAGCAGGATCCGGCGGGCGAGCGGGAACAGGTCCATCGCCTGCTCCAGGAACTCGATCCCGCTCATCCCGGGCATCCGGTAATCGGCCAGCAGCACGGCGACCTGCTCGCCGCGCAGCTTGATCTCGCGCAGCGCCTCCAGCGCCTGCTGGCCGGACTCGGCCCGGACGATCCGGTAACCCTCGCCGTACTGCCGGCGCAGGTCGCGGGCGACGGCCCGGGACACGCTCGGGTCGTCGTCGACGGTCAGGATCGCCGGGCGGGCGACGCGGCCGGTGTCGGGAGCAGTCATGGTGACTTAGTCAATCAGCGCGGGCGGCCCGCGTCTTCCCTGAATGCTTCACCCCACGGCGAACGCGGCCCGCCGGATGCGCCCTTCGGCGCCGTCCGGGGCTTTCCGGAGGATTTCCCGGCGGCGCGGCCCGGCACGTGTCACTCCCGCATCAGGATGGACTCCTCGAGGTCGAGCTCGCGCTGCACCCGGGCCAGCACCTGGTCGTCGATCTGGCCACGGTCGCGCAGGTCGATGAACACGTCCCGCTCGGCGTCGATCATCGACCGGCGCAGCCGCCGGAACGAGACCGACGGCGGCTCGATCGCGACGCCGTCCGGGCTACCCCGGCCACCGAGCCGCTCCCACGCCCCGAGCTGGCGGATCTCGGCCTTCTCCCGCAGCCGGGACACCACGTCCTCGGGCACGAACGAGCTGCCGGCCAGCTCCTGGTCGAGCCGGGCCAGCGCGGCGTTCGCCGCGGCGTGCTGGGCGCCGGCCTCCCGGATCAGGTCCTGCTGCTCCTCGGTGCCGGTCACCCCGAGCCAGCGGATCAGCGCCGGCAGGGTCAACCCCTGGATC
>Ga0207703_10004683_pt1 | contig 11171 bp, 14 predicted proteins | sample KBSSwiS12_FD_184304 | JGI IMG/M metagenome (GOLD analysis project Ga0207703, IMG submission 184304) | Switchgrass rhizosphere microbial communities from Kellogg Biological Station, Michigan, USA - KBS Switchgrass S1-2 (SPAdes) (version 2) | ecosystem: Host-associated > Plants > Roots >... | reverse complement strand
GTCGCACGGCACCGGCACGAAGCGGGCGCAGGTCGGGTCCGGCCGGCGCTTGTAATCGCCGGAAACGACGATCCGCTCACCTTTGTGTTCGAGCACGACCTGCGCCGAACCGAGCACATGGCCGGCGGGAACGAAGCGCACGTCGACCTCGCCGACGCGGATGGTCTCGTCGTAAGCGAGCGGCTGGCCGTTCTGCGGCCCGCAGCGCACCTCCATGATCGCCAGCGTCTCGGCCGTCGCCAGCACCGCGCCGTGCCCGGCGCGCGCATGGTCCGAATGGCCGTGGGTGATGAGGGCCTTGGCTTTGGGTCGCGACGGGTCGATCCACGCGTCCGCGGGCGCCACGAAAATGCCCTCGGGGCAGGCCTTAATCCAGGAACCCAATCGCGCCATTGCGAGCTATATAGGGCGAAACGGCGGAGGTTCCTTTCATGAACGCAATCCCGTGGTGGATCATCGACATCGTCTTGCCCGCAATTCTATTGATCGTGCTCATCTGGCTCGTCATGCGCCGAGGTTCGACGGGCAAGGCTGGCCGCACGGAGCAGGCGACGCACGAGCTGTACCAGGAAGAAGAACAGCGCCGCCGCGAGGGGACCGATTCCGCTGAAAAGTGATCTGCCGCCGGTCGTAAGCGGCTGGTTCGAATCCAAAGGCTGGCAGCCGCGCCGCCACCAGCTGGAGATGCTCGACCTGGCAAAGCGCGGACGCAGCGCGCTGCTGGTCGCCGCCACGGGCGCGGGCAAGACGCTCGCGGGATTTCTTCCGACGATCTGCGAGCTTGCCGAAAAACCCTCCGAGGGTCTGCACACGCTCTACGTCTCGCCGCTGAAAGCGTTGGCCGTCGACGTCCAGCGCAACCTCATCGGCCCGATCGAGGAGATGGGGCTGCCGATCCGCGTCGAGACCCGCACCGGCGATACGCCGTCCGACCGCAAGGCGCGGCAGCGGCTGAAGCCGCCGCACATGCTTCTGACGACCCCCGAGTCGCTGAGCCTGCTGCTGAGCTATTCCGATTCGCCGCAGATGTTCGAGGGATTGAAGACCATCGTCGTCGACGAGCTCCACGGTTTCGCCAAGGAAAAGCGCGGCGACCTGCTCTCGCTGTCCATGTCGCGGCTGCAGCTGCTCGCGCCGGGGCTGCGCCGCGTCGGCCTGTCAGCGACGATCAGCGACCCCGACGCCTACCGCTCCTGGCTTGCACCCGACGCCGACATGGACCTCGTCGACCTCGTCATCGGCGACCCGGGCGCCGAGCCCGACCTGTCGATCTTGATCCCCGAGAACAAGATCCCGTGGGGCGGGCATTCGGGATACCACGCGGTTCCCGAGGTGATGCGGCTCATCGAGCAGCACAAGACGACGCTCGTCTTTTGCAACACGCGCGGCCTCGCCGAGCTGATCTTCCAGAAACTGTGGAACGAGAACGACCAGGCGCTGCCCATCGGAATCCATCACGGTAGCCTGTCGGTCGAAGCTCGGCGGAAAGTCGAAGCGGCGATGGCGGCGGGCAAGTTGCGCGCGCTGGTCGCGACCGCGAGTCTGGACCTCGGAATCGACTGGGGCGACGTCGACCTGGTCGTCCAAATGGGGGCGCCCAAGGGGTCGTCGCGCCTGCTGCAGCGGATCGGCCGAGCCAACCACCGGCTCGACGAGCCGTCGAAGGGCATGATCGTGCCCGGCAACCGCTTCGAATATCTGGAGGGGCGCGCGGCCCTGGACGCGATCGAGGATGGCGAGCTCGACCCCGAAATCTTCCGCCCCGGCGCGCTCGACGTCCTCGCCCAGCATATCCTTGGCATCGCGGTCGCCGCGCCCTTCCAGCGGGACGAATTGCTCGCCGAAGTCCGTTCCGCCGCGCCTTACGCCGGCCTCAAGGACGAGACCTTCGAGGAGATCCTGAATTTCATCGCCACCGGCGGCTATGCGCTGAAGGCGTACGACCGCTTCCGCCGCCTGGTGCCGGAACCCGGCGGGATGTGGCGGATCGCCAGGCCCAGCATCGCCCAGCAGCACCGGCTCAACGCCGGAGTCATCGTCGAGCAGCCGTTGATGGCCGTCCGCTTCAAGAATGGCCGCAAGCTCGGCACAGTCGAAGAGGGGTTTGCCTCGGCGCTGGCGCCCGGCGACCGATTCTTCTTCGCCGGGCTCAGCCTCGAGGTCGAGCAGTTCAAGGATACCGACATCATCGTTCACGCGACGTCCAAGCGCGGACAGATCGTCACCTACGGTGGGCAGCGCATGTCCATGTCGACGCACCTCGCGAACCGGGTCCGCCAGATGCTCGCCGACCGGAACGACTGGAGCCGCTTTCCCGACGATGTCAGCGAGTGGCTCGAAGTCCAATCGGAACGCTCGGTCCTTCCGGAGCCGCACCAGCTGCTCGTCGAAACCTTCCCGCACGAGGGCCAGCATTTCATGGTCGCCTACAGTTTCGAAGGCTGGAACGCGCATCAGTCGCTCGGCATGCTTCTGACGAAGCGGATGGAAAAAGCGGGACTGAAGCCTTTGGGCTTCGTCGCCAACGATTACGGACTCGCCTGCTACGGGCTCGAGCCGATCAGCGATCCCAAGTCGCTGTTCACAGCAGACATCCTCGAGCAGGAATTCATCGACTGGGTCGAAAGTTCGTACCTTCTGAAGACCGCGTTTCGCGAGGTGGCGGTGATCGGCGGGCTGGTCGAACGCCAGCATCCCGGCAGGAAGAAGTCCGGCCGCCAGGTCAGTTTTTCGACCGACCTCATCCACGACGTGCTGCGGCGCTACGAGCCGCAGCATCTGCTGTTGCGCGCGGCGTGGGACGATGCGCGGCGGCGGATGACCGAGCTCGGCCGCCTCGTCCGGCTCGTCGACCGCGCCCAGGGCACCATGCTTCACGTCGAAACCGACCGGATCACCCCCATGGCGGTGCCCCTGATGGTGATCGTCGGCCGCGAATCCCTGCCGCCCGGAGCCGAAGCCGACGAGGCGCTCCTGACTCAAGCCGAAGCGCTCGCCGAGGCGGCGATGACCCTTGCCTAGCGAAGGGTCGCGACGGGCGGCTCGTTAGGCGGCCATGATGAGATCGCGCATGTTCATCGGTGCCGCTTTGCTGGCGGCGGTCGCGGCAAGTATCGGCGGCGCGGCCTTGGCGCAGCGCGGTGGGCGGCTCGAGCAGTTCCTCGGACGCGCGCACGAGCGATCGTCCAGGTTGGCCGACCCGAACATGAGCCCGATCGCCGGTCCCGGCGATTACCGCTTCAAATTCATGCATGGCGGCATCGAGCGCGAATATCTCGTTCACGTGCCGAAGAGCTATCGCGGCAAGCCGGTCCCGATGCTGCTCGCGCTGCACGGCGGCGGCGGCGACGCCGACTATCAGGCCGACGATTCCAAGTACGGGCTGATCGGCAAGTCGGAACAGGCCGGGTTCATTGCCGTCTTCCCCAACGGCTACAGCCGCTTCAAAAGCGGCATGCTCGCAACCTGGAACGCGGGCGGCTGCTGTGCTGGTGCCCAGAAGAACAACATCGATGATGTCGGCTTCCTCCGCGACGTTATTCACCGAATGGAGAGGCAGGCCTCTATCGACCCGAAGCGGATCTTCGCAACAGGTATGTCGAACGGCGGGATGATGAGCTGGCGGCTAGCCTGCGAGGCGCCCGAGATCCGTGCGATCGCTCCCGTGGCGGGCACTGACAATACGGCTGAATGCCGTCCCTCACGTCCGGTGCCGGTAATCGAGTTTCACGCCGTCAACGATGAGATGGTGAATTTTGATGGCGGACCCGGCCCCAGGTCCTTCACACAGGTAAACTTCATCTCGGTCCCTGCGACCCAGGCCAAATGGGTGCAGCTCAACCGCGCCCAGCCCAGCGTTCGGCGCGTGGTCAGCGTGGCCGGCGCGCATTGCGACCTTCATCCTGCGATGCACGGCGGAGCTCCAGTCGAACTGTGCGTCACCGACAGCGGCGGCCACAGCTGGCCCGGCGGCGGGACTCAACAGGGCCGTAAGCAGCCGTCTATGGCGATCAGCGCCAACGATCTGATGTGGAGCTTCTTTTCATCGCTTTGACGTTGCCATCCGTCGCTCCGGCGGCGACAAAGACGCGATGCGTAAGATCGTCCTGTTGGCCTCACTCTTTCCCCTCCTGGCCGGATGCGTCGTCGGGGCGGTCGCCGACACGGCCGTCGGCATCGCCAAGATTCCGGTAAAGGTCGCTTCCGCGGGGGTGGACGCCGCGACGACGAGCCAGTCCGAAGCCGACGAAAAGCGCGGCCGCGAGATTCGCAAGCAGGAGGAGGAGCGCGGACGGCAGCTGCGTCTGCTCGAGGAACGTTGCCGCAAGGGCCAGCCGCTTGCGACAGACGATTGCAGATCCTTCAAGCCGCGCTAAGCGCGGTTCGTGCGCTATTTCCTCGACACCGAATATAACGGCTGGGGCGGCGCGCTCCTCAGCCTGGCGCTCGTGCCGGACGACGGTGATGAGCTCTATCTGACGCTCGACTGGGACGGCCCGCTCGAGGAATGGGTCGATCGCCACGTCGTCCCCTATCTCGACAGCGTGCCGGAAATGCTCGTTTCTCCGCGTCTCAGCCGAGCCGATGCCGCGCGCGCGATCTCACATTACCTTGCCGGCGATCCCGACCCGCTCATCGTCGCCGACTGGCCGGAAGACTTCGCCCAATTCAACATGCTGCTGCTGACCGGTCCCGGAACCATGGTCGAAGTTCCGCCGCTCCGCTTTCAGTTCCTCGAACTTTCCGGCTTCAGCACCGCGGCGAACAGCAAGGTCCCGCACAACGCGCTCCATGACGCGCGCTCGCTGCGCGATCATGTGTTGACGCTGGAGCCGTGACGACCGATTGGTCGGGCCATGGTTCCCTTTTCGTTCGCAGGCGAAACGTTTTCGGCGACGGCCGATGGGGCGCTCTTCTGGCCGGCGCAGAACGTGCTGCTGGTCGCCGACCTGCACCTCGAAAAGGCGAGCTGGTTCGCCCGGTTCGGCCAGTTCCTGCCGCCCTACGACTCGCATGCGACCCTGACCGCGCTGGCCCGCTCGGTCGAGCAGACGAACGCGACCCGGCTCTATTGCCTCGGCGACAGCTTCCACGACGCCTTCGGTTGCGAACGCCTTCCGGCCAGTGCCCGCGAACTGCTCACCGTGCTCACCTCAAAGCTCGACTGGACCTGGATCGTCGGCAATCACGATCCGGGCTTTGCCGACCAATGCGGCGGCAAGCTGGCCGATGAGGTCGAGCTCGGCGGGATCATCCTCCGCCACGAAGCGGTGCGCGGCGAGCCGCGTCCGGAAATGTCGGGCCACTATCATCCCAAGTTCCGAGTCCATTTGCGCGGCCGCCTCGTGTCGCGGCGATGCTTCGTGGTGTCGCCGACCAAACTGATCCTGCCCGCATTCGGATCGCTGACCGGCGGGCTCGACGCGCATCATCCCGAAATTATGGGCAATGTCGGTCCCGACGCCGCCGCGCTCGTACCAGTGTCAGACCGCCTCCTGCGCTTCCCCCTCGCAGCCTAATCCTCGGACCTCACCTCGATCGCCATGGCGCCAGTAGGCGACAGCAGCAGCCTGGCGATCGCCGGACGGCGCTTCCCGAAAGTTGCCGCCTGAAGCTCGTTGCGCGCGGCGTGGCGGTCGAACTTGAAGCCCTGTTCGCCCGCCATCCGGCTCAGCCGGTCGAGATGCTCGTCGAGATTGGCCAGGCCATGCTCGGGATCGAACCGCATCACTTCTTCAAGGTCGTTCATCGCTCGCACTCATTGTCGGACTAGCGACAAAGGACAAGCGCGGATTGCGTGAGTTCGATGCTGTTTCTACACCTTGGCCATGAAGAACCTGCTCCTGATCGCCGCCGCAATCGCGCTTATGCCGACCAACGCCTCCGCTCAGCCCATCGACGCCAAGGTCCAGGCGAGGATCGACCGGATCCTCAAGGCGACCCCGCTGATCGACGGCCACAACGACATCGCCGAGCAGCTGGCGGAGAATTACAAAAGGACGGTCGCCGGGATCGCGAGCGGCACGGACCAGTGGAAACCTAAGCCGCTGATGACCGACATGGGGCGTCTCCACCAGGGCCGGGTCGGCGGTCAATTCTGGTCGGTTTACATCGACGGGACGATCACGGGCGATGCAGCGATCCGGGAGACGCTTCTGCAGATCGACATCGTTCGGCGAATGATCGAAGCTTATCCCAAGGACCTCGAGCTCGCCGCGACGGCCGACGACGTGGTGCGAATCCACAAGGCCGGGCGCGTTGCATCGATGATCGGGGTCGAAGGCGGCCGGCAGATGGGCGGGTCGCTCGCCGCGCTGCGCCAATATTACAATCTCGGCGCGCGCTACATGACCCTGACCCACAACCAGACCACCGAATGGGCCGACAGCGCCACCGACGACCCCAAATATGGCGGCCTCAGCCCCTTCGGAGTCGAGGTGGTCCATGAGATGAACCGGATCGGGATGCTGGTCGATTTGAGCCACGTTTCGGCCGACACGATGAAGGACGCGATCGCGGCGAGCAGGGCTCCGGTGATTTTCTCCCACTCGTCGGCTCGGGCGATCGGCGGACATCCGCGCGACGTTCCCGACGACGTCCTCCAGCTGCTGCCCGCGAACGGCGGAGTGGTGATGGTGAATTTCGTACCCAGCTTCCTGTCGAAGGATGTGTGGGATTGGTCCGCCGCTCGGGACGCCGAGGAAGCAAGGCTGAAGGCGATTCACCGCGCCAGCACCGCCGAGGTCAAGGCCGGAGTGAAGGCGTGGGAGGCTTCCCATCCCTCGCCGGTGGTGACGGCCGCCAACGTCGCAGACCATATCGAGCATATCGCCAAGGTCGCTGGATACGACCATGTCGGGATCGGCGGCGACATGGACGGGATCGACGCTACGCCCGCCGACCTCAAGGGGGTCCAGGACTATCCCAACCTTTTCGCGGAGCTGATCCGGCGCGGCTGGTCCGACGAGAATCTCGCCAAGCTCGCCGGCGGCAACGTGCTGCGCGTGCTGCGCCGGGCCGAAACCGTCGCGGCCTCGATGAAGAACGAGCCCGCTGCTTTGTCTGACGTCGATACCGCCAAATGAGCGAACCGCCGCCCAAAGATCCACCTTTGCGCGCAGCGATCATCCCCGTCACCCCGCTGCAGCAGAATTGCAGCCTGCTGTGGTGCACAAAGAGGATGCGCGGAGCCTTCGTCGACCCGGGAGGCGACCTTCCGCGGCTCAAGGCCGCCGCGAGCCAGGCGGGCGTAACGATCGAGAAAATCCTGCTGACCCACGGCCACATCGACCATTGCGGATCGGCGGGCATATTCGCCGAGGAACTGGGCGTTCCGATCGAGGGCCCGCACGAGGAGGATCTGTTCTGGATCTCCCGCTTGCACGAAGACGGCCAGCGCTACGGAATAACGGGCCGGCCCTTCACTCCCGGCCGCTGGCTCGTCGACGGCGACCAGGTCAAGGTCGGCGATCTGACCTTCGACGTGCGCCACTGCCCCGGCCACACGCCCGGGCACATCGTCTTCCACCACCCAGAATCCTCGCTGGCGATCGTCGGCGACGTGATCTTTCAGGGATCGGTCGGCCGCTGGGATTTCCCGCGCGGCAATCAGGAGCAGCTGATCAGGTCGATCACTGAAAAGCTATGGCCGATGGGCGACGACACGGCCTTTGTCCCGGGCCACGGGCCGATGTCGACCTTCGGGCACGAACGACGCACCAATCCCTTCGTCAGCGACGCCGCCCTAGCGGCCTAGCAGCGCCTCTGCCGCGCAGACGATCGCCCAGAGTGACAGCGCGATCAGCGCAAAGACCGTGGTCATCATTCCGGCCATCCTCCAGCGGAAGAGCTGGGGCCCGTCCATTCCGACAGGGTGCGCGATCCGCGCCAGGATGAACGCCGCGGCGATCATGCCGAGAGCTAGCCGGTTGCCACCCGACAGCTCCAGACCGCCGAGCAGGATCAGGAAGAACGGGGTGTTTTCGATGAAATTGGCCTGGGCGCGCATTCGCCGCAGCACCGACTCGTTGCCACCGTCGCCGATTCTGACACCGTGCTCTCGCCGGCTCCGAACGACGCGCGCGCCGAGCCAGATGTTGATTCCCACGGCGGCGGCCGCCGTGAACAGCGTGACCGGAACTGGAGTCATGGCGCACCCTCCCCAATCGGCCTTCGCATCCGATACCCGCCCTTGCAACAGCGGCTCCAATCGCTATAGGAGCGGCGGTTCGCGACGATCCGGCCGCCGCCGCGGGTCTATCCCGCTGAGAATTGGCGCAGATCGTCGCAATTTTTATTACTATTAAAGGTGCCGCAATGGCTGTCCCTAAGAGAAAAACCTCGCCGTCCAAGCGGAACATGCGCCGCAGTCACCACGCGCTGACGCCGACGAAGTTCCAGGAGTGCCCCAACTGCGGCGAACTCAAGCTTCCGCACAATATGTGCCCGGCGTGCGGCCACTATAAAGGCCGCGAGATCAGATCGCCCGAGGCCTAAGCGTTAGCGGCCTCACCATGACCGGGGGCCCTCGTATCGCCATAGACGCCATGGGCGGCGATTGCGGCCCGGCGACGATGATTGCCGGCGCGGCCCGCGCTTCGCGGCGCGATCCGTCGCTGGAGTTCGTCATCTATGGCGATGAGAAGCTGGTCGCCGCCGAGCTCCAGCACCACGGCAGCGTCCGCTCGTCGGTCACCGTCGTCCATTCGCCCGAAGCGATCGAAGCCAGCGAAAAGCCGAGCCAGGCTATCCGCCGGGCGCGCACGACGTCGATGGGTATGGCGATCAATGCCGTGAAGGAAGGCAAAGCGGACGCCGCTATGTCGGGCGGGAACACCGGCGCCCTGATGGCTATGTCGAAGCTCGCCCTTCGCACCATGCCGGGGATTGACCGGCCGGCGCTCGCCGCGCTTCTTCCGACGCTCGGCGACAATGACGTGGTCATGCTCGATCTCGGCGCCAACACCGAGTGCGACGCCCAGAACCTCGTGCAGTTCGCCGTGATGGGCGCGGCTTATTCCCGCTGCGTCCTCGGAATCGCCAATCCCAGGGTGAAGTTGCTCAACATCGGCACCGAAGAACTGAAAGGCACCGAGGAGCTCAAGGAGGCGGCGCAGCTCCTGCGGGAAGCGGACTATCTCCCGCTGCGCTTCGACGGCTTCACCGAGGGCGACCAGCTATCGCGCGGCGGGGTCGATGTGGTCGTTACCGATGGCTTCTCGGGCAACATCGCATTGAAGACCGCGGAAGGTACGGCGCGATTCGTCACCGATCTTCTGCGCCGCGCATTCAAAAGCTCGCTGCGATCGAAGGCGGGCTTTGCTCTGTCCAAGCCGGCGCTCAATCTGCTCAAGGTGCATCTCGACCCGAACAACCATAACGGCGCCGTCTTCCTCGGCCTCAACGGGCTCGTCGTGAAGAGTCACGGCGGCGCCAACCCCAAGGGAGTCGCCAACGCGATCGGGGTCACCGCGAGAATGGTCCGCAACGACATTACCCGGAGGATCGGCGACGACCTCGACAATTTCCGCGCTCACGCCTTTGCCAACGAGGCCGCGCAATGAGCATGCGGTCTGTCATCCTCGGTACCGGATCGGCGTTGCCGAGGCGCCGCGTCACAAACGAAGAGCTCGCCGAGACGGTCGAGACGTCCGACGCCTGGATCGTCGAGCGCACGGGGATACGCTGCCGTTATATCGCGGGCGAAGATGAAACCACGGCAAGCCTCGCCACAGACGCATGCCGCCGCGCGCTGGACGCTGCCGGAGTCGACGCCGCTGAAATCGACCTGATCGTCCTTGCGACGGCGACCCCCGACCAGACCTTCCCGTCGTCGGCGACCAAGGTCCAGGCGGCGCTTGGCATTAACGATTGCATCGCCTTCGACGTGCACGCCGTGTGCACCGGCTTCCTCTACGCGCTGAGCGTGGCCGATTCGATGCTTCGGAGCGGCAACGCCACGAAGGCGCTCGTGATCGGCGCGGAAACCTTCAGCCGGATCCTTGATTGGACCGACCGCGCCACCTGCGTGCTGTTCGGCGACGGCGCGGGCGCCTTGGTGCTCGGCGCGGAACGGACCGAATCCGGGATACTCGCCACCAGGCTTCACGCCGACGGCCGCCACAACGACCTTTTGTTCGTGGACGGAGGCCCATCGACGACGGGTACGGTCGGCAAGCTCCGGATGAAGGGCCGCGAAGTGTTCCGCCACGCGGTCGTCAATCTCGCCGGTGTGATGAATGAAGTGCTCGAGACGGCGGGCCTCACCACTGCGGACGTCGACTGGGTCGTTCCGCACCAGGCCAATGCGCGAATCCTCGATGCGACGGCGAAGAAATTGGGTCTCCCGCCCGAGAAGGTCGTGGTGACTGTCGACGAGCATGCAAACACGTCCGCGGCGTCGGTTCCACTGGCGTTCGACACCGCCATTCGCGACGGCCGGATCAAGCGCGGCGACGTGGTTGTGCTGGAAGCGATGGGTGGCGGCTTTACATGGGGCGCGGCAGCGCTCAGATATTGAAAAATATCGGCAATCCGTCAAAAGTCGAATTGCCGACATCATGGGTTTCCGTTACGTAAGTGTAATCTAAACGGCGGGGGGTACGCCGTGATAGGCTGGAGAAAATCATGGCGGATCTCGGGATCGCGCGTCTCAACAAGGAAACGGGTATGAACGGCACGCTGACGCGCGCGGACCTCGCCGACGTTGTCCATCGCAAACTCGGACTATCGCGCGCCGAATCGGCCAATGTCGTTGAGCGCGTCCTCCATCACATGTGCCATGCGCTCGCCAAAGGCGCGAACGTGAAGGTTTCCGGCTTCGGCACCTTCATTCTGCGCGACAAAGGGCAGCGCGTCGGCCGCAATCCGAAGACCGGGGTCGAGGTGCCGATCGCTCCGCGGCGGGTGATGACCTTCCGCGCCAGCCAGATCATGCGCGACCGGATCACGAAGGGCTAAGCCGGACCGTGGCCGTGGCCGGAGACAAAGACCCGGACGCGCTCAAGACAATCGGCGAATTGTCCGAGGAGCTCGGAGTCGCGCAGCACATCCTGCGCTATTGGGAGACGAAGTTCCCGCAGCTTCGGCCGATGCAGCGCGCCGGAAATCGCCGCTATTACCGCCCAACTGACGTCGATCTCGTACGCCGCGTCCACCGGCTCCTGACCGAA
>Ga0207703_10004678_pt1 | contig 11177 bp, 5 predicted proteins | sample KBSSwiS12_FD_184304 | JGI IMG/M metagenome (GOLD analysis project Ga0207703, IMG submission 184304) | Switchgrass rhizosphere microbial communities from Kellogg Biological Station, Michigan, USA - KBS Switchgrass S1-2 (SPAdes) (version 2) | ecosystem: Host-associated > Plants > Roots >... | reverse complement strand
TAATGGATTTCAGCTTGTTGAAGCAGCACCTGAGCCCTCCGAAACGATGATGTTGATCGGTGGGCTTGTGCTGCTTGCCAGTGCTTATCAGAGGCGAAAGTCTTTTGAAAAAAAACGATAAGTTAGGTGTTGGTGCGTGAGATCCATGATGGAGTCGTACTTCCTCGCTGAATTTGGAAAAAGGTCATTACACTTTTTCGTAAAAAAGCATTTTCATCACGCGCCGACTCGCTTAGTGTGCAAGACCCGCGATGATTCGTTGTCGCGTTCCTTTCGGGCAGATACCCAAGTGGCCAACGGGGGAAGACTGTAAATCTTCTGGCTTTGCCTTCACAGGTTCGAATCCTGTTCTGCCCACTCTTTTTGATTGTCAAGGAGTTGTGAATGTCAAGATGGCTATCCATAACGGATTTCCATAACGAATTCGCTTTAATTCGCCTAGATACGTCTAAGTCCTTCGGCATGTTTGTCCCAGAGCTGATTGTCTCTTCCAGCTACAAGTGAACTCCACAAGCCAACCCCAGTCGGAGTACATGGCTTTGGAAGCAAACGCTATTGAGGAAGTTTGATGAAGAATGTTGTCCTCCCCTTGAGATGGGGCCTCGAATGAGATGGTTCCCTTATGAGCGGTGACAATGTTGCGTACAATGGCCATTCCGAGACCGGTGTCTCCAAGAACCTGTTAGGTGAGATTAACGATCAATCAAGCGCTACACTAACACTTACATTGTAGCTTGCGTATTCTTGGAATAAATAGCGTTAAGCGAAAGCGTAATCCCTTACGAATGGACAGTGAATTCATACAATAACCCTCAGAGCATCACTTGGTAATATCGATTAACGCTTAAGTGCCGACTAACTATATGGCGACGTTGGCGTGGCACTAAAATGGAAAATTCCAATGACCCTTCAAACTTTTAAATGTAATCAATTTACTCGGAATACGGGTTTAGCGCCTTTGGTTCTCGCCTTGATGGCTGCCTTCACTTTTTGTGATAAGGCATCAGCTCAAATCCCATTGGACCTTGGTGTCACGGTTACCTCCACCGGTACTCCAACCGCAAACCTGGTCTGGAGCGCCAACAAATATCAGACGGGTACAACGAATTATGTGAGTGCGCAAAAGCTCTTTAGACGTGTCAAGGGAACTACCACGTGGGGTGGGACGATTACCTTGTCTACTACAGCAAATACTTACAGCGATACGACCCTGACTGCCGGTACCCAATATGAATACTTTTTAGAGCAGGATCTCTCCGCGGCCCAGAATTTTTCCGGTAATGCTGACGGCCCCCCTAGACTAGGACTTTCGAGTGGTAACACTCAAGCCTTTGGCTATATCTGCGCAGGCATCAATCTTCCGCGTGTCGATAACCGGGGCACACTCCTTCTTTTGGTTGATAACACCATGTCCACCCCTTTAGCCACGGAAATTTCCCAGCTTCAGCAGGACCTGGCGGGCGATGGTTGGAACGTGGTTCGAACGGACTTGCCCCGTCAGACCATTAGTGCGACAGCTACGCTCACAGGCACCATCGGGACCGCCCGGTTGGCAGAACTGCAAAGTGTCAAGGACGTCATCAAGACAGCTTATTTGGCCGATCCTGCCCACGTCAAACAAGTCTTCATCTTAGGGCATTTGCCTGTTCCTTATTCTGGATATTATGCTCCGGATGGTCATGACCCCCAACATACCGGGGCTTGGCCTGCGGATACCTATTATGCCGACATGACCGGCTCGTGGACAGATACGTCAACCGGGACCACCTCAGGACTTGTTGATGCTCGTAATACTAATGTTAAGGGCGACGGCAAATTCGATCAAACTGATATGCCGTTCAATGGCATTGTGCTCGGTAGTCCGCAATTGCAGGTGGGCCGTGTCGATTTGTGGAACATGACACAGGCTCCAAGCACCGCGGTCAGTGAAACGGAACTTCTGCGCCGTTATCTGAATAAAGACCACCAGTACCGTTTCAAGCTGGGACCCTATGCCAACATTCAGCAACGGGCTTTGGCGCAGGAATGGTGGGGATACTTGTATGGTGCTCCCGAGGTGCTAGAGACTACCAACAACGCCATTCTTGGTCGTAACCTCGCGGCCAATCCCAATATCGACTATTATTCTGGCACAACCTGGAGCCAATATTGCATCACTCACCCCACCAATACTTATCTCTTCGGTTATTGTGAGGGAGCTGGCGGTTTTACGTCATGTCAGGGTGGCGGAAGCAGTACCGATATTGGAAGTAAGCCCAGCCCCGTTGTTTTTACGGGCATGTTCGGCAGCTTCTTTGGCGATTGGGACAGTCAGGATAACTACATGCGGTCTTTTCTGGCGGGCAATGCGGCCGGAGACTCACTGGGTTTGACTTGCTTTTGGTCGTCTCGTCCTGGCTGGATTACTTATCCTTTGGCCATGGGTGCTACCTGGGGCGAGGTCTGCCAGACTTCTGAGGCGGCGACTCTTGCTAACTACCCCGTCTTGGGCACGGCCGCTGAATTGTCCTACGGGCCCTTTGTCCATGGTGTCTGGATGGGACTTCTGGGAGATCCGGCCTTGCGTCTTTACCAGGTGCAGCCGCCCCAGAACGTGATCGCGCAAAGCAGTGGGGGAACTGTCCAATTGAGTTGGGACGCCACGACTGAGCCTGCCGCAAGTGTGCTGGGTTACTTAGTTTTCCGGTCCACCTCCGCAACCGGGCCTTTCACCGCTCTTACCTCGACACCGATTAGCGCCACGAATTACACGGATTCCACCGCCACGGCAGGCACGAGTTACACCTACATGGTGAAGACGCTCAAGTTGCAAAATCCCAATGGCGGTACGTTCCAAAACGAAAGTCAGGGTTCTCCTGCGACAATAACGGCCAGTAGTGGTGCGACCTCTGTGGCATCGACTCCTACCAATGTCCAAGCTTCCGTCGCAAGCTCGACCCAGATCAATTTGACATGGACTGCCAGCGCGGGAAGTCCCACCGGTTATATTGTCCAACGCGCCATTGGCACCGGGACGTTCACGACGATTGCAACGTCGAGTGGAAGTACGACCAACTATACGGATGTGGGACCGTTGACGGCAGGCACAGTCTTCTACTATCAAGTCATCGCTACCAACGCGATAGGCAATTCGGCGCCGTCTTCGATTGTTTCGGTTCAGGGTAAGGTCGGAGTTGTCGGATTCACCGCTTTCTCCCAATTATCGAGCCCCATCACTTACGTGCCCCTCTCTCCTGCGTCGAGTCCGCCAGAGGCTGATATCGTCATCCAACGCCAGGGCGGAAATATGGGCGCCATCGGAGTTTCTTATGCGACTGCCAATGGCAGCGCCGTGGCCGGAGTCAATTACACGGCAACAACCGGAACGCTGACTTGGGCTGAAGGAGATAATACTTCGAAAACGATTCACGTTCCTCTCATGCCTTCTCCCCAGGAACCGGGAAGTTTCTACCTGACTCTCAGCAATCCCACGGGTGGCGCGGTTATACAGGGTGCGACAAAAACGGTCGCTTTAATTGAAGACAGTAGTATTCCTTTGCGGTCACCTTGGGCTAGTGCAATTTTTGGCCCTCCCACCGATCCCGGGTATGAAGTCGAACTTGTTAATGGTGAAATTGCCGATAGCAGCAATGGTAGCAATAGCCTCCCTGACCTAACCGGACGGCTTACCTATCAACCTGTAACGGGAGATATGATTATGACCGCGCATGTGGAGGCGACGACTCCCGGGCCTACGGGCAACACTTATCCCGATGAGGCGGGCATCGCTGTTCATAGCGGCCTTAGCGCAACCGATACGTTGGGTGTCATTCAAATGACGAGTAAGGGCGTTCGTTTCCTAAGTGATCAGCAGCAGTATGCAGCGCCGATTGATAGGACGGTCACGCCTCTTAATTCCATCACCGGTGCCTATTGGCTGCGCATGATCCGGTCGACGGGTACCCTTACCGGACAGATGTCGCCCGACAACGTGAATTGGACGACCGTGGGTACGATTGACCTGGGCGGCCCCAACACCTTCCCGCTTAAAGCCAATTGGGGAGTCTGGCATCAGACGGGTTATCCGGGAGATTATCAAATGGCCCGGTTCAACAATATTGCGTTCTCATATCAGCCCGATGGAACCGTGGGCAATCTCGCCATCTGGAATTTCATCACCCTACCGGGCACGGAAGATAACGTCCAGGTGATGGCGGCCAACCCCCGCCTGACCTTGGGGAATCTTGCCCGTGCCCTGACGGGTACCGCACGCTACGTGGGAGCGAGTGCCGTAGTCAATCTCATTGGCAGCACACCAACCGGTCATGTCTACGCCACGACGCAAGCTGGCGCTGACGCTGCAGGCCAATATTATCAATTCACCTTTACGCCGAAATCGGGAACCCATGCCACGTTGAGTGACCTGGACTTCACACCCTATTTCCAGAACCTAACGGGCACCTTATGCCAGACAGGACTCGCTTACAGCACCGATGGATTTGCCAGCACCAATAATAGCGTAACGGTAACGGGTACCGGCAGCTATGGTGGCGCTGCGATCACACCATACAAGGCGGACCTCAGTAGTATTTCTGTCTTTCAGGATATGTCGGCGGCGACCACGGTCACCTTCCGCGTTTATCTCTACGGATTAAGTGGTTACAGCGGTTACAGCGAGACAGGACTCGCGAATGTCATCGTGAACGGAAAGCTTGCCTTGTCTCTTCCTCCCACGATTACGACACAGCCGCTCGACCAGACAGTCTTGAAGGGACAGGGCGCGACCTTCACCGTCGTGGCCTCCGGTTCACCCACACCGACGTATCAATGGACGAAGAATGGTGCCAATATTGGTGGGGCAACTTCCTCGACCTATAGCATATCGAGTGCGGCATTGACGGATACGGGTACTTACGCCGTCATCGTCACCAATGTGGATGGTTCAACTCCCAGCGCCAACGCTGTTCTGAATGTTAGCCCGACGACTCCCTTCAGCGCCTGGGCCAGCAACTATTTCGGTACGGATACCGTCAATGGCGCATCCACGGCGACTCCGCAAAACGATGGCGCATCCAATCTGTTGAAGTACTTCAGCAATATCAACCCGACGCAGCCCATGAGTGCGGCCGATCGCGCGGCGCTTCCGACCGGTGACATCTCCGATCCGATCAACGGCACGCAATATCTGACGCTCACCTATCGTCAAAGTGCGGTGCAAACCGGCGTTGTCCTTGAAATCCAAACATCGAGCGATGCGCAAACCTGGACGACCGTCAATAATCCCACGGTGCTCAACACGACGACCGACACCGATCCCGTCATCACGGTGGGGGTGCCGATCAGCGGAGCAACGCAATTGTATATACGGATGAAGCTCACGTTGACGTCAGCTTCCACAGCGGTGGCCACGACCGGTTACGGCTACAAAACCTTGAACCTGCCCGCCACGGGTCTTCAATCCGTCACCAGCTACGTGTCGATACCGCTGACCAACCCACCGACCTACAGTTCGGGAGTCGCCACCGTTTCTGGAAGTTCCACCCTGACCGTGGCGGGTACGCCATGGACCTCCGGGCAGTTTGCCGCGGCGGGAAGTCCTTATTTCCTCAAGTTCACCACGGGCCTGCAGTCGGGCCGGTCTCTGCTCATCACGGCCAACACGGGGAATTCAGTGACGGTGGACATCACCGATCAGAGCTCGCAATCGACCGGACTGGATGCGGCGGGATTCGCCGTGCAACCCAACGATAGTTTCGAGATTATTGCGGGTGAAACCTTAAGCTCCTTCCTCGGCGATGGCTCGACCAATAATCCGGTGCTGTTAAAGAAAGCGGCCAACGCGTTCACGGCCGAAACCGTCTCGATCTATCAACCGACCCTGAGTCGCAGCTTAAGCTACTACTTCAATAGCAATACCAATGTGTGGACATGCTCCACGGTGGCAGGCAGCCAAAACAACCTGACGCTCTATCCGGGAACGGTGCTTTGTGTCACCCGCCGGTCGGGCGATGCCGCCCTCGGCATTCTCAATACGGGTAATCTTCCTGATGTGGCCCCGCTAACCAAGACGGTGGGTAGCAGCGGCAATATCTTCGCCTCAACCCGGTATCCGGTGGATATGACCCTGGCCAATCTTAGCTTTACGGGCTGGGTCAAGGGAACCTCGGCATTCAATACCGACGCCATTGCGGTATGGGACCAGCCCACCGCGCGGTTTTATTCGTATTATCAGCTTCCGGATACGGTGGTGAACGGTACAGTTGTCCCGGGCCAATGGAGGCGATCAGGAGATACGGTGTCGGACTACAGCTCTTTCCTTTTACCGGGCGGGACGGGATTTCAAATCACGAAACGCGCGAGTGTTAGCGGAGCTTCCTCGTATCTCCTTCTTCCTCTCCCCGCCCACACGGCACCGTAATCTCCATGAAACTCATTTACCTCCTGGCCTGCTCGCTCCTTTTATTGACCGGCACCAGCCACGCCCAATTCATCTGGAATGATGCGGCCGGGGATTCGTCTTATTCGGATCCAGGAAATTGGGTCGGCAATACGGCACCGCCCGCCACGGGCGCCGACATCGTCATCGGGACGATGCAGAACGGCGATAACATCGTGGGCATTGATACCGCCGGCAACGTGACGGTCAACAGCTGGACCTTTGCCGCCACCCTGAACGGCCTTTCCACGCCGGTTCAAGTCTTAAATGACGGATCGGGACAACAATTGACCATCACCAGCGCGGGCGGAATCACCAATTCCAGCAACCTGCAGAACGAATTCGACGTCGTGGTCAATGCAGGAGCCAACACCACCTTCAACGGAGGCACCGCCGGGTTGAATTTCCAAAATGCACTCGATATCAGCCACTTTAATGTGACAACCACGGGAACTGTTACGATCGCTCCTGGCCAGGATTTAATTTTCGATATCAACAACACCTCCACCTACGGGAAAGTCGGCTCCGTTATTACAACGGGGGTAATCATCCAAGTGGTGGGAAATAGTTATACGGCCCACGCGGGAGATACCTTCGACCTGACCAGCGCAAGCTTTACCGGCGCCATCCTCGGCACATTACCTACACTTTCCGCCGGCCTGGTATGGGATACCAGTGGCCTCTTCTCAAGCGGTGTTCTGACCGTCGATGCCGTGCCGGAGCCCTCAACCTATGCACTGCTATTGGGCGGCCTCGTCCTGCTCGCTCTCCACAAACGCCGCTCGATCTCATTCGGGGTTTGGAAGCTGCGTAAATAGAGTGACGTAGAAATCGGCGTTGGAAATTTCCAGCCCACGACTGGCCGTGAGGGCCGGATGCCTCGTCATATTTAAAATCCTGCCCTGCGGAAATCGAGATCAGGCCAACATGAGGGTTGGACTAAGGCCCAGAATTTTTTTCAGGGTTAGCCACTGGGTTGGGTGACGACTCCGGTGGCCCAGACAAGGGAAGGGGAGGGTTCATGGCGTTGAACGTGAAAGCAAGCAGAGGATCGTAGATCATCACGCCGGGCGCTCTGGTGAAGCCCGGCATGAAAACGTCCTCGGAGCGGAGAAAGTTCTTCACGAGGAAGCTGAGGGAACTGTCAGGCGGTGCGGTGTGCTGAAAAAACCAGTCGTAACGAGCTTGATGGGCTTTCCCGTAAAAGAAGTTAGTGGCGATGGAGGTCGTGGAAATGGGGACAACATAAGGGGGATGAGACTGATCCAGCTCGTGGCGGACCTCAACTCCCCGGTCCTTGAGAAAGACGAAGCAAGCGCCACCGGTGAACACCTGGTCCGGTTGAAGCGGTGCGGGTTTTTCCTTGAGCTCGATATGGATTGAGTTGAGAAGGGGCGCGAAGTCCTGCCAGTGGGGCAGCGCCTGATCCTGCCAGTGGAAAAAGATCTTCTGCGAATCGTAAACGATACCGCCGACAAGCGTGCCGGTCGAGGCCTGGGCAGAGCTCACGAAATGGCTCAAGGCAGGACGTTCGAGGATGGTCGGGCCGGGGAGTTTGGTGGCAAAATGTTGCTGGGCAGCCGGGTCAATCGTGACGATGAGAAAATCATCGCGGACCTGAAGCTGCACAGTCCAATCAGTGCCGGAGATTTCTACCAGATTTTCTCCACGGCGGATTTCTTGCGGTGGCGAGGAACGATCGCTACCCAAGTGAAGGAGAGCCTGGCGCAAGGCAGCGGGATCTTTCAACGCGAAGGCGATGGCCTGCATGGCCGGGCCTGTCGGGGGGATATCGATCAGGTAGGCACCTTCTCCGGTAAAAACGGACGTCGTGGAAGACTGCCCGAAAATTTTCAACCAGTCGCGGGCAGGTCCGGCGAGGAGGGGCATTTCGGTGAAGTCACCCTGTTCGAGCGCGGCGAGCGGCACGGAAAAAGGGGCATAGTAGGCCGTTTGTTCGTTGGTAAGAGCGGCGGTTTTGAGGTCGATTTTTGAGTAACGCTGGCGCAACCAATCCATCCCGGGAGCATCGACTGGATAAAAATAGACGTCCTGATCGAAAGAAGTTTTGGAATGGGGTGACCAGCCCCAACTGGCTCCAGAAACGGCGGGAAGATGGCGCTCGAGTCCCTCGGCAAATGCGATGTTGTTGGGTTTTCCCGTGGAAAGAAGGAAGGCGTTCGCGCTGCGCAGGTTGGTGTAGGAAAGCATTCCAAACAGAGTGTTTTGGCTGGCGCATGTGGCCACAAAATCAGGATTGGTTGCCAGGCTGGGCTCCTTGAACTTGACGCGATGAAGGGCATCGTCGACGGCTTTCGCGCTGTCGCCAATGACCAGCCAGCCGGAGTTGATCCAGAGCCAGAGAACGGGGGTTCCGTTCCGCGTGGCGACGCGTCGATCCCCTTCCTGGTGCCAGGAAAGACCGGGCTCAAGGTGATTGATCAGGAGCTCGGCGGTAACGACGGGTGTGGCGGCGATGCGGAGTTTGCCAACGTAAACGAAGCCAAGTTCCCCCACGGGCCGGGATGGATCGGGAAGAAGGGCATAACTAACTTCGGCGCTGCAAAGATAAATCGAGGTCTCAGCGCCGGTGGGAAACAAGGGGTCCATCGAGGTTTCGAGCGCGGGAACATGCGTGACATTTTGAATGATGGAAGGGCCGGCACCCTCGGAGAAGGCGCGATTGTTAAAGCTGCCCAGAGTTCCAAACCAGGTAAGGAGTTGCTGGGTCATCACCGGGGTATAACCGGCATAGGGCGCATCTTGTGGGAGAAATTCAGACCCGCGGGTCTGGTTGGGGATTTCACGGCTTAAGCAGCCGGAATCGACGATGAGAAAGGCGGTCAGGCCGAGAATCGCGGCGGTGAACAGCCCAAATAGAGGGTGACGGCGAATCCAGGAGCGCATGGTCAATTCCTCGACAAGAAGGAGGCACTTTCTTTTCGCAGGTCAGGCAGGCGTGGGGAAGGAAATTTTGATTGGAATCGGCTAACCGATACCCTCATTATTTGGAGCCATGGATACTCCTCATGCGTACGATGCGCTGGTAGTTGGCGCGGGTCCCACCGGATTGGCAATGGCGACCGACTTGATTCGCCACGGATTGCGGGTGCGACAGATCGATGCGGCGAAAGTGCCAACCGATCTCTCCAAGGCAGTGGTCATGATGCCGCGCACCCTGGAGGAATTCCATATCCGCAAGCTGTCGCAACGGGCGCTGCAGCTCGGAGTCAAAGTCCATACCTTTAGCGCTTTCAGCAACGGGCAGATTATTTTTCACGCGCAATACAAGGCGGTGCCATCGCGTTACAACTATCTGGTCAACATTCCGCAGGCCGATACGGAAATGATCCTGCGCGAGGAGCTCGCCCACTTGGGAGGCAAAATCGAATGGGAGACATCGCTCGAAGATTTCAAGGATACCGGTGATGGCGTCGAAGTGACCATCAAGGGCCCTGACGGCAAATTGACGATGGAGAAGGTTTCCTATCTCCTTGGTTGCGATGGCGCTCACAGCAAGGTGCGTCACGGGCTCAATCTCGAGTTCGAGGGTTCGGCCTATACCGGTTCCTGGATGCTGGCCGATATCTCCATCGACTGGAGGATGCGCGACGGGCACGGCTACAGCTTTTTCTGCGACGACGGTCTGCTCGCGGTTTTCCAGATGCCGGGCGACCGTTATCGCATCTATGTCCTCCAGACCGACAATTACATTTTGAATCGCCAGCCCACTCTGGAAGACCTGCAATTGGCGGTGGATCGAATCGCTCCAGGTGTCTGCAAGTTGAGCCAGCCGCATTGGACGTCGGAATTCCATTGCCACCATCGCCGGGTGAAGAGTTACCGCAAGGGGCGTGTTTTCGTCGCGGGGGATGCGGCGCACATCCACAGTCCCGAAAGCGGCTTGGGGATGAACACCGGAATGCAGGACTCGTTTAATCTGGCGTGGAAACTGGCCTATGTGCACAAGGGCATTTGTCCACCCTGCCTGCTCGACACTTATAATTCTGAGCGGTCTTACGTCGGCGAGCAGGTCGTCGCGCTCTCGGATGCGACGCATAAGATGTGGGCGCAATTCAGCTGGCTGGGCAAGTGGACGCGCGAACCGCTCTGGCGCTACTTCAGCAATTATTACGCGCATCATCACGAGCGGATGGAGGAAGGGCTGCAAATCCGCATCAAATACAAGCCGAGTAATTATGTGGTGCACCACAGTTCGCATGAAGCCGTGCGCGACGATACCTTTGAGATCACCGCAGGAGGCCGGGCGCTCGACGGCGAGCTGCAGATGCCCGGCAACAAGGAACCGGTTTATCTTTACGACCGGCTCGATCCGAAGCGGCATCACCTGATGATTTTTGCCGGCCATCCGTTGACTCCAGAGGTGCGCGACGTGATCAAGGAGCTGGCGGAAAAGACCGAGCCTCTCCGCGAATATCTCCACCTCATCCTCATTCTCCCGCTGCAACACGGCAAGGTTTACGAGAGATTCCCGGGCGATGTGCTACTCGATCCAGATATGCATTTCCATTTCCGGTACGGCTCGCAGCGCGGTGCCCTTTACGTCGTCCGTCCGGATGGTTACATCGGCTTCGCCAGCCATCCAATTCGTCCGGAGCAACTTCACGAATATCTCTACCGGACTTTTCCAAAGCTGGTCGCGAAAAAGAAGTAGGCTGCGTGCAGCGGCGCGCCGAAAATTAGCTCGTGACGTTGCTGGATAATTTCTCTGTCATGTGAGCTTGAGAACGATCTTTGGCGG
>Ga0207703_10004676_pt1 | contig 11181 bp, 9 predicted proteins | sample KBSSwiS12_FD_184304 | JGI IMG/M metagenome (GOLD analysis project Ga0207703, IMG submission 184304) | Switchgrass rhizosphere microbial communities from Kellogg Biological Station, Michigan, USA - KBS Switchgrass S1-2 (SPAdes) (version 2) | ecosystem: Host-associated > Plants > Roots >... | reverse complement strand
CACTGAGAGCCAGGGCCGCGGCAGCAATGCGCGCGCGCCTTCTGCAGCCTCCTCTGCCAGCTGGTATGTTGGGTCGACCGGTATGAATTGGAGCCAGTTGTCGGACATGATCCAGTGCGGCGCGCGCCTACAAGGATTTGAATGCGTTCATGAGCGTGTTCGCTGCCAGGCTCACCGCCACGCTTCCGACCATGACTAGAAACACCCACCGTACGAGCTTCGCTTCCAGTTCCGCCAACTTCGTACCGAGCTTCCCATCCAGTGCTGCCAGCTTCGTATCGAGCTTCCCATCCAGTGCTGCCAGCTTCGTATCGAGCTTCCCATCCAGTGCTGCCAGCTTCGTATCGAACTTCGCATCCAGCGCTCCCAGCTTCGTATCGAATTTCGCATCCATTTCCGCAAACTTCGTATCGAACTTCGCATCCATTGCTGCAAACTTCGTATCGAATTTCGCGTCCATTGCCGCAAACTTCGTATCGAGCGTCGCATTGAACTCCGCACTGAATCGCTGCATATCCGCTGTGTACGTGCTCGTATCGAGTTTTGTGTCGACCTTTTCCGCGAGCACACGCAGTTCCGTCTTTATCTCGTGAATGCGCGCATCGAGAATGGGCACTGTTACGAACTGCGCCTGTGTCATTGCCAAGTCGATAGCCTCCGCGACCCCGAGGGCGACCTCCGGTTCAAACTTGCTCTTTTCAATGAGTATTCCAACTGTCGCAGCATGTATCGCCATAACTTTCGCCCGAAACTCGAATGCGAGCGATCCTACATGTGACAGCCTCCATAGGATACGCAATCTGATTGCGTGTTTGCACAGAAATTGCCCCGCTGCAAGCGGGCCGAGTTCGGTAGCCCAGCGTACGCAACGCACGTCGTTGCCTGACGTTGTGTAGCAACGTCCAAAACGACGTCGTTGCTACGCTATTCACCCGGCGTGTGTGACACCGCTTCGATGTTGTGCCCATCAGGACCAATAACGAAAGCTGCGTAGTCCGAACCAGAACTCCGGTTTGCCGCCGCGGCCCAGCCCTCCACTTCCATCACCAGCTCGATGCCGAGCGGCGCGAGTGCCTTTTTAAAGAACTGCAGGCTGCGCCCGTAGTCGCTCACAGCCAGGCCAATGTGGTCGATGATCATTGCGGACATCAGCATCGCACAGATTCTTCGGCGCCGCATGATGTCATCCTTCAACGACACTGACATGACATACATAACACCGAATTTATTCGCCATGCGGGTCATCCAATATTCTGTCTTTACGTTGTAAAGCAGGTAGGACGCATCGCGTCCAGCGCTGAACGGGATTCAAATTCAGGAGACTTACATGAAACTAGTAGTGAAATGGAACGTGAGCGCCGGGCGCGCGGCGTTGGTGGCGACCGGCGTCGCCGCCGCAGTTCTCGCAGCGTGTAACGGCATGGGAACTGTCGGGTCCAAGGGGTTGTGGATTGCCAACGGCACCACCGTGTTGGAATACATTCCGAAACAGCTGGGCACCGGAACCAGTGCAGCGGCGCCGCATCGGACCATCAGCAGTGGCTCGTTCGGCGCGCCGCAAGGCGTTACTTTCGACTCCAAAGGAAACCTGTGGGTGATGGATCCGGAAGCCATGGTGAACGGGGCCAAGACACCCGCGCTGCTCGAGTTCAGTCCGATGCAGTTAGCTGCACTCGCTACTGATAATGGGCCGAGTCCGGTCGCCGTCATCACCTCCACGTCAATGGCGTTCCCGCAGCAATCCGTATTTGACTCTCAGGGCAATCAGTGGGTTAGCGACCATGACAGCAATACCATTCTGGTGTTCACCGCTGCGCAGCTTGCGATGACCGGCACGAATAACATGCCCCCTGCCGTGGTTATTTCGTCGACGGCATTCAACGGCCCCCTCGGCATCGCCTTCGACAGCGCAGGTAACCTATGGGTGGCCAACAACGGGTCCGTAACGGCCAACGGGACCACCAGCCCCGCTGGGACCACCATAGTGCGGTTCGCGGCAGCCGGCCTGCCTGCGCCGCCCGCGACCGGCATGCTCACGCCGACGCTGATGCCGGAAGTCACCCTCAGTGACGACGGTACCAACTCCATTCAGAGTCCCTGGGAGCTGGCCTTTGATTCAGCCGGTAACCTATGGTCGAGCAACTCCGGTACTCCGTTCACTCTCGTAAAGTTCGCGAAGACCAGTCTCGCCATGAGCGGCGCGCCCATGCCTACCGCAACAATCAGCTCGATGACCGTGTCCGGAAATGCGACGCTCAGTGCGACCAATGGACTGTGTATAGACAATGCCGGCAGCATCGCCGCCACGAGCTCGGCGGCACCATTCGGCCTCGCGTATTACACGCAGAACCAACTCATGACCGGATCGCCGACCCCCAATACGTTCATTGTGGGGACTGCAACTACACTGACGGACACGGCCGGCTGCAATTTCGGCCCAGCCATCAACTGATCGGGCACAACCGTGGAAGTCGGCCCACACGAGTGGGCCGACCGCAGCTCTCACAGCTGCCTATTTAAAGTCCTGTAGGAAACCGAACCAACATGTGAGTTACCTGACAGGAACCCGACAGGATGACGTCGCGCTGCACACAACGGCGCCCGATGTCCATGCGGCGCCATGGGCCGGGGTCCGATTGACGTGCTGAGGGGAATCAGTATGATGCGCGCTCGCGTAAGGTTCCCGAAAGGGATTGAATTGGAACGCGGTGTGAAACCGCGGCTGCCCCCGCAACTGTAACCGGCGAGCGAACGTCAGAGCATCCACTGAGGCTGCAGGCCTCGGGAAGGTGACGAACGCGACGACCCGGGAGCCAGGAGACTCGCCTGAGGAGGCTGTCTGACTAATGTGCTCCGCCCCCGCGGCTGACCCCGCAGCGACGGCGCCCATCAGTCAGACAGGCTCGCGCGCAACGTACCGTTAATCGGCCGGGGAGCGCCGTGGGCAGAATATATTGGATCGGTCTTACACTTTCGTTCGCCTCTTTCAGTGCCATCGGTGCCGACGCCGTCCCTGGAACGGCGGATACCCTCTCCACAGTGGTCGTCACAGCCGAGCGCCGTGAGCTCATCGGCACGACCAGCACGGCCAGTGAAGGCGTCGTCATCAACGACGAGCTGGCACTGACGCCCGCCTACCGCCCCGGCCAGTTGCTGGAAACTGTCCCAGGATTGCAAGTGACCTCACACAGCGGTGAAGGAAAAGCAAATCAGTACCTGATGCGTGGCTACAACCTCGACCACGGCACCGATCTCGCCGTGAACGTCGATGGCATGCCCGTCAACAACCCCACCCACGCGCATGGCCAGGGTTACACCGATCTCAACTTCATGATTCCGGAGCTGGCGACCAACCTGAAATTCACCAAGGGAACGTATTACGCCAGCCAGGGTGATTTTGCGTCGGTGGGCTCTGTCCACCTGAGCTATCTCGATCGCATCGATGATCAGATCAATCTGACCGCCGGCAATTTTGGATTCGAACGTTTTCTGGGAGCCGGCTCGGCAAGCGTCGCCGCGGGCAGCCTGTTGGGTGCGCTCGAGCTCCAACACTACGATGGTCCCTGGACCAATGAAGATGATCAGCGCAAGGTCAACGCGGTCCTGCGCTATAGCCGCGGTGACGAGCATGACGGCGCATCGCTGACCGGAATGTTCTACCACGGCCTGTGGAACTCCACCACAGATCAGCCCGAACGAGCGATCAGCGAAGGTCTGATCGGCCGGTTCGGCACGTTGGATCCTACCGATGGCGGTCGCGCTCAAAGATGGAGCATTTCCGGTCAGTACCACGCGATCCTCGGCGACGGTCAGCTCGATGCCAATGCATACGCCGTCAATACGCAACTGACCCTGTGGAATAACTTCACGCACTTCCTGACAGATCCCGTGAACGGCGATCAGGAGGCACAAACCGAAAATCGATACATCACAGGCGGCGGTGTCAGCTATCAGCTGCCCACGCAGATCAAAGGCATCACGACCGAATGGCTGACCGGTGTCCGCCTGCGATACGACATCAATGACCTGTCGCGGGTGCCAACCAGGGGCCGTGCAATCCTCACGGCCGACCAGAACCCGCTCGACTTTTTCGAACGAGATCACGTGCACCTGATCAACCTCTCAGGGTACGCGCAGGCCACGACTCACTGGACGTCCCGGTTCCGTTCAGTTGTTGGAATCCGCGAGGATTACATTCACGGCAGCGACTCTGGAACCAACTCCGGGACCGCCGGCCAGTCGCTGACACAGCCCAAAATCAGCCTGATATACACGCCGCTGGAGACGACCGAGCTCTATTTGAGCTGGGGCCGCGGCTTCCACAGTGACGATCTGCGTGGTGTCACCCAGGCGGCCGCAACAGGACAGCCGGGCGCGCCGCTGATCGCGCGGCAGAAAGGCGAGGAACTGGGTATCCGGCAGGAACTGGTCGGCGGCAAAGTGACCATTACACTGGCACTGTACAACCTCGATGCAGAATCGGAGACCACGTACGATCCGGATGCGGGTGAAGACGGTGCCGGTCCCGGAAGCCGTCGTCGCGGTTACGAGATCAATCTGACCTATCAGGCGCTGCGGTGGCTCGAGCTCTATGCCAGCTACTCCGGCGATCACGCGCGCTTCACGGAGGATTTCGATGACGGCACCGGCCACGTGGGCCGCTATCTTCCCAATGCCCCATTCGCCACCGGCTCATTCAATATCTATGTAAAAAACCTCGGTGCGTGGAGCGGCGGACTGGAATACCGCTATCTCGGTCGCGAGCCGTTGTCCGCTGACAATCAGTTACAAAGTGGTGGTTATGGCGAATGGAACGCGGACGTGAAGTACGCATTCGCCGCGGACTGGAGCGCGGGCCTGGGGGTGTACAACATTCTGGACCGGCGCTCGAATGCCGCGGAGTTCTGGTACATCGATCGTCTGCCCGGCGAGCCCGCCGAAGGGGTTCCCGACCTGCATCTGCATCCGCTCGAGCCCTTGGCTGTCCGTCTGACACTTTCAAAAACCTTCTAACGAGAGATTCTCCCGCGCGCGCAATAGCGCACAATGCCGCCGGTTTTTTCCGACCGGTATTGGACAGTAATGAGCGCTCTCTTCTCGCCGATAACGCTTCGCAATCTCGTTCTCCCGAATCGCATCATCGTCTCCCCCATGTGCCAGTATTCTGCCGAGCAGGGACTGGCCACCGACTGGCACATGATTCACCTCGGCGGCCTGGCCATGTCGGGTGCCGCGATGTTGTGCATAGAGGCGACTGCCGTTGAATCCGCCGGTCGCATCACGTCCGGGTGCCTCGGGATCTGGGATGACGATCGGCAGGCGGCGATTGCGCGCGTGATCACAGCGATCCGCAAATACTCGAAGATCCGTATTGCCATGCAACTGGCGCACGCGGGTCGTAAAGCATCGAGCGATGTTCCCTGGGATGGCGGCCAGCAGGTCCCGGTTTCCAAAGGGGGCTGGGAAGCATTCGCGCCATCCGCCATCCCTCAGAAGCAAGGCGAAGTTCCACCGCGCGAGCTCGACGCAGCCGGTCTCGACCGGATCCGCAAAGCATTTGCCGCGGCAGCGAAACGCGCTGGCGCGCTGGGACTGGATGCAATTGAGGTGCATTCCGCTCACGGCTACCTGCTGCATGAATTTCTGTCACCGTTGAGCAATCGGCGCGAGGACGACTACGGCGGCTCACTCGAAAACCGCATGCGCTATCCCCTCGAAGTATTCGCGGCCGTGCGCGGGGCCTTTCCGAAGGACAAACCGGTCGGTGTGCGGCTGTCGGCCACGGACTGGGTCGAGGGCGGCTGGGACCTGGAACAAACCATTGCCTATGCAACCGAGTTGAAAAAGCGCGGCGCCGACTGGATCGATGTGTCATCGGGCGGCGTGTCACCGCTGCAGAAAATACCGACGACCGCGGGCTACCAGGTGCCATTTGCCAAAGCCATCAAGGCAGCGACCGGAGTGACCACCGTGGCGGTCGGTCTGATCACCGAGCCGCAACAGGCCGAGGACATCATCACCGCGGGCGAGGCGGACCTCGTCGCGCTGGCACGTGGCATGCTCTATGACCCACGCTGGGCCTGGCACGCCGCTGCTAAGCTAGGTGGACAGGTGTTCGCACCGCCGCCCTATTGGCGGGCGCCGCCTCGTGAACAAAAAGATCTGTTCGGTGAAATTATCAACGGCGGCCGTTGAGGTATCACACATGGGCGCTCCACTTGCTGACAACCTGCCTGAAATTCTCAAGAGCGTTCGCACGCAACCCTTGTTCGTGATGAAGCTGGATATCGAGCCGCACATCGTCGTCGGCCCGACCCCCGGCGGTTATCGTCGTACCGTGGTCATCACCGGCGGTCGGTTCGAGGGACAGCGTCTCTCAGGGAGAGTGCTCGAAGGTGGCAGTGACTGGCAGACAATCCGCGGCGACGGCGCAATCACACTGGAAGTGAAGCTCAATCTGAAGACCGATGACGATGCGTTGATATCCATGTCCTATCGTGGACTCGTCCATGGACCGGTCGATGTCATGCAGCGGATGGCGAAGGGAGAAGCAGTCGACGCCTCCAGCTACTACCTGCGCTCGCAGCCCGTATTCGAGACTTCAGCCACGAAGTACGACTGGATCAACCGCGTGCTGGCCATCGGTGTGGGCCACAGGCGCGCGGACGGACCCGTTTACAACATCTTCGAAGTGCTGTAGTTCATTAGCGCGGCGATAGTCGATTGGCGCGGCAATGGCCGCGCGGAGCCCCGGGTCCGTCGTCCGCCGGCTGCGCTCAATGCTTGCGCGTCAGCGCTCAATCAACCGAACTTCCCGTTGCGGGAACGGCATCACGATGCCGCGCGCACGGAACGTTTCCAACACTGCCGTGTTGATCTCGCCCAGCGCGGCGCGGAAGTCCGTCACGCTGACCCACGGCCGGATCCCGATATTCACCGCCGAGGCCCCCAGCAACAGCGTCTGAACGATCGGCCCCGGGTCACGCAACACCCGCGGATTCGCCTGAAGAATCTCCGCGACCGCCGCGAAAGCCGCGGTCATATCGGTGTCATAAGCCACACCCACCACGATATCCAGCTGGCGGATCGTCCCGAAATTGTGGAGTATCTCACCCACGATCTTGCGATTGGGAATGACCACCCGCGAGCGGTCAGGATGAGTGAGTGTTGTAGTGAACAGCGTGATATTAACAACCAACCCCTCCTCGCCCACGATTGAAATGTACTCGCCCACGCGGAAGGGTTTCGCGAAGATGATCGACAGGCCGGCCACCAGGTTGCTCAGCACGCCCTGAGTTGCAAGCGCAACTCCCGCACCCGCCACGCCGACTCCGGCAATCAACGGCAGCAACTCGACACCGAGGTTCTGCAGCGCCAGCACCAAGAACAGCGCGAACGTGACGATCCAACCGACGCGCGCCAACAGGGAGCGCACCGGCGGCTCCAACTCGATCCGGTGCAGCATCTTCAGCAGCGAGCGGCTGACCATGCGGGCCACCATGACGCCTACAAACAGGATGAAAATGGCCACGACGACCTTGGGGCCGAAGCGGATCGCCAGATCAATCACTGTGCTCTTGACCTGCTCCAGGGACGACACTGATGCATTCATGGCCGGGCTCTCGCGGTTGGTCCGGGCAACGATAACATGTCAGGGCAGGTGGTCCGGGCGCCTGGGGACGCCATGACGCATATATTCAAATGCCTTGCAGATCAGGCGCTTACGGGGCGTACCCCCCGCGCTGTTATTTTGCTATGGTCGGTGCATGAATACAGAAGTGGCCGCGATAGAGTCCACCGGCGCCCGGAAGGGCGCACCGGCCACCGGCACCGAAGGGGGCACACAGTCCGCCCAGGCAGGCGCCTCGATCGTCATGCGCTGGTACGTTCTGATCGTGATGTGCCTCGTGTACACGGTGAGCATCGCCGACCGGTACGTCATCTCGACAGTGATGGAGCCTATTCGCCTGGAGCTGCAACTCACGGACTCAGGCATTGCGTTCCTGACCGGTGTAGTGCTCTCGCTGTTTTACGTCACATTCGGCATTCCCCTCTCGCTGCTCGCGGATCGGGTCAACAGACGCAACCTCATTGCGATATCACTGGTCGTGTGGTCCGCAATGACTGTGCTGTGCGGTCGCGCGGCCAACTACTTGCAGTTGCTGCTGCCGCGCATTGGCGTGGGCATCGGTGAAGCCGGTGGGACGCCGTCGGCCACTTCCCTTCTCGCCGACTACTTTCCGCCCCTGCGTCGCCCGATGGCGCTAACTATTTTTTCGCTAGGGGCTCCCATTGGCGCATGGGTAGGCGCGGACCTCGCCGGAAGAATCGCGGATGCGCATGGCTGGCGCGCCGTCTTCCTGGCACTGGGTATTCCCGGTGTGGTGTTCGGCGCCTTCGTGTTTTTCACGATCCGCGAGCCGAAAAGAGGCCAGTTGGACGAATGCGCCAGCGCGGAAAAGCCCGCACTGCTGGAAACGTTGGGCTATCTGTGGCGCCAGAAGTCCGCCGTTCACCTGATGCTGGGCAGTGCGGTCACGGCACTGTGGGGTTGGGGCCTGGTCTGGTGGATCACCACCTTCCTGGTCCGCAACTATGGCATCACGGCCGGCGAGGCAGGTCAGATCACAGGACCGATTCATCTGATTGCCGGCATCGGCGCCACGGTGTTTACCGGTTGGCTGTTGGGACTGCCGAGCATGCACAGCCCGCGCAGGATCATGTACTTGATGGGCGGAATCATCGGGCTCGCCACCATTCCCTCCATCATCATGATCTACACGGATTCGCTGTCAATGGCGAAGGCGATGCTCTGGATCTTCATTCCCGCGATCTATTTCTACATCGGCCCCTGCTTCGGTGTGTTGAATAACCTGGCCCCCTGCCAAATGCGTGCGCAATACTGTGCGGTCACGCTTCTGGTGGCCAACGTCGGTAATCTCATCATTGCACCGCAGGCGGTGGGCATACTGAGTGACCTGTTCGCGCCGGAACATCATGCGAATGCAGCCTCGTTGCGCATGGCCCTGCTGTGCCTGGCGCCGACGGGTTTCTGGTCCGCGTTCCATTATTTCCGGGCTTCGCGAACGATCGTCGCGGACCAGGCCCGGGCCGTTGGCGTTACCTGAGAAGAAAACAACATGGCATGGGGGAAAAGCGGTCTCGTCGCGGCGTTGCTCCTGTGCCTGTGGATTACCGGTTGCTCGCGCGTCGACAGCTCCAGGCGGTTACGCATCATCACGTGGTCCGACTACGTGCCCGCGGATGTGGCCGCGGACTTCGAGAAAGAAACCGGCATCCACGTCGAGCTGACTCTCTCCAACAACGAGGAGATCATTTCCAAGCTGCACGCCACCGGCGGCGCGGGTTTCGATCTGGCGCAACCCTCCGTGGACCGTATTACCGGCGTGCAGCGCGAATTCGGGCTCTACAAGCCCTTTGATCTGACGAAGATCAACCTCGAGCAGTTCCGGCCGGAGATCCTGGCCGTCGCGCAAAAGACTGCCACGCTCGACGGTAAGCTGTACGCACTCCCCTATCTTTGGGGCTCCGAAGGACTGGTCGCCAACGGCAAATACACCTCGATCTCCGACTACACTGATTTGTGCCGCCCGGATCTCAGAGGCAAGACATCCATGCGACTGCGACGCCCTACGCTGATGGCATTCGCGTTTGCGCTGGGGGAGAATCCTTTCGCCCAGTATGACCATCCGAAGGCTTACGAGGCGCTGATGGAGAAAGTGGGCGCGAAACTCGCCGAGTGCAAATCCATCGTGCGATTTTTCTTCGACAATCGCGACCAACTCCTGAACGGCATGCGCTCCGGCGAAGTCGTCGCAGCCATGATGTGGGATACCGGCGGTTGGACGCTCAACCGCGAGAACCCGGACATCCACTACATCGTGCCGAAATCCGGGGCGTTGGGCTGGCTGGACACCTTCGCGCTCCCCTACAAGGGGCGCAACGATGAAGGCGCCTACAAGTGGATCAACTTCACCATGCGCCCCGAAATCGCCGCGCGCATCACGCGCAAAGTCGGAAACTGGACCGCGGCGCGCGGCACCGAGGACCTGGTTGATCAGCGCATGCGAGCGCAATTCAACGCGAGTTTCCCGAACGGTGCCTTCAGCGGAATCAACTGGTATCCCGCCATCCCTGCCGGGCTCGAGGCAATGGAAGGTCGCATTCTCGACCGCGTAAAGGCCGCCAATTGAGCACAGTGAATCTGCCAAACCCGCCCGACCTGTCGTGCAATTCAGTGGTGAAGGATTTTGCGGGCCATCGCGCCGTGAACGACCTGTCCTTCGCCGTTCAGCGCGGCAGCTTCTTCTCCATCCTGGGACCCTCCGGCTGCGGCAAGACGACGCTGCTGCGGATGATCGCGGGGTTCATCGAGCCGGACAGCGGGGAAATTGTGATTGGCGGGCGCAACATGCGCGGCGTTGCTCCCAATCGGCGTCCGGTGAACATGGTGTTCCAACAGCTCGCCCTGTTTCCGATGATGTCCGTGGGTGAGAATGTGGCGTTCGGACTGGCGCGCCGCGGCGTGCCGAAGGCTGAGCGGATCAGCCGCGCCGCCGCCATGTTGGAACGAGTGGGACTCGCGGGTGCTGCAAGCAAGCGGGTCGATCAACTCTCCGGCGGCCAGCGCCAGAGAGTTGCTATTGCACGCAGCATGGTGCTCGAACCCACCTTGTTGCTGTTGGATGAGCCGCTGGGAGCGCTCGATCTGAAGCTGCGCGAGCACATGAAGATTGAGCTCAAGCAGCTCCAGGCGGCTTTTGGCACCACATTCGTGTACATCACCCACGATCAATCCGAAGCCCTGGTACTGTCGGATCATGTAGCCGTGATGAACCAGGGCCACTTCGAACAGGTGGGCACTCCCCAACAGCTCTACTACGAGCCGGCAACCGCGTTTGTCGCCGGTTTCGTCGGCGCCAGCAACCGCATCTTCGGGCAGCTGAAGAGCCTGTATGGCGATATCGCCGAGCTGGAAACCTCGGATGGCTGGAAGGTGCGCGCCCGCAAAAGCGGCCAGATGGCGGTGGGTGCTCACGTCGAAGCATTTGTCCGTCCGGAGGCTGCGACGCTCGAGCGTGATGCATCGCTGTTGCCGTCGGACCAGGCGCACTACGTTGGCAAGGTACAGGCACTGTTGTTCGATGGCGCCAACTCGGC
>Ga0207703_10004672_pt1 | contig 11184 bp, 13 predicted proteins | sample KBSSwiS12_FD_184304 | JGI IMG/M metagenome (GOLD analysis project Ga0207703, IMG submission 184304) | Switchgrass rhizosphere microbial communities from Kellogg Biological Station, Michigan, USA - KBS Switchgrass S1-2 (SPAdes) (version 2) | ecosystem: Host-associated > Plants > Roots >... | reverse complement strand
CGGGGTCCCGTGTTGTTCCGCCCGCGGCCGGATGATCCCTCACCCAGCTCGCCAGCGCCACGCCCACGGCAAACGTCGTGGCAGCATCGAGCGGGTACTCACCCGCGACGCCGCGCATTCCATCAGTTCCAAAAAGTTGTCTCACGTATGGGTTATTTTCCTGTCCGTTCGATATTCAGGTGAACGGTGACTTGCGGTGGCGATTCAAAATGGACTTGCGGGTCCTCGACGAAAGCGTCCACTCGATAGTCGCCGGTTTGTGTCAGGCTGTGCAGATCGATAGGGTCGGTCTGAACCTGGGTTACCGACGCGACGCGCGTGTCCGAGCCGCCAATTCGCAATTGATCGGGAGAAACACTGTGCCCGGTTAGCTGATACCCGCTGGGCAGGGAGCCGGAGAGACGAACCTCCACTGGCACTTCCTTCTGGGCGAGCCGCGCCAGGTGCAGACGCAACTGCGATGGCACGGCGCGCAGGAACGCCACACCGGGCGGCAGATTGAGGTTGGCTTCCGAAATCGTGAACGTGCGATCCTCGGTGCTTCCGGCGCTGGCCAGATCGAATCGGACCACGGTTTCCGCGAGGCTCGCCACCGTCAACCGTCCAGCGGGCCCGCGCAGTTCGAGATGCACCGTTTCGGGTGAGTTGCCGGCCACCATCCAGCCATTGGCCAGATTGTTATAAACGATGGGCGCGGTGTGCGTGGTAACCACCAGGGGCGCCGAAGAGACCGCGAGCCATAACAAGCCCGCCAGCAGCACCGAGACCAGCTTCCAGCCGAGATTCTTTGCCAGGCCCATGCTCTATGGCTCCGCCTGCTTCCAGCGTGGTTCGCTGGCCCCGGCGGCCGTTGCGGCCCCCCCCAGGGTGTGGCGCGTGAGACGTTCCTGCAGGCGCTCCATCGAAATGTCGGGTTCCAGGTCGCCGCGGGATGAGACGGCGATCTGGCCGGTCTCTTCGGAGACCACAATCGCCAGGGCGTCACTTTCCTCCGTGACACCGATGGCCGCGCGATGGCGCGTACCCAGGCGCCGCAGCATCACCGGGTTGGTGGTCAGGGGCAAGAAGCAGGCCGCCGCCGCCACGCGGTCGCCTTGGATAATCGCGGCCCCATCGTGCAGCGCGCCGCCGCGCTCGAAGATGGAGCACAGCAGATCGCGCGAGACCACGGCGTCCAGCGCCACTCCGCTCTCGACAAACGTGCGCAGCCCAATGTCTCGTTCGATCACGATGAGCGCGCCGGTCCGGCCGTCGATCAGGGCTTGCACCGCCAGCATGATTTCGTCGGCGACCTCGCGGCGCTCCAGTTGACCCTCCAGGCCCAGCCAGCGGAAACGACCGATGCGCGACAGCAGGCGCCGGATCTCGGACTGAAACATCACGATGAGCGCGAAAGCCGTATACGGCGCAAGCCCTGCCAGTACCGAGCGCAGCAGATCCAGATGGGCCCAAACCGCGGCCAGATAAACCAGCAGCAGCACGCCGATCCCGGTCAGGATAGGCGCGGCACGGCGCCCGCGAACGATCATGATGAATTGATAGATCAGCACCGCCACGGCCAGGATGTCGATCACCGACAAGACCGTGAGCTTCGAAATTATCGGAAGCAAAAATTGCTGCATGATCTCCAAGGAGGCCGGCGCCCGACGCTTATCCGCCGGATCGAGATGCTGCAGGCATTCGGCCACCTATCAGTAGTGTATTAGGAGTTCGACCTGAGCCGCATGCTAGCACGCGCCGGGTCATGCGAACAACGTAACCCGGCCCAGCTGTCCAAGGAAACGCGCGTGCTCTTTCTTACTGTGAATACGCTTTGGCTGAATAGCCGTGAGACGGTATAAAGTTCGGGATCGCCCTCGTAAAAACAAAACCGCGCACGGCGACCTCGGCGAAAGGATGGTAAAGGATAGTCTGGATTTTCTTAATAAGCAATACCGCGCAGACTGTATGCTCTGACGTGTTCTATTTTCCGAAAAATGGCTTCTTAATTCTCCCTTAACGCCGCGCCTAGGCCCAGCGAGCTGGGGGCGCTAACCCACTGAGCCCATACGCCGTAATGGGACTGCAGATTTTGCGTGTTCTGATATCAGAACAAAACGGCTAAAATATGTTTTGAAGGAAGAAATACGCGCATACTTTCGCCTGAATGAAACAATATCCGGATTCATCGTTATCTTCCTCTCATGCTCAATATAAGCAGTGTTGTTCATATTCACGAAGACGATCTAGCGCTGTATCTTCGTGGGCGATTGGAGTCGGAACACATTTGGTCCGTGGAGCAGCACCTGCTGGAGTGCAACCTTTGTCGGGAGTGCCTCTCTATTTGCCTGGGACATCAGGTAGCCCTTCACTTCCTTCAGCGGACTAAACCGGAGCCGGCACAAAAGCGATCCGAGCCGCGCTTTAGCGCCGAAGGCGAAGCGATCCTGCAGGAAATTCATCCGCTATCCCTGGATCGGCAGAAGGTCATGATCGTGAACATCTCAAAGAACGGCCTCGGGATCCTAAGTCCAAAAGCGATTTTCCCGGGAACAGTGGTGCAACTGCGGATTAACGGTATTGTCGAACTCGGAACTGTGCGATATTGCTCCACGTCAAGTGACGATGGCTTCCGGGTCGGCTTGCGGCTGCATGTTGAAGATGAAGACGGCTAACGACACTTAAAACGGAGCGCATTCCCAATGTCAGACATCGGACACCCGGTTCATGCCAGTTACGACGATCTAGTACGGTACATCCAGGGGCGATTGGCGCCCGAACGCCTTTCCATGATCGATCCTCATTTAGTGGATTGCGACACGTGCCGGGAAAGGCTCTCTAAAACCATCGGATCGCAGCTAATGCTTCACTTTGTTGGGAAAGCTAAAGCGGACCAAAAGCGCGAGCGATCTGAGCCTCGATTCAGTACGGGATCGGAAGCGATTGTGCAGAACCTCAGTCCCCTATCGTTGGATCGCCAGAAAGTCAAGATTGTGGACATTTCAAAGAACGGCCTCGGCATCCTGGCCTCGCAGGCGGCATTGCCTGGAACCATAATGCAGGTCCGAATAAACACTGCAATCGAACTAGGAGAAGTACGGTATTGCGCGGCCTGCGACAGCAACGGATACCGGATTGGTTTGCGCTTTATAGCAGTCTCGGACGAGAGAACGGAGCATTTCGTGCGCCCGGAAGGGATCACCGGGGATTTGCAGATCCCGCTGGAGCAACAAGCGGATCGAAGACGGGCACCACGCCAGCAACTCAATCAATCCGCGGTGGTGAGCGTTCTTAAAACCGGTCAGGTTCTTCACGGCGAGATTCGAAACCTGAGCGAAGGCGGCACCCAGATTCTACTTCACGAGCCACTTCAACTTGCCTCATCGGTAAAAATTGAATACGCAGACAAACTTCTGGTAGGTGAAGTGGTGTATTGCCGGCAGGAGCAAGCCGGGTGGCTGCTGGGCATTCGCGTGGAACCCGCTTTGTCGGGAGTGAACGATCTGGACGATGCCATGCGTCGCTCCCGGTGACTCTGGGAATCATCGGGGGACGCAGCGCGCCTTCGGCATGATGCGCTCAGCGTTCTTCGGCCCCTTCCGAACGACCCGGATCATCTTCATCCTTGAGATTCAAGCGAATCGACGGTTCCGGTTTGCGTGGCCTTCGACTCTGCCACAGCATGAACGTCCGCAGCAGGCCAAGCCCGATGAAACAGGCACCCAACCCGGCCTGTCCACGAAGGATCGCGAGGAAACCCAGGCACACAGCGCCAGCCGCCACGAGCGCAACCAGAACGTTTCGGCGCATGGGAGTTCCGTGGCCTGCGCATAGCGGCGAAGGCCGAATCGCCCAAGATTATCACATCGCGACGCAATGCCTCAGGAACTCTTAATCTCCGTCCACAATCGATCGCGTAATTTTTGGGATGCCGCCGGCTGGGCCTGAAACCATTCTCCGCGCGCCAGCACTTCAGGCGCCGGATACAACACCGGATCCTGTCGAACCTGCGGCGGCAGATAACCCAGGGCTTCATGATTCGCGCTCGCGGTGTGCGTCGCCATCACGATCCCGGCGGCCACTTGCGGACGCAGTAAATAATTGATCCAGTGATGCGCGGCTTCAACCCGGCGGCTCTCGCGCAGGATCACAACGTTATCGGCGAATCGCGGGAAGCCCTCGCCCGGAAACGCAAACGCCAGCTTTCCAGGCGCAGCCGCGATGGCTTGCGCGGCGGTGACGGCCCACGCTTGGGCAGCGAGAACGTCTCCGGCGGCGGCCTGGTCCCGCACTTCGGCGTTCAGGTAGGCGCGCAGCAGCGGCTTCTGCGCGAGAGCTTCCTGGCGCGCGGCCTGCAACTCGGCCGGAGCCGCCGAGTTGATCGAATGGCGCAGCTTCTTCAGACACGCGCCCAGGACTTCGGGCTCGTCGTCGAGCATGGTGAGGCGTCCCCGCAGCCTTGGGTCCCATAGATCCGCCCACGCGGCAGGCGCCGGCCGCAGGCTGCTTTGGTAGAGGATTCCGGTGACTCCATGCATGTAGGGGATGGCCCAGCGCAGCTCCGGGTCCCACGGCGGGCGCTGGAACTCCGGCGATAGGGCGCTCAAGTTGGGGAGCAGCGCGTGGTCCAGCGGTGCGAGCAATTTGAGAGCGCGCATCGGCTCGATAAAATCGCCCGAAGGGAACACCACGTCCCAGCCCGAATTGCCGCTCATCACCTGCGCCAGCATTTCCTGATTGCTTTCGTAGGTTCCGTAATGAACGCGCACGCCGGACTCGCGCTCGAATTGCGGAACGGTTTCAGGAGCAATGTAATCCGACCAGTTGTATACGTTGAGGCGTGGCCCGCGTCCGCACGCGGCAGCGATCCCGCCCAGCAGCAGCGTTCGCCGTTTCATGCGCGCCGTAACCTCTCTGATAGCAGGACCAAGGTGCCCAGCAACACCACGATGGTGGTCGACACGGCGTTGAGTACCGGGCTCACGCCGCGCCGCGCCATCGCATAGATCACCATCGGCAAGGTCTGCGAATCGACGCCGGCCACCAGACTGGTGATCACGTAGTCGTCAATCGAAATCGTGAACGCGAGCATCGCGGCGGCGGCGATAGCCGGCGCAAGATACGGCAAGGTAACGCGCCGGAAGGCCGCGAATTCGGTCGCGCCCAGATCCTGCGCTGCTTCTTCGAGCGCGGGATCGAATCCCCGCAGCCGGGCCAGCACCACAACCACCACATAGGCAATTGAGAACGACACATGCGCCAGAATCACCGTGTGCATGCCTAACCGAAAGTCGACGTAGCGGAACGCCCATTGAAACAGCGCCAGCAGCGACACTCCAGTGACGATCTCCGGCGTGACCAGCGACAGGTATAGCCCGCCGGCCAGCCAGTTCGACGCGCGCTTCCACAGCGAGTAGGCCGCCAGTGTTCCGATGACGGTGGAAAGGGCGGTAGACGCCACCGCGATCGCCAGGCTGTTCCCGGCCGATTCCAGCAAATCGCGATCGGCCAGCATCGCTGCATACCACTGCAGCGAAAATCCTTGCCACGCCGTGAAGCGCGATGCATTCACGCTGAAGATTGCCAGGATCAATAACGGCAGGTGCAGGAACGCATAAATGGCGACGGCGTAAACTGCCAGCCCGCGTTTCATAGCAGCTCCTCGCCGCGACGCCGGACCGTGAACATCAGCAACACCGCCACGATCATCAGCACGATGGAGACGGCCGCGCCGAAGGGCCAGTCGCGCGCAGTCGAGAACTGGTTCTGCACCAGGTTGCCGATGAGGATGGTCTTGCTCCCGCCCAAGAGATCCGACGTTATATAGGTTCCCAGGCACGGCACGAATACCAGGATCGCGGCCGCTCCAATGCCCGGAGCGCATAGCGGCAAAGTGACCCGCGTCAACACGGCGATAGGCCGCGCGCCGAGATCCGCTGCGGCTTCGAGCAGGCTCTTGTCGAGACGTTCGAGAGTTGCATAAATCGGCAGCACCGCGAACGGCAGAAAGCCGTAAACCAGTCCTAGCAGCACCGCTCCGTTGTTATACAGCAGCGGAAGCGGTTGGCGGATCAGGCCGAGCGACTGGAGCACGGTGTTGATCAAACCGGTATCGCGCAGCAGAAACATCCAGGCGTAGAGCCGGATGAGAAAGCTGGTCCAGAATGGCAGGATCACCAGACTCAAATATAGGTTCTTCCGTGTCCCCGACTGCGCGATAAACAGAGCCAGCGGGAATCCCAACAGGATGCAGATCACCGTGGCCGCCGCCGCGAGCGCCAGCGACCGCACCAGGATTCCGCCATACAACGGATCGATCAAGCGGCTATAGTTTTCGAGGGTCCAGGGCAGTTCGACTCCGCCATACGCGCCCCGGCTCAGGACGCTATATACGCAGACGATCCCCGCCGGTACCCCGATCGTCACCAGCATCAGCGCCGCAGCCGGTGCGGCGAAGAGATTGCGCAGGCGCGTCATGAGGAGAACCGCAATTCGTCGGCCGGATCCCAGGAAACCTGCACGGTTTCGCCGTTCGCGAACTGGACGGCAGCCCCGGTTTGCGCCGTGACCAATTCCCCGCCATCCAATTGAATCGTAAAATGCCGGTGCGGCCCGAGAAAAGTCGTGTGCGCGATGCGTCCCGGGCGCGCATTCGGGAAACCCTCGAGCGCCACGCGAACGCATTCCGGACGGATTCCGATTCCATCCACCCAATTCATTTCGCCCAGGAAAGACGCCACGAAACGCGTCCGCGGCGTCTGATACAGTTCCTGCGGCGTGCCGGCCTGTTCGACTTCACCGCCGCGCATGACCGCAATGCGGTCCGACAGCGCCAGCGCCTCTTCCTGGTCGTGAGTCACGAACAGAAAGGTGACGCCAGTTTGCCGCTGCAAGGCCTTCAACTCGGCGCGCACCTGTTTGCGGAGCTGCGGATCCAGCGCGGAAAGCGGCTCATCCAGCAGCAGAACGTCAGGGGCCAATACCAGCGCCCGGGCCAGAGCGACGCGCTGGCGTTCCCCGCCGGAAAGCTCGGAAGGCTTGCGCGATTGCTTGTCCGACATCTGCACCTGTTCCAGCACCCGGCGCACACGCTGCTCCGCGTCCGCCACCGGCACATGCCGCAATCCGAATTCGACATTGCCCAAAACCGTCAGGTGCGGAAACAGCGCATAGCTCTGAAATACTGTATTGACATTGCGCCGGAAGGGCGGAAGCGCGTCGATGCGCGAGCCGTTCAGCCAAATCTCACCCGCGGTGGGCGCTTCGAAACCGGCGATCAAGCGAAGCGTAGTGGTCTTACCGCAACCCGATGGACCCAACAGCGAGAAAAAAGCCCCGCGCTCAACCGCGAGCGAGACATCGTGAACCGCGCGGTGCGTCGCGAATTGCTTCGACAGGCCGCGGAGCTCAAGGATGTCTTCCATGCCGACGAAGGTTCTTCGTCACATGATAAATGAAATCCGCCGGCAGTCTTAAGTTTGGTGGGGCCGTACTGTAAACGTCCCCGGGCGCTAAGCTGCGGCGATGCTCAATTTTTGGCGCAGTGTTTGGCGGGCTCGCAACAAGCGGACGCGGATTCCCGTGGAGCTAATGCCCGCAGTCCGCGAAAGTTCCTCGGCGGTGTAGCCTTGTAGAGTCCGCTCCAGCAGGGCGCGGTCGCGCTGTGAGCACGCGTCGAGCATTCTCCGCAGATCGATGGAACTCGTATCGAAAGCGTAAGACGGCTCCTGAATATGTTCCAGTGGCACTGGCATCGCCGAGCGAAAGCGCGCGCGGTACAGATTCCGGGCGATGGAGTTCACCCAATAGCTCACCAGACCGGGGTCGCGCAGTTGCTCGCGATATTCCCAGCCGCGGGCCCAGGCGGCTTGGGCGATCTCTTCGGCTTCTTCGAGCGCCGCTCCCCGCGAAATGAGAAAACGGCGGGTGGCGCCAAATCCGTTTTGAAAGGCTTCAGCGTAGGCGGGTGCTTGCATCGTAACTTAGTGCTGCAATTCGCGTGCCAGCGCTTAGCCCTGCGATTTCAGTAGATTCACGCCTGCAGGTGGAGCACGGAAATGGTAAAAGTTACCGAGGCCTAATAGTCCTGGCTTGTTCTACCGATGACTTAGCGTGCGAATTCTTGCGCGTGCTTTCGGGATCAGCGTTCTTTGTATTCGGCTGTCTGCATCGCTGGCGCTGGGCGAGTCGTATCCGCGCGCGTGGAGCTACATCGCGCCGGATTCGAGCGCCATCGTCGGCATCGAGTGGCAGCAGCTGCGCGAATCGTTTCTGGCCGACGCGCTGGGCGCGGAACTCTCCGGTAGCGGCAGGCTAGGCTTTCCGGATCTCGCCTGCCTGCGCGATGCCAGAGAGATTCTGCTCGCCGGGCCAGACCTGTTAGGAGTCGCCAGCGGATCGTTTCCCGCCGCCACGGTAGCGGCGCAGGCCACGAGTTTAGGCATGAGACCTGCCGACTATGACGGCATACGGCTGTGGATCGCCCCAGGTTCGCGCGGACGCAGCGTAGCCCAGGTGAGCGACGAAGTACTCCTGATCGGGTATAGGGATACGCTCGAAGCCGCGATTGACCGAAGCCTATTGACCGCCGAACGTCAGTCGTCGCCACTTCTGGCGCGGGGAGCGCACCTGGCGGCGACCCGCGACCTGTGGATTACGGCGGCGGCGCTACCCGATCCGCTCGTGAGCGTATTTATCCCCATGGAGCTCGAAAGCGGAGATTTCGACGGCGGCGTGAACCTCCGCCGTGGCCTGACGCTCGACGCGCGCTACGACATGGCGACGCCCCAAGACGCGGAGACCAGCGCTGACTACTTTCGCGAAGCAGTCCCCGGCTTTCACGCGCTGCTGCACGGCATGAATGTGATCGAGGATGGCAATTCCGTGCGGTTGAAACTGCAAGTGTCTCCGCAGGAGCTAGCCCAGCACTTGCGCCCGCCGGAGCCGGAACCCGCGAAGCCGGTGGCGGTCGCACCGCAAGCCCCCGCGAAACCACAATCGGTACACATCGTCGGACTCGATGACGGGCCGCGCGAATTCCCGCTGCCGAATCATTGATCCGCGGCGCTCCCTCGCTAATATTCCCAGCGCCACAAGCTAGCCCCGACCGTGAACCCCGCTCCCACCGCGGCGAAGAGCACGATATCGCCTTTCGTCAAAAGGCCGCTCTCGACGGCATCGCGGGCAGCCAGCGGAACCGTGGCGCCAGTGGTGTTTCCGTAGCGGCCGATGTTAATGATCACCTTATCCTCGGGCATCCCCAGCCGCTCCGCCGTGGCCATAATGATGCGGCGGTTAGCCTGGTGCGCCACCAGAACTTTAACGTCCTTGGCCGTCAGGCCATGCCGCTCCAGCAAGGTCTCGCAGATCTCATACATCTTGCGAACCGCGAACTTGAAGACCTGCTGGCCCTCCTGTTTGACGAAATGCTGGCGCGTGGCGACGCTCTCCGCGCTGGCCGGCATGCGGCTGCCGCCGCCCGGCATTTTGAGAAAATCGCCGCCCGAGCCATCCACTTCGTTCAGGAAGCCAATGAAGCCTTCGCCCGGCTCCGCCGCTTCGACGATCATGGCGCCCGCCGCGTCGCCGAACAGAATGCAGGTGCTGCGATCGGTATAGTCGATCACCCGCGACATGGTGTCGGCCCCGATCACCATCACTTTTTTGTGAGCGCCCGCGATCACCAGGTTCGCCGCCGTCGTCAGGCCGTATAGGAAACCGGAACAGGCAGCCACCAGATCGAAACCCCATGCCCCCTTGGCGCCAATGCGGTCCTGGACCAGGCAGGCGGTGGAGGGAAACATCATATCCGGAGTAACCGTGCACACGATGATGGCTTCGATCTCGGTCGCGCCGATGCCGCGCTGGAGCAGAGCGCAGCGCGCCGCTTCTACGGCCATATCCGAAGTTGCCACGCCGGGAGCGGCAATATGGCGCTCGCTGATGCCGGTGCGCTCGAGAATCCATTGGTCGGTGGTGTCGACCATCTTTTCCAAATCTTGATTGGTCAGCACTCCCGGCGGCACATAACAACCGAGGGCGCTAATTTTAGCTCCAGGCAAATACGCTCTCCTTGCGAATGGAATGAAATCCGTGAGCCGCGGCCGGTGGCCCGTTCTGAATCGCGCCGAGGCCCACGCCGCAGTTCTTGTGAGCCCGCACAGCGGCCCTATCGAGCCGCGAGGCGGCCGACTTTAGGCCCCGCGCCGCAGCCTGCATAAACACCGCACTGCGGCCCACATCAGCCCCGCGCAGCGGCCCTCTTAAGCTATGTTACATTCGGGAGGAAATGCAAGTCGAGGGCGCCGCCATCCTGACCGCACAGCCGGAATCAACCGGCACCGTCGAAACGCTGGAGCAGATCTATCTCCGGGTGTTCCGCCAACTGCGGCCGCGGACGCCGCTGCCGGACGTGCAGGTGCAATTCAAGCGCTACGCCAGCGCCAATGCCCAAGTCCACTGGGAATCGGGCATGCTGCGCATCCGCCTGGCCGACACTCTGGAAGGCGCGCCCTCCGGGGTCATGGAGGCGCTGGCCGAAATCCTGCTCGCGAAGCTTTTCCGGCGGCCGGTCCCGCCCGAGAGCAACCTGCGGTATCGCCGCTACCTCAACCGCCGCGACATACGGCGCAGCCTGGATGTGGTGCGGCAGATCCGCGGCCGCAAACGCGTCGAGGGACCCCAGGGCGTCCGCTACGATCTGTATGAAATGTTCGAAGAGCTGAACTTCCGCTACTTTCATGGACTCATGGCGCGTCCCATCCTCGGATGGAGCCCGTATGCTTCGCGCACTCTTTTAGGGCACTACGACCCGTCGCACAACGCCATCGTGCTGAGCCGGATTTTGGATCGCATCGATACGCCCAGGCTGGCGGTGGAATACGTCTTATTCCACGAGATGCTGCATTTGCGCTATCCCGCCGAGCACACCGGCGCGCGCCGCTGCGTCCACACCCGGGATTTCAAGGTCGCCGAGCGCGAATTTGAACGGCTCGCCGAGGCAAAGCTGCTCTTGCGGGCTCTCTGAATCGCGCGCCTACACGGCGTGCGGCGCGGTGCGCTGCGCGAGATCCAGGCGCATCGCCTCCACCAGCTCGATCAGCGGCGTGATGTCCACGCGTCCGATGCCCATCCACTGCAGCGCCAGACGGCACTCCAGGGCCGTGGTCACCATCAGAAACTTCATTTGCTGCTTCATCAGCACTT
>Ga0207703_10004662_pt1 | contig 11196 bp, 9 predicted proteins | sample KBSSwiS12_FD_184304 | JGI IMG/M metagenome (GOLD analysis project Ga0207703, IMG submission 184304) | Switchgrass rhizosphere microbial communities from Kellogg Biological Station, Michigan, USA - KBS Switchgrass S1-2 (SPAdes) (version 2) | ecosystem: Host-associated > Plants > Roots >... | reverse complement strand
GGCGCGGGCGTCGGCGATGGTGACCAGGGCGTCCTGGATGCCGTAATCGACGTCGACCAGGCCAGCGGCGTCTTCCGCGATGTAACGGGAATCGGCGATGACCATCGCGACCGGCTCACCGACGTGACGCACCTCCCCGTCTGCCAGGAGCTTCATCTCGGGCGTCGGCACGTCGGTCGAGTACATGAGCTCGCAGCGTACGCCGAGCGCCTCCAGGTCCGCCGCCACCAGCACGGCGAGGACGCCCGGATGCGCGCGCGCGGCGGAAACGTCGATCGAGCGGATCGTGGCGCGGGCATGGGGGCTGCGCACGAAGGCGGCCTCGTACATGCCGGGCAGGACTATGTCGTCGACGAACTGGCCGCGACCCAGCAGGAGGCGTTTGTCCTCCTTGCGCGGGACGCGCTGGCCGACGTAGCGGGCGGCGTTGCCGGGGGTCTCGCTCATTCCGCAGCCTCCCCGCCAAGCCGTTCGGCGACGCGCAGCATGCCCTGATAGCCGGTGCAGCGGCACAGGTGGCCGGTGAGGGCGTCCTTGAGCTCCTCGGTGCTCGCCTGTCCCCCCGTGCCCGCCAGCGAGGCCAGGGTCATGGTGATACCGGGCGTGCAGAAGCCGCACTGCAACGCGTATTCCTCGTGCATCGCCTGCTGGACCGGGTGCATCGAGCCATCGACGCCGCCAAGCCCCTCGAGCGTGGTGACCTCGCTGCCGTCGGCCTGAACCGCCAGCATCAGGCACGACCGCACCGCCTTGCCATCGACGATCACCGTGCAGGCGCCACACACGCCATGCTCGCAGCCGATGTGGACGCCGGTCATCCCGGCTTCCTTGCGGAGGTAATCGGCCAGGGTCATACGGGCTTCGATGTCGCGCGACACGGCGGCGCCGTTGACCCGGACCTGGATGGAATGGCTGCTCATGCGGCAATCCTCGAATTCAGCGCTTCGCCCAGCAGGCGGGCAAAAATGCGGCGGCCGACCGTCTGGCGGTAGGCACGGGTTGCGTGGGCGTCGTCGAACGGATCGGCATCACCGATCGCCAGTTCGGCAATGCCGCGCGGATCGATCTCGCCCGAGGCGGCGCCGACCAGCGCCTTTTCGGCGGCATGGGCGCGCATCGGGGTCGGCCCCATGCCGAACCACGAGATACCCGCGCGGGACACCTTGCCGCCCGCCAGGGCCAGCTGGCAGATCAGCCCGACCAGCGCGAAATCGCCGGGACGACGCGCGACCTCGTGGACGAGGGTGATCGAATCCTCGGGCCAGTCGGGATATTCCACCGCGACCAGCATCTCGTCGGGCAGCAGCGCGTTCATGTAGGGACCGGAATAGAAGTCGAGCGCATCGATCCTGCGGCTGCCCTCGGCCGAGCGGACTTCCATCACCGCGTCGAGCGCGACCGAGACCGCGGGCATTTCCGCCGCGGGTTCACCCAGCGAGACCGAGCCGCCGAGGGTGCCCCGGTTGCGGGTCTGGTGGTGGCCGACGTTGCGGACCGCCTGGGCCAGCGCCGGCACGTGCCGCCCGACGAGCGGATCGGCAAGCACGCCGTTCTGCCGGGTGGTCGCGCCGATGCGGGTCGCGCCCGCAACCTTGCTGACGCCGGCCAGGCCCTCGATCCGGTTGATGTCGATGACGACCGCCGGGTTGGCCATGCGCAGCGCGAGGAGCGGCATCAGGGTCTGGCCGCCGGCGAGGATCACCCCCTCGCCATCGGCCCGCGCCAGTTCCTCGACCGCATGGTCGATCGACTGGGCGCGCACGTAATCGAATGGAGGCGGCTTCACGGGCGGTTCTCCCCGGTGTGGATCACGACCTGAGGAGCCGCGCCGCGTCCGGCGAGCCAGCCCGCAGCGCCGGCCAGCACCGCGCACAGCCCGCCGATGAGGCCGCCGAGTCCGTCGATCGCGCCGCCAAGGCCGCCGCGCCCGATGAGCCAGCCCAGCAGCAGCGCGGCAATGACCGCCAGCAACAGCGGCGTGGCGGATTTGGTTACGGGTGCAGCGGCGACCAGGGCAGGAGCGCGAGCGGGAGCAGCCGGCGCCACCGGAGCGCTCGCCGGCGCTGCGGCAGGTGCCGTGGCTGCGGCTGGCGCTGCGGCAGCAGCACTGGCTGCCGGAGCCGCGGCGGTCTCAACCTCGTCCGCCGGGGCGGTGACCCGCTGGCCGAACTTGCGGAAGAACGCGCCGGCCATCTGCTTGGCCGTCGCATCGATCAGCGCACCGCCGACTTGCGCCAGCTTGCCGCCGATCTGGACCGAGACCGCATAGCGCAGGATGGTCGCGTCGGGCCCATCATCCTCGAGCTTGACCGTCGCGCCACCCTTGGCGAAGCCGGCGACACCGCCCTGCCCTTCGCCGTCAATGCGATAGCTGTTGGGCGGATCGAGTTCGGAGAGAACCACGTCGCCGCGGAAGCGTGCGCCGATGGGGCCCACCTTGATCGCCGCCACGGCAGCCAGCCGGTCGGGTGCAACCTGTTCGAGCGACTGGCAGCCCGGAATGCAGTCCTTGAGCACAGCCGGATCGTTCAGCGCAGCCCACACGCGTTCGCGCGGCGCGGCGATCCGTTCTTCTCCCGTCATTTCCAAGTGATTCGCTCCTCGTCAGCTCGGTCGTAAGCCACAGTGCACAGGCTGGCGGCGCAGCCCTGAAGCATCTGGCGGGACGTCCCCTCCCCAGATTGCGCTGCCCTTCGGCTGGGCCGTTCTAATGGCCACTGCCCATGGAGCAGTCAAGGCGGCGTTCGGCTCCAAAGTGCCCCCCTGCTGCAGGATCTGCCAGCGCGCCGGCATTGATCACGGGCATGTTGTGGCCGCCAACCAGGTCGAGCCGCTCGGCCGACGTTCCGCTGGCGAGCGAGCCTAGAGCCGCAACCCCCCGCTGACCTCGATCACCTGCCCGGTGATCCACCCCGACTCGGGCTGGAGCAGCAGCAGCACCGCGTCCGCGATGTCGGAGGGCTCGCCCAGCCGGCCGAATGCGGTCATCGCCTTGACGCCGCGCTCGAAGGCTTCGTTCTGGCGGGCTTCGGCGATCAGGTCGGTGGCGACCGCGCCCGGGGCGACGCAGTTGACCCGGATCCCCCGGGGCGCCAGCTCCTGCGCATAGGACAGGGTGAGGCCATGCCCGGCCAGCTTGCTTGCCGAATAGGCCGCCCGCTGCGCTGCGGCACCGCGCGAGACGACCGAACCGATCGTCACCACGCTGCCACCGTCGACCAGCAGCGGCTGGGCCTGCTGGAGCGTGAAGAACAGGCCCTTGACGTTGGTGTCGAACAACCGGTCGAACTGGGCCTCGTCGGTGCCGGCGAAGGTCGTAGCGCCGCCGACCCCGGCATTGGCGACGAGGATGTCCAGCCCGCGCGGGAACTCGGTAGCGAGCCGTTGGAACATAGCGCGGATCGCCGTCACGTCGCGCAGGTCGGCCTGCACGGTGAAGGCGCGCTCTCCAAGTTCGGCGGCGAGCGCCGCCGCCGCACTGTCGCTGCCACCATAGTGCAGCGCCACCCGCGCGCCCTGCTCTACCAGCCGCCGCGCCACTTGCGCGCCGATCCCACGCGATGCGCCGGTAACGAGCGCAGTCTTGCCTTCGAGGCTGTTTGTTATCACGCCATTTCCTCCCCTGGTCGTCAGTCGGCGAACAGCGTGCCGCTGATCCGCTCGAGCGAGTCGTCGCGGATCCACCGGACCATGCGGCGCAGCGGCTCGATCGCATCGTGCGGGCCCGCGAAGTTGCCCGCCGTGGCAAAGCCGAGCGGCACGATCCGCTGGCCGCCGCGCAGCGAGCATTCATCGCGGATCTCGCGGCGCAGGCTGTCGGGGTAGATGCCGATGGTCTGGGTATGGATCGTCAGGTGGCGCAGCGCGGCCTGCACGCTGGAAACCGGAACGACGTTGGCTACGCGGCAATCGAGCCGGTCGGAGAAGTCGACCAGCTCGTCCTGCTGCGACACGATGATCGCGCCCTCCGCGGCGCGTCCGCCGATCACGCGGAAGTCCTCGCCATATCGAATGCCGTCGATTTCGGCCTTGAGGTCCTGGTCGAAGTGCGGGTGCGGAGTGCTCAGGTGCGACGGCAGCGCCTGGATCGCCTCGAACACGGCCTTGCCGAATGCGTTGGCCCGCTTCAGTCCGGCGTCGTCCTCGCCGGTGACCACGTAGAGCGTACGCGCGCTGACGCAGCCGCCCTGGTTGAAGTAGCCGATGTCGCGCGCGGCGCGCTCCGCCGCCTCGGCCATCGCTTCCTCGGAGGCGAAGGCTTCCGCGCCAATGATGGACGCGCTGAGCTTGGGGTCGAGCGCCACCAGGTCGAGCCCCGGCGCCAGGTACTCGCGGATCGAGCGCATCGAATCGAACCCGCCCCAGGCGACGATCTTCTCGATGTGCTTGCCGTCGTAGAGGAAACTCTCGACCGCCCGGTCGCCCCCCTTCCAGTAGGCCACGCTCACGTGGCGGGTCAGCGGGTGGTTCGGGGCCATATCGATCATCGTGCGCGCCACGGCCGTGGCGAAGAACGGATCGTTCGAAGGAATCTTGATGATCGCATCGCCTCGGGTGAAGGCGTTGTTCATGATCGTCTGCAGCGCGATGACCGAGCCGTTCCCGGCAATCGCATGGACCGCGCGGGCGCCGAACGCACGCACGGCCACGGTGCGGTCGGCCATCCGGTGCTCGACCCAGCCCTCGAGGTACTCGAGCCCGATATTGTTCTCGATGACCTCGAGCATGGCCTCGCGGCGCAGCAGGCGCGGCATCGCCCGCAGCTGGCCCACCATCATCTCGGGCGTATGGTGGGAGCTCTGGCCTTTCATCTGCACGGCCTGTTGCAACCAGGGATTGCGGTCGAGTTCGAGGCGGGGGCCGAGCTCCTCGAGGTAATCGAGGATGTCGGCCATCGACAAGGCATAGAGATCGCTGAGCTGGGCCGGATCGGTCAGTACCAGCTGGTCGAGATATTTCGTCGGATCGGGCGCAAGAAAGCGCAGGCCGCCGCCGCGCGCGCCGAATTCGACGAGGTCATCCTCGATGACGCGGCCACGGATGACGAGGGGGATGATGGTGTCCGTCACTTGAGCAGGTCCGTTCAGTCTGGAGGTCAGAGCATCTCGACGCCGAGGGTAAGCTCGACTGCCTTGTCGTAGGCATCGGGCGACTTCGAGCAGGTGATCTTGTCGTCGTCACGCAAGTTCGAATAGCGGACGATGTCGGGCTCGAGGTAAGGGCCGGAGCGCCCGCACGGGCAGCCGCCGTCCCAGTTGATGGTGATCCGGTCGCCGGTGATCACGCCGCCCCAGTGGCTGCTGGGCATGAGATCGAAGAAGGCGAAGCGCCCGGTCCTGGTGCCCGTGCGCTCGAGCGGCGCACCGCTGTCCGGGTCGAGCAGGAAGGTGGCGATCCACGGCGGCTGGTGGAAGTGACCGGCCGAGCACATCCGCGAGGTGCCGGTGGTCTCGGTCATCCCGAAGACTTCCTGGTGGGGCGGCGGGAACACCGACTCGCACAGCGCCTCCCAGTCCTCGGGAAAGGCGACGCCCTTCGAGCCCGAGCGGCCACCTGCCAGAATGTAGGTGCCCGGGCCGAATTCGGCCTGGATACCGCGCCGGAGGCATTCCTGAGCCAGCGGGATCATCTGGAGATAGGGCGCGAACAGGAACAGTCGCTTGCCCCGCTGGCGCACGAACAGCTCCTCGAAGAACGCCTCGGTGTTGTCGGGCTCTGCCTGCCGCTGGGCGATCAGGCGCTCACGCAGTGCCGCCATCTTGGGGGGGAGTTGCAGCGCCGCCAGTTCGCCCTTGCGTTCGGCCGCGGCGATCCGGCCCGAGAGCCACAGCAGGTCAACGTCCCAGTGGCCATTGCCCAGAGTATGGACATGCTTGCCCGGCTTGTCCCGGAACAGCACCTCGCCCAGCTGGCGGAAGAAGTTGGGCATCGACTGGCGGCCCGAGGCGATCGGCCATGGCGCGAAGTAATCGACCTCGCCGGTCTGGAGTCCCGAGTCAGGTTCGCCCCGATACCCCGAGTGCGCCTGGAGGAAGGCGCGAAACTGGAGCCGGTGCTCGGCGATGTCGCGCGGGAAAAACGAGATCTTGCCGCTCGTGCCGGACGAGCACAACGCGCGCACCTGGGTCGCGTCCTCGACCCGGTTCAACCAGCCCTCCATCGTGTCCACCCCGTCAAGGTCGACCTCGCTGAGATCGTGTGCCGTGAGCGTGTTCAGCCAGCGGTTGAGCCGGTCGAATCGGCCCTGCTCGATCAGCGTCAACGAGTAGGACTTGTAGGTGGTGTGGGGGAAGCACAGCGCGGTGATGTCCTCCGCGCTGTCCAGCCGGTCGACCGCGAGATCCTCCGCCAGCCGGTCGAGCACGCCGATCTTGGGGCGCATCTCGGCGAACCGCCGTCGGATCGCCTCGAACTGGAGCTGCTGGATTTCGGCCGGATCGTAATCGTACAGCTCTTCGTGGGAGAGCTCGAGGAAGGTGGCCGGATCGTCAAAACAGCTGGCAACGCTGGGCATCCGCTTTCTCCGCAGTAGTTTATTAGTATCGTTATGTTATTATATCGTCCGTTATCGTAAGTCAATGCCGGTGCCAGAACGGGTGCGACGGGTGTGCGGCAATCTGCCGCAGCGGACAACCCGCTTGCCGGAATGGACCATTGCGGGCACGGCGCCACAGCCGGTGACAACGGGAGTAGGGCGAGACGTGACACGGCGAAGCGACCTTGACGATGTTTCCATCCTGATCGCCGACGTCGCGCGGATGTCGCGCGTGCGGTTCGATCAGCGCGTGCGCAAGCTCGGGCTCACGCGACCGCAGTGGCGCACGCTGAACTGCATCATCTACAACGAGGGCATCCAGCAACGGCTGATCGCCGGTCGGATGGAAGTCGAGCCGATCACCGTCAGCCGGCTGGTCGACGTTCTGGAAAAGCGCGGCTGGGTCGAGCGGCGGCCTGATCCCGACGACCGCCGCGGCAAGCTCCTCTACCTAACGCCCGCCGCCGGTCCGCTGCTCGCCCGGCTGCGCATCTATAGCGACCTCACCGAGGCCGAGACCTTCGCCGGGTTCTCCCCGGCGGAGATGGAGCAGCTAAAGGAACTCGTGGCGCGTGCCCGGCACAACCTTTCCGCGGCCATCCAGAGCCCTGCCGACGGCGACTTGCCGCCCGATCCGGCATAGCACCGGCGATCGCCGTCACGTCAGGCAAGCCACCACCCGTTGCAGTATGCGCCGGCCAACGTCCGCAAGGTTCCCGCGGGCATGTTGCAGGGCGAGGTTGTCCCACAGGATGAAATCTCCGCCCCGCCAGCGGTGCTCCAGGCACGCCTCGGGCGCGTAGAGGTGTCGGTAGACTTCGTGGAGCAGCGCCCGGCTCTCGTCCCGCTCCATGCCGAGGAACCGGGCCGTCTGCATCTCGCTCACCGCGATGTAGCGCTCGCCGGTGCGGGGATTGGTCCGCACGGCGGCGAACGGCATCGAGAACTCGACCTGCGGGTCGTCCACATCGCACAGCCGGCTGCCGATATAGCCGCTGGCGGGTTTCACCATTTCTGCCTCGAGCAGGTCGAGCCGCGCCCGCAGCGCCGGCGGCAGGCTGCGGTAGGCCTGCCCCGCATGGACGAATTGGGTCGATGAGGCCCCCTCCACCACATCCACCGCATGCAGCGAGATCGCGGCCATCGGCATATCGGCATAGGCGTTGTCGGAGTGGTAGCTGAATTCGCCGCGTCCCCCCGCCTGGTCCTGCTCGGTCGAGATGTAACCCCGGTCCTGCGCATGGGCGCGGTGGACATCCTCGCCAATGGGGGCCGACAGCGCCTGCTGCTGCTGCATGGTGAGGGCCTGTCCGCGGGCGAGGATGAGGGCTTCCCGGTCGAGCAGGCGGCAGAACATTTCCGCGACCTGGCTGTCCAGCGGCCGGGAAAGGTCATGATCGACCTCCACCCCGAACGGCGCGAGCCTACGCCACCGCAAGCCTTGCTCGGTGATCCAATCGCCAGCGGAGTGCGCTTCAGCCATCCCCGATCTCCCTGCCGTCCTGGCTCGCATTTGAGGTCGGGTCGTTGGCCACAGTCTACCCGATCCGCCCGGACGATCCACCGGCCGTACGCCCGAAATACCGGTCCAGCTGCTCCGGCGTGGCCGAGCGCATGCTCTGCGCATCGGCGGCCTGCGCCGGTGCGATCCGTTCGATGGCGCGCCGCGTCGCGGGACGGTCGGCGAGCCCGGCGAACCAGGCGACGACATGGGGCCCCGCCACGCGGTCGGGAAAGAACCGCTTGAGCGTGCGAATCCACGGCCACAGGGCCATGTCGGCGATCGAATAGTGGGTCCCGGCAAGGAACGGGGACTGTCCGAGCTGCGCCTCGATCACGGCGAGCAGCCGGTCCAGCTCGTTGGTGAACCGACGCCGGCCGTAACTGTCACCCTTGGTCGCGAAGTTGAAGTGGATCGCCTGCCCGAACATCGGCCCCGCAGCCGACATCTGGAACATCAGCCACTGGATGACCTGCGACCGGCTGTCGGCGTCGCTGCCGATGAACGCGCCGTGGCGTTCGGCAAGGTCGATCAGGATCGCGCCGGATTCGAACACGGCCCGGTCACCGCCGGCCCGGTGTTCGACCAGTACCGGCACCTTGCCGTGCGGCGCCAGCGCACGGAACTCCGGCGCATGCAGGGCGCCGCCGATGAGATCGAGCGCGACGAATTCGTAAGCCAGACCCAGTTCTTCCAGCAGCAACATGACCTTCAGCACGTTGGGGCTGCTCATGCCGTAAAGCGTCAGCGGCGCGCCCGTGCGTCGGGAGCGGTCGGCCGCCTCGTGCTCGGTTGCGGGTATCGGATCCATCGCGCCATCCGTCCTCACTCGGTGCAGCAATCACAGCTATCCCTGCCTGGCTTCCGCTGCCCCAGCGCCGGACCGTCGCCGGCGCCGTTCCAAGGCGATCGCTGCCTGCCGAATGGAGCTGCGCCGGCAGGGTCGGGCGAGAGGAACACGCCGCTCACCACCCTGCTCAAACCGCGGTGATGCTCACCCGGATGCCGCTGAACCGCGCCATCGCGTTGATCGGCTCGCGGTCGGTGCGGCTGACCAACCGGTTCACCGAAGCGCCCATGTCGGCGTTGACGCCGGTCGCACGGGTGTCGCCGCCCCACCCGTGGGTCATGCTGACGACCCCGCGCTTCTGGGTGTCGTCGGGCTCGACGATCGCTTCGATCGCATCGTGCGACGAGGTGATCCGGACCCGCCGCTGGGGCGCGAGGCCCAGCGCGGCGATGTCCTCGGGGTGCATCCACAGCGGGTTGTGCTGGATGCGGCGCCGGATCGACGGCAGCTCGCGGTAGCTCGAGTTCATCGATTCACGGATGCGCCGGCTGCACAGCAGGAACGGATAGCGCTGCGCCCGCTCGTCCGCGGCGAACCCGTCGGCCAGATAGGCGGCTGCCTCCTCGGCGACGTCGGCGGACATCAGCGTGAAGCGCCCTGCCGCGCCCTCGCGCGCGGGCTGCACCACCATTGGCGGCACCTCCCAGATGCGACCGCCCGGAATGTCCTTGAAATCGTCGACGCTGAGCGGCGCAGGGCGGAGCTGCAGATCGAACAGTTCGTCGACAGTCGGCGCGCGCTCCATGTCGAGCGGCACGCCCGCATATTCGAGCTGGAGGCCGAGCCGCCGGGCGAGTTCCCAGATGATCGTCTGGTCGTCGGCCACCTCGGCGTCCTCGGGCACCCGGGCAACGGCCGGGGTATATTGCGCGAAGGGCACCGGCAGGAACATCTTCTCCATGTACGGCCAGGAGATATCGGCGCGCTCGTAGAGCAGCGGCGGCGGCAGGATGTAGTGCGCCAGCTGCGCCGTGCGGGACATGTACGGATCGATCGTGACCATCAGCTCGAGGCTGCGCAGCGCCTCGTCGGTGCCGCGCTGGTCGGGAAAGGCGTCCGCCGGGTTGCCGCCGACCGCCAGCAGGGCGCGCACCTTCTGCGGTCCTTCGCTCTGGATTTCGTCGGCCAGCACGCAGCTCATCATCTCGCCCACGAGGGTGCCATATCCCGCGCTGCTCTTGTGGCCCTGGGCGAAGCTGCGCCCGGCCGACATCGCCTCGGCATAGAGCGGGGTGCGCGGCGTGAGCAGGCCGGGATTGGGGATCGGATCACCCTCCCGGCGGAAGCGCCCGCAGACCACGTTGAGCGCCTCGATCAGGTGAACCGCAAGGTTCGAGAAAGGCGCCATGTTCGGCCCGGTGCCCGATCCGGCCGTGCCGCTACGCGCCGTGGCAAACAGCTCGGTCGCGCGGGCAAGGTCCCCGGCGTCGATCCCCGCGCGCGCTGCCACGTATTCGGGCGTGAACGGCTCGACCGCGGCGCGCAGGTCCTCCAGGTCTGCCACCCAGCGCGCGCAGAATTCCTTGTCTTCCCAGCCCTCGGCCAGGATCATCCGCAGCATGCCTCCCGCGATCGCGGCGTCCTCGCCCGGGCGCGGCTGCAGATGCACGTCGGCGAAGTGCGCCGTCTCGGTGCGGCGCGGGTCGACGATGATCAGCCGCTGGCCGCGGGCCCTGGCCTCCTTGATCCGCTTGAGCGGATTGTGGATCGGCATCCCGTTGACCGCGTAGACCGAGACCAGCGGGTTGATGCCGAACAAAAGGGTGACTTCCGAACCCGCATAATCCTGCTTGCCCGCCAGCCACACGCCCATGCGCTCGGCGGCGACGATCTTCGCCGACTGGTCGACCGTGAGGCTGCTGTAGTATCCGTGCGACCCCAGCGCCCGGACGAACGCTGCCGGCATGGGCTGGGCAGCGGAATGCGTGGCGTTCTGCGAGCCGGTATAGACCGCGATCGTCTCCGGCCCGTGCTCCTTGCGCAGCGCGTCCATCTTCGCGGCGATCTCGTCGAGCGCCTGGACCAGCCCGATCCGCGCGAAGCTGCCGTCGGGCTGGCGCTTGAGCGGATGGGTGATGCGGCTCGGCCCATAGTGCGCCTCATGGACGTTGAGGCCCTTTACGCACGCGTAGCCCTGCGTCAGCGGATGATCCATGTCACCGCGGATCTTCACGATCCGGTCGCTCTCGTCGACCGTGACGACAGTGCCGCACCCGCCCGCGCAGATCCGACAGAACGATTTCACTTCGCGCCGGGCCGACATCGTCTTCTCCGCGTTCGGCGGACGCTCTCGGGCGCCTGCTTCCTCGC
>Ga0207703_10004656_pt1 | contig 11203 bp, 10 predicted proteins | sample KBSSwiS12_FD_184304 | JGI IMG/M metagenome (GOLD analysis project Ga0207703, IMG submission 184304) | Switchgrass rhizosphere microbial communities from Kellogg Biological Station, Michigan, USA - KBS Switchgrass S1-2 (SPAdes) (version 2) | ecosystem: Host-associated > Plants > Roots >... | reverse complement strand
CTGGCCGCAGCCGGCGGGCTTCGCATGACGGTCACTTATCGCGACGCAAGCCCGAAGGACGCCGCCGATCTCGACCGCGTCTTCGACACCAGCTTTTGCGATACCTTCGCCCATCTCTATCGGACCGAAGATCTGGAGACTTTTCTTTCAAAGTTCGGGCTCGACGAATGGGAAACCCAGCTCGGCGACCCGGAATGCGCGTTTCGAATCGCCGAAGTCGATGGGGAGCCGGTCGGCTATGTGAAAATCGGGCCGCAAAAGCTGCCGGTCGAAACCAGCCGCCCGGCTCTTCTGCTCGACCAGCTTTACGTCCTCAAGGAACATCACGGCGCCGGAATTGCGCGTGATCTGATGGATTGGGCGCTCTGCGTGGCGAAGCGCCGCGGCGCGGAGGAGCTCTATCTGACCGTGTTCACTGAGAATCACCGTGCACGGCGCTTCTATGACCGGTACGGATTTGAAGCCGTGGGACGCTACGACTTCATGGTCGGCAGCCATGCCGACGAGGACGTGATCATGAGGAAGATCTTGTGAGCGGGATTGAGGTTATTCGAGCGATGTCGCTCGGAACGATCCCGCACGGCTTCCTCGGGCGCCGCGGCGGCGTGTCCAAGGGCGAGGTTGCCGGGCTCAACGTCGGCTACGGCAGCAAGGACGACCGCGCCGCGATCGGGAAGAACCGGCGACTGGCGATCGGAGCCGTCCTGCCCGACGCCGCGTTGGTAACCGTTCACCAGGTTCATTCGGCGGAGACCGTCTATGCCGACCATGCGTGGTCGCAAGAGGATCGCCCCCACGCCGATGCGTTGGTCACCGATCGGCCGAAGCTGCTGCTCGGAATCCTCACCGCCGATTGCGCGCCCGTTCTCTTGGCCGACAACGAAGCCGGAATAATCGGCGCGGCGCACGCGGGATGGCGCGGGGCGCTGGCGGGAGTGACCGATTCGGCGATCGCCGCGATGGAAAAGCTGGGCGCGCGCCGGAATCGGATCGCGGCGGCCGTCGGCCCGTGCATCGCCCAGCTCTCCTATGAGGTCGACGAGGACTTCCGGCAGCGCTTTCACGACGAGGAGCCGGGAAGCGAGCGGTTCTTCGCCGAAAGCGCGACCGGCAAGCCCCATTTCGACCTTCCGGCTTACGTCGTGCATCGCCTCATCGCCGCCGGAGTCGAGCAGGTGGAGGCCCTGCATCTCGACACCTATGCCGAACCCGATCGTTTCTATAGTTACCGCCGGGCAACCCACCGCGGCGACGCCGATTACGGGCGACAAGCCAGCCTTATCGCACTGCCCTGAACTTCAACTTGCTCTGCCGATACCCGCGGCCTAGCGCAGCGGCGACCGAGGAGACTCCCTTGCCCACCGACGACGACACTTTGCACCACCGGCCGCCGCGGCCGTCGCCGACGAAGATCGGCAACCACAAGCTTAAGGCCCAGACCCTGATGCTCGGCTACGGCTTCGATCCCGAGCTCAGCGAAGGGTCGCTGAAGCCGCCGATCTTCCTCACCTCGACCTTCGCGTTCGAGAATGCGGCGGCCGGCAAACGCTTCTTCGAAGGCGTCACCGGCAAGCGCCCGGGCGGCGCCGAGGGCCTCATCTACTCGCGCTTCAACGGCCCCAACCAGGAGATCCTCGAGGATCGCCTGAGCGTCTGGGAGGAGGCCGACGACGCGCTCGCATTTGCCAGCGGAATGGCGGCGATCGCGACCCTGCTGCTGACCTTCGTCCGGCCCGGCGACTGCGTGGTCCATTCGGGGCCGCTCTATGCCGCGACCGAGACATTGATCGCGAAGATCCTCGGCCAGTTCGGCGTATCGTGGATCGACTTCCCAGCGGGCGCCACACGCGAAGAAATCGACGCCGCCATCGCCAGGGGCAAGGAAAAGGGCCGCGTCTCGCTGATCTATCTCGAAAGCCCGGCGAACCCGACCAACCAGCTGGTCGATGTCGAGGCGGTCGCCGCTGCGCGCGACGCTTCGTTCGGTGCCGATGAACGCCCGCCGATCGCGATCGACAACACCTTCCTCGGACCGCTTTGGGCAAAGCCGCTGAGCAACGGCGCCGACCTTTCGGTCTACAGTCTCACCAAATATGTCGGCGGCCATAGCGACCTCGTCGCCGGGGCGCTGGTTGGTGAGAAAGGCCTCATCAACCAGGTGCGGATGATCCGCAACACGATCGGCACGATCTGCGACCCGAACACGGCCTGGATGCTGCTCCGCAGTCTCGAGACCCTCGAAATGCGGATGGAACGCGCCGGCGCGAACGCCGCCAAGGTCTGCGAATTCCTGAAAAGCCACCCGAAAGTCGAAAGCGTCGGTTACCTGGGTTTCCTCGATGAGAAATCGCGGCAGGCCGACATCTACCGTCGCCACTGCACCGGTGCCGGTTCAACCTTCTCGCTGTACCTCAAGGGCGGCGAGAAGGAGGCGTTCGCCCTCCTCGACTCGCTCAAGATCGCGCATCTCGCCGTCAGCCTCGGCGGGACGGAGACGCTCGCCAGCGCCCCGGCCGCGATGACTCACCTTTCGGTTCCCGACGAGCGCAAGGCGCAGCTCGGGATCACTCCCAACTTGGTCCGAGTGTCGATCGGCGTCGAGGATGCCGACGACCTCATCGCCGACTTCGCGAACGCCCTGAACGCGGTCTAGGCAGATTATTCAACCAATCGGTTGACAGTTGTGCGCGACTCGCGCATATTCAACTGTATGGTTGAGAATCACCTGGACATAACCTTTCACGCGCTCGCGGATCCGACGCGTCGCGGAATGCTCGCCAGCCTCGCGCTCGGCGAAAAGTCGATCGGCGAACTCGCCGGCCCGCTCAGCATGAGCTTCGCCGGCGCATCGAAGCACGTGAAGGTGCTCGAAGACGCCGGGTTGCTTGTCCGGCGCAAGGTCGGGCGCACGCACCTCATCCAACTCAACGCCGGGCCGCTCGAACAAGCGACCAACTGGCTGCGCCAGTGGGAGAAATTCTGGAATGTCCGCCTCGATCGTCTCGAGGCGCTCATCGAACGCGACAAGGAAAAGGAAAAGGAGAAGGACAATGACTGAAGCCGTGGCACAGATTCGCGTGCCCCTCGAAAAGATCGCGCCGGACACGATCCGGCTCGAACGCACGCTCGACGCGCCGGCCCAGACCGTCTGGCGCTACCTGACCGAGGCCGAGCTTCGGCGGCAATGGTTCATGGGCGGGACCGATGCGACCGGCGTCGGCGAGTTCGATCTGCTCGTCGACCACGACAATCTGTCGAGTGACGACGTGCCCTACCCGGAAAGCTACGCCGGGTTCAAAGGCGCGACCTGGACCGAGAAAGTCACGCGCTTCGAGCCGCCGCGCCTGCTCGTAACCAGCTTCCAGGGCGGCAAGAACGGGACCGTCACCTACGAGCTGTTTCCCGAGGGCGCGAAGACGCGGCTGGTGCTGACCCACAGCGGGATCGTCAGCCCGGTGGGGGCGCAGGATTTCGGCAGCGGCTGGACCTCGCATCTCGCCGTGCTCGAAGAGAAGCTCGCGGGGCGAAGCGTCAAGAATTTCTGGGCGCTGCACATGCAATCGCGCGAGGCGGTGAGGAAAGCGCTGGAGGGCTGATCCTTCGCATGGCGTGACACCGCGATCAAAGCTGGAACGAGGTGAAATGGGCGCCGCTACCAAGCAGGCGCCCAATCACTGTAATCGATAAAATCAATTGTGCACGGCGTTCTAATCAATTTGTCCGGATGATCGGTCATGGCCGCCGCCCGGGCCGCGCGGTAAGACCGGATTATTGTGTCGGAAGACCTCTCAACTTCGTGAAGCATTGCTTCCGAAGAGCGGCACTTTGTACCCCAAAATTCCTCATAATAATCATCGTGAACCTATCATGGTCAGGTAGACACTAAGAACATCGTTGTGGCGTTCTTTCATCTACCCCGATGAATATTCCCATTAGTGAGGAAAGAGTTTTCAACAATGAGCATCAATAGCAGATTCCAGGATCATCTTCATAACCTGTTCGTCACGGGTGGCGATGGTGACAATGACATCACCATCAGCCGCGACACGGGCGGCCATTTGTTTGTCAACGGCCAGACGATCGACGGCGATCCGACGATCGCCAACACCGACCTGATCCGGGTCAATGGCGGCGACGGCAACGACGTCATCACGCTCGACGAGACCAACGGACCGCTGCCGGCGGCACAGCTGTTCGGCGGCGACGGCAACGACACGCTGACTGGCGGGAGCTCAAATGATTCGCTGTTCGGCCAGGACGGCAATGACTCGCTGTTCGGCGGCGCAGGCAGCGATCTGCTTTCCGGCGGTGGCGGCAACGATTTCATTGCCGGCGGCGCTGGCAACGACACCCTCCTTGGCGGAGACGGCAATGATTTCCTCGATGGTGACCAGGGCGTCGACGTCGCGTTTCTAGGAGCGGGCAACGACGTGTTTCGTTGGGACCAGGGAGACGGAAGCGACGTCGTGCATGGCGGCAGCGGCACCGACGAGCTTCTGTTCAACGGCTTTGCCGCCAACGAGCAGTTCACCTTTACGGCGACCGGCGACGACCACGCCTTGTTCACACGCGCCCAGGGCACGATCGTCATGGACCTCGACCATGTTGAGACGGTGACCGTCAACGCGCTCGCCGGCACGGACACGGTGACGATCAACGACCCGACCGGCACGGGCGTCACGTTGTTCAACGTCAATCTTGGCATCAACGGCTTGGGTGACGGCGCGTCCGATACCATCAACATCTTTGACGATGATCCGGTCACGGTGACCAACAACGGCGGCGGCGACATCACCATCACGGGTTTGTCAGGCGCCACTGTTCACATCACGGGCTTCGAAGCCGCAAACGATCATCTGGTGATCAACGGCGACATCTTCGCTATCTGACGACCAGGTGGAGGGCCGCTCCCCAGTCGGGAGCGGTCCTCGTCCATTTAACTCGATTCGTTCCCGTGACGATTGTAGGGATCGGCGCATCATCATCAGCAGGAGTAGGAACATGGCGGATGGTCAGGTTCACTCGGGAGAATGCTTTTGCGGCCAGGTGGCGGTCGAGGTCACGGGTGAGCCGGTGGCGCAGGGCTACTGCCATTGCGAATCCTGCCGCAGCATAGCGGGCGCGCCAGTCCGCGGGTTCACCGTCTGGCCGAAGGACGCTGTCACCGTGACGCGCGGCGAAGAGCAATTGAAGGGTTATAGCAAGACCGATTTTTCGGATCGTCGCCATTGCGCCAATTGTGGCGGCCAGGTTCTGATCAATCACCCGACGATCGGCATGATCGACGTTCATTCGGAAACCCTGAAGGGCTATGACTTCCAGCCGGGGCTGCACGTCAATTACCAGGAGAGCGTGCTTCCGATCCGCGACGGCCTGCCGAAGTTCAAGGACTTCCCCGATGCTTTCGGCGGGTCGAACGAAACGATTGCGGAATAGCTTCTACTCTTCGGTCCTCACCAGGACGGTCTCGCCGATCAGCAAGAAGAGGAGGAACGGCGCCCACGCCGCGATAACCGGGGGATAGGCTCCGCTATTGCCCATCGCGAGGCTGAAATTGTCGGCAACGAAATAGGCGAAGCCAAGCGCCATGCCGATGCAGGCGCGGAGCAGCACCTGGCCCGAGCGGGCAAGGCCGAACGCCGCGACCGCGGCGAGCAGCGGCATCAGCAGGATCGACAGCGGTTGGGAAATCTTGTGGGCAAGCCCGGCTCGGGCTTCATCCGTCGGGCGGCCCGCGCGTTCGAGCTCGCCGACCCTTTGCTCCAACGTCCAATAGTCGAGCTGGGTCGGGTCGACCTTTGCTAGCGTCAACTGTTCCGGCGTCACACCTTCAAGGCCGTCCATTCGGGGCTGCTTCATCACCAGGTTCATGGCGGCGTCGTAGACGCGCGCGTTCTCGAGCACCCACATCCCCGTCCCAGGCCTGGGCGTGGCCGTGTCGGCCCGGATAACGCGCGATAGCTCACCCCCAGTCCGGTCGTAGATCGCCAGAGCGTCGGCCCGGAAGGTCTGGCCAGCCCCGGACACGCGACCGGCGCGGATAAGGTCCTCGCCGTTCAGCAGCCAGACGTTGGACATGACCCCGCTCTCCGGTGGGATCGGCTTGTAATCATTGTCCGACCAGGCGGTGACGACGCGCGCGGATTTGACGACGACGGTCTCATTGAACGCAAACAGGATGGCGGCGATGCCGAGGCTGGCAATGATCAAGGGAGCAAGGATCTGATGCGCCGAAATGCCGGCGGCTTTCATCGCAACGACCTCGCTGTGCTGATTGAGGCCGACGAAGGCAATCAGCGTTCCCAGCAAAACGGAGAACGGCAGAAAGCGTGAAATGATGAGCGGGATTCGAAGCCCGACGTAGCGCCAGAGTTCGGAATCGCCATTGCCCGGGACGGCGAGGATCTTGCCCGACTCGCCAAGCAGGTCGAGCGTCATCAGGATCAGTACGAGCGCGACCAGCACCGCAAGGCTGCGAGTCACGAACAGCCGAACGAGGTAAGCGGCGAGCTTGCGCGATGGGAAGAGGTTGAAGTTGATCATGCCGGGTTCGGGCGCCCTCGCCGCGGCAGGACTCCGCGAATGAACCGCCAGCTCTTGGACGCTGCAAATTCGAGCGCTCCGATCGGCTGGCCTCCGGGCTTGTGCGCGAGGACGTGATACATCCAGACGATCATCACCCCCAGCAGCAGGAACGGCACCCACAGCCCCACAATCGCATCGACGCGTCCCTGGGATGCCATCTGCTCGGCATATTGATTGACCTTGTGATAGGCGACGACGATCACGATCGAGAGGAAGATCCCGAGCGACGACGAGCTTCGCTTCGGGGGTACCGCGAGCGCGACGGCGAGCAGCGGCAGGAGGAGCATCATCATCACTTCCACCAGGCGGAAGTTGAGATGGGCCCGAGCCTCGAGCTTCTGGTGGAGATCGGACGTCCCGCCGAGATAGCCGATAGCGAACAGCTCATGGAGGTAGAGCTCTTCGGACTGCGTGCCCCCCCGGCGCCGGAATTGGTCGATCACCGGAAGGCTAACCGGAAGATCGTAGGTTTCGAACGACAGGGTCCGCGGCGCTGGGAACTTGGGTGATTCCTGGACGAGCCGGCCTTTGATGAGCCGGAACAGGATCGTGTCGGGATCGTCGGTGGCGAGAAAGCGCCCGCGTTCTGCGGTTGCAGCCACGCTCATCCCATTCTTGTCGTCCATCTGGACGAAGATGCCGTGCAGCTGGGTGCCGTTATTCTCGCTGCGGTCGATCCGGAGCGTCAGTCTGCGGCCGAGATTGTTGAACTCGCCGACCTTGATCGCGGCTCCAAGAGCACCCGACTTAAGATCGAAGCGCAGCCCTTCGTAGCGGTAGTGCGACCAGGGTTCGAGATAGCCGACGATGAACAGGTTGAGCGCCAAAAGCGGCACCGCGTAGAAATACGGAACGCGCAGCAGGCGACCGAAGCTGACGCCGATGCCGCGCAGCGCATCGAGCTCCGACGACAAGGCGAGCTTGCGGAAGGCGAGCAGGACCCCGAGCATCAGGCCGATGGGAATCCCCAGGGAGAGATATTCCGGAAGGAGATTGGCGAGCATCCGCCAGACGACGCTGACCGGCCCGCCCGCGTCGACCACGTACTGGAAGAGCCGCAACATCTTATCCAGCACGAGCAGCATCGCGGCGAGGATCAGCGACCCGAGCAGCGGCACCGCGATCGAGCGGGCAAGGTAACGGTCGATCAAGGACAGCTGGCGCAAATTTGGTCGTCCTGACACCATCATTTGGCCGCAAAGGCGACCGACACTGCATAACGGACGGATTCAGCCTGACCTTGGTCGGGCTCGGCCGGTCCGAGTGAGGTCCTATAGCGAAGCGGCTCGTGAAATCATGATGAAATCGCCTTCCGTGTTGATTGCGACGGTCCGTTCATGATGAACCGGCCGAGGATCGCGCTGTTGTCCAACCCGAAGTCGACGGGCAACCTCGCTCAGCTGCCGCGCATCCGCGCTTATTGCGCGGACCATCCCGACATCTTCCACTATGAGGTCGAGCATGCGTACCAGGTCGGCGACGCGCTCCGCACGATCGCCCGGATCCGGCCCAAGGTGCTGGTGATCAATGGCGGCGACGGAACCGTCCAGGCCGCTCTGACTGAGCTCTATAATGGCGGCCATTTCGGCGTGTCGCCCCCGCCGGTCGCCGTCCTTCCCAGCGGCAAGACCAATCTCATCGCGCTCGACCTCGGTGCGCATGGCGACCCGATCACGGCGCTCGAGCGGCTGATCGAGATCGCCCAGGGAGATATCACCCCGTTCGTCGTGGCCCGCGAGCTGATCGCGCTCAGGAACGGCGAAAACGGGGACCGCCCGGTAATCGGCATGTTCCTCGGCGGCGCGGGGCTCGCCGACACGATGCTCTATTGCCGGAACAAGATTTACCCGCTCGGCCTACCCAACAGCTTTGCGCACGTCATCACCGCGATCGCGCTGCTTGCGAAGATGGTCCTGCGAGTGAAATCGAACTTCCTTCCGCCCGATCCCCAGCCCCTCAGCGTCTCGCTGCGTGAGGAGGGGGACATGATCAGCGGCCGCTTTTCCCTGCTTGCCGTGACAACGCTGGAAAAGCTCCTGCTTTCGGGGGAGCTCGGCGGACGGCGCGAGGGCGTGCTTAAGCTGCTTGCGATCGAGCAGCAGCCGATGTCGCTCGTCCGCGGGTTCGCCGCGAGCCTTCTTGGCAAGCTTGGCCGGTCGAAAGTGCGCGGCGTCCATTTTGAGGAAGCCAACGAGATCACCATCGAGGGAGATAGCTCGGACGTCATCCTCGACGGGGAGACCTTCCGCGCCGAAGTCGGAAGCCCGATCAACTTGAAACCCGCGGCGCCGCTGTCGTTCGTCAAGCTTGCGGCGTAACGCTAATCCTCGTCATTGCGAGCGTAGCGAAGCAATCCAGTGCGGCGGCCGACAACATGGCGAGATCTATGGGACGATATCGCGCATCCATAATCGGTACGTCTGGATTGCTTCGTCGCTACGCTCCTCGCAATGACGGCTGATATGTCCGAACTCCGTTCGCTCGTCGCCGAGGAGCTGAGCCTGCCTGTCGATCGCCAGGTAATGGCGATGGCCGCGGCGGTCGCTGCAAAGCATGGCGAGGCGAGCCGGGCGGTGCTGTTCTACGGCTCATGCCTCCGACAGAAGCGGCTCGAAGGGCTGATGCTCGATTTCTACCTGATCGTGTCGGACTATCGGAGCGCGTATCCGAAGCGCTGGCTTGCGGTCGCGAACGCACTGATCCCGCCAAACGTCTTCTATTTCGAGCATGACGGTCTCGCCGCCAAATATGCGATTCTAAGCGAAGCGGACTTCCACCGCCTAAACGGCCCTGAGACGAGCAACGTCTCGGTCTGGGCACGCTTCGCGCAGCCGTCCCGGCTGGTGTGGATTGCAGATGAGCAGGCCCGCGAGCGCGCGGTCGATGCCGTCAGCCGCGCTGCGCCGACTTTGCTCGCCGCCGCCGGTCCGCTTGGCGCCGAGGCCCCGCTCGACCTTTGGCGGCGCGCGTTCGCACTGACCTATTCGGCCGAGCTGCGCGCCGAGCGGACGGGCAGGGCAGCCTCGGTCGTCGACTTGGAGCCTCAGCGTTACGATCGTTTCACGGGACCGGCGCTTGCCGCGGCCAAGGCGGTTCGGCCGGCCGGTACATGGACGTGGCGCAGGATCGAAGGGAAGGGACTGTCCGTCCTCCGCCTTGCCAAGGCCAGCTTCACCTTCTCCGGCGGGGCGGATTACATCGCGTGGAAGATCAACCGCCACGCCGGAACGAAGATCGAATTGAAGCCGTGGCAGCGACGGCACCCGCTGCTCGCTGCGCTCAGCCTTTTGCCGCGGCTTTTGAGGTCCGGGGCGGTTCGTTAGGCACCCTGCCAAGCGCGGCTGAAACGGAGCTTGCCAGCGCTCCGACCGTAAACGGTTTGCGCAGCAGCTCATGGCTCCTCAAGTCGTCACTCTCGCCCTCGCCGACATAGCCGGTGACGAACAGCACGGCGAATTCGCGGGTCTGCGTGGACTTCAGATGCCGGATCAGCTCGGGCCCGGTCATCTCGGGCATGATTACGTCGCTGATCACGAGATCGAATTCGCGCGATTTGAAAAGCTCGATTGCTTCGGCGCCGCTGGAGCAGGCGACCGGCTCATAGTCCAGATCCTCGAGCGCCCCCACGGTCGCAGCGCGGACTCGAGGGTCATCCTCGACCAGCAGGATCCGCGCGCCCGGGACTCGCGCGTCTGAGTCGGTTTGTTGCGGTGCTGGACGAATCCGGATGGGCGCTGCGGCTTCGGTCCGCGGAAGGTAGATGGAGACGGTCGTTCCTTTCCCGACCTTGCTCTCGATCCCGACTTCGCCGCCCGACTGGTGCGCGAAGCCGAAGATCTGCGAGAGGCCGAGGCCGGTGCCTTTGCCGACGGGCTTCGTCGTGAAGAAGGGCTCGAACGCGCGCTCCAACACTTCCTTGGTCATTCCGCAGCCGGTGTCGGTGACGCTGATCCTCACATAATCGCCCGCGCGCACATCTCCGACTTCGTTCGCTGCGAGCTTCACGTTGTTGGTGGCAATCCGCATCATGCCCTGGGCGTCCATCGCGTCGCGAGCGTTGACGGCGAGGTTGACGATGGCATTCTCGAGCTGGTGGGGGTCGACGTACGTCGGCCAGGTTTCGGGCGCCAGATCGACTTCGACCCGAATGCGCTCTCCGAGCGTGCGGTCGAGAAGGTCGGACATTCCGCCGATCAATTCTCCGCTGTCGAGACGCTCGGGAAGCAGAGGCTCGGAGCGCGCGAAGGATAGTAGGCGCCGGGTCAGCGCCGCCGCGCGAGTGGCCCCCTCCATTGCGTTCTGCAGGTGCATCAGCACCTCCCGCCGCGGCCCATTGAGGCGGCGTTGGGCTAGGTCGATTCCACCGACGACGACGGCGAGCATATTGTTGAAGTCGTGGGCGATGCCGCCGGTGAGCTGGCCCACCGCCTCCATCTTCTGGACCTGGCGCAGCTGGGCTTCCGCGGCCTCGCGCTCGGCCGCCTCGGCCTTCAGCGCCTTGTTCGCCTCCCACAGTTCCTGAGTGCGTTCGCGCACCGCTTGCTCGAGCACCTCGGAGCGCTCGGCCTCGTTTTCGATCTGCTTCTTGGCCAGCGCATTCTGGCGAAGCGCCTGGACC
>Ga0207703_10004654_pt1 | contig 11209 bp, 11 predicted proteins | sample KBSSwiS12_FD_184304 | JGI IMG/M metagenome (GOLD analysis project Ga0207703, IMG submission 184304) | Switchgrass rhizosphere microbial communities from Kellogg Biological Station, Michigan, USA - KBS Switchgrass S1-2 (SPAdes) (version 2) | ecosystem: Host-associated > Plants > Roots >... | reverse complement strand
AGGCGCGCCACGACAGGCGAAGCATCTCGCGGGTGTCCATGGCGAGGAGTCTACGAAGCCGGCGCGCCGTCGGGCGCGCGATGCGACGGATCGACGCCGGCGTCGACGAGTGGCGAGAGGCGAGGGCCGCCGGGCCGCCGGCGCCGATCGCGGCGCGGGCCGCCGCGCTACTTGTTGAGCAGCGAGCGGGCGCCTTCCTGGCCGCCGCAGGTGAGGACGTCGCGTTGCGCCGGCGCCTTGCCCGTGCGCGGCGCGTACTGCGTGCCGTCGACGTAGTAGAACGCCTCGGGCTTGAACCAGACCTTGAGACGCTGCGGGCTGATCGCCGCGATCTTGGCCAGCCGGTCGGGGTCGCGGACGGCGTCGGTCTGCTCGAGGTAGGCGGTCGCGTAGACCAGGCCGCCTTGCTTGTTCGAGAACGGGCCGAGGATGTTGGCGTGGAACGGCTTCGCGACCGTCTCGGTCATCGACGAGCCGTCGCCGCCGACGACCTGCGTGAAGGTGAACTCGCCGTAGATCGCCACCGTCGGCATGCCGTGCAGGTTCTCGACCGCGAGGTTGACCGCGAGCAGCGGCGTCTTGCATTCGCCCTGCGCCTGCATCATGACGACGTTGGCCAGGTAATAGCGGAACTGGCCGTTCATGTACTTCGGCGAAGCCCCGCGCGCCAGCTCGTTGAACTCCTCCGGGGTCTCGAAGATGCGCGGCTCGCCGCGCGGCCCGCCCCGCATCGCCTCGGCCGCGATCGCCTTGTCGGTCGACATCGAGTAGGTCTGCGAGCCGGCAGTCGGCATGTCGCTGTACTCGGCGCGCTCGCGCTTGGGCGGCGCCGTCATCGGCGTCGCCTTGCGCGCGCTGGCCGGCGCGGCCTTCGCGGCGACGACCGGCTCGGCCTTCTTGCAAGCGGCCAGGGGCAGCGCCAGCAGCACGGGGAGGAGGAGGCGAAGGGCGCGCACGAGGATTCGGTCAGGTTCCCCCCGGGATATCGGCCCGCGCCGGGCGGACTTGAGGCGCCGCCGCGACCCCGCGGCGCGGGCGTGCAAACCCGGTCCCTACAATCGCCGCCACCTCGCAGATCGAGCCTCTCATGCACGTCTCCGCTTCGGTCTTCAAGGCCTACGACATCCGCGGCATCGTCGGCAAGACGATCGACGCGCGCTTCGCCGAGCAGCTCGGCCGCGCCTTCGGCAGCGAGGCGCTCGCCGCCGGCGAAAGCGCCGTCGCCGTCGGCCGCGACGGCCGCCGCTCCGGGCCGTCGCTGTCGGCCGCGGTCGTTCGCGGCCTCGCCTCGACCGGCCTCGACGTCGTCGACATCGGTCCGGTGACGACGCCGATGCTCTACTACGTCGCGGCGACGCGCTCGCGCCACGGCTGCGCGAGCGGCATCCAGGTCACGGGCAGCCACAACCCGACGGACTACAACGGCTTCAAGATGGTCCTGGCCGGCCGAGCCATCCACGGCGAGGAGATCCAGCGCCTGCGCCGGCGCATGGAAGCCGACGACTACGCCACCGGGCGGGGGCGGACGGCGACGATGGACATCCTCGCCGAGTACCGCGCCCGCATCGTCGGCGACTGCACCCTGGCGCGGCCGATGACGATCGCGGTCGACTCCGGCAACGGCATCGCCGGCGCCTCCGCGCCCGGCATCCTGCGCGCGCTCGGCTGCACCGTGCACGAGCTCTACTCGGAAGTCGACGGCGACTTCCCGAACCACCACCCGGATCCGAGCAAGCCGGAGAACCTCGCCGAGCTGATCCGGCTCGTCCAGGGCGGCGACGCCGAGCTCGGCCTGGCGTTCGACGGCGACGGCGACCGCCTCGGCGTCGTCACCAAGGACGGGCAGATCATCTATCCCGATCGCCAGCTGATGCTGTTCGCGCGCGACATCCTCAAGCGCCAGCGCGGCGCGACCATCCTCTACGACGTCAAGTGCTCGCAGCAGATGGCGCCGCTGATCCGCGCCGCCGGCGGCGTGCCGATGATGTGGAAGACCGGCCACTCGCTGGTCAAGGCGAAGATGCGCGAGATCGGCGCGCCGCTCGCCGGCGAGATGAGCGGCCACATCTTCTTCGGCGAGCGCTGGTACGGCTTCGACGACGCCACCTACACGGCGGCGCGGCTGCTCGAGATCGTCAGCGCGAGCGCCGATCCCAGCGCGGTGCTCGATGCCCTGCCGACGAGCTTCTCGACGCCCGAGCTCAACGTGCCGTGCGCCGAAGGCGAGCCGGCCGAGGTCGTCGCCCGGCTGCGCGCGGAAGCGAAGTTCCCGGGCGCGCGCGAGGTTGTCACCATCGACGGCGTTCGCGTCGAGTACGACGACGGCTTCGGCCTCGTGCGGGCATCGAACACGACGCCGGTGCTCGTCCTGCGCTTCGAGGGAACGACCCCCGAGGCGCTGGCGCGGATCCAGGCCGGCTGCATGGCCGCGCTGCGCGCCGTCAAGCCCGACGCGCAGGTCGGGGCGGCGGCGCATTGAAGGAAGGCGCGCGCGCGCGCGGGGCACTGCCGGCCGCCGGCGCCTTGCGGATCCTGATCGTCAAGCTGTCGTCGCTCGGCGACGTCGTCCATTCGCTGCCGGTCGTCGCCGACCTGCGCGCGGCGTACCCGCGCGCGCTGATCGACTGGGTCGTCGAGCCGGCATTCGCGCCGCTGCTGCAACGCACAGCAGGCATCGCCGAGATCATCGAGTGCCCGTTGCGCGGCTGGACGAAGACCGGCCTGTGGAAGCCATCGGTCATCCGCGAGATGCGCGCGTTCGGCACCCGCCTGCGCCGCGAGCGCTACGACGCGATCGTCGATCTGCAGGGGCTGACCAAGTCGGCGCTGATCGCCCGCCTGGCGCACGGCCGCAGCTACGGCCTGGCCAACCGCACCGACGGCGCGAGCCACGAGGCGCCGGCGCGCTGGCTGGTGGCGAAGGCGATCCGGGTCGAGCCGCACAGCCACGCGCTCGACCGCGCGCGCGAGCTCGTCGCGACAGCGCTCGGCACCCGCGTCGATTCGCCGCCGTCGTTCGGCCTGACGGCGCGCGCGTCGCCGGATCCCTCGCGGCCGCGCACCGTGGTGCTCATCCACGGCACGTCGCGCGCCGACAAGCTCTGGCCGGAAGCGAGCTGGATCGAGCTCGGCCGGCGCCTCGCCGACGAGGGCTGGGCGGTCGCGCTGCCGCAGGCGAGCGGCGAGGAAGGCAAGCGCGCGCGGGCGATCGCCGCGGCGATCGGCGGCGACAGCACCGTCTGGCCGAAGCACGAGCTCGGCGCGTTCATCGATCGCCTCGCCGCGACCGACGGCGCGATCGGCATCGACAGCGGACCGAGCCACATCGCGGTCGCGCTCGGCCTGCCGCACGTCCAGATCTACAACTTCCCCACCTCGTGGCGGACTGGCCCGCAGGCGCGCCACAGCGGCGGCCGCCAGGTCGCGGTCGAAGGCGAGCCGGTGCCGACCGTCGCCGCGGTGTGGGCGGCGTGGAAGGGCGTGCAGAGCGCCGCCCGCGTCGCCGCCGCGCGCTCGGCGCCGAAGCCGGCGTGAGCGGCGCCGTCCGTCGCCGCGCCGCGCGCGCCGCCTATTCGCTCCTCCTGCGCCTGGTCACGCCGCTCTACGTGCTGCGCGTGCAATGGCGTGGCCGGCGCGAGCCGATCTACGCGAGCGCGCTCGGCGAGCGGCTCGGTTTCTATCGCGAGTCGATCGCGCCGGGGGCGATCTGGGTTCACGCCGTCTCGCTCGGCGAGACGCGCGCCGCCGCGCCGTTGCTCGCGGCCTTGCGCGCGGCCCGGCCCGGCGCTCGCATCCTGCTCACGCACGGCACCGCCACCGGCCGCGCCGCCGGGCAAGCCTTGCTGCGACCAGGCGACGCCCAGCTCTGGCTGCCGTTCGACCTGCCCGGCGCGGTGCGGCGCTTCCTGCGCCACGCCGATCCAGCGGTCGGTGTCCTGATGGAAACCGAGATCTGGCCCAACCTGGTCGCCCTCGCCTCGGCGCGCGGCGTGCCGGTCGTGCTCGCCAACGCGCGCATGAGCGAGCGCAGCCGGCGCCGCGGCGAGCGCGTCGACGCGCTGCTGCGGCCGGCGTTCGAGAGCCTCGCGGCGGCGCTGGCGCAGACCGACGCCGACGCCGTCCGCCTGCGCGACGCGGGGGTTCGCGACGTCAGCGTCGTCGGCAACCTGAAGTACGACATCGTCGCCGACGACCGGCTGCTCGCGCGCGGCCGGGCCTGGCGCAACGGGCTCACGCGCGGCGTCGTCGTCGCCGCGTCGACGCGCGAAGGCGAGGAGGCGATGCTGCTCGCGGCATGGCGGAGCATCGCCGCGCCGCGACCGCTGCTGGTCGTCGTGCCGCGCCATCCGCAGCGCTTCGAGGCCGTCGCCGAGCTGATCGCCGGTGCCGGTTTCGCGCTCTCGCGGCGCAGTGCCTGGCCGGGCGACGAACGCCCCGCCGCGGCCGCCGCCGCCGACGTGTGGCTCGGCGATTCGATGCTCGAGATGCCGGCCTGGTACGCGCTCGCCGACGTCGCCCTGCTCGGCGGCAGCTTCGCGCCGCTCGGCGGCCAGAACCTGATCGAGGCGGCGGCGTGCGGCTGCCCGGTCGTCATGGGCCCGCACACCTTCAACTTCAGCGACGCCGCCGAGCTCGCCCTCGCCGCCGGCGCCGCGACCCGCGTCGCCGACATGACCGCGGGCGTCAGCGCCGCAGTCGCGCTCGCTTCGCCTTCGTCGGCATCGACGCGCGGCGACCGCTCGCGTCTCGCCCTCGCATTCGCCAGCGCCCACCGCGGCGCCGCCTCGCGGCATGGCGACCCGCATCCTCGCCGCCCTCGACTCTCGCGCGCCCCGACCGAGCTGACGCGCCACCCACGCCGCGCCAAGAAAATGGGCTCCAACGGAGCCCGCCCCTCCCTCTTGGAGGGAGGGGAGCGCAGCGGGGCGGGAGCAGCCCTGTCAAGGCGCGGAGCGAAGCTCCGCTCCGCCCGACATCCCGCTCCTACCGGACCAACAGCGCATCGATCCCCAGGATGTCGGACGGCACCAGCCGCCCCGAAGCCTGGCGCAAGCGCAGCGTCCCGAGCAGCAAGTCGTAGCGAGCGCGCGCGAGGTCGCGCCGGGTCTGGTAGAGCTGGCTCTGCGCGTTGAGAACGTCGACGTTGACGCGGATGCCGACGCGGTAGCCCAGCTGCGTCGCCTCGAGCGCGAGCTGGCTCGACGCCTCGGCGGCCTCGAGCGCTTTCACCTGTGCCGTGCTCGACTGCAGCGTGTAGTAGGCCTGGCGCGTCGTCTGCGTCACCGCACGCCGCGCCGCCTCGAGGTCGTTGCGCGAGCGCTCCTCGAGGACGAGCGTCTCGCGGATCCGGTTCTGGATCGAGCCGCCGGTGTAGAGCGGCACGTTGACCTGGACGCCGATGCTGCCGACCGAGTTGTAGCCGGTGACGTTGGCGGCGATGGTGCCGCGCCCGCCCGCGACCGATGCCACGGCATCGACCGTCGGTAGGCGTTGCGCACGCGCCTTCTCTGTCTCCAGCTGGGCGACGTCGAAGGCGACGCGGGCGCGGCGAACCGCGGGATGCTCCTCGGCGGCGCGGCCGACCAGGTCGTCGACCGGGATCGCCGCCGTCGCCGGCAGCGCGACCGGCACCGCGAGCCCGCGCGGCTGGACGTTGCCGCGCCCGACCAGCTGGTCGAGGGCGATCCGCTTGGTGACGAGGTCGTTGTCGGCGGCGATTTCCTGCGCCGTGGCGAGGTCGAAGCGCGCCTGCGCTTCGCGCGTGTCGGTGATGGTCGCCGTGCCGACCTCGAAGTTGCGCTTGGCCGAAGCCAGCTGCTCGGAGATCGCCGCCTTGTTGGCGCGCGTCGTCTCCAGCGTGTCCTGGGCGCCGAGGACGTCGAAGTACGCCTGGCTGACGCGCAGCATCAGGTCCTGCTCGGCGGTGTCGAGGTCGGCGAGCGACGACTCGAGCGAGAGCTCCGCCTGGGCGATCGTCGCGTCGTTGGAGCGGTTGAAGAGCGGCTGACGCCCGTTCACCGACAGGCCGAAGCCGTTGCTGCTGAAGTTCGAGCCGGCGGTCGGATTGCTCTCGACGCGGGCGACGTTGCCGGCGAGCGATGCGCTCGCGCGGTTCAGGGCGCGCGTCTGCTCGACGCGGTAGGTCGCCGAGTCGGCGAGCGCCCGCGCTGCCAGGTAGGTGGCGTCGTAGGCGTGCGCCGCCTCGTAGAGCTCACGCAGCGATTGCGCCGAGGCGGCCGCGGATGCGAGCGCCAGCGCGAAGCCGGCGGCTGCGAGCGCTGCCGCGCCGGCGATCCGGCGTCGGCGCGGCGCGCGCTGCGGCGGGGTTGCGGTCTCGACGGCCATGCGGCTTCCTTGCGATTCGATGTGGGAGGAAATTGCGTCAGTAGCGCGGCACGCCCGGGTCGACATCGCGCGACCAGGCATCGATGCCGCCGGCGAGGTTATAGGCCGAGGCGAACCCGGCGCGCTCCAGGAATGCGACGACCTGCGCGCTGCGGGCGCCGTGATGACAGAAGCAGAGGACAGGCTGCGCCGCGTCGAGCTCGGCCAGGCGCGCCGGAACCTCGCGCATCGGCATCGTGCGCGTCGTCGCGCCCGGCAGGTCGATCGCAGCGAGGGCGACCTCCCACGGCTCGCGCACGTCGAGCAAGAGCAGCGGTGCCGCCCGCGCCGCCTGCGCCTGGGCGAGCGCGACCGCGTCGGGCCCGGTGAGCTCTCGCATGCAGCGCCGTCGCGCTCAGAAAGTGAATCGGCTCGGCTCGCCGAAGCCGATCAGGCGCGGCGCGACCGTGTCGAACAGCTCGACCGTCGAATGGCCGGCATCCTCGCCGCGCGTCATCAGGACGGCGCGCATGACCGGCAGCTGGCCGACGATCGCGGCCAGACGCCCGCCCGGCTTGAGCTGCGAGAGCAGGGCGCGCGGCACCTCGGCGACCGAGCCCGAGAGCACGATCACGTCGAACGGGCCGTCGACGACGAGGCCGGCCGAGGCGTCGGCCTCGATCACGCGCACGTTGAGAACCCAGGCCCGCTTCAGGTTCTCGCTCGCCATGCGGGCGAGCTCGGGATCGATCTCGACCGTCGTCACGTGCTGCGCCTTGTGCGCGAGCAGCGCCGCCATGTAGCCCGAGCCGGCGCCGATCTCGAGGACACGCTCGTGGCGCTGCACGGTGAGCTCCTGGAGCAAGCGCGCCTCGACCTTCGGCTCGAGCATCGACTGGCCGTGCGGCAGCGGCACCTGGGTGTCGACGAAGGCCATCGACCGGTACGCCTGCGGGATGAAATCCTCGCGCTTGACGATCGAGAGCAGCGAGAGGATGCCCTGGTCGAGTACCTCCCACGGGCGGATCTGCTGCTCGATCATGTTGAAGCGGGCTTGCTCGATGTTCATGGTGCGTTCACGCGGAGGTCGGTCGGGTCGAACCCGTCATTCTCGCCGGGCGGGGCGAGCGCTCAGCGGCGCCGGCGCGCCGGGGTGGCCGGGCGCGCCGACGCGGCCGCGCGCGCCCGCCCGGCGGGACGCGGCTCGAGGCCGTGCAGGACGAGGTCGATGTGCGCTTCGATGATCGGTACCGGGTCGAGCTTGGCGACCGCGGCGCAGGCGCCGAGCGAATGCTTGTTCATGACCAGGAACAGGAGCGGCCCGATCAGCGCGTGGACGACGTCGGCGACGTTGACCGGCCGGAACTCGCCGCGCGCGATGCCGCGCTCGACGATCTCGGCGAGCATGCGGTCGCACGGCTGGGTCACCTCGGCGATGTAGAACTGGGCGATCTCCGGGAAGTTGCGCACCTCGGACATCATCAGCTTGAGGATCCCGGAGGCGCGCGTCTCGCCGACGCGTTCCCACCAGAGCCGCATCATGTGGGCGAGCAGCTCGGACGAAGAGCCCTCGAAGGCGCGCACGATCTCGACGCCCTCGGCGATCTGGTTGACGACGTTGTGGCGGATGACTTCCTTGAGCAGCTCTTCCTTGCTCGGATAGTAGAGATAGAGCGTGCCCTTGGAGACGCCGGCGCGGGACGCGACCTCCTCGGAGCGCGTCGCCGCGAAGCCCTTCTCGACGAACAGGTCGAGGGCGGCGTCGAGGAGCTCCTGCGGACGGGCGAGCTTGCGACGCTGGCGGGCGCCGGCGGCGGACATCGAGGCCGGGCGATTCGATCCCGTCGCGGTCATGGCTGCATACTGACTAATGGGTCAGTAATGTAGTTCGACCCTCGGGGCGGGTCAAGCCGCATCGGGTGCGAGCCCGGGAGCCCCCCTGCGCCTCGTCGGCGCCATCGACCTCACGCCAGGTGCGGCCGGACCTCGGCCGCGGCGCTCGCTAACATCGCCCGCTTTGCGTCGCGAAGGACAACTGCGTGGATCCGATCCTGCTCATCAAGGCGGCGCTGATGGGAATCGTCGAGGGGCTGACCGAGTTCCTGCCGGTCTCGAGCACCGGCCACCTCATCCTCGCCGGCTCGCTGCTCGGCTTCACCGGCGAGAAGAGCAAGGTCTTCGAGATCGCCATCCAGAGCGGCGCGATCCTGGCGGTGATCATCGTCTACCGCGAGCGCCTCGCGGCGACGCTCGCCGGCCTGGGCAGCGACACGCGCGCGCGCCGCTTCGCGCTCAACATCGCCATCGCGTTCGTTCCGGCGGTCGTTCTCGGGCTGCTGTTCGGCAAGGCGATCAAGGCGCATCTCTTCACGCCGACCGTCGTCGCGACGACCTTCATCGTCGGCGCCTTCGTGATCCTCTGGGCCGAGCGCCGGCAGCGCCCGGCGCGAATCGACAGCGTCGACGCGATGCGGCCGATCGATGCGCTCGGCGTCGGCCTGTGCCAATGCTTCGCGCTCGTTCCGGGAACGAGCCGGTCGGGCGCGACGATCATCGGCGGCATGCTGCTCGGCCTGTCGCGCCAGGCCGCGACCGAGTTCAGCTTCTTCCTCTCGATCCCGACGCTCATCGGCGCAGGTGCCTACAGCCTGTGGAAGGAGCGGGCGCTGCTGTCGGCGGCCGACCTGCCGCTCTTCCTCGTCGGCCTCCTGTTCTCCTTCCTGGCCGCGTGGCTCTGCGTCCGCTGGCTGCTGCGCTACGTGTCGACCCATACCTTCGTGCCGTTCGCGTGGTACCGGATCGCGTTCGGCCTGGTCGTCCTCGCGACCGCGTGGAGCGGCGTCGTCGTCTGGCAGGACTGAGATTGACGCGGCCGCTGCCGGGCCGAAGAGCGGCGATCGCGCGCTAGCCGCGCCGCGTGAAGACGAGGTCGCGGACGCCGTGACCGCGGTCGAGCCCGCGCTGCTCGAACTTGGTCAGCGGCCGCGACGGCGGTCGCGGCGCGAAGCCGTCGCCGGCGGCGTTGACGAGCATCGGCTCGGCGCCGAGCACGGCGAGCATCTGATCGGCGTAGGGCAGCCAGTCGGTCGCGCAGTGCAGGGTGGCGCCGGGCGCGAGCCGGCTCGCGAGCAGGCGAACGAACGGCGCCTGGATGAGGCGGCGCTTGTGGTGTCGCTTCTTGTGCCAGGGGTCGGGGAAGAAGACGTGGATGGCGGCGAGCGAGGCCGGCGCGATCATCGCCTCGAGCACCTCGACCGCGTCGTGCTGGACGATGCGCACGTTCTCGAGCCCATGCTCGGCGATGCGCTGCAGGAGCGCGCCGACGCCGGGCGGATGGACCTCGATGCCGACGAAGTCGACGTGCGGGGCCGCGGCGGCGATCGCCGCGGTGGCGCTGCCCATGCCGAAGCCGATCTCGACGACGAGCGGCGCGACGCGGCCGAAGACGCGCGCGAAGTCGACCGGCTCTTCGACGAAGTGCAGCACGAAGCGCGGCGCCAGCGTCGTCAGGGCGCGCGCCTGACCCGGGCCGATCCGGCCGGCGCGCACGACGAAGCTGCGGATGCGCGGCACCGAGGCGCCAGGGCCGCCGTCGGCGGGCGCGGAATCTTTGCCGCGGACCATCGCTGTTGCCGAGCGCGAGCCGACCGGGACCCTCGTCAACCGAGGAAGCTTCGCACCGTGCGAAGGCTCGGCGGGTGCCCGTACGCCGGATAGCGAAGGTACGTGCCCGGCATGTAGAGCCGCTCCCATTCATCGGGGACCTCGGGGAAGTGCGACGCCAGGTCCGCGCGGACGAAGAATGCGTTGGCGCCGGTGAGATTGCAGGCCACGAGCCGGTAGCCGGCGCCGGCCAGCAGGTCGTGGAAGGCCGCCAGGGACGCGCCGAAGTGGTCGCTGCCGTCCCAGCGATGGCCGGCGTCGTAGGGCATCACCCAGCGCGTGGCGGGGGAAAAACGCGCGTTGTATTCAACGATCCATACGGCGGGCTGCAATGGGGCCGAGACGAGGCTCGCGCAGATGTGATGGTCGTTGCCGTCGAGGTCGACCGACAGCACGTCGGGCTGGTCGATGCCGTGCGCGTCGAGCGTCTCGCGACAGAGCGATGCGACGTTGTCGCGGTCGATCCAGCATTGCCTGAAGCGCAAGCGGGTGTTTTCCGAGGAGAAGGCGAGCTCTTCGCCGCCGAGCCACGCGCCGCGCCAACCCTTGGCGAGCAGGTTGAGCGTGTTGTTCTCGAGGCCGTTGCCGACGCCGAGCTCGAGGAACGTCCCCGGGCGGCCGCCCAGCGTGCGGCGGGTGATCTCTTCGATGAGCCCGTCTTCGTCGTTCTGCGAGTAGTGCTTGGCGCCGAAGGCAAGCAGCGGGTTGCGCACGAAACCGCCGGTCTTGATCGCCTCGATCGCCGCGATCGTGACATAGCTCTCCAGCCTGACGATGGCGCGTGCGATGCGAAGCGCTGATTCCCAGCCGCGGGCAAGTTTGGACATGGGTGGCGGAGAGGCGCTAGGACATGGACGGGTTTGACGACGGGTCGGGCGTCCTCATGCGACGCGGGCTGTTGGCGCGAGCGTACTGCATGCCTTCAACTGCCACCCGCCAGGCGCCAGAATGCGGCACCTCCCGTAAACTTCGGGATCCGAGCGGGTGTAGTTCAATGGCAGAACGGCAGCTTCCCAAGCTTCATACGAGGGTTCGATTCCCTTCACCCGCTCCACCGCTTTACCTGTGAGGATTGTTCGCCAGCGCAGCGCTACTGCGCCCCTACTGCGAAATCCGTTTTATTCCCAGCATTCCCTAGCACTGCGTTGAGCGCCGCCAGGTTCCTGCCGCGGTCGCCCTTCGGAATGAAGGCCGCATAGTCCCTCATCATCGTCTGCAGGCT
>Ga0207703_10004643_pt1 | contig 11221 bp, 10 predicted proteins | sample KBSSwiS12_FD_184304 | JGI IMG/M metagenome (GOLD analysis project Ga0207703, IMG submission 184304) | Switchgrass rhizosphere microbial communities from Kellogg Biological Station, Michigan, USA - KBS Switchgrass S1-2 (SPAdes) (version 2) | ecosystem: Host-associated > Plants > Roots >... | reverse complement strand
GTTAGATTCAGGTTCCGTGTTTGTTCCGTCATCGGGATCGTCAGGCAGTGCTCCCGGTTGGCCTCCAGCAACGGCTCCGGCAGCCCTTTGGTTTCCCGCCCGAAGACCAGGAAATCGCCATCGCGGAAAGAGACATCCCAGTAGGCACGCTGCGTCTTGGTCGTGAGGAAGAAGTAGCGCGTCTCAGCCGCCTGGGCTGCCTGCAACTCCCCGAAAGACTCCCAAATACTCACCCGCACATCCTTCCAGTAGTCCAGCCCCGCCCGCTTCAACTCCTTGTCACTGATCGAGAACCCCAGCGGCTTGACGAGGTGCAAATGCGCGTCGGTCGCCAGGCACAGGCGCCCAATATTACCCGTATTGGGCGGGATTTCGGGTTCGACGAGGACGACGTGGAGCATGGTGGGGAAAGGATGAAGGATGAAAGCGGAAGGATGAAGACAAAGAAGCAAAAGGATCATTCGTCGTTCGACGATTCCCTTCATCCTCCATCCTTCCGCCCTTCATCCTTCCTATTGCGCCCCCCTAGGGATGCGTGCTAGATGCCCTGTTACCCCGTGCGTTATTTCAAAGTCACCCTCATTATCAGCCTCTTTGTGGCTCTGCTGGCGATGCTGCTCTATGAGGGAGGGATTTTTCACCCCTGCGACGCGGCTCTCGCGACCCTCACCATGCAGCCATATGCCCCGGTTTGGCATCGCGGGATTCAATACCCCCTCTTCATTCTCTTCGCCGTAGCCATCTCGTGGACGACGATCGACATTCCGCGCAACTCGCTGAAGGCCGTCGTGGCCGCCGGTGCCCTGTTGCAGGTCGTCAGCATGGTCTGGGTCCTCCGCCTGCTCGGCATCTTCTTTTCGCCCTTCCCGAGCCTCGTCGCCATAGTGCTCAGCTTTGCCGCGGGGATCCTCTATTCGCGCAGCGAAGCCGGCGGCCGCAAGCGCGTCATGCGCCAGATCCTCGGCGACCGCGTGTCCACCAAGACCTTCTACGCCCTGCTCAACTCCTCCGAACCGCTCAACCTCGAGGGCGAGCGCCGTGACATCAGCATCCTCGTCTGCGAGATCTTCAATCACGACGACCTCGAGGCCTCGCTCACGGCGCCGGACTATGTGGCGCTGACCAATTCCTTCCGGCGCAATGCCGCCGACTTCCTGGTGGAACGCGGCGGCTATCTCGACGAATGCGACGGCGAGAGCCTGCGCGTGGTCTTCGGCGCGCCCCTGGCCAATCCCGACCACGCCCGCACCGCCTGCGAAGCGGCGCTGGCCCTCACCGAGCGGCTCGACGAGGTGAACGCCGAGTGCCACGGGGTGTGGAAGCAGATGTTCGACTTCCGCATCGGCGTGAACTCCGGCGAGATGGTCATCGCCGCCTACGGCTCGAATCGCCTCGGCACCTTCAGCGTCGCCGGTGAGCCCGTGGAATTTGCCCGTCGCCTCTGCCGCGCCAATCTCATCTACGGCTCCCGCATTTTGCTCGGCACAAATACCTTTCAGACCGCGGAAACGAGCATCGAGGTGCGCCCGATGGAACTCATCCAGCGCTACGACGATGGCAGCCGCGAGGAGATCTACGAGCTGCTCGCCCTGCACGATGTCCTGTCCTTCGAGGACCTCGAGCGCCGCGACCTTTTCTGGCAGGGCGTAATCTATTACCGCGAGCAATTGTGGGACGACGCCCTCGGCCTCTTCCACAGCGCCCGAAGCTCCAGCGGAGCCGATGGCCCGGTCGAGTTCTACATCCGCCGCATCGAGCAATTGCGCGCCGGCACCCCGGCACTCGACTGGAGCACCTCGCGGCTGTAGTAGGAAAAGTTGATGGTTGAGAGTGGATAGTTGATAGCCGTCGCTCGTGAAATCTTATCCTCTCCGAAATCCGCACCGATCCATGCGACGACTCCCGAAAAGGGATGCGTACTCGCAGACCCTGGCGTGGCTATCCACTATCCACCATCCACTTTCCACTGCTTCATGAAGCGCATCGCCTACCCTGCCGCAATCCAGGCATTGATCGGCGAACTCAAGCGGCTCCCCGGCATCGGGCCACGCAGTGCCGAACGCATCGCGCTCTGGATGCTTCAATCGCGGGATGCCCGCCCGCTGGAGATCTCGCGGGTCATCCGTGAAGTCCACGAAAGCATCCGCGCGTGCCCGCGCTGCGGCTTCTTCACCACGGAGGCGCTGTGCGAAATTTGCGCCGACCCCGGCCGCGACGCCGCGCAGATTTGTGTCATCGAACAACCGACGGAAATTCTGCCGCTCGAGCGCACCGGTGTCTTTCGCGGGCGCTATCACGCACTCGGCGGAAGGATCTCCCCGCTCGACCACGTCGGTCCGGAAGACCTGCGGATCGATGCCCTCATCGAGCGCATCAAGGCGGAGACGCCGTCCGAGATTATCCTCGCCCTCGGTTCGGACGTGGAAGGGGAAGCGACCGCCAACTATCTGGCGACCTTGCTGCGCGAGTTACCCGTCTCCGTCACCCGGCTCGCCCAGGGCTTGCCCGCTGGCGGCGGGCTGGAATACGCGGATGAGCTGACGCTCAGCCGGGCGCTGGCCGGGCGCACGGCGGTGAAGCCTTGAAGTTGGAAGCATCCCGACGCGCCGGCGCCGCGTAAAAGATGGTAGACATGAGCACAGCCATTCACTGGTTCCGCCGCGACTTGCGCATCACGGACAACACCGCCCTCGCCGCCGCAGTGGCCGCGCACGATCATGTGGTTCCGGTTTACATCTTGAGCGAATGGCAGGTGGAACATCACTGGTGCGGCGCGCCGCGGCAGGCCTTTCTATGCGGGTGCCTCGCATCCCTGGCCAAGAACATCGAGGCGAAAGGCGGGCGGCTCATCATTCGCCGCGGGCGCGCGGATGAAGTCCTCGCCAGGCTGGCGAAGCAGACTGGCGCGGACGCCATCTATTTCAATCGCGATCCCGATCCATTCGGCCGCGCCATGGAGAGGCGTCTGGAGAAGGCTGCGCAGGAACTCGGCATTCGCCTCCACGGCTGCAAGGACATCGCGCTGCACGAGCGCGACGAACTGCTGACCGGGAGCGGCACCCCCTTCAAGGTCTTCACCCCCTACGCCAAGGCGTGGCTGAAGCTGGACAAGCTGCCGCCAGGTCGTTCGCTTTCCCGCATCTCCACGCCACCGCATGTCGCGAGCGATCCCCTGCCCACGCTCGACACGTGGAAACTTTCCGGGGAAGCGGCCATCGTCGAGCCCGGCGAAGCCGCGGCGCGCAAACGCCTCGGGCGCTTTCTCGACGGCCCAATCTTCCAGTATGCGCAGCGGCGCGACCTGCCCGCCGAGGATGGTACGTCGCGCCTTTCGCAAGACCTCCGCCACGGTACTCTGTCCATTCGCGAAGTTTACGCGAACTACGCCACCGCCGCGGAAAAGGCGCCCGTGGCGCAGCGCCGCAGCGCAGGTCTTTTCATCAACGAACTCATCTGGCGCGAATTTTACCTGCAGGTGCTCTGGCACTGGCCGGAAGTCCTCGACCGTGAACTGCAGGAGCACTACCGCGACTTGCAATGGCGCGACCACTGGCGGCCGGAGAAGAAGGAGGGTGGCCGGGAATTCCGGCAGTGGTGCCGGGGCGAGACCGGTTTCCCCATCATCGACGCCGGCATGCGGCAGCTCATGGCCACGGGTTTCATGCACAATCGTGTCCGCATGATCGTGGCGATGTTTCTCACCAAGGACCTGCACCTCTGGTGGATGCACGGCGAGAGCTGGTTCATGCGGCACCTCGTGGACGGTGAAATCGCGAGCAACAACGGCGGCTGGCAATGGAGCGCCAGCACGGGCACGGATGCCGCGCCCTACTTCCGCATCCAGAATCCGTGGTCGCAAACGAAACGCTACGACCCGGACGGCGCTTACATTCGGCGTTGGGTGCCGGAGTTGCGCGAGGTGCCTGCGGCCCGGCTCTGCGCGCCACCCGAGCCAGGTCAGCCGCTGGCCAAGGGGTATCCGTTGCCGATGGTCAACCATGCGCACGAACGCGACATCGCCCTGGAGATGTTCCGCCGCTAATCCCGCGCGCTTGCCGGATGCCCCGGGAGATGACTAACATCGCGGCATGAAGACGCTGCCGTTCCTCCTTGCCGCCGCTCTCGCTCTTCCCGCCTGCGTTTCGTCGCCGCAACAAAAAGCCGCGGAACACCAGCGCGAATTGCAGGAGGAAGCGAAACAGAAATTCGAGGAGCAGAAGGAAAAGGACAAGGAGCGCGCCGACGAAGTGCGCGAGGCCCGCGAACACGCCGCGGAGGATGCGAAGAAGCGCACCGAAGAAGTGGCCGATGCCCGCAAGCGCGCCGCGGAGGACGCCGCCCGCTACCAGGCCTACGAGGCGGAATATGCGCGGCAACTCGGGAAAAAGCCCTCGCAGCTCACGCCGGCGGAGCGCCAATGGGTGCGCGATCATTTCTAGCACTTTTACAACCGTTCCCTACTTGCGCTGCACGCCGCAAACTGCCTAGCGTGCGGCGATGAAGTATTTTCCCCCACTAGCCCTCGCCGTTCTCCTTACTGCCTGCGCCACCACGCCTGAAGACAAGCAGGCCGCAAGGGTGCACCAGCTCGAAAAGGAGGCGCGCGAAAACTTCATCGCGATGAAAGCGCAGGAGCACCCCGGCCGACCGGTGGTGCTGCATGATGAGGCCGCCACACCGGCGCCAAAAATCAGCCCCTTCTTTGGCACCCGTCCACCCGCAGCCACCCCGGCGCCCTTTCCCAAGCCGCGTGCAAAAGCGACAATGGCTGCGGCGCCGACCCCACCGCCAAAACCACTGGCCGTGGCCAAAATGACGGCACCTCCCAAGCCCGCACCAAAAGCCACACCGATCCCTTTGACCCGCCGGGCTCCTGTCGCCCAGCCAGCACCCAAACCCAAGCCTGCACCCAAAGCTGCGCCCAAGCCGAAGGCCCCGAAAAACAACGGCGACACCATCTACTTCTGGCAGGTGAACGCTCCCAGCCACCCCAATTCGACCCGTTACCAGCGCGCGGAGGCCATCTACGCCCGCAAACTGGCCAAGCGCCCAGAGGACCTTACCCCCGAAGAGCGCGTCTGGGCCCACGAGCACTATTGAGCCCGGGCTGAACGCCCGCCGGCTATCCCACATTAAGAGCGCGAAGAAATGTTGGCCCGCGCGCCGCGAGCCGCTATGCAAAGCGCGACATGATTTTTCCTCTCGCGGTTCTCTCCCCGAATGCGCTGCTCGCCATTGCAGCCGTCGCGATCCTGGTCCTTATCGTCCTCATCGCCCGGTGCAAGCTGAACGCCATCATCGCCCTGACCTTGGTATCCCTGCTGCTCGGTCTGACTGCGGGAATGGAGCCGGCGAAAGTCGTGGAGAGCTTCAGCGCGGGCCTGGCAGACACGCTCGGCAAGCTCGCCCTCATCATTGGCTTCGGCACCATGCTGGGCAAGATGCTCTCCGAATCCGGCGGCGCCAATGTGGTGGCCGCCGGCATCACCCGCGCCTTTGGCGTCCAGCGACTCGACTATGCGGTCATGGTAGCCGCCTTCGTCATTGGCGTTTCCGTGTTCTTTCAGGTCGGCCTGCTCCTCCTCGGCCCAGTCGTCTTCGCCCTCGCGCGAGAAACGAAAACCCCGATCCTGCGGGTCGGACTGCCGCTGGCGGCCGGTCTTTCCACTGCTCACGGTCTCATCCCGCCACACCCGGGCCCACTCGCCGCCATCGGCATTCTCCATGCCGATATCGGCAAAACAATCGCCTGGTCGTTGTTAGTCGTCGGTCCGCCCGTCGCGCTCATCACCGGTCCGTTCCTCGCCCGGCGGGTCACCCCGCATGTTCCCGTGGAACTGGCCGGCCTCGGCGCCAGCGCGAACGTCCAACCGAGCGCTCCACGCGCCCCGGGATTCGGTCTCAGCATTTTCACCATTATGCTTCCGGTGGTACTCATGCTGGTCCCGACCGCATTCCTGCTGCTCTCGCGCGGACAACAATTTCCCGCCGGCACCTGGCAGGCCGGCCTGCAGACCTGGGCGGATTTTATCGGCAACGCCAACGTCGCCATGCTCATCGCGGTCCTCGTCTCTTTCTGGACATTCGGCTTCACCTGCGGGTTGACCGGCCACCAGATATTGCGCTTCTCCGAGGAGTGCCTCGCGCCGGCCGCAGGCGTGATGCTGGTCATCGCCGCGGGCGGTGGCTTCAGTAAAGTCCTGGGCGCCTCCGGGGTCGGTACGGCGCTCGCCGAATTGGGCAAGAGCATGCATATGTCGCCCCTCTTGCTGGGCTGGCTCATCGCCGGGATGATGCGCGTGGCCGTCGGCTCCGCGACCGTTTCCGTCATGACAGCCGCGAGCATCATGCTGCCGATCGTGCAGGCCGATCCCCACATCAACAAGGAGCTCCTCGTCCTCGCCATGGGCGCAGGCTCGCTCGTCCTCTCGCACGTCAACGACGGCGGCTTCTGGCTGGTGAAGGAATACTTCGGCATGGACATCCCGCAGACTCTCAAGACCTGGACCGTGGTGGAAACCGGCATCGCCGTGATGTCCATCATGCTCATCCTGATTGCGAACGCGGTGGTGTAGCCCTGAGAACGGCAGCGGTGTCATGCTCCCTGCGGAATGAGCATCATTCTCTACCTTGTCCGCGCGATATCGCTATTGGGGTGCCTATTCTCGCCATCTCATCGACGCAAGACGCTGGCCCGATGGAAGGCGGCACGACCCCACCAAAATATCTACGAGATCGGGAGTGGCATCATCGGTCTCATCCTCCTCGGTGTGCTCCTGCTGCTCCTGCTTCAGCAAGTCGTCGCTGCGTGGCCCGGTAACCGTCCGTAATTTCCACGGCAATCTCCTGGCGGGAGCCTGATGAGCGTTCGGCTTGCACCGGCGCGCAAATTCTCGAAAGTGCCCGGCCTCATGTCCGGTCTCGAAATTCTCGCTCTCGTCGTCTCGGCCACGGCCGCGGGGGCGATCAATGCCATCGCCGGCGGCGGCACGCTGCTGACGTTTCCCACGCTGCTGCTCTGCGGCACGCCGCCGATCATTGCCAATGCCACCAGCACCCTGGCGCTGGTCATCGGGACCGCGGGCAGCATCTTCGGCTTCCGCCAGTACATCGCGGTGATCAAGACGTGGCTGCTCCGCTTTGTGCCCGTGAGTCTGCTGGGCGGCTGGCTGGGGAGCTGGCTGCTCACGCATACCAGCGACCAATTCTTCGCCCGGCTGGTGCCGTTCCTCATCCTCTTCGCGACGATCCTTTTTCTGGCGCAGAATGCTTTCCGGAAGTTTTCCCGGCGTGATGCCGCCGCCCCGGAGACGAACCTCCGCGGCGTGTGGATCGCGGTGGCGTTCCAATTTGGCGTCGCGGTCTACGGCGGCTACTTTGGCGCGGGCATCGGCATTCTCATGCTGGCCTCGCTCGGCTTTCTCGGGCTGTCCGATATCCACGAAATGAACGCGTTGAAGAACGTGCTCGGTTCCCTGATCAATGTCGTGGCCGCGGTGGTCTTTACCTGGAGCGGGCTCATCGATTGGACCAAGATGGGCATCATGACCGTCGGTGCGCTGGCCGGCTACTGGCTCGGCGCGCACTACTCCCAGCGACTGCCACAGATTGCCGTGCGCCGGCTCATCACGGCGATTGGCTTCGCGATGTCCGCGGTGACGTTCTGGAAGCAGTTCCATTGAGGATGACGCGCCGTCGCTTCCGTGGCCAAACGCTATCGCGGCACCGACAGCGCGGTGCCCTCCAGAATCTACTTCAAGACCGAGTGGGCCGCTTCGTGGACCAGCGCCCAATCGACATTCTCCACCTGCTGCCAGGCACCCACGGCGGTCGGTAACACGAAGACGTTTCTCCCGTCGCGGAATTTCTTGTCCATCTGCATGGCGCGGACGATCCGGTCGAACAGGCCCGGCTGATCGGCGAAAGAGATCGGAAGCCCGGCGCGCTCGATGAGCGGTTGCAGGCGCTCGAGGAAAGCCGGCGCGCAGACGCCGAGCCGGACCGCCAGCCGGGTGGCGGCGATCATGCCGATGGCGATGGCTTCCCCGTGAGTCAGCGCGTAATTCGCACTGAGTTCCAGGGCGTGGCCGATGGTGTGGCCGAAGTTGAGAACGTTGCGAATGCCTTTCTTGTCGAATTCATCCTGCTCGACCACGCGGGCCTTCAAGGCCACGCATTGCGCCACGATGTTGGTGAGCACCGCCGGATCGCGGGCCACCAGCTTCTCCAGGTCCCCGCGCTCGAGTTGCTCGAACAGCGAAGCGGAGCACACCCCGCCATACTTGATCACCTCGCTCGTCCCGCTGCGCACCTCGCGCGGATCGAGCGTGCGGAGCAAGTCGAGGTCGCACACCACCAGCCGGGGCTGATTGAAAATCCCCATGATGTTTTTCACCCCGCCGAAATTCACCGCGACCTTGCCGCCCACGCTGGAGTCCACCGCCGCGAGCAGGGTCGTGGGGATCTGGACAAATGGCACGCCACGCCGAAAGACGCCAGCGGCGAATCCGCCCAGATCGCCGACCACTCCACCGCCGAGCAAAATGACCAGTGGCACCGAGCCCGTATCGGGAAAAGCCGCCAGCAAAGCCGCACACGTGGCCGAGAATTCGTCCCAGTTCTTCCCTTCCTCGCTGGCCGGAATTTCATGCCGCACGACCCGGCGGAAACCCGCCGCTTCCAGGGCCGCGCGCGCCGGTTCAAAATACAGCCCTCCCACTTGCGGATTGGTAATGACAAAAGCATCCGTCTGCCGAAGCCCGTGCGCCCGCAGCGTCTCCCCCAGGGTGGGCAGCATGCCGCCCCCGATCACGATCGGATAACTGCGCGGGCCAAGGTCGACTTCGATGCGGGCGGAATTCATGGGAGTCCTCATTTCAATTCTCAATTTTCGATTCTCATTCGTCACAAGTCGAGAACCTAGAGCGCGGCACGCCGTGCCGCGCCAATCCCCTGTCCCTTGTGATCGCAAACTCACGAATGCGAGCAGTATTCTCAATCGCGCGAAGGTGTAGCGCAGCTAGATTCCGGCGCTGGAAAATGGGCGGATGGGCAATCGGAATCCCGCCCTTTTCAGGATCATGGCACGCTCCGCCATCGGCGGAAGATGCCCGTATTTGCTTGCTTGCGCGACCACCGAGCCCCTCGCAGGAGGGTGAGTGGGGCGCGAAGTAACAATCCAGTTACGGTCCACATCTGGGAGGGGCTAGGAACGTGCATTATCGATTCGTGCAGCAAGCGATTCCCACGAACGCAAGCGCACAATCAATCAATCAATCAATAAAACCAGAACACCATCCATATGAAACTGAATAGCAAACTCAATCACCACTTCTGCGCGCTCATCACCGCAGTCATCCTGACCGGTATCGCGACCGACTCCGCTTTCGCGAAACAAGGCGCCACCGACCCAATCCCTGGAACCAGCAAAGGCACAGTCTCAACCGGCGGTGGCGGTGGCGGTGGCGGCAAGACCTCCACGGTGACCACACTGCCTCCCATTCCCTCGACCCCGATCCAACCGGTGGCTACCGGCACGATCAACTTCGTGTCCGCACGCTCTTTGAGCAGCACGCCTGCGTCGGCCACGGGGACGTATCGCATCGACCCCTACTACCCCACGCTGTCGTTGCTGACCGTCACTGTCACCTGCAATATCAGTGTGCCCGATGGCACCCAGGTCTTCATGAACGTCTTCAGCAACAATGGAACGCTGTATCCGTTTACGAGCAACGCAATCACGATCACCGGCGGTCAGGGGACCGGTTCATACAGCGTGTATGTGACACCGGGGACGATCCTTGCCGGTGTGACCGTTTGCGATAACCTCGGGCAGGCCTACCTCACCGGACAGTAAGCCGTTCCACCTTCGGCCTTGCGGCGGGCTTGGTGACGAGCCCGCCGCAATTGGCTGGAGGAAGTGGAGAAACCTGTTGCGATGAGGACGAGATCGATGGATTTCCCAATTTCATGCGTATCCTGGTCATAGAAGACGAACCTCAACTTGCGCGGCACATCACGACAGCGCTGATGCGGGAGGGGCATTTTGCCAGTGCGCAGCATGACGGCATGGAAGGACAGCGGGTCGCGCTGCTCGATCCCCCGGATCTGGTAATCCTGGATTTGAGCCTGCCGGGGCTCGATGGATTTGGGGTACTGGCCGCGTTGCGGGAGGCGCAGTGCATGGCACGCGTGATCATCCTCACGGCGCGGGGCGACGTCACGGATCGAGTGAAGGGTTTGAAAGCGGGGGCGGATGACTATCTGGCAAAGCCCTTTTCGATGGAAGAACTCGTGGCGCGGATCGAGGCGTTGGGCAGACGCACCGGGGCGCCGCTCACGGAAAACCTCCTCAAAGTGGCCGACCTGCACATGGATGTACAGCGGCGACGGGTGGTGCGCGGCGGAGAAACGATTGCACTCTCGCCACGGGAATTCGATGTCTTGCAAGTCTTGATGCAAGAGCCCGGCCGGGTCTTTTCGCGCACAGAACTCTGCGAGCGAGTCTGGCAGCGCGAACACGAATACGACACCCGGACTGTGGAAATCTTCATCATGCGCTTGCGCAAGAAGATCGATTCCGCCTTTGCCTGTCCGCTGATTCACACCTTGCGCTCGGTCGGCTACACGATTCGCACGCCGCTCTCGGAATTGGAGCTTTGAAATGACGGGGCGTTGCATGTGAATCCCCCGTGAACTTCCGCGTCAAGCTGCTGGTGGCGATGATGCTGGTGATCTCCGCGATCACCGCGCTCGGCTTGTACTACGCCCAGCGTAGCGCACAAGCGGGAGTGGAGCGCGAGTTGCAGGAGAAGTTCCAGAGCGAACTCGAGTTACTGCACAGCGTGCAGGACGTACGGCATGGCGCCCTGGCCGAGCGTTGCCGCGCCCTGGTGAGCAAACCGCGGATTCACGCGGCGCTGGAAGACGATGCGCTCGATCTGTTGTACCCAAGCGCCCGCGAAGAATTGCGCGACGTGATGGGGGCGGTCGACGAAGAGGCGCCGGATGTTCCGAAATGGACGCTTCAGGCGCGTTTCTACCGCTTTCTCGACGCCAGTGGACGCGTGATTCCGCCGCCCAATGGCAGGGATGTAGGCGAATTGAATTCAGACGAGGAGGCCCGGCTCGCATTTCGTGAACTCCCCAAGGAGCAACAACTGGGCTACTTGAGGCGCAAGCTGGATGGCGGTGTGAAAATGATCGACGAAGTCATCTCGAT
>Ga0207703_10004639_pt1 | contig 11227 bp, 18 predicted proteins | sample KBSSwiS12_FD_184304 | JGI IMG/M metagenome (GOLD analysis project Ga0207703, IMG submission 184304) | Switchgrass rhizosphere microbial communities from Kellogg Biological Station, Michigan, USA - KBS Switchgrass S1-2 (SPAdes) (version 2) | ecosystem: Host-associated > Plants > Roots >... | reverse complement strand
ACACTGAATGCCTGTAACTACCGATTCACCCGGAGCAAATCACGACCCGGCAGCCACGTCACCAGGCCTGCTTGGCGACAACCAGCCGTTGCGTGCGGAAATGGTCCCGACCGCCTCGCTTCGTGCCTTGGATGGGGTTCGCCTTTTCTCAAGGGACGACCGGCGCAAGGTGCGGCGCATAGTCCAGCGCTTCGGCATCCAGCAGCCGCTGGTCACGAACGACAGTAATGAGGTCGTCATCGGCCAGGCGCTGCTGATTGCCGCCCAGGAACTCGGCATCTCTGAAGTACCGGTAATCCGGCTCAAGGCGATCGGCGAGCTGGAAGCACAGGCGCTCTCCATCGCCTATGCCCGGCTTGGCGATCTCGGCAAGCCCGACCAGGCCAGGATCGGTGAGGTCATGCTGCGCTGCGAGGTCGAATTCGGCTATGATGTCAGCGACTTCGGCTATGAGGTCGCGGAGGTCGATCTGATGATCGACATGGCCGCAGAGGAACCAGAGGACCTACCGATCCCACTGGAAAAGCAGGCGGTGTCAGCGCTCGGCGACATCTGGCAGATGGACGATCATCGCCTGATCTGCGGAGACGCCCTCGATGGTCGGATCTACGAGCTGTTGATGGAGGGTGAGAAGGCCCATGCGGCCTTCGCCGATACGCCCTACGGCTGCGAAATCGACGGATTCGTCGCCAGCAAGGGTCGCCACCGCGAGTTCGTGATGGGCTCGGGGGGTTATGCCGGCTGACGAGCTGTTCCACTTCTTCGTCGGTTACAACACGGCCATGGTCGCCCATCTTGGCGCCGGGGCCGCAGTTTACCAGGCGATCGACTGGCGCAGCTTGCACACCCTGCTCGATGCCACCCGGGGTGTGCTGGGCCCACTGGTCAATCTGGCGGTCTGGACCAAGGATCGGCCCGGACAGGGCAGCTTCCTGCGATCGCAGCACGAGTTGATCCTGATTTTCAAGACCAGGGGCAAGATGCGGAACAATGTGATGCTCGGCAAGTATGGCCGCTCTCGCTCCAACGTCTGGGCTTATCCGTCGGCCCTCACTGCGAGCAAGGGCAGCGACGAGGGCAACATCCTCGCTGAACACCCTACGCCCAAGCCCGTGCGCCTGGTGGCCGATGCGCTGCTTGATACCACCAAGCGCGGCGATCTGGTGCTCGACCCCTTTTCTGGTTCCGGCACTACTCTCATTGCTGCCGAAAAGATAGGTCGGCGTGCACGGCTGATCGAATTGGATCCGCTCTATGTCGATTTGGCGGTGCGGCGCTGGCAGGCCTGGTCGGGCGGCAGCGCGGTACACACCGAAACGGGAGAGACCTTTAAGGACCGTGCGGCGCGGCTGGATGCCGCTGACGCAGCGGCTGAGACGGGTGCCTGACGTGGCCAAGGCACCTAAGAAGCCGAAGAAGGCCCCCACTGGCGACTACGCGGTCGGATATGGCCGTCCCCCGCAGCACAGCCAGGTCAAGCCGGGGCAGGTTCTCAATCCGCACGGTCGCAACGGCCGAAAGGCAGCCGAGCCGGACGCTTTTGACAAGGCACGGCTGCGCCGCAGCCGGGTGACGATCGATGGCGAAGTCATGATGATCCCCACTGACGAGGCCTTTTATCTGCTGCAGATGACCAAGGCGCTGGCTGGCGACAAGGCGGCAGCGAAGATCGTGGCGAATGAGCTGGCAGCGCGGCGCAGGCTCGGGCCGCCGCCGCTGTCGGCTGCGGACATTGCACAGGCAGAGGCAGAGGAGATGGAAAAGCGGGCGCTGGCGGCTCGGTTCGCCGACCTGCTCCAGGGTATCGCCGCTGCCAAGCGGGAGAGCCTTCCCCGGATGGTATACCGCGACGGCAAGCTCGTCCCGATGGAGGATCCGGCCGCAATGGCCCGGCCCGCAGACTCGGACCAACATCCCGACGATCCTTGAGCATTGGCGGAACCGCCAATGAGCAACCCCACGTAAATCCCCTGGGCTCCTGTGTCCTCAGCCTCAATTGCGGTTGAGGCCGAGGTCGCGGGAGCCCAGCTTGCGCTTCCACAGCCCTTCTGCGGCAAGGATATCCTCGTGGCTCGCAGTCGAGCCGGCCACCTCCAGGACAGACACAATCCAGTCGCCATTCTCGCGCAACCGCAGCGCGACATTCCCCCCATGACCATCCGCTTCATAGGCCATCCATCTGCCCCAGAAGCCACCGCTGCCGGAAGCCGAGCCGACGTAGTGCTCACCGGTGCGCGGGCATCTGAGCAAATAGACGCCGCGTGCCAGGGTGAGGTGCTCCTGCCAGGCCGCGGGCGCCCCTGCGATGAATGACACGGGCGCGGACAATTGCATGAGCCCGGGGAATGGCGCCGCCGCAGCGTCGCGCAACAGCTCGGTGATGCGCTTGTTCTGAATATCGGCCTTTTGGCGCCACGCGCGCTTTCCCGAAGCACCCCCGCCCCACTCCACGTACACCCGTCCGGCAAATTCCTCTGCTTCTGCCACCCGCTGCGGGCTGTAGAAGTCGATCTCGCCTGCCCCGTAGTGTGTGCCCGCGACCTCATACGTGAACGGGACTTCGACCGGGACGGGTGACGCAAGGCGGTAGAGGCCAAGAAACATGGTGCGCCCGCCAGGCTCGCCAGCGAAGCTGGCCCAGTAGCCTGCTTCGAACCACGGGCGCTGGGCGTGCAGCTGGTGGGCCTGATAATGCTCGAAGGCTGGCCGGTCTTCATGCCACAAGCTCAGCGGAGTTCGTCCACCAAGCAGCCGGGTCTGGTGTCGCAGGAGGCGGGTATCGGACGGTCGCACTCCGACATGTTCGAGCAGCTGGTTGAACCAGAAGACCATGCACGTTGCCAACTTGCGTATCGATGATGAGTGACATGTAATGCTCGCGCTAAACGGCAGGTCAAGTCGAATGTGACTGATCGTCTGTAGATCGATGAGCGACATGGCTGTCTTTAAGCGGCCGTGGACATCCGCGAACGCCTTGGCAAGAATGTGCGCAGACTGCGTGAAGCCCAAGGTTGGAGCCAGGAAGACTACGCCGACCGCGCCGGCGTCCACCGCACCTACGTCAGCGACATCGAGCGGGGGCGGCGCAATCCCACAATCACAGTAGTGGAGAAGCTGGCTCAACCCCTCGGCGTCTCGCCTGGCAGCCTGCTCGGCTGACCGCCATTTGGCCTGTTCATAGTGGAGGCAGCCTCGGGCCAGCAGCTGATGCGCGACTGTCCGGGCCGACCACCCTGGCGGAGTCGCCCCTGCCCTCGCCCTCCGGCCGGAAGGTGACAAGATCTCTCCGCTGATGGTTGTCATCGCGACCATGCAGGCAAGCCCCCTGTTCCACTGGGAGCGCGCGCACTGACTGTGTGACTACACCGGCGAGCTGCTCGACTACGTGAAACTGACGTTCGCTGAAGGCGCTGCCCTCGACGATCCGGCCGGCTTGTTCAACGCTGTTTTCGGCGGCGGCACGTGTTGTGCGTCGACATAAGCAGGGAAGCGAGACAGGCTATTACCCCCTATGCGCGATCTGTGATCAGCGCGTTATGTTGATCAACTACGGATCGATGCATGGCGGCTTCATGCTCCACAAGCCATGGAATCAGGACGGATGGGGCCCGGCACGAAGTGCCGGGCCCCGGGAGTGCTCAGAATTTCGTCAGCAGGCTCACGATGACCTGATGCCGTTTGGCATCAACGCCCGTGCTGACGCCGCCGGCCTTGATCTCGCTGTAGTCAGAATAGCGATATTCGAGCCGGCCGGCGAAACGGCCGAACGACTGCTCGACGCCCGCACCGATGCGATAGCCATCGAGATTGTCACTCGCCGAGATGGCGGTCGTCCCGCTCGTGTAGGCAATTGTCAGGCGCGCGTTGGTGTATCCGCCCTTGACGTAGGCCAGGGTTGCGGGGGTGACGGCCACCCCGAGGCGGGCACCGACGTAGAAATCGCGGCCCGCCCTGGCAGTCAGGGTGTCACCGGCGGTGAACACATCGGTTTCGGACTCCTTCACCGTCGACCCGGTGACCTCGCCCTCGACTCCGGCGACAACGCTGCCGAGAGTGGCATCATATCCGGCGTTGATACCGTAGACGAGACCATCCTTGCTGCCGCTGTCGGTGCCGTCGCTGAGGACAACGTGGTCGTAACCCGCCACGGCACCGGCGTAGAAGCCGTCCTGAGCGAAAGCAGCGGAGGGAAGCGTTGCAACAGCAACGGTAACAAACGAAACGAAGTTCTTCATGTCATGCCCCTTCTTTGATCAGACGGGGGGCCGCTAGAGCTGAATCGCTAACAACTCATTGTAAAAAACCGACATTCGTCGACATATCAGAGCTACTGTTGCATTCAGGTAACAGCGGTAATGTCAGATACCGGCCACGAAGTCGGAAACAACTGTTCGATCCCCAACTTGCTGTTGCAGATTGGACGGTGAACCTGGCCGGGCGTGCTCGGCCGGGCTGGCACATCTGCTCATCTTTCCTGCAGCACTGGCGGCGGGACAGACAACACCCGACCACATCCGTTTCCGCTTGATTCAGACAGCGAGGCATCGGGGTTGCAAAAAGCGAGGGTTGCGGCGGCTCTGCGATGGACGCCCCCGAACCATGCAGATCCTCGCAACTGACAGTTGCAACCGGCCCAGCGCCTCAGCGTTTGGCAGCTGCCGCCACGGCCTCCTTCAGCCTGGGACCGGCGTCCGCTCCCACAATCTGCACGTGGCGCTTGCCGGTGGCCGGGTCCGTCTGGTGGAAGCGAAATTCCTTGGGACTAACCGTTCGTTCGCGTTCAACATGGACAATGGCAGCTATCGCTAAAATCGGACAATGGAAGGGGCGCCGCCCCGGCTCGCCGCTCTGCACGCCCGCCCCTTTTAGGCGCGGCAGGATCGTCATTTTCCCCGCTTGGCGGGTCACACCTGAGTGAGCAGGAGCGGCCATGAAACGTCGAAACGCCTGACGTCGATCGAATGGCGTGAAATCGCTCGCGCCGGGACGGAAAATAAAATAAATGCGACCGTATCTATTTTATTTCGGTCCAGTATTCCTGAAGCGTCAGGAGCTTTTATAGCTGACGCTCGTTACAGGCTGCATAGCATTAATTAGGCCCTGCACGACCTGTTCTTTACCATAGCTTGTTAGCCAGGAAATCACCATGCGAAATATTCCGATGATGGCCCTCGCGGCCGTCTCCCTATCTGCCTGCGCCACCACCAAGCGCGAGGAAGTGCGCAGCGACATCAGGTCACTCGAACAGCGCGGCGACGAACTGCAATCTGCCGAGCGCGACGGGTCGGTCAAGGACGTTCAAAAGGCGCGCAAAAACCTCCGTCACGCCGACCGCGACCTGCGGGCTCACCAGAGCGAACTCTACCGCCCCGGAGCCGAGGGGACCGCCGTCGTGGGCATGAAGGCGGGTCAGTCCGACCCGGGTAATCTGCGAACCGTGCCGGGCGAGTATCGCTCCCAGTACATAGACGACCAGCTGAGCTATTACCGGTATGACGGCGGGCGGATCTACCAGATCAGGGTAGCCGACCGGGTGATCACCGACGTCTATCCAGTGGTTGGCCGATGATGATCCCCCGCGAGCAGCCGGATTATGTTGGGGTTCTCATGCCCCAGTTGGCGTTCATCCTGCTGATTTGGTGGATGCTGAACCACTGATGTGCCGGTTGTATTCTGCACGCTCGGCCCCATGTTGGAAGCATCGAGGAGGCTATCGTACCTGCGAGCGCCCTCGACTGAGAGACTGAGGGCTCCCGCTTGCAGCCAGGGAGCAGTTTAATGCCCCACCCCCGATCAAGCGCCACCCCACCCGGAGCTGACTCCTGGGAAAACGACGGAGGGAGCATTGCGCCGTAAAACCTTGCTGAATCGCTCGGCGTGGTTCGTCACCTGACGGAAACATACTCGGTCGGTGGGTTTACATACACCAACCTGACTGACGCGATTGCGCAGGCACGTCGGATGACCAAGCCAAAGCAAGCAATTCGGTAAGGTCACGCCCGAACGCCGCCCGAACTGCATCGGTGTGATCCTGCCGCTCGCAGCGATGCCCGCATTGATCACCGACCCATCAGTGCGCGGGCATTCGCACTCATTGAAGGGTACTACCTGCATGACCCAACAAAAACTCGCTGCGCCCACGCCTCGCTGGCGCAGACGCACCAAGGCCATTCCCATGCCGCAGGCCGATGCCGTCCGCCAGGGGGCCATCACACACCTTGCATTTCTTTCGCTCGGCAAGGACGCCGCGATTGCATTCCTGAACACCAGTATGCCGCTCCTGGGCGGACCTCCCCTCGCCATTGCAACTGCAAGCGACGCTGGCGATGCGGAAGTCAGAGCGATGTTGAAAGATCTGGCTGTCGTCCGAGCCGGATGTGAGCAGAGCGAATGTCCCGACCGAGGACGAGCCGACGCCTGAACGGTACCAGCCATCCGGGCGAGCTCATTATCCGTTCAAAGCGCCAACAAACCAGATCAAGGAGAACCTGCATGGCGAAAAGCCAAAAGAGATCAAATCGGGAAGTCCGCAAGCCAAAAGCGGAAAAGCCTAAGACGAATGCGTCTCAGCCGAGTCTGAAAACTGGTTCTGTAAAAGGACTGGAGAATATTAAAAACAACTGATGTGGTGTCTCCACCAGGACTACCGCACTCGCCAAGAGGTGAGAAATGCCTACCCTGATCACACCGCACTCAGGTGAATTTCGACAGTTTCTTCGCACCGGTGCGCTGCGGGTCGCTTCTTGGGCGTGCGGAAGGAGCATGGCGCGAGTACGAATAACGTCCGGACGATGGGCCCGCGGTCTTGGCCGCAACATCAATGGCGTTACCATTGAATTGTTCGTGCATGACCAGTTCGCACTTGCCTGCACGCTCCGAGATTTATCGCAAATCGAACGCGACCTACTCGGTTGGTCGGAAGCCCGTCGGGACAAATTGTATACCAGAGTGATGGCGCCAAGCCTGCGAGGTTATGAGGGCTGGCACCCTGGCGAAGAGGGGTTAACGCCGGTGATCCTGAGCCGATCAGAATGGCAGATGATCGACCGCCTTTGCCAGAACCTGAGGCCAACGGAACCGGAAGCTTGGCACGACCGAGTGATCGAGCGGATCAGGCCCCACCTTTATGCCAGGAATTGAGAAGCGTGATGTCCGACAGAGAAGTTGAGATTATCGCACGATTTCTATGCCGATTCTCCGGCGAGGATCCGGATGCCACGATGTACCCCTCAATGGGTTTCCAGCTGTCCGAAGCGAAGGAGCGCACAGCCGACGACAATTCACCACGATGGTGTGGCTTTAGCCGGTCAGCGGAAGAGTTGTGGAACCTGCTCCAGTCAGAGAACTGAATGGGGGCCCGGGGATCTGCCCGAGGCACCAAAGCCCCCAGGAGGCCTATATGAGCCGAGCTATAAACCTTCGTATGACCGAAGCGGATGTGCGTGATCGGTGCCGTGAGAGTGGAGTTTCGATCAGCGCCATTGAACCGCTGAGGTCGGGCGGCACCCATCTGGCCTGCAAGATGAGCGAGGGCGCGGACGAGATTCGCTTGAGATTGATGAACCACATCATCCATGGCGCTGTTCAGCGCTATCGCTTTTATCGGCCTGATGCGCCGACCTAACGGCGTCCTCGATCCATATAACAGATTGCCGGCGCATCGCGATGTCAATTCTCGGGCGCTGGTCCGCCCACCATTGGAGTGGCGTCGTCGGACTTGCCCAGTTGGCTGCTGAGAAATCGCACAGCCTCGGTCAACGCCAACACTTCCTTTTCTCTCAATGCGTCGAGCTTCTCATGTAGCAGCTCGATTTCGAGTTCGGCCTTGATGTTGATTTGATAATCGGCCGCCGCATCGGCCCGATCGATATCCTGTTGCCGGTTCTGGCTCATCATGATGAAAGGTGCCGCATAGGCGGCCTGAAAGGATAGCGCGAGGTTCAACAGGATGAATGGATAGGGGTCCCACCGCTGCACATAGGCCGTGACGTTCAAGGCAACCCAGAAGACTAGGATTGTCGTCTGAATGATGATGAACCGCCATGATCCCATGGTGGCGGCAACCATGTCGGCGACGCGCTGCCCGCTGGTCAATTTGCCTGCCCTGTCCGGCGAGCCGCGGAGCCTTTGCTCTCGGCGTACCTCCCGCAACTGGCGAAGCAATTCTGCCTCCTCCTCGTTCAGGTGATCGCGCTGTTTATCAGCATCGGCCATCGTGACCTCCATTAACGTCCCTCCTCTGAAAGCCCAGCGCTGCGCGCCAGCACGATTTGGTTGGCAGCGCGACCGCCCCGTCGAGCACAGGGCTGAATGCGTACGGACGGATCGATCTTGGACCCTCATGGCCAAGGATCAAGCGCCGCACCATTTCTTCCGGCTACGACCCATTTTAGCCCGCCGATCGTTGAGTGCATGAAGAGGATGTTTCCCATGGTGCATGTGCGATCCGGACCAGACCATTTGAGGGTTGGCGTGCGATGGCTGCTGCTCTCCTGCTGTGCGGCTCTGGCTGCCTGCAACGGGTCTCACGAGCAGGCCGGAAGGGATCAGGACAAGTCCGCCGCGCAGTCCCGCGGAGAACCTTACAGCGGTGGCGGCCCAAACCAGCGGCTGGGCCAAGCACAGGACCGAGCCGATGATGCAGATCGACGACTTCGGGATGCAAACGGCGAGGTGCTCAAGGCACAGGGCCGCGAGATACGGCGACACGCCGATGTCGATGCGACCCGCCTGGATGAACAATCGAGATCGATCCGAGACGCTGCCAATGTCCGGGCTCGTGCCGTGGAGACAGAGGCTGGCGTCGTGCGAAAGTAGCGGCGCATACAGCCTCATGCTCGACATCGGTTGGGCTGCGGCCCAAGCCTCACTGCACGGTGGGTCTGCGATCCGCAGGAGAATGTCTTTATACGCCACAGCCCTGCCTTGCGCCTTCACCCATTCGTACCCACCTTCCTGAGACACGCTCCTCGATGCAGCCACAGTGCTCCCCGCGAGCCTTGCCCTCCACTTGGACGGGGGCGTCACATGGACAATTCGTGTGAAAACCCGCATTCGTTTACCGCTTTCTCGTCGGCCACTCACGACGCGGCTCAGCAAGGAGAGGCGGCCGCTCAAATCAACCGGCGACCACGCAATCCCAACGCCGCCGCCAGCGAGAACACCACGCTGGAACGGCGCGTGGTGACGCACGAACGCATTCTCCACGCGCTGATCGTCCGTCTTGCAGAGGTCGATGCTGACATTCTGGTGCAGCTAAAAGCCAGCTCTGGGAGCGGCGACGACCTGGGAGAATGCGAACAGGATTACGTCTCGACCGATCACCTCATCCGCTCGGTCGAGCGAGCAATCGCTACCCGCGACCGGCAAACGGACGATAAATTCCCGAATGGAGCCGTTGCAATGTCGCTCATCGCCGCAGAACTTCTCGCCCAGAACCGCGCCGATGCGACGACGGAAGGCCGTCTCGTGCTGGCGCTGGAATCAATCGCCGATCAATTGAAGGAGGTGGTGTCGCTGATTTCTGTTCCCGCAAGGGAGCAGACATCGCCCGGGTGTCAGACGCCGCAGTCCACCGACAGATGGGAAAACGAAGGTGGAAGCCTTGAGGCCCTGTCGAGCATTCCGCCAGGAGTGGTCCGCCACACTGAGGAAACATTCACAGTCGGCAGCTACCGCTACACGAACCTGGCGGACGCGGTTGCAGAAGTCGAACGCTCAGGCCTGCGAGGCCAATCCTGAGAAAACCCATGCACATCACCTACCCGGGGGTGCCGCGTAACCGGCCGGTACACTTTCCGCTACGTCAGGGATCGGAGTTGATCCAGAGCCCCGGGAGCTACACGGGCGGGCCTCGCCACCGCGCCCCCCGTATCGGCCTCACTTCGGGAGACATCGCACCGCGCATTGTCGCACCGCTCCTGTGATCTCAAATGACCCCTATGTCTTTGTGACTATCGGAACGGGCGTGCTCATTGCCTTGGTTGCCTGGTTACCGCTTGCGCTGAAAAGGCTTCCGCTGTCCCTTCCCATCATTTGTATGGCCTTGGGAGCAGTCGCCTTTCGCCTACCGCAGATCTCACTCGTCCCGCTGCCACAGCTTCATCCTGTTGTTGCCGAGCGATTGACGGAATTTGTGATGATCGTCGCCCTCATGGGAGCGGGCCTCAAAATTGACAGGATCATGGGCCGACGACGCTGGGCAGTAACGTGGCATCTGCTGGGCGCCACGATGCCTCTCGGGATTCTCGCTGTCACGGGCCTGGCGGTATGGATTCTGGATCTACCGTGGCCGATCGCCCTTTTGCTTGGGGCGTGCCTTGCACCGACTGACCCGGTCCTTGCGGCCGATGTTCAGGTTGGTCCGCCCAGGAGTGGTGAGGACGACGAGGTGCGGTTCGGCCTGACTTCCGAGGCCGGACTGAACGACGGGGCAGCTTTTCCGTTCGTACACCTCGCGGTCCTGCTGGCGGCCGCCGGATCCGTCGGCACGCGGGAGTTGGCCGAATGGCTATCTTTTCAGGTGTTCTGGGCAATTGCCGGAGGGATTGGCTCGGGCTGGTTGGTCGGCCGCCTCTTCGGCTGGCTTACGTTCCGGGCGTCGATCAGGCATCAACTGTCGCGAACGGGCGACGGGCTCATTGCCCTCTCGGCCACTCTCGTGTCCTACGGGGCGGCGCAGGCAGTGCACGCGTACGGGTTTGTCGCGGTTTTCGTGACAGCACTCACCATCCGCCACACCCATCGGGAACACGCCTTCCAATCGAGTATGCACACCGTGATCGAGCAGGTCGAACGGCTCGTCCTGATGGTTTTCCTGATCCTGTTCGGAGGGAGTTTGGCCAGCGGGTTGCTCGCAAGGACAACATGGCTGGATGCAGCTTTCGCCGCGGCTGTCATTCTGATCGTGCGGCCGCTCACCGGCTGGCTCGGTCTGCTGCGTTTCTCCGCCGAGCGGAGTGAGAAGCTGATGCTGGCCTTCTTCGGCATTCGCGGGGTCGGGTCAGTCTACTACATGGCGTACGCGGCCAATCATGTGGCCCTTCCCGATTCAGACCGGTTGTGGGCCGTTGTCGGCTTTGTGATCCTCTTTTCCGTGGTTCTCCACGGCATTACTGCGTCGACGCTGATGCGGCTTCTGGACAGACAGCAGGGACGAAAATCCGCCGCATGACGATGCAGATACACGTGAGAAGGGTTGCGCCCTGGCCGCGTGGCAACACGCCAC
>Ga0207703_10004614_pt1 | contig 11266 bp, 10 predicted proteins | sample KBSSwiS12_FD_184304 | JGI IMG/M metagenome (GOLD analysis project Ga0207703, IMG submission 184304) | Switchgrass rhizosphere microbial communities from Kellogg Biological Station, Michigan, USA - KBS Switchgrass S1-2 (SPAdes) (version 2) | ecosystem: Host-associated > Plants > Roots >... | reverse complement strand
TTCGATGGGGGCAAAATCGTCGTTGGTGTGGGCGGTTTGCCTTACAAATGTCCGGTGGCGCCGCTGGAGTTCACCTTCCTGCTGGAGGATTTCCTGACCAGGCGGGGGCTTCGCGACAAGACCGAGATTACCTACACTTTCCCCATCGGCCGCTGCTTCACGATCGAGTCCGTAGCGGAAGTTGCGCAACGCTTCCTCGATGAGCGCGGCATCAAGGTCGAAACATTCTTCAACCTCGAAACGATCAAGCCCATCGAAGGTCTGGCCGTGAGCATGGAAGGCACCGAGTTGCCTTACGATTTGTGCGTGATGATCCCGCCTCATCGCGGTGCGAAGTTCCTGCAGGGACATGCCCTCGCCGACGCTCGCGGCTGGGTGAAGACCGATCGCGCGACGCTGCGCGTCCCCGGTCACGAGCACATCTGGGCGCTCGGCGACACCACCGACCTGCCAATCAGCAAGGCCGGCAGCACCGCTCACTTTCAGGCCCCGGCCATCGCCGAACAGATCGCCGCAGCCGTCGAGCACCGCGAGCCCGATGCCGGGAAGGCGACCTACGAAGGCCACGTCATGTGCTTCCTCGAAGTCGGCCACAACAAGGCGACCATCCTTGATTTTGACTACAGCGGCCCGCCGCACCCGAAAACCCCGAACGCGCTGATGCACTACCTCAAGATGGCGTTCAATAAAGCCTACTTCCATATCGTCCCGAGCGGCTGGGTCTGAGCCGATTACCTTAACCAAACGACCGCCATGAAAACCGAATCCATCATCTATATCGTCGCCGGCAGCCTTATCCTCACGAGCCTCGCGCTCGCGCATTGGGTAGATCAACGCTGGCTGCTGCTGGCCGTTTTCGTCGGATTGAACCTCTTTCAATCCGGGTTCACCGGCTTCTGTCCGCTTGAGCGCATTCTGCTCAAACTTGGAGTGCCCAAGGGCGGGTGCTGCACCGGCGAAGCACGTAAAGGCTGATCCAGGCACCAGCTGCTATTGCCCGTGATTTCACCGCACAACATGTCCGTATTTCGCGTCGCCGTCTCTGCACTGCTTATCTCCGCCGTATTGGGCGCAGGTTGCAGTAAGCACGAGGTATCGGCTGTCCTTGAGCCGTTGGCGAGTGTCACGGTGCGTGTCGTTGTGGTGGAGAAAGTGACGCGTCCGGCCAACGAGGAAGTCGTCGGTACCGTCCAGGCCAAATTACACGCGGCCATCGAGGCGAAAGTGACCGGGCGCATGGAAACGCTGCTGGTGGCGCCGGGGCAGCCCTTGAAAGCCGGAGACCTCATCGCGCAGCTCGATGCGCGCGAAATCCAGGCCAAGCTCGATCAGGCGCTCGCCGTCCGCGAGCAGGCGACGCGCGACCTCGAACGGGCGCGTGAGTTGTTTGCGAAGAAGATCAACACGCAGGCGGACCTCGACGGCGCCCAAGCCCACGAGCGCGTGGCCGCGGGGGTCGTGAAGGAAACGGAGACCATGCTGGGCTACACCAAGGTCGTTGCGCCCTTCGATGGTGTGGTCACGCGCCAGCTCGCCGATGTTGGCGACCTCGCGACGCCCGGCAAGTCGATCGTTGAGATGGAGAACCCAGACGCGCTCCGCTTCGAGGCCGATGTGCCGGAGGCCCTTATTGGCCACGTCAAACTTGGTGCGAAATTCCCCGTCCGCATCAGCGCCGTGCCGACGCCGATTGAAGGCACGGTCGTCGAAATGGCCCCGGTTGCTTCTCCGGCCAGCCGCACTTTTCTCGTGAAACTCGATCTGCCGCCCACCGAGGGTGCGCGCAGCGGACAGTTTGGCCGGGTGTTGGTCCCGACGGGCGAGAGCCAGACGATCCGGGTGCCTGCCGCCGCGGTCATCAGCCGCGGGCAGATGGAGACCGTTTTCGTTGCGGCCGGCAACCGCGCGCAACTGCGCATCGTGCGCAGCGGCAAACGCACCGACGGCGAAATCGAGCTGCTCTCCGGCATCAGCCCCGGGGAAAGCGTGGTCGTCGAGGGCGCCGATCAATTGCGCGACGGCCAGCCGATCACCTTGAAACCATGAACGCCACCGCCCATCTCTCCGCCGATGATCGTGGGATCGTCCTCCACTGCCCGCAGTGCCACCGGGCCAATCGCGTTCCCTTTGCCCGGCTGAACCAGAACGGTCACTGCGGACACTGCAAGGCCGCCCTCCCGCCTCCCGCGCTGCCGGTGGACATCGACTTGGCCACGAGTTTCCCGGTGCTCACTCGCGCGAGTTCGCTGCCGGTGCTCGTGGATTTCTGGGCCCCGTGGTGCGGCCCGTGCCAGATGGTGGCGCCGGAAGTCGCCAAGCTCGCCGCCCTTGCCGCCGGCGAGTTGCTCGTCGTGAAGGTGAATACCGAGGCGCAGCCGGGCATTGCCGGGAGCATGGGCATTCGCTCAATTCCGACGTTCGCGGTCTTTGTCGACGGTCGTGAAGTGGAGCGCACTTCGGGCGCGATGTCCGCCGCGCAACTGCGCGATTTCGCTCTTCGCGCGGCCAGCAAACGGAGGGCCGGCGCGTGATCCGGGTCATCCTGGCGGTGGTGATTGGTGCGGCAGTCGGCGGTGCGCTCGGTTACTTCGGCAAGTGCGCCTCCGGCACTTGTCCGTTGATGTCGACCTGGTGGCGCGGCGCCCTCTACGGCGGAACGATGGGCCTGCTCTTCGGACTTTCCGGACAATGAGCGACGTCCCGCCAACCTCCGCGCACACGGGCCTCGCCGGCCGCATCGCCCATGCGTTCATTGATTCGAAACTGACGCCGCTCATCGTCGTCACGGCCGTGCTCCTGGGGATCGCGGCGATCGTCCTGCTGCCGCGCGAGGAGGAACCGCAGATCAAGGTGCCGATGGTCGATGTGCTGGTGAGCATGGCCGGCTTTACCGCCAAGGAAGTCGAGGAACGGGCCACGCGGCCGATGGAAAAATTGCTCTGGGAGATTTCCGGCGTGGAATACGTCTACTCCACTTCGCGCGACGGTGAGAGCCTCGTCATCGTGCGGTTCAAGGTCGGCTCCGACCCGCAGGCCAGTCTCGTCGCGCTCACGGAAAAGCTCCGCACCAACTTCGACCGCATCCCGCACGGGGTCAGCGCACCGCTCGTCAAGCCGAGGTCGATCGATGACGTGCCGATTCTTGCGCTGACCTTTCACAGCGCGCGCTACGATCATCTCACCCTGCGCCGGCTCGTGGCCGAGGTGGACGACGCGGTGAAAGCCGTGCCGCTCGTCGCGGAGACCACGATCATCGGCGGTGCGCGCCGCCAGCTGCGGGTGCTGCTCGACCCGGTGCGGCTCGCCTCGCGCAATCTCAGTGCGGCTGGGCTGGTGCCGATGCTGCAGCAAGGCAACCGGCAATATCATTCCGGCGGCCTCGTCACCAATAACCAGGAGGTCATCATCGAAACCGGCGGTTTCCTGTCCAGTGCCGGGGACGTGGGCAATGTGGTCGTCGGCGTCTTTGGCGGGCGGCCCGTCTATTTGCACGAGGTCGCGGAAATCGTGGATGGAGCGGAAGAGCCGTCGAACTACACCTTTTACGGGCGGGGCGCCGCGCGCGCCGCCGCGCCGGACGAAGAGCCCGCGGTCACACTCAGCGTCGCCAAGCGCCCGGGCGCGAACGCCATTTCGGTCGCGGAAGATGTGCTGCGCAAGGTCGACACGCTCAAGGGGACGCTCATCCCGCGGGACGTCGAAGTTTCGATCACGCGCCACTACGGCGAAACCGCGGCGGACAAATCCAACGAACTCCTGCTCCACATGGGCATTGCCGTCGTGGGTGTTTCCATCCTGATCTGGCTCACGCTCGGCTGGCGCGAATCGGGCATCGTCGCCCTGGCGATCCCGGCCACGCTCGCGCTCACCCTGCTCGTTTTCTATTTGCTTGGCTTCACGCTGAATCGCATCACGCTCTTTGCGCTCATTTTCAGCATCGGCATCCTCGTGGACGACGCCATCGTGGTGGTGGAAAACATCGTCCGCCATTTTCACCTGGCGCAGAACAAGGGCCGGAACTGGTCCACGATCGCCGTGGAGGCGGTCGGCGAAGTCGGTAACCCGACGATCCTCGCGACGTTCGCGGTCGTCGCGGCGGTGTTGCCGATGGCTTTTGTCGGCGGGCTCATGGGGCCGTACATGCGGCCGATTCCGATTGGTGCGAGCACCGCCATGGGCTGGTCGTTGGCCATCGCCTTCATCGTCACGCCGTGGGCCTCGATCCGCATCCTGCGCTGGGGGAAGAAGTATTCGCGACTCACGGAAGGCACCGCGCCCGCGGGCGCGCACAGCCACTTTGAGCATGAGGAGGATTTCTTCACCCGGCTGTATCGGCTGGTGATGGGACCGATGATCGCGACGCCGTTCTGGCGCTGGCTTTTCCTCGGCTCGATCACTGCGCTGCTGCTCGGCGCGATGGCGACGGTTGGGCTCGGCTGGGTGAAAGTGAAAATGCTTCCTTTCGACAACAAGAGCGAGTTTCAGGTCATCCTCAACATGCCCGAGGGCAGCTCGCTCGAGCGCACCGCCCAGGCGGCGCAGGAGATCGCGGCCGTCGTGCGCCCGGAACCGGAAGTGACCGACTACCAAATCTACGCCGGTGTGGCCTCGCCGTACAATTTCAACGGGCTCGTGCGGCATTACTTTCTGCGGAGCGGCGCGAACATCGCGGATATCCAGGTGAACCTCGTGGCGAAGGGGGACCGCAAGGCCCAGAGCCACGACATCGCGAAGCGAGTGCGCCCGCGCATCGCGGAGATCGCCGCGCGCTACGATGCGCGGGTGGCCGTCGCCGAGGTGCCGCCCGGCCCGCCGGTGCTGCAAACGCTCGTGGCCGAGATTTACGGCCCGACCGAAGCGGACCGCCACGCCCTGGCCCGCAAGGTGCGCGACATTTTCAAAAGTACGCCGGGTGTCGTCGATGTGGACTGGTATGTCGAGGCCGACCAGCCGAAGGCGCGTTTCATCATCGACAAGGAAAAGGCCGCCCTGCACGGCATCAGCGCGGAAACCATTTCGCAGACGCTGCGCATCGCCGTCGGCGGCGAGTCCATCGATTTGCTCCACCTGCCACGCGAGAAAGAGGACGTGAACATCATGCTCGAGCTGCCGCGTTCGGCGCGCACGTCACCGGATGAATTGCTCGCCTTGCGCGTGCGTTCCGGCGACGCCAACGCGCTGCCTGAGCCCGGGGCCGCGGGCACCGCGCCGCTCATCCCCTTGCGCGAGTTGGTGCGCATCGAACAGACCACGACAGAGAAGAGCATTTACCACAAGAATCTCCTGCCCGTGACCTACGTCATCGGCGACGTGGCCGGCGTGATCGAGAGCCCGGTCTATGCCATCGCGAAAATGAACGATGCGCTGGGGAAACTCGACACCCGGGAATTTGGCGGCGACGGCGCTGCGTTGCCGATCTTTAATGCCGTCCAGCCCTTTACCGACGCGAAACCGGCGATGAAGTGGGACGGAGAATGGCACATCACCATCGAGGTCTTCCGCGACCTTGGCTCGGCCTTCGGCGCCTGTCTGGTGCTGATCTACGTGCTCATGGTCGGCTGGTTCCGCAGCTTCCTCACGCCGCTCATCGTCATGGTCGCCATCCCGTTTTCGCTGGTCGGCATCATGCCCGCACACGGGCTGCTCGGCGCTTTCTTTTCCGCCACATCGATGATCGGCTTCATGGCCGGGGCGGGCATCGTGGTCCGCAATTCCATCATCCTCGTTGATTTCATCGAGCAGCGGGTGGCCGAGGGCATGCCCCTCGCGGAAGCCGTTGTCGATGCGGGCGCCGTGCGCTTCCGCCCCATGCTCCTGACTGCGCTGGCTGTGGTTGTCGGCGCGAGCGTTATCCTCTCCGACCCGATCTTTAAGGGCCTCGCCATCGCCCTCATGGCGGGTGAAATTGCCTCGTTGCTCATCAGTCGCATGGCTGTGCCGGTTCTCTATTTCATGGCAAATAAAACTCCGAAGGGCAGTCGGGCATATTCCTCGCAGACCACATGAAAATCAACCGCCTCAGAGGGGATCGCATCGTCGGCAATAGCGCCCATCATCCCATCGCCAGAAATGCCAGAATGAGGCCCGCGACGAAGATCACGCTCGCTGTGGTCGGTTGCGGCGTCTTGGTGAGCCTCGCGTTGTGGTGGCTTGCGGACCACCGCCGGGGCGTCGCGTGGGCAGTCTCCGTCGTTCGTGAACGCTTCCCCGACGTGTTGCAGCTTTCGACCTCGTCTCTCGACGCCTGGCTGCGCGACGTGCAACGAACGGCACCGCAGCTTGTCGATGCCCGCTCGGAGGATGAGTTCCTCGTGAGTCATCTACCCGGGGCCCGGCGGATCGATCCCAAATCATTCACGCCAGCGGCCCTCTCCGCCTTGGATTCCAGGCGTCCTGTAGTCGTTTATTGTTCAGCGGGTTACCGCGGTTCGACGCTGGCCCGCCTTTTTCAGCATGCCGGCCGCCGCGACGTGTGGAATCTCGAAGGTGGCATCTTTGCTTGGGCCAACTCCGGTCTTCCGCTCGAATGCGCCGGACAACCCGTACAACGTGTCCACCCTTACTCCCGCATTTTTTCCCGGCTTTTGAAGCCGCGAAAAGCTCCTTTCTTACCCGCAAGATGAAAGCGCTTCCCGGCAGCGGCCATCAGGCTGTTGCTGACCATGATGCAGTGCCAGTGAACGAACGCATTGGGGGCTCCGCCCTCAATGCGCCGAAAGGATCAAACCTATGAATGAACGAAAAACTTGCTACGGGAAAATGCTCCCCGACTTCGCCCATGAACATCTTAACGAACGTAACCACGGAAAGGCTTTCAGCGTTCTCGTAAAGAGCTGCGGTATCGGGGTGCAGGAGCGGACGTTGTTGGCCAAACCCGACGAGTGGGAGGATTGCCTGCAGTGCCCGGACTACCGCACTTGCTACGATCTGAGCATGGCCAAGCTGCAACTCTGGAAGGCATTGCAAGATTTTGATTGAAGCTCAGCGCTTCGGAAGCTTTCGCGCCAAAGTCGAAAGTCGCAACTCCAGTCAAGCGGTGCCAGCGCCCGCCTGCACGAATCCACCCATCCGCCCTGATCCATATGAGTGAATCCATCGCGCGGAAAATGTCGTTCCTCGACCGTTACCTGACGGTGTGGATCTTTGCCGCCATGGGCCTGGGCGTGGCACTCGGGCATTTCGTGCTCGCTGATCCCGAGAGGTTCTTCGCACCGATGACGGTGGGCACAACGAACCTGCCCATCGCGATCGGACTCATCCTCATGATGTATCCGCCGCTGGCGAAGGTGAAATACCGACAACTGCCGAAGATCTTCACCAACACCCGCATCCTCATGCTGGCGCTGGTGCAAAACTGGATCGTCGCGCCGCTCCTCATGGTCCTGCTGGCGTTTACCTTCATGCGCGATCACCCCGACTACATGGTGGGCCTGATCCTGGTCGGCATCGCGCCGTGCATCGCCATGGTGCTCGTCTGGAACGATCTCGCCAAAGGAAGCCGGGAATACGCCGCCGGGCTGGTCGCGCTGAACAGCATCCTGCAAATCCTGCTCTACAGCTTTTACGCGTGGGTTTTTATCACCGTGCTCCCGCCGTATTTTGGGCTGGAGGGGAAAATCGTGCCCGTCGCTATGGAGGACATTTTTTGGAGCGTGATGATCTACCTCGGCATCCCGTTTGCAGCCGGTGTGCTGAGCCGGGTGGTCCTCGTCCCGCTGAAGGGCGAGGCATGGTATGACGAAAAATTCATCCCGCGCATCTCGAAGCTCACCCTGACCGCGCTGCTCTTCACCATCGTGGTGATGTTTACTTTCAAAGGGAGCGCCATCGTGAAGCTGCCGCTGGATGTCGTGCGCATCGCCATCCCGCTCGCGATCTATTTCGCGATCATGTTCTTTGCGAGCTTCTTCCTGGCCAAACGCATCGGGGCCGATTACCCGCGATCGACAACAGTGGCATTCACCGCGGCGGGCAACAACTTTGAACTCGCCATCGCCGTGGCTATCGCGGTCTTTGGAATCAAGTCCGGCGTCGCCTTTGCCGCGGTCGTCGGCCCGCTCATTGAAGTGCCCGTGTTGATTGGATTGGTGAACGTGGCGCTACATCTCCGCCGCAGATTCATGCCGGAATTGGTCGGAGAACGGGTAGGCTAAGCAGTAACCATGCGATTGGAAGGATTGCCACCCCTTTTTAGTGATCAGTCGGTATCAACGGCCACACAACCGGTATCCAATTGATGCGGCAGTTCGCGGACGAGACGAGTTCATGTTTCTTGCCTGCTGCCTTTGGCCCCATCGCTGGAGCGATAACGATGCCTCGATGTTGCGCAGGGGGGTAACCATTGTCCCAATCAAGCCGCACACTCGTATTTGTTCCTATATGAGGCGCACCTGCAACCTTATTGTCATTTACGTGCCGGTGAACTGGACGGAAGAGTACAGCGAACCAATGTGCCCCCGGTTGATCGGGAGGAGATCGATATATCCGCTCCGATTATATGCGCTCGATATTGCATTGTTCGCCAACCGATACCGTCGGGGCGCTTCTGTGTCCCTGAACCACATCCGTCGTCTTCAACAGTCAATATCAATCCGTCGTCATTCGCCTGCACCTCCACGATAATCTGTGTCGCATTGGCATGGCGCATGGCGTTTTGGAGTGCTTCCTGAGCTATCCGGTAGAGGTGCATCGCAGTTTCTGGAAGATGCGGAAAGTAGTCGCGGTTGCTCTGGAACCTGATTCTGCCCCGGCACATCGTATTCAGCCTTGCCACGAGGGTAGATAAGGCCGTGACGAGAGTCTCGTCCTCTTTCCAAATTGGGTAGATTCCCCGCGCCAGATTGCGAAGCTCGAGTGTCGCTTCGGAAAGGCCTTTTTTAATTTCCGTCGCGATCCCCACTCGCGCAGACTCATCAGCCTCTAAATCCAAACGCAGGCACTCCGCGGCACAATCCAGTGCTGCCAGGGTCTGACAAACTCCGTCGTGCAAATCCTGGCCGAGGCGCATTTGCTCCTGTTCGGCCGCTCGAACCCAATCTCGTTCGAGCTCACGTGCATGCTCCAATGCCTCAAAGCGTTGTTGCATTTCTTCCCGCAGTTTGCGCAGAGAAAGCCCGCTCCCGGCGGCAAAAAGCATCCCACAGACGCGGTTCATACTCGACCACATGTAGCCGTCCCAGCCCCGAACTTCGATGCTATCCAACTCACCCATCATCGTCAGGATGAGAGCCAAAAGGGCGAAAATGCCCCCCTTGCGCGAGGGAAGATGCAAAGCCATGACAAACACGATCGTGCAATAGAGTCCAAACATGCTGAAGCGCCATGTCGTAGCCATGTCCACGACAGCCACTAAACACAACAGTCCCAACCCCTCCGCCACGAGCCAACCCTTGGGCTGTTGGCCGATGCGATCGAGAATTCCGTATCTGCCGCCACCAATAAGGGGGAAAAGACTTCTGCCGGGGTACTGTTTCACATCGTGATCCTACGACAAATAGGTTTTTGTTCGACGAGTGCACCATTAAGAATTGTTCATTGGTAAGCCGGAATCGCTGGAGAAATGCGGTTGTGCGGGGCCCATTGTGGGATGGGCGGTATGTGGCCCTGAGCGTCGTATTCTTCCCGGGCAACGGTTGCGGCAAAATCCTTGCGAACTTGTAATGAAGCGGCAGTCGACAGCACCGTAACGCCGGCCGAGACTGCCGGGAAAATATTCCCAAAGAGTATGCCTGCGCCTGCCGAAGCAATTCTGTCGCGGACTTGGACCCGCAAAGTGTCTGGAGATTATCCGGTTCACAGTCCATGAAGCAGCGACGCCATGTGGCGGCCGATCAACATGACTTGCGAAGAGGGACAGAGCCGAATGACGCGGCTTCCCGCGCGGTTCGCCTGCAACAATCTGTTGCGATGGACGGGGCCATTCCTGTGGAAAATATTGAAATCCGGACGGCCTGAAAATGGAGAACAGATTACATTGGACGAATCACTGGGGGAGAATATCCGAACACATCGCGCGGCGGCGCAGTTTATTGATAGGAACGGATTTTGACGCAACCCTGGCTCCCACCGCAGCGACGCCCGCGCAGACAGTAGTGCCAATGGAAACGCGTGCCTTGCTGCGGCGGCTCCGTCGATGCGCGGGAATCCATATTGGAGTTGTTTCCGGGCGGGCCCTTTCCGATGTCCAAATGCGTGTAGGCATCGAGGGCCTCTTCTATGCAGGCAATCACGGGCTGGAATTCAGCGGACCAGGGGTCCATTTCCATAGTCGCGATGCGGCAAGAACACGAGGGGAGTTCGAATGTCTGATTGCCTCTCTCGTGGCGAAAACGGCTACACTGGATGGTGTTTTCATTGAGGAAAAAGGGATGAGCGCTTTGGTTTATTGGCGGCTCGCCTCCGAGGAAGTCCGGGAAAAGGCCCGTGCCATTCTGGGTGCGGCGATCGCCCAATATCCGCGATTTGGATTGAGTTGTGGCAAGGACGCGTGGGAATTGCGACCCAAGGGAGCCTGGAACATAGGCGAGGCGATCACGCACTTAATGACCCGACTGCGCCTCGCTCCAGAGGAGGTCATTTATATAGGTGATGGTCTTGGCGATGAAGATTCATTTCGCGCTTTGTCCACTGGCTTGACCTTTCATGTCGGCGGGAAGAACACGGAAACGGCTGCTCATTACCGGATTCATGATTTCACCGACGTCCAGGCATTCCTCTTCTGTCTTCTCGGTATGCGCTCGAGGATGCACGTCGAGGCTCTGGAAAGTGCTGGCCTCGAGGGCGTAAAGAATATCGACCCGAGAGTGCGTGTGACTTGAAAAGGGGCCGCTTCTGAGGTCTCTTCCTTAAAATGCGAATCCTCGTCGTTGAAGATGATAATAAGATAGCTTCGTTCGTCGCGAAGGGGCTGAAGCAAAATGGGTACGTGGCGGAGATTTCATCTGACGGCGAGGACGCTTTGCAGAAGGTGCAGACGGCTCCGTTCGACGTCGTGGTGGTGGATTTGATGCTGCCGAAGATGGATGGGTTGGCCTTGATTGAGCACATTCGGAGAGAGAAGATCCCCGTGGCGGTCCTCGTTTTGAGCGCCAAGCATTCCGTGGACGACAAGGTGCGCTGCTTGCGCAGCGGGGCCGACGATTATTTGCAGAAGCCGTTTGCCCTCTCGGAGTTGTTGGCTCGAATCGAGGCGATCGTACGCCGTTCGAGCAGGGAGGCAGAAGCGGAGCGGATCGAGTCAGCCGGAGTCGAGATCGATCTCCTGGTC
>Ga0207703_10004611_pt1 | contig 11279 bp, 10 predicted proteins | sample KBSSwiS12_FD_184304 | JGI IMG/M metagenome (GOLD analysis project Ga0207703, IMG submission 184304) | Switchgrass rhizosphere microbial communities from Kellogg Biological Station, Michigan, USA - KBS Switchgrass S1-2 (SPAdes) (version 2) | ecosystem: Host-associated > Plants > Roots >... | reverse complement strand
GATGGTCGCGCAAGTCGTGATCAGATGGCTGCTCGCAATGCTGACAGCCTGGTTTCTTGCCCGACGCACCCGGTTCTTCCACTTTTGGTCGTTTGCCACCTCAAGCTAATGCCGGACAGAAGTTTATATTGTCCTACGTTAGCGACCGGACACGTCGGCGCGCATCCGGCCGAAACTGGCGGTCCCAAGCGGAATTTTGCGGATTCCGGCGCTCGACAAGATTCAGCGGGTGAGAGATGGTCCCGATGTATCGGTGGGGGTTGTGCATCGTGCGTGCAGGGATCTGGCTGCGACTTTCCGTTGGCATGGCGCTCGGCGCCGCGGCGGCGCTCACCGCCTGGGCGAGCTGGGACGGGAGCGAACCGCCGACCTGGGAACTGGCCAAGCCGACGTACGATCCCCACGGCAGCGCAGCGATGCTGCTTCCAGGCAATGACACCAGAGTGAATCTTTATTTGCTCCTCGCCGATCGGCGCGGGGCGCCGATGCTCGATGCGCGCGCGAAGCAAGAGGGGTTGCCGCTCGTGCTGTTCCCCTGGGACGTCTTGTCAGCAAGAACCGTTCCCGCGTCGACAGACGAGGGACACGACGGGTGCCCGAGCGGCCAGGCCGGCGGCGCAGACTGTCCAGCTTCCGACACGAGCAATTCAGCCAGCAACTGCCGTAACAGTGACGACGGCTCGGTCACGTGCTCGGCCGATGCCTCGAATGAGGCGGATGACACGGTCTGGAATTTCATGTCGCGCTGTCAGACGAACGGGAGTGGCGCGGCCGATTTCATTGCCGCGGTTCGCGCCAACCGACGTGTGCCCGACAATGAAAAGGCCGTGCTGATCGGAGCGCGAAACGGCCTTCGGGTTACGGCAGAGCCGGTCAAGCAATATGGCGACCAGGAGTGTCGCACGACATCGATCTTGCCCGATGCGCTGTCCCGGATCGGATCGCGCCCCGGTCGAGCTTTCGGAACCTATCTTCAGGCGACCGGCGCCTTTTATGACGGCCAATTCGACCAGGCAGTCGAGCAGTTCCGCACCCTTGCCGATGCGAGCGATCCCTGGGTCAGGGAGGCTTCGGCCTATATGGTTGGCCGCTCGCGACTCAATCAGGCGTTCGGTCGATCGGTATCGGAATATGGGTCGCTCGCGGACGCCAACAAGCGTGATCGTTCGACAGCTCAGGCGGCGGCGGACGGATTTGAAGCCTATCTCAAGGCCTATCCGGACGGCCGATACGCAAGCTCGGCGCGGGGATTGTTGCGGCGCGCGCACTGGATTGGTGGTGATGAAGACGCACTGGCCGCGGACTTCGGACGGCAGATCACTGCCGCAAAGCTCGACGGAGCTGCCGACGATGTCGCTCTCGTCGACGAGATCGATAACAAGTTGCCGCTGCCGACGAACAAGCCGGCGGCGATCCGCGATCCGGTGTTGCTGGCGGTCGTCGACTTGCATCGGATGCGGCAGACGGAGGGCTATCCGTCGATGCATGTCAGCCGGACCTACACGTTGGCGGCTGAGGAGTATCCGGGAGAACAGATCACCCGCGCTGATTGCTGTGGTCCTGCAATCACGAAGGAGGAGATCGAAGGTCAGCGAGCGCTGTTCGGCAGAGACGTCGAGCTGTTCGATTATATTCGCGCGGCCGAGGCCTATTTCGTGCGCCACCAGCCGCAGGACGTCTTAAAGCTGATTCCCGACGCGGCGCGCCAGCAGCGCTTCAGCTATCTCCAATTCAGCCGCCAGATGCTGCGCGGCCTGGCCCTGCGGGACACAGGTGACCGCAACGCGCGCGCGTTCTGGCTGAGCCTGTTCTCTGGAGCGGTCCAGCCCTATCAGCGCGGCGCTCTCGAGCTGGCGCTCGCCATGCACGACGAGAAAACCGGTCAACTCCGCCTGATCTTCGACCCCGATTCTCGAGTGAGCCACCCGATCATCCGCGAGCTTCTGCTCGAGCGCACGGCAGGTCCCGAGATCCTGCGCCAACAAGCCACGCAGCCGGGCGTCCCCAAAATCGAGCGGGAGATCGCTCTCTACATCCTCCTTTCGAAGGAGCTTCGGCGGGGCTTTTACCGCGAGTTCCTGAGTGACATGCGGTTGCTGCCAGCCGACGCCCCGACCGACACTTATTTCAGCGGTGCGCTCGGTTACGACGCCAAATACGACTCGGAACAAGTGCGTCCGCCGCTCGAACGCTTCGGACCGTCGGCCAAGCTCGGAAGGGCCGGGTGCCCGTCGCTTAAGGCAACCGCTTCGCAGCTCGCCAATCGGCCCCACGCGGCCCGGCCGCGTCTCTGCCTGGCCGAATTCTTCCGGCAGAATGGCTTTGACGATTTCAATGCCGAGAACAGCTTCGATGAGCCGGTTGCGGGCAATGGGCTCGCCAGCAGCCGTTCATTGTTCCCGGCCGGTACGCCCTACGCCCGGCTCGAGGTCTACAAACAAATCATGAATGATCCTGCGGCCGGTCCGGATGACAAGGCGTGGGCGCTCAACCGCGCGGTGCGCTGCTATGCTCCGGGCGGAAATAACAGCTGCGGCGGAACGGAAGTGGCGCTCTCCGAGCGTCGCGCCTGGTTCAATCGGCTTCGTTCGCAATATCCTCAGTCACGCTGGGCGAGAGAGCTGGAATATTATTGGTGAGCCGGAGGGCCTTGATTGCTGCTGTAGCCGTGCTGGCCCTCGCTGGATGCCGAGAGCCGGAGCGCATCGACGCTCGCGATTACGAGGCCTTTTGGGTCTGGGCCGGCGTGAACCCGCCGACCACCGCGCGCGAAGCGCGAACGCTTTATCTGCTCGATGGTGAAATTCGTGCCGGGGAGGAACGCCGTTACATTTCCCTGCGGCCCGCGATACCGAAACTGGCGCGGAGCGACGTCTGGCTGGTCGTGCGGACCGATACTTTGGCCTGGCCGAAGAACGCCGCCGAGGGGTTGGGCAGCCGGGCGGACAGGTGGGCGCGCGCTGGCAACCGTGTCGCCGGCATCCAGATCGATTTCGATGCCAGGACCAAGCACCTCGGCGATTATGTGACGTTTCTCAAAGCGGTCCGGCGCGACCTTCCGCCGCGTTACAAATTGTCGATTACCGGCCTCATGGACTGGAGCGCCAACGGCGACCCGCAGGCTCTGCTCAAGCTCAAGGGCATTGTCGACGAGGTCGTGATCCAGACCTACCAGGGCCGGAGCACGATCTGGGGATACGAACGCTATTTCGAGCGGATGCGGGGCTTTCCGATTCCATTCAAAGTCGGATTGGTCGAGCATGGCCGCTGGATCGAACCGAATGGCCTTCGAACCGAGCCCAACTTCAAAGGCTATGTCATTTTTCTTTTGCCACGCCGGGCTTAGGCTGCGGAAATACGTTCTTCGACAAGCTTGATCGCTTCGGCGATCGCCTGATCGACGTCGAACTCGCTCGTATCGAGGAGGATTGCATCCGCCGCCTGCCGAAGCGGGGCGACGGCGCGGCCCGAATCGCGCTCATCACGAGAACGTATGTCGTTGAGGACGTCGTCATAATGAGCGGGCATTCCGCGTGCCATGAGCTCGCGCATGCGGCGTTGAGCCCGGACTTCGGCGCTCGCGGTGACGAACAGCTTCACCGTTGCGCCGGGCGCGATTACCGTGCCGATGTCACGGCCGTCGAGGACGGCGCCGCCCGGCTGGCGGGCAAATTCCTGTTGCCGCTCGAGCAAGGCCGCGCGGACGCTTGGATAAGCCGAAATGCGCGACGCGATCTTCGACACGGGCTCGCTTCGCAGTTCCGGGTCGTCAGGGGCAAAGCCGAGATCGTTGCACGCGCGCAAAGTCTCGAATTCGTTTCCGGGGTCGCCGCCCCAGCGCCACAACTTCAGCGCCACCGCTCGGTACAAGAGTCCGGTGTCCATGTGGGGCAACCCGAAATGTTTCGCGAGCGCTCGAGCGATCGTGCCTTTGCCGCTCGCAGCGGGTCCGTCGACTGCGATGACGAGATTGTCGGTCGGAGCGCGGTCCCTGGCCATCTTGTTGCGGCGCTTTGACAGCGCCATATCCCTATGGCAAGGCGCGCCGCCGAACGCTGGGCGCTGGTCCGCGACGAACGTCATTTTACTGGAGTTGAAGCCTCATGGTGAAGCCCGAATGGGGCGCCAAGCGCACTTGCCCCAAGTGCTCGACCCGTTTCTACGACCTTGGCAACGAGGATCCCGTTCACTGCATCAGCTGCGGAACGGAGTGGATGCCGGAGCCTGTGTTGAAATCGAAGCAGCCGCTCGCGTTCGAGGTCGCCGCGCCGGTCGTGGCCAAGGAACCGGTGGAGGACGACGAGCTCGAAGCCGAGGATCTGGCGGTTGACGAGGATGCCGAGGTCAGCGCTGACGAAGAGGTTGATCTCGATACCGGAGACGATGATCTCGGAGTCGAAACCGCGGGCGAAGACGACGAAGCCTAGACATCCCGAAAGCCGCGCCTATTTTCCCGTTTCCCGGTGGGAAAACATCGCCTAAGGGCGCGAAGACGTGGGGCCGTAGCTCAGCTGGGAGAGCGTCGCAATGGCATTGCGAAGGTCAGGGGTTCGATCCCCCTCGGCTCCACCAAATCCCTGAAAATAGAACAGATTTTCGCGTGCTAGCGGCCCCGCTCGGCCATGATCTGCGCCCTCGTCCGGCGGGTTCGCGACGGTGCCGGCGACGCTGGCGTCAGAGCGTCGTTCCGGATGCAATGTTCGAAGCCGATCCAGTCGACGCGCTGCCGATGACGGCCCGCATTGCGATTGCAAAGCTCGATCCGCCACGAAGGCGGATTATTCTTCCGGACGAACTTGAGCGATCGCTTCCTCGCATCGTCCTGACGGTCCATGCAGCGCGACTCCCACCGGCAGACGAAACCGATGTTGAGGAAGACAGGATCGTAGAGCGGAGGGACGGAAACAGGCCGCGATTCAGAACGACCGACCGCCGTTCCGGCGAGCACAATTGCTGCGGCGATGGTCCATCGCATCGCCTATCTATCTGACAAAAGGCGATTGGGGGGAAGGGTCTGGCGTCTTGACGGCACGCGAGCAAGGGCGACCGATGCGTTCGGGCAACTAGTGTTCGTCGCGGGAATCGGGCCGCGGCGCCAGCCAGGTCACGAGGTCCCATTCGTTGCGGATGCTCACAAGCAGGAGGCCGGTGATGACCACCGAAATGGCGTTCACCGCCCATCCCGCGCCAATCCAGAAAGCCCAGGCAACGACGGCCAGGACCGCGTAAAGAATGGTCGGGAGCACGCCATAGAACCAAACGTCGGTCCAATGAGGAGCATCGGTTCCCCTCAGGTTCCAAATGCCGACGATCGAATTCGCGCCGCGCAAGAGTCCCCAGGCGGCGACCACCGCGCACACTCCGGCGAACATAGTCGCGGTCATGTCCGGAATCAGCGCGGCCGCGCTCAACATGAGGACGAAGCTAACGTGCAGCACGACCGGTCCCATGTAGAGCCTGGATCCGTTGAGCACGCTCGAGCGCGGACGATCCTGCATCAACGTGACGACCACGAAGATCAGGCCGATGAGCACGGCCGCGGCCGAGCCAGCCAGAAGGTAGAATTCGCCCCAGCCTTCGAACATCATGCGGGACATAACGGAAGCGGCTTCGATCGCACAGGGCACACTTCATCTCGCCCCGGGCTCACCGCTCCACTGTATTGACACGATAATACACCTTGGCTTATCGTGGCGCCGACAGGTGGAGGATAGGCTATGTACTCTCAACAAGAGCTCGATGATGCGGTTGCCGCGGGCGTAATCAGCGCCGCGGCGGCGGACGCACTTCGGGCGCACGTCGAGCGGCAGCGCTCGATCGCGATTCCCGACGAAGAGCAATTTCGGCTCATCACGGGCTTCAATGATATTTTCGTATCGATCGCCGCGGCGATCCTGTTGTTCGCGGTGGGCTGGATCGGACAGTCCATCGGCCAGTCCACGGGCCTCCTCATCGACGTCGATGGACCGTCCCCGCTCGCGCCGCTCGCCGTTGCGGGCACCGCATGGGGGCTCGCCACTTTCTTCACCGCCAGGCGAAGGATGGCCTTGCCGTCGATCCTGCTCTTGCTGGCCTTCGTCGGCGGGGTGTTCGCGACGGCGGGATTTGGTCTCGTCCTGGCGATCGGCCCCGACGCTATCGACAATAATGTCCCGATGGCCGGCGTGATCGGCGCCGTTTCCGGCGCGGTCGCGGCTGCTGCGGCGTGGCTGCACTGGCGGACGTTCCGGGTCCCCATCACGGTCGCCGCTGGAGCCGGCTCAGTCGCGGCAATCGCGGTCGGGCTGCTTTTCGCGGGGCTCGGCGATAATGCGGAGCACGCCAGGAATCTCATCCTCGGCTTCGTCCTGCTTCTCGGCATCGGAGTGTTCCTGTTCGCCATGTGGTGGGACGGGTCAGACCGTGAGCGCGTCACGCGCCGTGCGGACGTCGCCTTTTGGTTGCATCTCCTCGCCGCCCCGATGATCGTCCATCCGGTGTTTACATTGCTGGGCCTCAACAACGGCACCGCAAGCCTCGGCGAGGGCTTCGTCGTGATCCTGCTTTACGTCGTCCTGGCATTGACGGCGCTGGCGATCGACCGCCGGGCCCTGCTCGTGTCAGCGCTGGCCTACGTCCTTTATGCGCTGTCAGAGCTGTTCAAGCAGTTCGGTGCGGTCGAGCTCAACATCGCGCTGACGGCCCTGGTCATCGGCTCGGCGCTGCTCCTCCTGTCGGCCTTCTGGCACCAGGCCCGTGGGGCGATTGTCAGGCCGCTTCCGGAGTATCTCAAGAATCGCCTGCCGATCCTCGATCGGCAACCGGTTCCAGTCAGCCAACCAGCCGCATAAGCCGGCGCTCAAGCGGGGCCAGCACGCCCGTAAGCTCGTGCCCTCGCTTGAGTAGCAGCCCATGCTCGCTGACGAGCGAGTACGCCCCTTGCTTCAGTCGAAGCGAGGGGCGTTTCTCAATCCGCACCTCGGGGCGCTCCGAGTGGCGGCGATAGGCCGCGAAAATGGCGATGTCCGGATCAATTCGAAGCGCGTAGTCGCGCCAATGGCCGGCCGCGACCATGCGTCCATAAAGGTCGAATATACGAGTCAATTCCCTGCGGTCGAAAGTGGCAATCGGGCGCCGGTCCCACGCACTCGGGAACGGCGCAATGACGCTCAAGCGCTCTTCACCTTGGGCTGCGGCTCGCGAGCTGTCTTGAGCGCCTTCAGTTCCTTGCGCAGCTCTTTGATCTCGTCCTCGAGTTCGGCGAGTCGAGCGCGTATCGGGTCGACGTCCTCGCCGCACGGCGTTCCGTAGGGCATGAACCCTGGACTGTAATGGATGGCGTCGATCGGAACGGGCTTGGCCGGAATGCCGACGACCGTCTGCCCCGCCGCGACATCCTTCGTGACGACCGAGTTGGCGCCGATCTTGGCGCCTTCGCCGACCTCGATCGGACCAAGGACCTGGGCGCCCGAACCGATCACGACGTTCGATCCGATGGTCGGGTGGCGCTTGCCGCCGGCTCCCGTGGTCGGATTGGTCCCGCCCAGCGTGACGTGCTGGTAGATGGTGACATCGTCGCCGATCTCGGCGCTTTCGCCGATCACGCTGAATCCATGATCGAGGAAGAAGCGCTGGCCGATCTTCGCGCCAGGATGGATATCGATGCCCGTTAGGAATCGGGCGAAATGATTGACCAGGCGCGCAACAAAGTAGAGCCGGCCTTCCCACAACCAATGACCGACCCGGTGCAGGGCAAGAGCCCAGACGCCCGGATAAAACAGGACATCCCAGCGGGAACGAGCCGCGGGGTCGCGCGATTTCACGGAGTCGAGATAACCGATCAGCCCGGACTGCAAGTGCGGCGCCCTCTTGTTTGTCTCGCCTCAATCTAGGTGCAGACCGCCGCAAATGCTAGATTGACGAGTGGACATGCGGCCCGTGGTATCCGTTGGCGTGGCCGTCGCATGGCAACAACAGGGGGCAAACCATAGGCGCATCGATCTTCGCCGATCCGGCGGTCCTCATTCCCTTCATCCTGATCGGCTTTGCGGCGCAGCTTGTCGATGGCGCCCTGGGCATGGCTTACGGGCAGATTTCGAGCACCTTGCTGATCAGCCTCGGGGTCCCGCCGGCCGCTGCGTCGGCGGGGGTCCATACGGCCGAAACTTTCACGACCGCCGTTTCCGGGATCAGCCACGTCGCGCATCGCAACGTCGACTGGCGTTTATTCATCCGCCTCGTGGTGCCCGGGGTGATCGGCGGTGTCCTTGGCGCTTATGTGCTGACCTCCGTCGATGCCTCGGTCGCGAAGCCGTTCGTGCTCGTCTACCTGACCGCGCTCGGACTCTATCTCTTCTATCGCGGAATCATGCACCGCCACACTGAGCGCCGGCCCCGGATCGTTTCGCCGCTCGGCCTCATCGGCGGCTTTCTCGACGCAGCAGGCGGCGGCGGGTGGGGGGGAATCGTGACGTCGAACCTATTGGTCCAAGGCAGCAACCCGCGCAAGACGATCGGCACGGTCAACACGGCCGAATTCTTCGTGACCGTGACCATTGCCGGGACTTTCCTCGCGGCTCTCGGATGGCAAGCCGTCACGACCGCGACGGTTGGGCTCCTGATCGGAGGCGTGAGCGCCGCTCCGTTCGGCGCATGGATTGCCAAGAGAGTGAATGCCGACACCCTGCTGACTTTCGTCGGAGCGCTTCTGACAGCCGTCAGCTGCTTCGGGCTCTATCGTGTGATCACGAGCTAATCCGCCACGCCGTCGCGGTGGTCAAAATCGTCCAGTTCAATTATAGAGGTTGAACTGATTGGGAATTTCGATTGATGACCGTCCACCTGCCGACCATCAAGCAGCTGCAATATCTCGTGTCGCTGAGGCAGCACGGGCACTTCGGCAAGGCCGCCGAGGCCTGCTTCGTCACTCAGTCGACGCTTTCGGCGGGCCTTCGTGAGCTCGAAACTTTGCTTGGCGTCGTCCTTGTCGAGCGCACGCGCCGTGTGGTCCGCTTCACGGCCCTTGGCGAGAAGGTCGCCGACAAGGCTGTTCGCGTGTTGCGCGAGGCCGAAGAGCTGGCAGAGCTCGCCCGCGCCGAGGGCAAGCCGCTCCACGGGGAGCTTCGGATGGGGGTCATCCCGACGATCGCGCCGTTCCTGCTGCCGGCGATGCTGCCGCAGCTGAGGAAGGAGTGGCCGAGCCTTAAGCTCTATTTGCGCGAGGAAACCAGTCAGGCCGCTTGTGACGCGCTTCACCGCGGGCAGCTCGACTGCGTGTTGCTCGCGCTGCCTTATCCATGCGGCGACGTCGAGGCGGCACCTCTGTTCGACGATTGGCTGTTCGTTGCCTTTCCAGGCGGGGAGGCGCCGCTCGGATCGACGGTCGAGGTGGCTGCGATCGACGAGAACCGGTTGCTGCTTCTCGAGGACGGCCACTGCCTCAAGGATCACGCGCTGTCCGCCTGTAACCGCCCCGACCTCAGGGCTCACGCCGCAATGATGGGCACGTCGCTCCACACGCTCGTTCAAATGGTCGACAACGGGCTGGGGCTAACCTTCATTCCGTCGATGGCGATCGAAGCCGGCATCCTCGACGGCACCCGGGTCGACGCCAAGCCGCTGCGTTCCGATCATGGCTTCCGGCGCGTTGCCCTGATCTGGCGCCGGTCGAGCCCGCGCGAGAGCGAGTTTCAGCTGCTCGCGACGGCGCTTCGGCGGATCATCGCCGAACTCGTTCCCAACCTCGAAGCGAAAGCGCTCGAGCCAGCCTGATCTTCCTCGCGGCTACCGCCGCGGCGCTCTGGGGGAGTGGGGAGGGGGCGAGCGCCGCGGCGGGCCGAAGCCTGGTTACTCGGCCGGTTCCAGGTGGCGGTCGGAGGCCACCTGCCTGGCCGTGCTTCGGGCAAGGTCGAACCGATCGGCGTTCATGACCTTGGTCCAGGCTCTGACGAAATCGCGCACGAACTTTTCGCCGGCGTCGGCGCCCGCATAGACTTCGGACAGCGCGCGTAGCTGCGAGTTCGATCCGAACACGAGGTCCGTGCGGGTTGCGGTCCATTTCTGCTGGCCGGACGCCCGATCGCTTCCGACAAAGGTCTCGTCGCCCTCATCGTCGACCTGCTTCCACGCCGTTCCCATGTCGAGCAGGTTGACGAAGAAATCGTTGGTCAGCCGGCCGACTCGGTTGGTGAAGACGCCGTGGGTCGAGCCTGCGGTGTTTGCGCCGAGAACCCTTAGGCCTCCGACCAGCACGGTCATTTCCGGCGCGGTGAGGCCAAGCAGCTGGGCGCGGTCGACGAGAAGCTCCTCGGTCGGAACATTGTAGCGGACCTGGAGGTAGTTGCGGAAACCGTCCGCCTTCGGCTCGAGCGGCTCGAAGCTGTCGGCGTCGGTCTGTTCTTCGCCGGCATCGCCGCGGCCGCCAACGAACGCCACGGTCACGTCGTATCCCGCGTCCTTTGCCGCTTTCTCGACCGCGGCCGAACCGCCGAGAACGATCGCATCGGCAAGCGAGATCGTGCCGCGCAGCTCGTCGAGCTTGGTGAGCACCTTGGCCAGCTCGGCGGGATCGTTGACCTCCCAGTCCTTCTGCGGCGCGAGGCGGATACGCGCGCCATTGGCACCCCCGCGATGATCGGACTGGCGATAAGTCGAAGCCGAAGCCCAGGCCGCTTTCACCAGCTCGCTGACGGTGAGACCGCTGCCGAGGATTTTCGATTTGAGCTCGGCGACTTCGCCATCACTCGGAGTGCGCCCGGCCGGGATCGGATCCTGCCAGATCAGGTCCTCGCTCGGCACCTCCGGTCCGAGGTAGCGGGCCTTGGGGCCCATGTCGCGATGGGTCAGCTTGAACCAGGCCCGTGCGAAGGCGTCCGCGAAGGCGGCCGGATCGGCTCGGAATTTCTCCGAAATCTTGCGAAACTCCGGATCCATTTTGAACGCCATGTCCGCCGTGGTCATCATCGTCGGGACTTTCTTCCCCGGCGTATGGGCCGCCGGAGCCATGTCCTCGGGCTTCTGGGCCACCGGCTGCCATTGCTTCGCGCCAGCGGGGCTTGTGACCAGCTCGTAGTCATAGTCGAGCAGCATGTGGAAATAGCCGGTATCGGTGTTCCACCGCTTGGGAGTCGGCGTCCACGGACCCTCGAGGCCGCTGGTGATCGTGTCGTCGCCCATGCCGCTCTCGTGGCCGCTCTGCCAGCCGAGCCCCTGCTGGGCGATGTCCGCGCCCTCCGGTTCGGCTCCGACCTTGGACGCGTCCCCGGCCCCGTGGCACTTGCCGAACGTGTGGCCGCCGGCGG
>Ga0207703_10004608_pt1 | contig 11281 bp, 9 predicted proteins | sample KBSSwiS12_FD_184304 | JGI IMG/M metagenome (GOLD analysis project Ga0207703, IMG submission 184304) | Switchgrass rhizosphere microbial communities from Kellogg Biological Station, Michigan, USA - KBS Switchgrass S1-2 (SPAdes) (version 2) | ecosystem: Host-associated > Plants > Roots >... | reverse complement strand
TCGTGTGCAGCAGCGAAGGAAAGGTGTAGCCATCGCTCTTTCAACGAGTTGCCGCGACGCGGCACACTGTGCGCTTTGCCGTCCGGTGATACCAAGATTCCTCAAGAACCTTGCGCGAGCCGCGAGCTGCAGCCAGGTGCTACAAGGGCCTAGATGGAGAGCAAGCGACGACGATGGCCCAGTGGTGTCGCAAGGCAACGAGAAAGACGGCCTAGCTGCGCTGAGAGAATGTGGAAGGATGCTCGACGTGAGCTCGAGCTGTTCAGTTGTCCCTGGGGCGTTCACTCGAGCGCAGAACGACCACTAGTTCCTCACGGCCGAAAGCGGATCACGTCGATCAGCCCCGAAGTCAACACGTTTCAGATGAATTGCGATTTGTCCTGAAATTGCTTCCAATATTCGTCTGTGGTCATCTGTGAAGCCGTTCGGTTCGGTCGAATAGAGCGCAATGACACCAACGAGGTTATCGTCGAATGCGAGGGGTACGCTAAGGCAGCTTTTTAGAGTTGGAGATTGACGCGCCAGCGATTCCCCTAAATCGAGACTGGCATCCGAGTTGACGATTGTCCTCCGATTGGCGGCAACCCACCCACTTAAACGTTGCCCCAACGCGATTCTGACGCCGCGTACGCGAGCCGCGCGGTCGCCGATCGCGTGTACAGCGATTAGATCATCGCAGGCGCGGTCGTACGAGTAGAAGACGCTAAGAGACACCGGAACAAGACGGCGAATCTGTCTGAGGATTACGTCGAATGCATCAGTCAAACTCGTGCAGCTCTCAAGTTCACTCGACAGTTCGTAGATCGTCAACATTTCGTCAGCGGCGGATACGGCTTCGCTGAGCCCGGCCTGCGCGTCCGGCGTTGCCCGTCTCGATCGCGCGATGGTGTTCAGCACTTCGCTCGGCGGTCCTTGGCGAGGCAGCTCAGGACTTGGCACTGAATGAAACCTAAAAAAGGCGTCGACGACCATCGGGTCGTACATGGATCCGCTGCGTTGTTTGAGAATCGCGAGCGCCTCGTCGTCTGAAAGTTTCGCCCGATACGGGCGATCCGAGGTTAGTGCGTCGAAACAATCAACGACTGCGAGAATTCGAGCCCCAATCGGGATTTCTGTTGCCTTGATCCCGGATGGATAGCCGGTACCATCCCAGTTTTCATGATGGTGGCGAACAATCGGTACCACCGGGTACGGAAAATCGATCGCAGAAAGGATGTCGGCGCCGACGCTAGCGTGCAGCTTCATTTTTTGAAACTCAGCCTCGGTCAGCTTGCCTGGTTTATTCAAAATGTATTCAGGAACCGCCAGCTTTCCCATGTCGTGCAGCAGCGCCGCAGCCTGAATTGCTTTAAGCAAGTTCTCGTCACGTACTCCGACTTCCTTCGCCAGGCTTGTTGCCTGCGCTTGCACGCGACGAATGTGACCGTGAGTAACTTGATCTTTTGCGTCGATCGCCATTGCGAGCGTTTCAATGGTCGAAAGATAAAGTCTGTTTAGTTGGTCAACGTGCTTGTCAGCGTCTTCTACGCGACCCATTGCGGCTTTGAAGGTGAAGTACAACACCAACAGCAACGGTATGATCGCCCCGACGTAGCCAAGGTTGATTGCTCGGTTGTATCCGACCAGCAAGAATGCGACTGACGCCCCTCCAAAATAGTTGAGGGAGAGCCAGCCAAAGCTGGTTTTCCACACTTTTATCGGATCGAGCTTCTTTTCAAGAGTGATGACGAACGTGATCAGCCAGCTGTTGATTCCAAAATATGTCAACGCGAAGAGGATCAGGGCCGGAAGAATGGCATTAGTGGGGGAGGGTTCCTTGGTGAGGGGAGCGATTCCGGCAACGATGAAAAACAATTGCGCTGAAAGCCAGGCAGAGACCGCTGGCGCTGACATGTTGAAGAGAGCTCGGTGAATCTGAGGGTTCCTTTTCGAAATCCAAAAAGAACCGACCAGCCCGTCGAGCGCGACGATCACCGTGCCGGCAGCCGGCCCGTATAACAGAACTGCCGTAAAAACGAAAGTTTCAGAGATTGAAATGGAGGCGTACGTGGAGGGTAGCCTTACAGTCGCTGAGCCGCTGATTAGCGTAAGCGCCGCGAGGATGAACCATTGATTGCCGATCGGTTCGATGAAGAGGTGGTAAATGGACCCACCGACCACCGTCAAGCCGGCAGCGATAACGGCCCAAACGTAGAGTCGGCCCGATTGGGTCAGGCCGGAGGGGGACACCATTGGCGCCCCATTTATCGGCTCGACCGTTCTGGCTGTGTAGGTCCGCGGCGTTAGTCCCAGAGAATGATCGTCTTCATGTTGTCCTCCTAAGATGTTTAATTTTATTGGGTTACGCCACAACGACCCCGAGAGCGAGCGTCCTTGCACATCACTAAACTGCGAAGTCATCTCCGGCTGACGAACCCCAGATAATTGATTCACTCTGTGTCGAAGTGCCCCACATGATGGAGTCCCCGTCGCTCGATGAGCCCCAGATGATTGAATCCGCGTCCACCGTCGAACCCCAGATGATCGAAGAACCCCAAATGATCGAGGAACCCCAAATAATCGAATCGCTGTAAGTTGAAGACCCCCAAATAATCGAGGAGCCCCACATGATGGTGTTTCCGCGCATTGACGGGCCAGTGAATCCAGTGCCGCCGTCCGCGATTCGCCTCGAATAGATCGAAGCCGTGTTCATAGCCCACGCGTCGAAGTGCTTTGTAGAGGTTGATGCGATCTGACTGGCCGCGATTTCCTCGCCAGCGATACTCGTGGATGCTGAAATTTCACCAGTCGCTGCCAGTTGGACCGCCGCTAACGCGTTGATCATTCCCGCACCTGCGCCGACCAGGCCCACCGACGGCATGAACGTGCTGGTCAACTGCAGCGCGACTCGCGTTTCCCTCGGCGTCAGGCTCCCCCTGGTATCCAGAACCAGCGCGGCGGCGCCGCTGACGAACCCCGCCGCCATGCTCGTCCCGGATAGCTGCATCACGGCGTTAGGGCCGTTGCCCGAGACGTGGCGCGCCGGGTACGTCTTCGACAGGTACGAATCCACCGCCTCAGCCGACCGGATGTGGCTGCCGGGAGCGACGAGGTCCGGCTTCATGATCAAGTCGTAGCGCGTGGGCCCCTTCGAGCTGTACGACGCGAGAGTGTCGTCCGACCGCTGCGGAGTGTCGTGCGTGTCGACCGCGCCGACCGCAATCACGTGCGGGCTGTTGGCCGGCGACGTAATCGCGCCATACACCGACTTCCCGTCTTCAGTCCGCCCGTAATTGCCGGCGGAGACAACCACCACGATTCCGGCCCGCGCCGCGCGCTCGACCGCCTCGCATAACGGATCGTCCCGGTACGGCTGCAGCACCGGCGCGCCCAGCGACAGGTTGATGATCCGCACGTTGTAGTCGTAGCGATGCTCGACCGTCCAGTCGATCGCCTCGATCACATCGCTGATGTTTCCCGACCCATCGTCTCCAAGCACCCGCAGGTTCAGGAGATACGCGCTCGGTGCGATGCCGGCGTAGTCGCGCGACTCGGCAGACCGGCTCGCCTGGCCGGCGATGATCGCCGCGACGTGCGTCCCGTGGCCGTAATGATCGTCGCCGTCGCCGCCGGTGAAGTCGCGGGTCACCAGCACGCGCCCCTTGAGCGCGTTGTGCTTCGCGCTGATGCCCGAATCGATCACCGCGACCGAAATCCCTCGACCCGTCGCCGACGGGACGTCGCCGGACCCGGCCCACGCCTGGTCGGCGCCGATGCTCTCGGCGTCGGCGGCCGAGACCGACGACTTGATCCGGATGTCGCCCGACAGGTGATCCTGCGTGTCGTCCTGGCGCATCGCGTCGAGCTGGCCGGCGTTGACGAGAAACACCGCGCCGCTCTGCAGGTACTTCACAATCTGAAGGTTGTAGCGAGCCGCGAGCGCGTCCACCTCCGCCCGCGTGCCGTGAACAATGACCCGGATGGCCTGCGACCCCGCCGACAGATGGTCGGTGAGATCGGCGCTGAGGCGCGCGTTGTGCGCGGCCGCGGCCGGCGAGGCCGCGAACACGATCAACGCGCACGCAATCGCCGTGGCGACGCCTCCTGCGAAGGAACGTCGATCTCGCGTGCGGCTCGAGTCAGCGAAGGCCATGGGTCTCTCCAACAGAATCCGATTTAGAGGGCGTGGATGCGCGACGACATGTCGGCAGCCTGGCTTCGGTCTTCCTGGAAGGAGTCGATGAGGACACGCTGGGATCCGCCCAGCGTCCGGATGGTCTGAAGCCGCCCGTCCCGGATGCGGTTGTAAATCGTTCGTCGCGAGACGCCGAGCATTTCCGCGGCATGGTCCAGCGAAACGCTGCGGCCGATACGAGGTGCTAAGCCTGCTACACAAACGCTTTCTGACATCATCACTCTGGCCTCCGATGCCCCCTATAAGCGCACGGCCAGTGCCAGAAAAGACGTTATTCGGGCCAAATGGTCTTAACTCGTTGCCAATTCGCGTGTTGTTGCGGAATCGTCGGCAGGGTAACTTAAAGTCGGCCGCGATGGATCCGGCCAAGAATCTAGCCAACTGACCCGTCAACAGCGAGGAGTTCTTCGAAATTGCACGCAAAATCGAGGATTGACCCGCCTCAGCCGCGTCGAAACGGCCGGACAGATTCTTGGCCGGCGGGTCAGATTTCGAACAGACACATGTGCCGACAACTGTTCTTGGCGGCGGTCGCCGCGATCTGCACGATCGCCGGCGCCGCCTGCGGCTCGAACACGACGTCGAATGCGACGACCGCCGGCGCTTCACGGTCCGGCATTCCGCGCGGCGGCGAACTCCTCGTGTCCGTCCGCTCCGAGCCCCGCAGCTTCAACCGTCACGCCGCGCGCGACACGACAACCAGCCTCGTTTCGAATCTCACCCAGTCCAGGCTCGTCCGGGTGAACCAGGCGACGCAGGCCGTCGAACCGTTGCTCGCCGAGAGCTGGACGACGGAGGATCAGGGACGCCAGCTGACGCTCTCGCTCAGGCGAGACGTCGTCTTCTCCGACGGTCACCCGTTCACGGCCGACGATGTGCTGTTTGCGTTCGAGTCGGTGTACGACGAGAAGACCGGCAGCGTGCTCGCCGACTCGCTTCAGGAAGGCGGCAAGAAGCTCCAGGTCTCCGCCACCGATCCTTACACCGTCGTCGTCACCTTTCCCGCGGCGTTTGCGCCTGGTATCCGGCTGCTGGACAGCCTGCCGATCCTCCCGCGCCACAAGCTGGAAGGCGCGCTGAAGGCCGGCACGTTCCGGAAAGCATGGAGCCTGGATACGCAGCCGGCCGAAATCGTGGGGCTCGGCCCGTTCCTGTTAAGCGAGTACCAGCCAGGCCAGCGTCTCGTCTTCACGCGCAATCCGAAGTACTTCGCGAAGGCGCCGGACGGCGGCGCCTTGCCGTATCTGGATCGAGTCGTCGCCGAGATCATTCCCGACCAGAGCGCGGAGCTGCTCCGGCTCGAATCGGGGCAGCTGGACATGATGACGAGCGAGATTTCGCCGGAGGCGTACGCGCCGTTGAAGCGCGCCGCCGATGAAGGACGGGTCAAGCTGCTCGACCTCGGCGTTTCGCGCAACGCCGACGCGTTCTGGTTCAACCTGAAGCCGGGTGCCTTCGGCGAGGACCCTCGCGCCGGCTGGCTGCAGCGCGATGAACTGCGCCGCGCGATCTCGATGGCGGTGGACCGGAAGCTGTTTGCCGACACCGTGTTCTTCGGCGCCGGCGTGCCGGTGTACGGGCCCGAGACGCCCGCCAACAAAATCTGGTACTGGCCCGGCCTTCCGCAAACGCCGCACGACGCGGCCGCCGCGAAACAACTCCTCGCGTCGATCGGCCTCAGCGATCGCAACAACGACGGCATGCTCGAGGACGCGCAGAACCGGCCGGCGCGCTTCACGCTGCTGACGCAGAAAGGCCGGCCGAATCTCGAGCGCGGCGCCGCCGTCATTCGCGACGAGCTGAAGAAGATCGGCCTCACCGTGGACGTGGCCGCTCTCGACGCCGGCGCGGTGATCGATCAGCTGCTGCACGCCAAGTACGAGGCGCTCTATTTCAACGCCGACAAAAGCGATCTCGATCCGGGAACGAACCCTGACTTCTGGTTCAGCTTTGGCAGCGCGCACATGTGGAACCTCGAAGAGAAGGCGCCGGTCACCGACTGGGAGAAGAAGATCGACGAGCTGATGGCGCGGCAGATCGCGACGCTCGACGAGGCGAAGCGCAAGACCATCTACAACGACGTGCAGAAGATTTTCTACGAGCACCAGCCGATCGTCTATTTCGTCGCCCCGCGGATCTACGTCGCCCACTCGTCGCGCGTGATGAACCTGACGCCGTCCGAGTACCGCCCGCAGTTGTTCTGGCGTCCCGAGACGGTGGCGGTCGTCCATTGATCCGGTATTTCGCGCGGCGCCTGGCGTTCGCGCTCGTGCTGGTGATCGGGGTCTCGTCGGCCACGCTGATGCTCACGCGCCTGGCGCCCGGCGACTTCATCACCGAATCGCTGGGGACCGGCGCCAGCCAGCAGACGATCGCGCAGCAGCGCGCGCGATACGGCCTCGACAAGTCGATCGGCGCGCAGTACCGCGACTGGATCGCCGGCGCCGCGCGGCTCGACCTTGGCTATTCCATGCAGTATGGCCGTCCCGTGCGCGACCTCATTCCCGAACGCGCCGCCAACACCGCCATCCTGGCGATCACTGCGCTGCTGTTCGCTACGCTCATCGGCCTGCCGCTGGGCGTCATCACGGGCAGCCGCCGCGGTGGGGCGATGGCCGGCGCGATTCGCGCGGCGTCGCTCGTCCTGCTGTCGATGCCTCCGCTGCTGACGTCGCTGTTTCTCGTGTTCCTCGCGGCGCGCACTGGCTGGCTGCCCATTTCAGGCATGCGTTCGGCGACGGTGCCGGCCGGCGGAGCGCTAATCGATCTGCTGCGTCATCTCGTGGTGCCGGCCGCCGCGATCGCGCTGCCGCTGGCAGCGATGCTCGAGCGCCTGCAGGCGCAGGCGATGAGCGAGGTCATCCGCGCGCCGTTCGTGCTCGCGACGCTGGCGCGAGGCGTCCCGCAATCCCGCGTCCTCTGGCGTGGCGCGCTGAAGGCCGCGCTCCGCCCCGTTGCCGGCGTCTACGGCCTCGTCATCGGATCGCTGTTGAGCGGGTCGTTCGCCGTCGAGGTGATCACCGCGTGGCCCGGGCTTGGCAGCCTGATGCTGCAGGCTCTTCGCACGCGCGACATCTATCTCGTCGCCGGCTGTGCCGGCGCCGGAGCACTATTCCTGGCCTGCGGCACGCTGGTCTCCGACGTGGCGCTCGCCGCGGTCGATCCGCGCGTGAGCGAGATGCGGACGGAACGCGCGTGACTCGTGATGTCGGTGCGGCGCTCGTCGCGCTCGCGCTGGTGGCCGCGGGCGCCGCGCCGATTGTCGCGCCGCACGCGCCGGACTCACACTTTTCACAACTGCTCAACGCTCCGCCGACCATCGTGCGCCTGGTCGACGCGGGTGGACGGTGGCACGCGCCGTTCATCTATCCCTGGCGGCTCGTGAATCAACTCGAGCAGCGATACGAGGAAGATCGATCGACGATCGCGCCGCTCGCGTGGTTCTCGGGTGGCAAGCTCCTTCGATCGTCGAACGACGAGGCGCCGCTGCTGCTGCTTGGCGCCGACAACTACGGACGCGACGTCTTTACACGATTGATCTTCGGCGCGCGCACGTCGCTGGCGCTCGCGATCGCGTCGGCGTTCGGCGCGATGTTCATCGGCGTCTCGCTTGGCGCGGCCGCCGGGTTCAGCGGCGGCGCGGTAGACGAGGTTCTGATGCGAGCCACCGACTTCGTGATGGTCCTGCCGGCCATCTATGTCGCGCTGGCCTTACGCTCGGTGCTGCCGCTCGTGCTGACGCCGGGACAAGTGTTCGCCTTGCTGGCGGCGATTTTCGCGATCGTCGGCGCGCCGTTCGTCGCGCGCGGTGTCCGCGCCATCGTGCGTTCCGAGCGGCGCCTCGACTACGCCGCCGCGGCCGAGGCGCTCGGCGCGAGCGACGCGCGGCTGCTCGTGCGTCATCTGATCCCGGCAGCGCGCGGCTTCATCGCCGTCCAGATCACGTTGCTCGTTCCGGCGTTCATCATCGCCGAAGCGACCCTCTCGTATGTCGGTCTCGGCTTTCCCGACGCCGTGGCGAGCTGGGGGACGATGCTGCATGATGCCTCGACCAACATCCGCGTGTTCGCCGACTTCCCATGGCTGCTCAGTCCGGCGGCCGCGATGTTCCTGGTCGTCCTTGGTGTGAACCTCGCGCTGCAGGACGCCGGCACTGTCGTCTTTGCCGAAAGCGGCGAGCCCCGGCGTGGCGTAAAATCAGGATCATGAATTTCTCTGGCGTTTTCTCTCCTATTCCTACACCCTTCGACGATCGCGATCGCGTCGACACCGTTCGCCTGAAGGCCGCCCTTGCCAAATGGGTGACCAAGCCGCTGACCGGCTTCGTCGTCCTCGGATCCAACGGCGAAGCGGCGCTGATGGACGACTTCGAATGCGATCAGGCCATCGTCGCCGCGCGCGAGGCCGTTCCCCGCGATCGGGGATTCATCGTCGGCACCGGCCGCGAATCGACGCAAGCGGCCATCAAGGCGACGAAGCGTGCCGCCGAACACGGCGCTGACGCGGTCCTGGTTCGGACGCCGGGCTTCTTCAAGAGCCAGATGACCAACGACGTCTTCGTTCGCCACTACTCGGCGGTCGCCGATGCGTCTCCCGTTCCGGTGCTGCTTTACAACTTCACCGCGGTCACCGGCGTGAACCTGCAGCCGACCGCCGTTGCTCGCCTGGCGACTCATCCCAACATCGTGGGCATGAAGGAATCGGGTGGCGATGTGTCGCAGGTGGCGGACCTCGTATCGTTGACGCCGCCGGACTTCACGGTGCTCGCCGGTGCCGCGGCGACGCTGTATCCGATGATGTGCGTCGGCGCCGCCGGCGGCATCCTCGCGCTCGCCAACGCGCTTCCCGAACCATGCGTCCGGCTGTTCGAGCTGACGAAGGCCGGCAAACATGCCGAAGCCATCGCGCTCCAGCGCGAGCTCGTGCCGGTCGCGCGACTGCTGGGTGCGACCCACGGCGTCCCCGGGCTCAAAGCGGCGCTGAATCTGCTCGGCTACGACGTCGGCGTGCCGCGGCCGCCGCTCCAGCCGCTTCCTGAATCGATCATCCCCGCGCTTCGCGACGCGCTGGCGCGCTTCGAGGAAATTCCCGCATGAGCCTGCTGCCCGAGAACGATCGCATCCTGCTCGGTCCTGGCCCGAGCCTCACCGCGCCACGCGTCATGCGCGCCATGGCGGCGCCGACCGTGAGCCATCTCGATCCCCTCATGATGACGCTGCTCGACGACGTGCGCGCGCGTCTCGGCCGCGTGTTCAGGGCCGCCGAAGGGTCATTCGCGTTCGCGGTCTCCGGCACCGGCACGTCTGGTATGGAAGCGGCGGTTGCGAACCTGGTCAAGGACGGGAGCCGCGTCACCGTCATCGTCAGCGGCTACTTCGGCGATCGTCTCGCGCAAATCTGCGAGCGCTATGGCGCGACCGTCACGCGTCTCGACGTCGAGTGGGGAAGAGCGTGCGATCCCGAAGCGCTGCGCAAGCACCTGAAGGGGGCGCCTGCCGATGTCGTGGCGATGGTCCACGCGGAAACGTCGACCGGCGTGGCCAATCCGGTCCGCGAGCTTGCTGCTATCGCTCGTGAACACGATGCGCTGACGATCGTCGACACGGTAACGTCGCTGGGAGGCATGCCTCTCGACGTCGGCGCCTGGGGCATCGATGCCGCATACTCCTGCACGCAGAAATGCCTCGGAGGCCCGTCGGGGCTCGCGCCGGTCGTCTTCGGTCCCCGCGCGCTCGCCAAGCGCGTGAAGTGCCGCAGTTTCTACCTCGATCTGTCGCTGCTCGAGGACTACTGGCTGCGCCGGAAATATCACCACACGATGTCGTCCACGCTCGTCTACGCGCTTTACGAAGCGCTGTCGATCGTGGAAGAAGAAGGGCTCGACGCGCGTTGGGCCCGTCACGAGAAGAATCATCGCGCGCTGCTCGAGTCGCTGTCCGGCCTCGGGCTTTCGGTGCTGCCGCGCGAAGGCGAGCGGTTGTGGACGCTCAACGCCGTCCGCGTACCAGAAGGCGTCGACGAAGCGGCCGTACGCATGCACCTGCTCGAAACCTTCAACATCGAGATCGGCGCCGGTCTCGGTCCGCTCGCCGGCAAGATCTGGCGCGTCGGCCTGATGGGCGCCAGTTCTTCGCCGCGGCTCATCGTTCTGCTGCGCGGCGCGCTCGAAAGCGCGTTGGCCAAACAGCGCCAGCGCGTCTGAGATGGGGAAGCCGGTTCGGACCACTGTCGGACCGGCGACCGCCGGACAGTACATCCGACTCGCGGTCCTCGCGGTGCCGGTCGCGGGGTTCGCGCTCCTGTCGTACGCCTACCTCACGCTTCCGGATGTTCGCACGCTGAAGACGTCCAACCCGACGACGACCGCGTTCATGGAACTGCGCGACGACGAGGCGTTCGCCCAGGGAAAGACGCCGCACCGGATGCACCGATGGGCGAGCTACGGACGGATCTCCCCGGACTTGAAGCGCGCCGTGCTCGTCGCCGAGGACGATGCCTTCTGGCAGCACGACGGCGTGGATTACGAACAACTGCAAGAGTCGATCGAAACGGACTGGGCTCGCGGAAAGTTCTCGCGCGGCGGCAGCACGATCACCCAGCAGCTCGCGAAGAATCTGTATCTCTCACCGTCCAAAAATCCGCTGCGGAAGCTGCGCGAGCTCATCATCGCCCGGCGCCTCGAGGCGGAGCTGAAGAAGGCGCGGATCCTGGAGCTGTACCTCAACGTGATCGAGTGGGGCGACGGCGTCTACGGAGTGGAGTCGGCAGCGCGGACATATTTCAGGAAATCTGCAGCTGAGCTTTCTCAACCGGAGGCTGCCTTACTGGCAGCCGCGATTGTGAACCCTCGGCTTCTTAGTCCAGCGCATCCCACGCCGCGTCTGTTGAGGCGTCAGCAGCTCATCCTCAGGCGGATGGGCGGAGTCGTGCCACCTCAGGAGTCAGCTCAACTTCAGCACTAGCAACACTTACAGCTCACTCCAGCTTGACACCCGTCGAGGGCTGTCGCTATAGTCATCTCGCTCCGACACTTAAATACAAGGCCTGAGACCACGCTTCGCTCCCCCGGCGACGTGTGTCGCATGATGAATTACACAGAACGCCTCA
>Ga0207703_10004606_pt1 | contig 11284 bp, 12 predicted proteins | sample KBSSwiS12_FD_184304 | JGI IMG/M metagenome (GOLD analysis project Ga0207703, IMG submission 184304) | Switchgrass rhizosphere microbial communities from Kellogg Biological Station, Michigan, USA - KBS Switchgrass S1-2 (SPAdes) (version 2) | ecosystem: Host-associated > Plants > Roots >... | reverse complement strand
TGGAACCGAGCCCGGCTCGCGGCAGCGGGTAACCGAAGGTTTGCTGGGCTGGGCCGACCTGATCTTCGTCATGGAGGCCAAACACCGGGACTATCTTCGCGCTAAATTCCCGGAAGCGATTACGGGGAAGCGGGTGATCTGCCTGCGCATTCCGGACGACTTTATCTACAATGATTCCGACTTGATCGCCCTTTTAAAATCGAGTTTGAGCCCTTATATAGTGGTCAGGGATTGAGGGAATACTGCCTATAGCGGCTCCTATTTCCCGTCGCATTAGTTTTAATTATATCATTGTAATAAAAAAACTGTTGCGCTTCGCATCATTTTGTCTACTGTCCGATCTATCGCGAAGGTATGCGATACATGTTCTTGGCAGTCGGCGCTTTTTTGCCGGTTCCCCAGAATCAGACTCAGAGCCGGAGCTTTCGTTTTATGAAAGCATCTTTGTAGGCACTAGTCTTCGATCCCCTCCCCTCCTCGGAAAGTCGTTATGACTTCAGGCATGTATTTAGCTTTCGGTAAACAACTTAAAACAGATGATACGTTATTTATATATTATTGGTTTGGTGATTGGCTGTATGGGTTTTCCCGCACAGGCCAAGAACGCCACACCCTCTGCCAAGGCTTCTTCGACGAACGCCAATAACAAATCCACGGCTTCGTCCACAGGTAAGGCAACGAGTGCAACTCCTACCGCATCCGCAACCAAGCAGGATTCCGCAAAAAACACGACAGCAAAGGCTTCTGATAAGCCCAGCTCATCGAGCCACCCGTCCTCGCAAGCGCAGACGACGTCCGTGACCAGCTCGCGTGGCAACTCTTCCTCCTCAGCCATGTCTCGCACCAGCCATACGTCCGGTAGCGGTCGATTGGCCCGCGTTACCGCTTACTGGGCGGGTGAGGGTGATTACTATACGGGTAAGTGCTTGAGTTCGACCGGCATCCACCTCCATGATGGCCATTGCGCAGTTGATCCCCGGATCATCCCCTACGGCAGCACGGTGAATATCGCCGGCGTGGGTACCTATCTGGCCGTGGATACGGGTTCCGCCGTCATTTCCCGGGAGGCCGCCAGAGAAGCCGCCCATAATCAGGCCGAACGCGAAGCATTGGTAATCGATGTTTTCTTTGAGCATCGCCGCGACGGTGAGCGTTTTGCGGCGGCGGCCACGAAGTATGCCGTCGTTACCTGGACGGCACCGCGGTCGACCGCCTCGACGCAGGATGTCCGTACGTCGGCAGCTGAGTAATCGCTGACGTTGAAACAAAAAGCCAGCCCGGTGGAAAATCCATCGTGCTGGCTTTTTTGTCGTTCTGGGTGATGATATAGCCGTGAAAAAAGACGGAGAACATGTCGATCTGAGTATCGATCACATTTTGGCCGATGAGGCGTTGCGAAACCGCCTCTTTCCGGTGACGCAAAAGCGCATTTTTCTGGCCCATGCTGGAGTTGCCCCCCTGCCCGGACTGACGGTGGATACCCTCAAACGCGAAGCCGAACGGGCGTCGATTGCGCAGGAAAGCCCGGATTTTATGGCGGAGATCGAGGGAATCCGCCGGGTGGCCGCACGGCTGATCAATGCCGAGAGCGATGAGGTTGCGTTGCTGGGGCCGACATCGTTGGGACTTAATCTGGTGGCGAATGGTCTCAAGTGGCAAAAGGACGATGAGGTTATTTTTTATCCGGACGATTATCCCGCCAATGTTTATCCCTGGCAGGCGCTGGCCGAGCAAGGCGTGCGCGTCATTCCGTTGCAGCCAGAGCGGCCGGGGGAGATCACCCCGGATCTGGTTCGCAAAGCGCTGACTCCCAAGACGCGGCTGGTGGCACTGGCTTCCTGCCATTACCTGAGTGGATTTCGGCTCGATTACGAGGGAATCGCCGAGGAACTGAACCGCCGCGGCGTCCTCTTTTGCCTCGATGCGATTCAGTCGCTGGGTGCGACGACGGTGGATGTGCGACATATCGATTTTCTGGCGGCGGATTCACACAAGTGGATGCTGGGGCCACTCGGGGCAGGTATCTTTTATGTGAAGAGGCGGCATTTTGAGCTGCTGAAGCCGACGCTGCTGGGTTCGTGGAATGTCCACTCTCCAGGATTTATCGCGCAGCCGGAGATGGTGTTTGAGAAATCGGCTCGGCGGTATGAACCGGGCTCACTTAACCTGTTGGCTCTGTTTGGGATGAAGGCAAGTCTTGAGATGATTTTGGCGCTCGGCGTGAAGCAGATTGAGGCGCGATTGTTGGACCTGCGCACCTTTACCGAGGAAAAATTGATGGCCCATAAATTCCGGGTCATGGGCTTTGCCAACCGGCGCTCGCAGAAATCGGGTATCACCACGATTGCGATCGAGAATGCGGAGCAGGCGGTAGCGCATGCCCGCAAGCTGCGCGAGGCTGGGGTGGATGTCTCTCTGCGACAGAGCCGGGCGGGCGTTTCGTGCCTGCGGCTTTCGCCTCATTTTTACAATACGGAAGCCGAGATCGAAGAAACGATTAAAATCCTCTTGTCATAAATGCGCGGTTCCGTATGCTCACCCTTCCCTATTAGGAGTCCCCATGAAAAGAACATTCCAGCCCTCTCAAAAACGTCGTGTCCGCCAATTCGGCTTTTTGGCCCGCACGCGTACCAAGAATGGCCGCGCGATCCTCGCCCGCCGTCGGGCCAAGGGACGTGTCCGCCTCGCCGGTGCCCGGACCGAACGCAAGTTCACGCCTCACACCCAGGCCTAAGTTCGGCTGTAGCGGCGGTCGATGACCGCCGATGCACGAGCAAAGTCCTTTCGCTCTCCCACGGCGGTCATAGACTGCCGCTACAAGGAGGCATTTAGTGCCCGCAGAATCCCAGGCGCTCCCTCGAGCCCGGATCATTCGTCGCCGTAGAGTCTTTGATGCCACGCGGCTCAAGGGCAAGCGGGTGAGTAACCGGTATATGGCGTTGAGTCATCTGCCCGACACCGCCATCGAATCGGGCGAAACGGGACGTGTTGCTTTTCTTACACCCAAGCGACTGGGTGCTGCGACCAAGCGGACTCAGCTTCGACGCCGGATGCGGGAGATTTATCGCCGCCATTTGATGCAACCGACCGAGACGCTTTATCTGGTCTGGGTTGCAAGGCCGCCTGCGCTGGAGTTGCCGTTTGAGGAATTGAAGAAGTGCATGAGTGCTTTGCGGGAGCGCGTGACTTCTCCTAATACCTGATCCTGCCTGCCAATAATTTCTGCGGATTCACCGAAATGAGCTAGGCTGATTTTCTGTGAACAAGCCGGAGAAAATCGACGAGTCCGTTTCGATCGAAACGCTTTCGCCCAATGTGGAGACGGAAAGTCAGGCTGTCGTTAATAAGGGTACTCCGCAGAAGGCGGTGCTGGGAATTCTGGCGGCGCTGAGCATCGCGCATTTGTTGAACGATACGATGCAATCGCTGATCCCGGCGATTTATCCGGTGTTGAAGCATTCGTTTCAACTGACGTTTACGCAGATCGGTCTCATTACGCTGGCGAATCAGTTGACGGCCTCGCTGCTGCAACCGCTGGTGGGTTGGTATACAGACCGCCGTCCCCTGCCCTATTCGCTTTCGATCGGGATGGGGTTCACGCTGGCGGGACTGGGGCTGCTTTCGGCGGCGTGGAATTTCGAGGTGATTCTGCTTTCGGTGGCGCTCGTGGGCGTGGGGTCATCGGTGTTTCATCCGGAGGCCTCGCGCGTGGCGCGGATGGCTTCGGGGGGACGACATGGATTTGCGCAGTCGCTCTTTCAGGTGGGCGGAAATGCGGGGACATCGTTCGGGCCACTGCTCGCGGCTTTAATTATCGTTCCCGGTGGACAGGCGGAGATCAAGTGGTTCTCCCTGATTGCGCTGGCGGGAATCATGCTGTTGTACCGGGTGGGGAGTTGGTATGTGGATAATACGCATTTGCTGAAGCCGAAGGGCCACGCGCATGCACACGCGAACGGGCTTTCACCGCGCCGGGTGACGGTGGCGATTGGATTGTTAATGACGCTGGTTTTCTCGAAGTACATTTATCTCGCGAGCATGACGAGTTACTACACGTTCTTTCTCATGCACAAGTTCAACGTGTCGGTGCAAATGTCGCAGGTTTATCTGTTTATCTTTTTGTTCGCCGTGGCGGCGGGGACGATCATTGGCGGGCCGGTGGGCGACAAGTTTGGACGGAAGAATGTGATCTGGGTTTCGATCCTGGGCGTGACTCCGTTTACGTTGCTGCTGCCGCATGTCTCGCTGATGGGCGTGACGATCCTGAGTGTGATTATCGGCGTGATTTTGGCGTCGGCGTTTTCGGCGATTGTGGTTTATGCGCAGGAACTGGTGCCGGGCAAAGTAGGGATGATCGCGGGGCTTTTCTTCGGGCTCGCGTTTGGGCTGGCGGGGATTGGTTCGGCAGTGCTGGGAAAAGTGGCCGATATGACGAGCATCGGGTTTGTTTTTGAGCTGTGCTCGTTTTTGCCGTTGCTGGGGTTATTGACGATGTTTTTACCGGACTTGGAGAAGGGGAAACACTAGAGGCAGGGAAACGTTTCACGCAACGACGCGACGGGCGCAACGGGGGAACAATGGAATTGCGCAGACAATGGCGTTCCCAAATGGAGTTTGGGAACGAGGGAAAAGTTAGTCACTCCCCAAGGGTAGCTGTAGCCCTCAGCGCATCTATCCACCTCACATTGGTTTGAACCAGTTTATGGGCGGCAAGAAGATGCTTGGTCATTTCAAGCGGGGTGGGATGGAAGAACCATTCCAAGGATATATAGTTATCTCCGGGTTTAAGACCTACGAATTCCCGCCGCTGAGGAGCATTAGGCGTTTTTACCGAGAGCGAAATACTGCCGTCATGCTCCATACCGCATTCAGCAGAATGTGCCATGTGTTCATCTTCTAAAATCAGAGAGAATCCATATGACGTCTCTTTAACGGGAAGTCCCTCAAAGGAAAGCGCATGAATTGCAGATTTAAAATTCATCATCTGCCCTCATGCACTTCTCTAAGAAATCATTATGGTGTGACGGAGGCGGGGGGGGTGTCGGCGCCGACGGTGAAGGTGAGCGCCTTGTCCTTTTCGCCGACGACCACGAAGTCGCCGTTCTTGATCGTGCCGCGGAGGATTTCCTCGGCCATCGGATCCTCGAGGAAACGCTCGACCGCGCGGCGCAGCGGACGCGCACCGTATTGCGGGTCGTAGCCTTTTTCGATGAGGAAGGAGGTGGCCTCGGGCGTGAGCCGGAAGGTGATCGAGCGGGGCTTGAGGCGCGTGTGCACCTTGGCCACTTCGATATCCACGATCTTGGTGAGGTCGTCGCGGGTGAGCGAGTGGAACACGATGACGTCATCAAGACGGTTGAGGAACTCGGGCTTGAAGACGCGCTTCGATTCCGAGAGCATCTTTTCCTTCATCTGCTCGTAGGAATGCTCGTCGCTCTTCACGCCGAAGCCCATGACGTTGTTCTTGCGGATCAGATCCGCGCCAACGTTGGAGGTCATGATGATGATCGTATTGCGGAAGTCGACCTTGCGGCCGAGGCTGTCCGTGACGACGCCATCCTCGAGAATCTGCAGGAGCAAATTCCAGATGTCGGGGTGGGCCTTTTCGATTTCGTCGAAGAGCACCACGCTGTAGGGACGGCGACGGACTTTTTCGCTGAGTTGGCCACCCTCCTCGTAACCGACGTAGCCGGGAGGCGCACCGACGAGGCGCGAGACGTTGTGAGCGTCCATGTACTCGCTCATGTCGATTTGGATGAGAGCGGACTCGTCGCCAAACATGTATTGGGCGAGGGTCTTCGCGAGGTGGGTTTTGCCCACGCCGGTCGGACCGAGGAAAATGAACGAACCGATGGGACGCTTGGGGTCCTTGAGATCGGCGCGCGAACGACGCAGCGCCTTGCCCATGGCGTAGACGGCTTCGTCCTGGCCAATGACCTTGCCCTTGAGTTCCTCGGCGACCTTGAGCAGGCGATCCATGTCGGCCTGTTCCATGCGGGAGAGCGGAACACCGGTCCACTTCGACACAACGTGGCGGATGTCGTCGTCGGTGACGAAGACTTCCTGCTCGTCGCGGCGCGTGCGCCATGCGGTGAGGACGGCCTCGAGCTTGTCCTTGGCTTCCTTCTCTTCATCGCGGAGAGCGGCAGCTTTTTCGAAATCCTGGGCCTTGATGGAGGCTTCCTTGCGGCCCTTGATTTCTTCGATCTCGGCCTCGATGCCCTTCACATCCGGCGGACGCATGGTCGCCTGGATGCGGGCGCGTGAACCGGCCTCGTCCATGACGTCGATGGCCTTGTCGGGCAGGAAACGTCCGGTGAGATAGCGGTCGGAAAGCTTGGCAGCCTGCTCGAGCGCGGAATCGGACATCTTGGCCTTGTGATGGGCCTCGTACTTGGGGCGAAGGCCCTTGAGGATCTCGATCGATTCCTCGACGCTGGGGGCCTCGACCATGACCTGCTGGAAGCGGCGTTCGAGCGCAGAGTCCTTCTCGATGTGCTTGCGGAATTCGTTGAGCGTGGTCGCGCCGATGCACTGGAGTTCGCCGCGGGAAAGCGCGGGCTTGATGATGTTGGAAGCGTCCATCGCCCCCTCGGCCGAACCGGCGCCGACGATGGTGTGCATTTCGTCGATGAAAAGGATGACGTTCTTGGCCTTGCGGATTTCCTCCATCACGGCCTTGATGCGTTCCTCAAACTGACCGCGGTACTTGGTGCCTGCGACCATGAGCGCGAGATCGAGCGTGATGACTTTTTTATCGCGGAGAAGTTCCGGCACGTTGCCCTGGGCGATTTCCTGAGCGAGGCCTTCCGCAATGGCGGTCTTGCCCACACCGGCTTCACCGATGAGGACGGGATTGTTCTTGGTGCGGCGGCAAAGAATCTGGATGACACGTTCGATCTCTCCCTTGCGACCAATGACGGGATCGAGTTCGCCCTTCTTGGCGAGTTCGGTCAGGTCGCGGCCAAAGGCCTTGAGGGCGGGAGTCTTGACGTCTTTCTTTCCGCCGGGGCCCATTTCGCCCTGCGATCCGCCGCCCTGAGGTTCGCTGCCACCGCCTCCACCTTCTTCGCCTTCGGCTTCGCCGGAGGTGAAGTTGGGATCGAGTTCCTTGAGGACCTCGTTGCGCGTCCGTTCGATGTCGACTTCCAAAGTTTTCAGTACGCGCGCGGCCACACCGTCGCCTTCGCGGAGGAGGCCGAGGAGAATGTGCTCGGTGCCCACGTAGCTATGATTGAGCGCCTTGGCTTCCTTGCCGGCAAGGGCGAGGACTTTTTTCACGCGCGGGGTGTAAGGGATGTTTCCCGACATCTTGGTATCAGGACCGGACCCCACCTGCTTCTCCACTTCGATGCGGACGGTCTCGAGATCGAGGCCGAGCTTTTGCAGCACATTGACCGCAACGCCCTGCCCGAGCTTGATCAGCCCGAGAAGAAGATGTTCGGTGCCCACATAATTGTGGTTGAAGCGGTCGGCTTCCTTGCGGGCCAAAGCCAGGACTTGCTGGGCGCGGGGAGTGAAGTTGTTCATGATTTTTTCTTTTCTCCCTCAGGCGTCTTGCCAAGGGACAGGGCTTTCATATTGGGTTCCGGAACCTGCTTGAGGCGATCACGCAGAAGATCGGCACGGAGGCCGTCCCGTTCTTCCGTGGTGAGTTTGCGCTCAAAGTCCTTCTGCAGGTGCGCGGGCTGGGTGCGGATAAAAAGTTCATCGATGGTCGCGCGATATTCCTCCGGCATGAGGCTGAGGTCTACGCCGAGCCGAAGCATGGAAAGCAGGTTCAATACCTCCTTGGAGGAAATGGAATAGGAATGCATCATCACACCATAAGCGCGACCGACCTGGTCGGCCACGACGCGGCTCTTGTCCTCGAGCATTTTCTGGCGCGCGTTTTCCTCGTGCTCCATGACCTGGACGATCACCTTGGTGAGCTTGTCGACGATGTCGGCCTCGGATTCGCCGAGGGTCATCTGATTGGAAATCTGGAAGAGATTGCCGAGCGCCTCGGTCCCCTCGCCGTAGAGGCCGCGGACCGCAAGGCCGAGCTTGTTGACGGCCTTGATGATCGAGGTGATCTGGTCGTGCAGGACGAGCGCGGGGAGATGCATCATCGCCGAGGCGCGCATGCCGGTGCCGACGTTGGTCGGGCAGGCGGTGAGGTAGCCGATCTGGGGCGAGAAGGCGAAATCGAGTTTTTCCTCGAGTTCCGTGTCGAGCTTATCGACGGCCTTGAGGAGGGGCTTGAGTTGCAGGCCGGAGCGGAGCGATTGAATGCGAAGATGGTCTTCTTCGTTGATCATGACACTGAGCGTGCGGTTCTTGCTGATGATGAGGCCGCTGCCGGTATTCTTGGCAGCGTGTTCGCGGCTGATGAGATGCTGCTCGACGAGGACCTGCTTTTCGAGCGGGGTAAAGTGCTCCATCGAGTCGTTGATGATGCAGTCCTTCATCTCGGGAAGCTCGGCCACGGCGGGCTGGGCGAGGGCCAAAACTTTTTCGCGCTCGGCCTTCTTGGCCCAGCCGGGAAAGGCATGGTGATTGAGATTGCGGGCGAGCCGGAGGCGGCTGCTGATCACAATGCGGTTGCCACCATTCTCTCCTCGAATCCACTCGCTCGAGGTCTTGAGCAAATTCTGAATCTTCACTGTCCCTTTACGATACGATTTGTTGTCACTAATGCAAGTGGAGTTGCGCTAGGGAAATGGAGAATTTTTTGACGGGATCTACGCCTAAGAAAGCGCTTTTGATCGGAAGCGCACAAGGATGACTCACGATGGCTTTTTAGCTTTGCCTGCCGGCCCGATAATATTAGTCAAAAGTTTTTGTAAGTCTTCAAACTCATCAGTCGAAGCAAATGAACGACGGGGAAACATAACAAACATGCGGTCAGACAAATAAACCAATATCATCCCCTTGTTTGCCTTCCATTTATGAAAGTCTATCCATTTATGTCTGACATCTCCCATCTCAGAATGGGTAGAAAGCATATCATCCGTGATTCGATTTTCGTGGACAACCCGAAGCGTCTTTTGTTGAGCATAGGTTTTTCGTGCCCGTCGTTTTACTTCCCAAACATGGACCACTGAAAATATGGAAAACCAGATCACCCAAAGACCTACTCCAAAAATCCATCCTGAACCAAAGTTCTCTGGGTCCCAAACATAGTCTCCCGCCACGAAAAGGACGAAGAAGAGCACTCCCATTAATGCGTAAAATCGCCACGACAAATGAAGAAACTGTGCAGCAATATAATCATTAGCCGTTAATTGCTTCTGAATTTTTATGTCCATTATAGATCCTTAAACGCGCCGCACGGGATAACTGCCGATGACAGCGAGAAAATCGGTGAGTTTCATGAGGCGGGCCATGGCTTCGGTGAAGTCCTTGCCCGGAGCGGCGCCGAGGAACTCGATCATGAAGCGGTATTCGTCGAAGCGGCCGGGGATGGGACGGGAGAGGATTTTGGTGAGGTTGAGCTTTCGCTTCGATAGGGTCTGGAGCACGGCGACGAGGCTGCCCGGTTTGTGCGGGAGTTCGAAGACGAGGCTGGTGTGCGTGGGCTTGGTGGAGCGGGTGAGCGCCGGACCGACGACGATGAAGGTGGTCTGGTTGGCGACGTCCTTGCCGATCTCCTTGCTGATGATTTTGAGACCGTTGTCCTTGAGGGCCTGATGTCCCGCGATGGCGGCGGCGCCCTTCTGCTTTGAGGCGAGGATGGCGGCTTCCGAGGTGCTGCCGACGGTGATGCGTTCCGCCTTGGGGTAGTGCTTATCCAACCAGGCGCGGCCGTGGTCGAAGGGCGCGGGGTGAGAGTAGACGCGGTCGATGGTCTTGGTGCCGGGCCGGGCCATGAGGACCAGTTCGATGCGCATGGCGAGGGCCTCGCGGATCTGGAAGGCGGCGCCGTCTTCGGTGTGGGCGAGGCGCATGAGTTGATCGGCGGTATTGATGATGGTGCCGCTGGAGGCGTTTTCGATCGGCACAAGGATGTGGCTGAACAGTCCAGCGTGGAGGCAGGAGAAGGCTTCCTCAACAGTGGGGCATTCGCTGAGGCGGGCCTTGGGGAAACGACGCTGGGCGGCAAGATGGGAAAAGCTTCCGGCACGACCGAAATAACCGAGATGAAAAGAGGATTTGGCAGACATGGAAGGGCAATTTAAGCACGCAATCACTGTGCTTGGAAGTGCGCGTTATTACGTTATTCTGGAAAGATGCGCACGGATTATCACATGCATACGCCCCTCTGCGGGCATGCCGTGGGCGCGCCGCGCGACTATATTTTAGCGGGGCAAAAGGCTGGGCTGGCGGAAATTGGGTTCTCAGATCACAACCCGATGCCGACGCAATTTGATGACTGGCGCATGGCCCCGAATCAGCTTCCCGAATATGTGGAGATGATCCAGCAAGCCCAACGCGAGTTTCCGGATTATCCGATCCGGCTTGGGCTCGAGTGCGATTACCTACCCAACTACGAGGGCTATATCGAGTATCTCTCCAAGCAGGCGGATTGGGATTATCTGATCGGCTCGGTGCATTACGTGACGCCGGACTGGGACATCGATAATCCGAAGCATCTCAAGCGTTGGGACGAGCAACCCGTGGAGGAAATCTGGGAGGCTTATTTTGAGGCTTACACGAAGATGGCGCGGAGTTGTCTTTTCGATTTTCTGGCGCACCCGGACCTGGTGAAGAAATTCGGGCATCGGCCTACGGGCGATCTGACCCGGTTTTATCGCAAGATGCTGGATGTCGCGGCGGAAGCTGGGTCCATCCTGGAGATCAACACGGCGGGCCTGCGCAAGACGGTGGGGGAGATTTATCCGAGCCGGGAATTTCTGGCCGCGGCGCATATGCGGAATATTCCGATCGTGATCAATTCCGACGCACATTCGCCGAAGGAAGTGGCGGCCGATTTTGACAAGGCCTACATGCTGGCGCGGGATGTCGGTTATCGCGAAGTGATGACGTTCAAGGGGCGCAAGGCGATTCCGGTGCCGATTAGTTAACGGTCATCCCAGTTGGTGCGACATGAGTATTGCACCCATAGATCCTCATACAAACTGCGACGGAACTGATCCTTCGACAAGGTCAGGATAACGGAGGGGGAGGAAGGCACCGCCGCTAGGGACAGCGGCGGCTACCTCGGAGACTGAACCGTCGCCCGGCAGTCGACGGCTAGCCCAGCCCTGCCTGCGCGAGGAGATCGGCGCAGACTTTTTTGGCTTCGAAATACTGCTCGGCCAGGGCGCGGGCGGCGCGTTGGTGCTCTTCGTAGTGATCGTTG
>Ga0207703_10004605_pt1 | contig 11285 bp, 7 predicted proteins | sample KBSSwiS12_FD_184304 | JGI IMG/M metagenome (GOLD analysis project Ga0207703, IMG submission 184304) | Switchgrass rhizosphere microbial communities from Kellogg Biological Station, Michigan, USA - KBS Switchgrass S1-2 (SPAdes) (version 2) | ecosystem: Host-associated > Plants > Roots >... | reverse complement strand
TTTTTGTTGTCTTCAGCGCTGTCTGCGGATTTGCTCTCGTCATTTATTGGCGGGTCTTGCTGCGGTTTCTTTTGAATCGAAACGGCATTCTCAAGCGACTACGGCAGCGGCTCGTCATTGTCGGGTGGAATGCGGAGGTCGATAATCTTGCCCAGTCCGTCATGAACGATCCTTTTCATCCCTACGAAATCGTCGGGGCATTACCCTCCGCCCATAATAAATATCGGCTGGAACCTCCCATTGAGGTGAAGCGATTGGGCGAATATCAGGACATGGCGGAAATTCACCGACGGGAGCAGATCGATATAGTTTTGCTCGGAGACCTGGACCCGGATACCCAGGAAATCATCGCCCTCTGCGAATTTTGCCAGCGGGAAATGATTCAGTTCAAGGTCGTGCCAACCTATTTTCAAATTCTTATTTCCGGCCTTCACCTGGAGACCATCAGCGGGGTGCCCGTTCTTGGCATCGCCAAATTGCCCTTGGATTCGTTGGTAAGCCGCCTCATCAAGCGCGCGATGGATATCATCGGCTCGCTGCTGGGCCTGGTTTTGTCCATACCGCTCATCGCCATCTTCGGAACGCTGGTTTATTTCGAGTCGCCCGGTCCCATTATTTATAGCCAAACACGAATCGGGCGCCGTGGCGAAGTGTTCACGATTTATAAAATTCGCAGCATGTACCTGGATGCTGAAAAAGATGGAGCCCAATGGGCCAAGGCCAACGATCAGCGCCGCTTGAAGGTGGGCGGCTTTATGCGCCGATGGAACATCGATGAAATTCCTCAATTCTGGAATGTCTTGAAAGGCCAGATGAGCCTGGTCGGGCCGCGTCCGGAACGACCGGAACTGATCAAGGATTTCAAGGATCAGATTAGGCATTACAACGCCCGGCACAATGCCAAGCCAGGAATGACCGGCTGGGCCCAGATCCACGGCTTGCGTGGTGACACCGACCTTAACGAACGTCTTCGTTACGATCTCTATTACCTCGAAAATTGGACTCCAGTTCTGGACATCTACATCATGTTCATGACATTTCGTTGGAATACCAACGCACACTAGTCCGTAGCGCTCAGATAATAACCTTCGACTTTTCTGATGAGCTACTAAAGGACTCAGGAGCTTGAGCGGCCAATTCCTGGCTTCGTTGGGTACGCTGGTGCTTCTTTTGGATTCTCCTTATCCCGTAGATGGCAAGGAAAAGCAAAAGCCAAGAAGGAAAACAGCGGGAGGTTGTCCAATAACTTTCCCGGGCCGCCTCCAACAAACCTGTGTAAAAAAGAGGATAGATCAGAAGCCCTGCCGTATTTCCCCGGACAAATCGGCGATAGAAATAAAAAATCACAAAACCGGTCAGCAGGAAAAACAGGGGCGCAAAGTACTGCCCCCAATCCAGCGCGATATCGAAGGGCAGGCTGATGTTATTGAACTCGGGATTGGCATCTGAATTGAGCAGCGTATAGACCGACTCTTTTTGATGGGGGTCCAGCATCGCATGTGCCTTGCTGCCGATGACGGGAAACTTCCAAAACCACTGGAACGTTGCTTCCGGCAGATCATTGATTCCGCCGATATGGTAGAAAAGGGAACCATTGTTGAGTGCGGTGACGTAATAGCCCAGAACGCGGAAAGCCGAGAATTCCCAGACGGAATTGTAAACTCCTTCGTCGCGGTAAAAAGTTGCCCAGGAGCGCCCGTACTCTGATCCGGTAAACAAGAGGTAGAAAATCACCACGGCTATGACCGGCCAGATCACGCTCGAAAATCCATGCAGGTATCGCCTGAATCTCTGCCGGCAATAGAAGGCGACCAAACAAATCGTTGGCGCGGCAATTTCGGTCAGGGCCAGCCGTTCGTTATGAAGGAAATTCCGAAGGATCGCCAGGACCAGAATGATTGCCATCCACCCCGTTACTTTCGAGGCCTTGCCATTGAAGAACAAAATGGTTCCGATGATGAACACCGCCATCGCGAACTGCGTGGCAGTTGTTATCCCGGGAAGGGTGGTCAGGAGGGCACGGGTTTCATAAGCTGTACCACTTTCTCCTTTGAGAATCTCCCATAGCATGGTCAGGGTCATTCCTCCCCGGATCGCGATGCCGAACCAAATCAAGTAAGCGAGGATGGTCAAAGCTGCACCTACCTGGAACAACCTAAGCAAGAACCGCAGCTCTTTATCGGAGAATTTTCCCCAGTCGGTATTCACCGGACCGGCTGAAAGGATGTTCGCAAAGGCACCCCCGATCAGAAATGTGACAACACAGGCGCCGACAAAGGCGAGGTCGCCTGCATCAAAAAAGCGCCCGGATTTCCAATAGAGCGTGTACTGCTCGTTCGTTAAAAAACAGGCGGCCAGCGACCACGGAATCAGGGCGAAGGGAAACACCCATCCCGGATTCAACCACCAAATGCGGTATTGCGACGAAGAGGCCATGGTCTCAGCCTGCACGGGTTAAACACTCGAACCACGGCAGCAAAAAGTCCCGGTCATCTTCGGTTCGGATTTTGGGATGTCAAATATTGAAGTGTTCAGGAACACGGCGGGTGGTTAACTGTGAGAGAGCTACGGCAAAAGGATTTTGTGGACGTTACCCTGCTTGGAAATTATCCCTACGACGAGAACGAAAGCATGATCCGTTATGCGGAGATGCTAAGGAAGCTATTGTCCGCCGAGGGCATTCAGGTCGAGATTATCCGCCCAGAGCCGTTTTTTGGACGCCTCAAGCGCTCCAGCCACGGGCTCGGAAAATGGCTGGGATATATCGATAAGTACATCCTCTTTCCCATTTCCTTGAGACGATATGTCCAACGGCGGAAAAGTGCGGAGGGAAAGGCTACCGACGAATTTCTCGTCCACATTTGCGATCACTCGAATGCCATCTACACCCGCTGGCTGCAGGATGTGCCCCATGTGGTGACCTGCCACGATGTCATGGCGATCATGAGCGCGCGCGGTCTCATCCCTGGACAGACAACCGGAGGGACCGGTCGTATCCTTCAAAGCTGGATTCTATCCGGGTTACGAGGTGCCAACCATATCGTCTGCGTCACGCCGGAGAGCCGGAATGATCTTCTCCGCCTGGCGCCAGAACTCGAAAATCGCAGTGAGGTGATAGAAAATCCGCTGAACTATCCGTACGCACCCATGTCGGAGACGGAGGCTGTGGCGCAACTTGAGCAGGAGTTTTCCGGTGCATTCCGCGCGGGGAAGGATCGCTTCCTTCTGCACGTGGGTGGAAACCAGTGGTACAAAAACCGCGAAGGGGTGATCCGCATCTACGCGCGATTTTGTGAAACCTACCCGGAATTTATTCGCATTCTACCTGTGAAGTTGGTCATGGTGGGAAAGCCTCCGACGGAAGCCATGCTGAGATTGGTATCAGAAAAGGGATTGAACGAAGGCGTCATATTTCTTACCTCTGTTTCAGATCAACAGCTCTGTGCTTTTTATAGTTTGGCCAAGCTGTTGCTGTATCCCTCCATCAAGGAAGGATTTGGGTGGCCCATTGTGGAGGCCCAGGCGTGCGGTTGCCCTGTTGTAACGAGTGATCTCCCTCCCATGAATCGTCTTGCAGGATCGACGGCATTATTGGCCAGTCCTGAGAGTGAATCCACTTTTGTCCCCCCAATTTTTCAAATGCTTAATGAGTCAACTGTGCAGCGTATGGTTCGAAAAGAAGAGGCTCTTCGGCATTCCCAAAAATTTGAACCAAACATGTTTTTGGACCAAATTCTTAAAATGTATGGCGCTACGGTAAAAAAAAAATAGCTCTTACCTATTAACCAACAGAATACCGAAACAAAAAAGAGCTATTGCCATAAGTGGCTTTTAATTAAGGTATTGTGATAAGTTTTAATTGCTTTTATAGACGTTATTAGCTTACGTGCCTTATCCGTTTGGGCGTGAGGGAGAGTAAGAACGGTTTTTTTCATTGCTCAAGAGGGGGTTGTCCTCCTAAATTTTACCTCGCAAGTCGTACGGCTTGCTAGGCTATTCAGCGAGTGCGTGGAGACGTTCGCAAGTGGCCAATTTGGAGTGAATGAGTGAAAAAATACGCCCTAATATCCGCGGTGCTTCTGATCCTTGGATCAGGGAATGTATTTTCTCAAGAATTGCCCCGTCCGTCCATGGCGCGGCATGAAGCCGCGACCGCTTTACCCTCGGATTACAATATGAAGGTGGGGCCTGTCTTGCTGAACACGAATGCGTCTCTTGAAGGGCAATATGTCAGCAACATCGGGCTTAGCAGCTCGAATCAGCTTTCGGACTTTATCATCAGCCCTCAAATCGGAGTTACCGCCAGCTGGCCAGTGACAGCCACCAATACTCTCCGGTTCACCACTTCGGTCGGATACAACAAATATCTCATCCATCCTCAATACGATACCGGTTCAGTGATGATTGCTCCCGATTCCGAGCTCTCGTTTGACGTCTATGTAGGCGATTTCAAGATCAACTTTCACGACCAATTCTCCGTTCAGCAGGATCCGTCCAGCATAGGTTCCCTGAACAATGTGGTGAACTTCAACCGAATCCAAAACATCGCTGGTGTCGGGGTTTTGTGGGACTTGAACAAGCTGCTTCTTACCTTTAACTACGACCACATCACCTTTATTTCCACACAACTTCAAGCGCTGGGAGGAGTCAACCTGTCGAATCCCGGTAATATCGATTACTCGGCGGATCAGATTTCTCTCGCAGCCAGCTATCGCATTACCTCGACGGTGGTGGCGGGCGTAGAGGTTGCAGGCTCGCTTCGGTATTACGACCAGTTTAACATCGAAGACAACCAGTTGAGCGCCGGGCCGTTTGCCCGTATTGAGGTAACGCCGAACTTTAAGGTCTCTGTAGGTGGTGGTTATCAGGAAATCAGTACTGGCTCGGGCAATCTTACCACTGCCACGACTCTGCAGCCCAATAACGTATCGCCTGTGTTGGGCGTTGGCACCTATAATAGTTACTACGCGAACCTGACGCTGGATCACCGCCTCAACCAATACTATACGGATCGCTTTTCCATCGGCCACGAGCTTGAGCTGGATCAATTTTCGCAAATCAGTGATGTCTATTACGCGAGCTATACGTCCAGCTGGAAGGTCAATTCATTTCTCAACCTGGCCCTTACGCTCAATTATCAGGATGTGACCTCGCCAAGCCAGTCGACCACCTATTCCAACAGTAACTTTAATGTATTCTCGACCGGTGTTCAGGCCAATTTCCCTGTGACCAAGAGTATCTCAGGTGCGGTCCTCTACCAGTTTAGCGACAACTTCGGACAATCGAGCTCGGTCGGTCCAACAAACTATACGCAAGGTTACACGCAGCAGCGGGTGGGCATGATTCTGAACTACCACTTTTGAACTCGCCAGCGACATGGTATGGTGCAGGGGATAGGGGTTGTCTCCGGATCCCGTGTTCAGTTTTTATGAAGAAGTGGAATCATGATCATCGCAGCAATAAGGTCGTTTCCTTCGGGCGGTGCCTCCTATTGGGCCTGATCTTGATATCATCCTGTTTCTCCACTACCGTTCAAGGTCAGGACGCGAAGACGCCTGTTGGTGTAGCTCCAGACGTCACGCCGACCAGTGAAGTCCCCACCGCCCCCATCGCCGCGTCATTGGACTCCATGGATGAGCTCAATGACAAAACAAAACTGAGCAACGGAGACACCGTCAGTTACCGTGTCGTCGAGGAGCAAAAAGACCCCATCGTTCTCAGCGTGTCAGACTCGGGCGAAATTACAGTGCCCCTGGTTGGCATCGTGACGGTCAAGGGCAAGACGTGCAAGCAGATCGCTTTTGAGCTCAAGCCGAAGCTCGAGAAGGAATATTTTTACCATGCCACGGTTATTATTGGTCTGGAGACCTTTAGTACCCATCCTCTGGGAAAGGTCTACCTGATGGGACAGGTGCAAAAGCAGGGTGCAGTCGAGATCCCCTCGAATGAAAACCTTACGGTTAGCCAAGCCATCCTCTTGGTGGGTGGCCTTGCCGACTTCGCCGACAAGCGCAGAGTCAAACTGGTGCGAAAAAAGCCGGATGGCACAACAGAAACCACGATCGTTGACCTTGTGGAAGTCCTTGAGAAGGGCCACACCGATCGTGATCCCCACGTACAGCCCGAGGACACAATCATTGTCCCCCAGAGGCTGATCAATTTCTGACCGTCATGAAAAAAGACCCTTACGCAGGCTATCCATCAAAGCCGGTATCAGCCGTATGGTCCAAAGTCCGGGTACAGGTTAAGCGATATTATGCCGTCCTAAATCGCTTTGGTTGGGTGGTTCCGTTGACCGTCAGCCTCGGAATTTGCATGGCGGCATGGATCGTGTCACAAATGCCACCGGACTATCTCTCGGAAGGAAGAATGCGCGTTGGTGGGCAACTTCAGATCAAGGGAGAAGGTGCGGCCTACAATGAGCAGATGGATTATTATTATGGAACGCAGATCCAGCTGATGGAGAGCTTGGAAGTCCAGAAGGGGGCCATGCTTCGTTTGCAAACCCTCCACCCGGAACTGCATCCGGAGCAGGTTGCTCTTACCGTTACGCAGGAACCCCACGCTTCTGTCTTTAATCTGAAGGTTGAAGCCGAGACGCCTGCCTATGCCAAGGCGTATCTCAACGCGACGATGGATGAATATATCGAGGTCAAAAGAAAAGACCGCATGCAGTCTTCTGACAGCACCACGCTCGCCATTCAGGATCAATTGGCTCACCAGGAGAAGGAAATTGAGGCGAGCGATGCCGAAATGCATGACTTCCAGGCAAAGAATAACTTTGGATTTCTCGAGAAGCAGGGAAATGATGCCGCCGATTATCTGGCCAAAAAGAACCGGGAATTGGCCGATCTGAAAAGCGAGTATAATCTTCTCGGTATGCTCGATCTTGATGGGAACCTGGATCGCCAGCAATCCAACGCCACGGCTACAAACGAGTCGGCAGCGAATGCGGAGACATCTGGTTCTGATGGCCAGAATCTGGCAACCAGCATGGGACCGCTGGCTGAATACCAAAAAGCGAAGCAGCAACTGGGGCTTCTCAAGTCGCAGCAGACGGAGCTTTCCAAGAACCTTCGCCCGGCCCATCCCACGATGGTAGCGTTGGCTCGACAGATCGACCGACAGAACGCGCTCATCCAAACGCTACGCCTACAAAGCGCCGACGCCCTGAAGACCCGCCGGGACGCCATTCAAGTTGAGATGCAAAATGATGAAAATGTCATCACGGAATGGCAGGCCAAGGCTCTGGCGCTCAGCAGCAGCATCGCTGAGTTCAACCGAATCAAAACGAAGGCAGATCGGGCCAAGGAAGAATATGAACGGCTGCTCACCAGCATGACCAGCGTCAACATCACCAAGAACGTCGACCAGGATCAGGTGTTGATCATGGATCGCGCGTCAGAAGCTTATTCCATCAAGCCCGGATGGTTCATCATTATTATCGGTGGCGGTGCTGCCGGTCTGCTGGTGGGCTTGGGAATTCTCTTCTGTATCGATCAGTTGGATGATCGCATCAGCTCGTTCCTTGAATTGCAAACCCACTTCCAGGAAATTATCCTCGGGCAAATCCCCCGTGAGGATTTCAAGGAAGACGCCGCGTTGCTTCGACATAACGATGATCGTCTGGCTCTTTTGGAGGCGTTTCGCAGCCTTCGATCTTCACTGATCTTTTTTCCAACGGAAGGAACGCGTCCCAAAACCCTGGTCATTACAAGTGCCCTGCCCAACGAAGGTAAGACCACGCTCTCAGCCAATCTCGCCATTACACTGGCGTTTTCAGGGGCCAAAACCTTGGTTGTCGATGCGGATATGCGACGGGGAAAACTCAGTAATCTTTTCGGGGTGACGGAGGGCAACGGCCTTTCCAATGTGCTCCTTTCTACAATGACCTGGCAGGATGTCATGCTTCAGACCACTGTGGACAATCTCTCCCTCATTCCCTGCGGTCCGCCCTTGAAGCACCCCGCTGAGCACCTGCTGGGTAAAGAGGCCGACAGGTTCCTGAAGGAAATTTACGATCAGTTTGATTACGTGATTTTCGATAGCCCTCCCGTCACGCTGCTCGACGATACACTTAGTCTTGCTCCCAAAATCGACGGGGCGCTGGTCGTGGTCCGGTTTGGTGTTTCATCCGTCCGTACTACGCGCCGGACGATTGAACTGCTTGAACAGCGGCAAACGAACATTTTGGGCATGATTTGCAACGACGTGCACCTATCGGAATCTGAAGCGAATTACGGTTACTACTACAGGCAAACCGCAGAAGCCTACGCCAAGGAAGTCAGGGTCCCCGCTTGATGCGACGGGGGCGGTACGCTTAATCTGAAAAAGCAGCATCAAAACTGTTTCATTTCATGGATACTTCAAAAAAAATTGTCGTCTGCGGAGCAGGCGGTTTCATTGGCGGTCATCTTATCGCGGACCTTCGCAGGCAGGGTCATCGCAATCTGCGCGCAATCGACATCAAGCCCTTTGGCGAGTGGTTTCAGAAATTTGACGATGTTGAAAATCAGGTGCTCGACCTTCAGGAGCGGGAAGCGTGCGAGAAGGCCGTCAAAGGTTGCGATCTGATTTACAATCTCGCCGCCGATATGGGAGGCATGGGATTCATTGAGACCAATAAGGCTCTTTGTATGCTCAGTGTCCTGATCAACACGCATCTTTTGATGGCAGCCAGGAAGCTGGGCGTTTCTCGCTTTTTCTACGCATCATCGGCCTGTGTCTACGCCGCTCACAAACAGGTCAATCCGGATGTCACGGCTCTCAAGGAAGAGGATGCCTATCCAGCCATGCCCGAAGACGGCTATGGATGGGAAAAGCTCTTTAGCGAGAGGATGTGCCGCCACTTTACGGAAGACTTTGGCGTCATCACCCGCGTGGCCCGATATCATAATGTTTACGGGCCGGAAGGCACTTATGATGGCGGACGGGAAAAGGCCCCGGCGGCAATTTGTCGTAAAGTGATCCAAGCCAAGCTGAGTGGCAAAAATGAGATCGAAATTTGGGGTGACGGGCATCAAACCCGCAGCTTTCAGTACATTGATGACTGTGTCCTCGGTACGCAAAAAATCATGAACAGCGGGAACGTCACCATGCCGATCAATCTGGGCAGCAGTGAAATGGTGACGATCAATCAACTGGTCGACATCACAGAAGAGATTGCAGGCGTCAAACTTAAGCGGAGCCATAACTTGAAGGCACCCAAGGGGGTCAACGGGCGCAACAGCGATAATACGCTAATCCAGAAGCTACTAGGGTGGGAGCCTTCCGTGTCCTTGAAAACCGGCATGGAAAAAACTTATCGCTGGATCTACGACGACATGACATCGCGAGTTAAGAAATAGCTTGGATAGTTTCTCTCTGAGGCGAATGGAGGTTAGGAGTCTCAAAACTTAATGGGAGACTGAAGTACTAGCTTGTCAGCGAATTTTTCGTTCGCGATTTTTGAAAAGCAGTCCAACAAGGCGAAGTGCCTTCCAGTATCGCGGAATGAATTTGCTCGGAGCGTTCAGACAACGAAGGAGCCAACCCAAGCCCCAAGTATCCGCCCACGAAGGTATGTTCGCCTGGGTACCTGTAATAAAAGCAATGGCAGCCCCAACACATAATAAAGTCGGGCGATAAGAGAGATTATTTTTCAGATAGAGACCGACCTTCTCTTGCACTCCACCCCCGAGGTTGATGATGACATAACGTGGCTTGCGGGCTTCGATTTGGGAAAGGAGTACGGGATCGACCACGGGACCTCCCGGATAAATAGGCGCCACAGGGCAATCATCATCCTGGATCGGAAAACCATGTTTGTGAAACCAGGCAAGATTGATTTCCTTCTCTCGAATGGAGGGCATGATCCAAAGCGAGGTGCCCGCTTCTTTTAATTCCCGGCTATCGAGCAAACTACGCAGGAGTTTGAGTCCGGAAATGCGAGGTAGCCTTTGTCCGGTAAAAAGTCTCCAGAGCACGACCATGAATGCGCTATCGGTGATGGCAAAGTCACTATTTTCGACAGCTTCACGATAGTCAGGATCAGTGGCCAAATCCGAGAGACTGGGCGCTGCCGGTACAACAATGAATTGTCCTCGAGAGCAAAGATCCAACAAACCCTCCATGTCCCCGATAAAAAATCTGATTCCGAGGATAGTCTGAAATTGCTGCGTCACGATGGAAAGGGTTCAAGTATCGATCAGGTCGGAGATCTTTTTCCTATAGCTTCCAGCGACTTGGCGACAGTCTACAAATGGACGCTTCTCCAGAGCTAATCAAGTCATAATTGCCTTTGCCATGCTCGAGGTATCATTGCATGCCGATGTTGGACAAGATGCCGGGGAGAGCCTAAAATGTACTGCTCAGGAAGGCTTTTTCGACGGAATTTAGCCCTCGACGGTTTTCGTGTTTGTGGGAGGGATTATAGCCCTGCCAGATATTACGTGTCGGAAAGCGGTCTCTTAATGAAAGAACCAACAGTCACCATTATCGTTCCGACTTACCGCCGGCTTCACTTTTTAAGAGAAGCTTTGGCAAGCGCGCTGGCGCAAACATACCATGACTTCGAATTGATCGTATCGGACGATAGTGCCTCGGATGAAATCGCCGGCTACGTGGATTCCTTGAACGATTCTCGAATTCGATATCGACGCAACGCGAAAAACCTGGGCATCGCCATGAACAATCTCGCCGCGTTTTCCGAGGCCAGGGGAAGCTATATTGCGAGTCTTCATGACGACGATGTTTGGGAGTCAACATTTCTGGAAACGCTGGTTCCGATTCTTGAGGCCGACGATGAAGTTTCGGTGGTTTTTTGCGATCACCATCTCATCGATGAAAACGGCCAGCTGTTGTCGGAGCAAAGCGAACGGTTTTCGCGCATGTTTAAAAGAAATCAATTGCGGGCTGGACGTTACCAGCCCTTCATCAAGCAAGCAGTTGTTGATTCGGTTATACCCATGGTGATGACGGCGATCTTTCGAAAATCGATTCTGGAGGGTGCAGAATATTCCAGTCGGGTAGGTGGAAGTTATGACTATTGGTTGTCCTATCTTGCGGTCAAAGGCGGCAAGGCTGCTTACTACATTCCACAACGCCTGACGCGGTACAGGTTGCATCAAGAGCAGGGAACGGTTATTCGAGGCGTGCGAAATCTTCGCGACAGCATCTATGTGCGACGAAAGATAATGGCTTCTCCGGAAGTTATGCCTTATCGAAGTGAACTATGCAATGGGCTGGGCGTATTCTATGGAAAAATGGCTCTTTATTATCTAAGCCATCATTCTTTCCGACGAGGC
>Ga0207703_10004603_pt1 | contig 11285 bp, 13 predicted proteins | sample KBSSwiS12_FD_184304 | JGI IMG/M metagenome (GOLD analysis project Ga0207703, IMG submission 184304) | Switchgrass rhizosphere microbial communities from Kellogg Biological Station, Michigan, USA - KBS Switchgrass S1-2 (SPAdes) (version 2) | ecosystem: Host-associated > Plants > Roots >... | reverse complement strand
TTATAACTTGTATTAGTTATTGTCACCGTCACAATGACATATCGATAACCATCCCCGGGCCTGTAAACACTATCCCCATGATCATCCTGCCTCACCGATACCACCTTCAAGTTATAACCCGCCGCCTGCAACACCTCACCCACACCGCGGCGTACCGAGCTCGGCGCTAGCGCCCGCGAACCGACCATTTGCAATGCCACCAACCCCACCAAGACCCCAGCAGCAGCCACGCTCAAGACCAGTCCCGCTACTGTCCAATCCGAAACCTTCCTGATCCGCTTTTTCATCCCTGCACCGGACCCACTTTATAAGAATTAAGCGTAGAGTAAGCCGATCCACTATGCGAGTGGCTCACGCCGGCCGTCGAAGCCGTCCCGTTCATGTAGCTCGTAATGTCATGACCGCAGGTCGCCGCGTTAAACACCGAAGTGCCGCCTGGGTGTGCATTTACATATGAAGTCACCACGTAATACCAGCCTCCGTAAATTACCCAACAGTTCGTCCGGGCATTATGAGCTGCCACCTGCGCCGCCGTGCACGCCCCGTTAGCTTGGCCGCAGCTCGGTCCCGGCGTGGGCGTAGGCACCGGCGTGGGCGTAGGCCTAGGCGTAGGGGCCGAAGTGGGCGTGGGCGTCGAACCGCCACCACCCACCGGCGTTGGGGTAGGCGCAACAGTAGGCGTTGGCGTTTTTGTGCCGGGCGAGGACGAGGGCTTCGGCGTCGACACCGAAGCTGCCGGGCTCTGGCTCCCGGAACCGGCCACCGGCGCCACCGAACCGCCACTCACTCCACCGGCCGGCGCGGGCGTCCCAGCCGTAACCGCTCCAGATCCCACGCTACTCTGCGCAGCCACGCTGGGATCAGACGAGTTCGGTAAAGCCGTCCCCACCACGCCAAATCCAGCTATATGCGTACCCGGCGGCACCAACACCAATCCGACGAACAAAATCAGCACCACGGACGTAGCAAAGATCATCAAGGACAAGCTCACTAACCCCTTCAGTCTCATGACATTCTAAACTCCTCTGTATGAATCTGGCCTTTGGACACTCCCAAGGTCGCAAATTGCTTCTTTAATGCTGCCATCATAGGCGGCGGACCACAAACCAAAATCTCTTTATTCGTGAACCCACCGCTCATATCGCCAACATATTTAGCCGTCAGCTGTCCTTGCTTGGTTGAAACAAACGGGATTACTCGAAACGATTTATCGGCCAGCCCCACCACAGCCTGCTGCAAGAGATCCATATCTAGCAGCTCAGACTCTGTCTTCACCGCATAATACAAATCAACGTGATAGGTAACCTCGCTAGCGGCCAAACTCCTGGCAAGCGACAAAAACGGCGTAATGCCAATGCCACCAGCAATCCAAATTTGGTTTGGACCGCCTACGTCCCTAAACTCAAACCGGCCGTACGCTCCCTCTACTTTCACGAAAACACCGTTCATTATTGGCAAAAACCGTGACAACATTTCGGTATAGGCACCAAGCGATTTCACTGTAATCGCAAGCCCCTGATCACTTGGACTCGATGATATCGTAAAGGGATGCCACTCAGGCGATAGACCCTCAGCCCGAAAGCTCACAAACACAAACTGCCCGGCCTCAAATCGTATCCCCTTCTTCACCGGCATCAGATCCACCTCCATGGTCGAATCATTGAGCCGCTTAGCCAACTGCACCACATAGTCGTACCGCTTCACAAAAATTCCTGGCAACAACGTCCGGTAGCAATACGACACCAGCCCCAATCCCACCAAACCCAACAAGTACGTCTGGAGTATATGATCGCGCGACAGGTCATTCGGCGTCAGAAGTACATGCAGCCCCGCGAGAAAAAACACCGCGCCCAGAAATTTATGCACCAAAATCCAAGTCCGATAATGCAACGTCATAAAAAACGTAACGTACATCAGCATAATGAGACCCAATAAAGACAAAATTCCAAAGAGCACCGGCAGATTGCCAAGATCCGGCACCAGAAGCAACGCCGCGTCACGCATCGACGATGGCACCAGTCGAAGCGCCAAAAACACCGGATGCGCCAACAGCGCCACAAACGCAATCGTTCCTATCAAATGATGTGCGATAAATACCCTATTGAGACCGCCAAATAAGTCCTCAAAAAACTTGATTCTCGTCGTCAGAAGCAGATTAAACGCAAATAACGTAAGTCCAATAATTCCCGCCAATTGCCCGATGCTCAGCATCGTCGTCACCGGTCCGTCAAATCGGGTCGCCATCGGCTGCATCATCGCCCAACGCAGAGCCGGCAGAAAGCATAACGTCAGCAACAGAGGCCAGCCCAAATAATGTGTAAATCGATAAAATCGCATCGTAAAAGCTTAAAACGTAACCTTTTTCATCATAAAGTAAAAAAATTGATTCACAAAATCAGAGAAAATCAGACAATATATTGCACTTAAGCTTAAAATATGGTATAAAGTATCGGTTGGAAACGTGCCGTATATCGAGGAGGAGGACCAATGTCCTCGGACCATCCTGCGCGAGGACGCGCGAGCGTACCACAACCGGCTCGACTCGACTTGAGTCAAACCGAAACGTCCATCATCAAGCCGGCGCCCGAGAGCGACCTCGAGTCCGCGAAGAACTTCGGCCGCGTTATCGGATGGTCGATCTTCATCCTCCTATTCGGAGGACTGCTCTGGGCGCTCCTGGGGCCCTACATCATCGCGGCTTTCAACGCCGGATCGGGCCACCGGTGAATCAGACCGCCGCTGCGAGCGGCACTTGCAAGCCTGCGGGCCCAAGTGCCGCTCCGGCCAAATCCAACAACCTTGAGCCGCCTCATACGAGGTGGCTCAAATTCGTTATAATCCGCCGCCGCCACGGCAATCTTACACCTCGATAGAGGTCCCATTCTCGACCACGCGCACCTCGATGTCCTGCGGCTGGGCAAACCGAGCGACAATCCCCGAATTCATGGCCGGCATCGACAGCACGGCATCATGGATCGGTATAGCAATTTTCGGCCGAATCGCCATCACATAATCAATCGCCTCACTCACCTTCATCCACGGTCCGCCAGTCGGCAACGCCAGGATCTCTACCGGCACACCCGGATCCGTAAAGTTGTCACCCGGGTGAAACAATCGCCCGCCAATCAAATAGCCCACGTTCTCAATTCCCGGAATCGCCGGATGGATCACCGCGTGGTAGCTACCATAAATCGCCACCTTCACACCGGCCACCTCAAACTCCTCACCGGCATGCACCGGCTTTACCGCCAGGCCGGCCTTCTCACTCATTACCCGTACCGTCCCCTCATCACCATAAATTGGTACGTCGGGATTATTCTGCCGCAGCTTAGCCAATGCCTCCACCGTAGAATGATCCTCGTGCTGATGGGTAACGAGCACTGCCGACAGACCCGTAAGCCCTTCAAAACCCTTCGAGAAAGCCCCAGGATCAATCAGAATATGCGCCGCACCCTCTTCCACCAGCAAGCACGAGTGCCCGAATTTCGTAATCTTCATCGCCGCTCCTATTTAGCCATATTATAGCCCTAAAACGACGCGACCCGCCCGGGGAGAACCCCGGACGGGCTTGGACATGAAGTCCTGGGGCATGAAGCCCCCGCGGCGGAATTTTGGTACGCTCGCCCTTACGGACGAACCCGTCTTGCTGAAGGGCGAATTTGCCAACTAGGCAAAGGTCACGGCCGAAGCAATCGGCTCAACCCCCTGTCCATGTAGACCACGGGGCCTACAAAACGCTTCACCTCCGGATCCAACGTAGACGGCGGCGGGGCGACACCCACCGCAAGAGAGAACGAACACAAGGCCGCATCGTCGCTATGCGGCGGCAGCGCTACCTGGGTAGCTTGGGAAGGCGGCGGGGAGACCGCCGTCCCATCGGGTTGCAATACGGATGAGAGGATCTTCTCCCCATCACCCCCCTGATCTACTGCGGCAACAGTATCTTTCACTTGAACATTCTCCCGTCGGAGTTTCTAGTCAATTCCGCCACCGGACATCCTATATCTGTTGAACCAAAAAGTCAATCCGCTTACGCCAGTTGATGAGCAATGCTCACAAATAAATCAAACGTCGAAAAGAATTCTCGCACACGCACTTTTACCTATATTTTGTACATATATAAAATAGGTAATTTCTAAACGTGAGATCATCGCACCCACGAAGCCGCCATCATCAGTCGCCGCCCTTGCCGCATCTCCCGCTTTATGCTTAAATACTGGAGTTATCGTACCGTACTGCCCTCTATGGGCTCGTAGCTCAGCTGGTTAGAGCGCGTCACTGATAATGACGAGGTCGGAGGTTCGAGTCCTCCCGAGCCCACCATTGCAATTATCTGCCCAAGGACCGAACCCGCGGGGATGTAGCTCAGTTGGTAGAGCGCCTGCTTTGCAAGCAGGATGTCGCAGGTTCGAATCCTGTCATCTCCACCATGGGGCGATTAGGCCTAAAGCCTCTTCGCTCCACCAGCAATCATAAAAAAGAGCCCTCCGGGGCTCTTTTACTTTGCGCACCTTATTGCGTAATCAAAAATTTCGCATACAACGGCGCATGGTCAGACGGCGCAAAAGGCAGCACCTTAAAGTCAACCAGCTCAATACCGTTTTCCCTGCTCCACAAAATGTTGTCGTAATTGGCCCGCAGCAACCGCCGCCGTTGCCCCGCCCACCGCCACGTCGGCCGCCAAAAATTCCCCGTAATCCGATTGTACTTACGAGCCAACGCTCGGATCGCCGGCATCCCTTTGAGCTCGTTGAAATCCCCACCCATAATCAGTGGCCCACTCGCTTCCGCCAAAAGGTGCTCACTAAACGCTCGCACATGCATACGGTGCGCCTCCCAATTTTGCGGCACCAAATGCGCCCAGTATGCCACAATCAGCTGAATCTGCGCGTCCCCCTCGCCCACCGGAATCACCGCATCAATCGCCCGCACGTCATGGCCCGGGAACCCCCGGTACTCTGCCGTCTTATCCGGCCCCAGCACCGGCTCAAGCACGCGCTGCGGCATACTACGGGTAGCCAGCGCCGACCCGGCCAGCATGCCCAAGCCTTCGGGACCATGCGGCACGAAATGCACCTGGTATCCACGCGTCTCCAGATAGCGCACTACTTGCGACCATCCAGCCTCCTCATCAAATACAACCTCATTCAAACCAAATACATCCGGACTATACACTTCGATAAGCTCGCCCAACCGCGCGCACAAAAGATCCAACCGCGCCTGCTGCGCTTGATTGGAAGCCCAAACATTCCAAAAAATTACCCGGAATTCTTCGACCATTATTTCTCCCATCAAAATCTGCGCTTTCAGCGTATCACCTACTTGCGGTATAATCATTCCATGTTTAGCATCTCCCATCTCCTTGTCGGTGCTACAATGGCCGTTCTCGGTATCCTCGGCGTCAAGTACAACTTCTGGATCCACAATGTTACCGGCCCCCAGGACTGGCTCGAACGCTACACGGGCTCTGGTACAACCTATGCCATGTACAAAATATTTTTCGCCCTCCTCGTGCTCGTTGGCATCTTGTTCGCTACCGGCTTCGGAGACAACGTCATGGGCTTCCTCTTCTCACCGCTCGTCAATCTGTTTAAGCGCACCCAGTAAGCCAAAGCTGCGCGATTCCGCATGGACACCGATGAAGTAAATATCAATTTGACAAAAACTCAATATTTACCTATAATATTTAAAATCTGAATTAAGGCTACGGTATCGAGCCCCCTACCTCGGCGACTGGTATTAACCCATTCCAGCCCAGGCCGGGGGTTCGTTTTCGTTTTCCGTAACCTCCTCGTTGCTGCCGGCCTCGCCTCGAGACCGGCAGCAACGAGGAGCCCTCAATCCTCGCGGTCGACGACCGTTTCGTTATGTACCTCATAGAAGGGCGCAGCTGTGTCTGCATTCGATGACGTCATTGATCTTGGTGGCGGGCTGGTACTTCGCATCATCCGCGAAACCGACGCGCCCAGCTACTGGGAGGTCGTCGAGACCGAACGGCGCTACCTGAGCCGCCTCGACCCGTACACGAACGTCGCGCTGCCAACCTACGAGGCTCTGCTCGCCCGCGTGCAAGCCACGGCCGCAGCCGTCGAGGCTGGCGAGCAGGAGACCCGCGGTCTGTTCCTCGATGGGGAGTTCGTCGGCCGCCTCTACGTAGCGCTCGACCGCGACAAGATGCACGCCGTACTCGGCTGGATGCGTTCCCGCAAGCGCCGCCCCGAGGTCAAGGGGCTCGTCACGAAGGCCGGCACCTTCATGATCAGGCGCCTCACCGACCAGGGGTACGTCCGCATCTCCGCAATCTTCGATCCTCGCAATCACGCGAGTCGAAGGATCGCTGAGATGCTGGGCATGGTCAAGGAGGGCACGCTGCGAAACAACGTCCGATTCGGCCCCACCACCTGGGGCAATTCCGATGTCTTCGCCATCGCCATCAACCCTCCCGTCGATTAGCCTCCGGGCTCACCATACCGTCGGATCGCTGGCGTACAGCGACAACCCCATTTGGCCCGCGCATCCAGCATGCGGCCAAGTGGGGATTACCATTTCTGCACTAATTTCACGTCACCCAGCACCAATCCCCGCGGCCATTCCAAGCACACAAAAGCGCCAACTCTGCTAAGGAGTTGGCGCTTTTGATCGTATAACTTGAAAACTTTATCGTGCAGTGCAATGACCGACCTAGAAGTACCGCAGCTAACGATTCATGATCACTTCCTGTATTGCTACAGGCAGATCGAAATGAAAGAAGTTAGTCTGGCCAGATGTCGAGCATCTGGAGCTTATTACTAAGCCGTATCTCCCTAGAAAGGAGGTGATCCATCCGCACCTTCCGGTACGGATACCTTGTTACGACTTCATCCCAGTTACCACCCCCACCTTAGGGCCTAGTGTAATAGGCACTTCGGGTGTTGGCGACTTCCGTGACGTGACGGGCGGTGTGTACAAGAACCGGGAACGTATTCAACGTGGTATGCTGACCCACGTTTACTAGCAAATCCGACTTCATGGAGGCGAGTTGCAGCCTCCAATCCGAACTGAGACCAGTTTTGATGCGATTAGCTCCACCTCGCGGTTTCGCAGCGCGTTGTACTGGCCATTGTATGACGTGAGTGGCCCCAGGCGTAAGGGCCATGCCGACCTGACTTCATCCCCACCTTCCTCCCGGTTGGCCCGGGCAGTCTCGTATGAAAAATACAACATACGATAAGGGTTGCGCTCGTTGCGGGACTTAACCCAACATCTCACGACACGAGCTGACGACGGCCATGCAGCACCTGTCACTTGGCTCCCGAGGGCACCCCGCTGTTTCCAGCAGGTTCCAAGGATGTCAAGCCTGGGTAAGGTTCTACGCGTAGCGTCATATTAAACCACATCATCCTCTGCTTGTGCGGTTCCCCGTCAATTCCTTTGAGTTTTAGCCTTGCGGCCGTACTTCCCAGGCGGCATACTTATCGCGTTAGCTGCGTCTCACAGGGGGTCGATACCCCATAAGACTAGTATGCATCGTTTACGGCGTGGACTACCAGGGTATCTAATCCTGTTCGCTCCCCACGCTTTCGTACCTCAGTGTCAGGAGTAGCCCAGCAAGCTGCCTTCGCCATTGGTGTTCCTTGTAATATCTACGCATTTCACTGCTACACTACAAATTCCACTTGCCTCTGCTGTCCTCTAGCATGCCAGTATGCGACACATCGATATGGTTGAGCCACACGATTTAACATCACACTTAACACGCCACCTACGCACGCTTTACGCCCAGTGATTCCGGATAACGCTTGGACCCTACGTATTACCGCGGCTGCTGGCACGTAGTTAGCCGGTCCTTATTCATATGGTACCGTCATAATCTTCCCATATAAAAGCAGTTTACAACCCGAAGGCCGTCATCCTGCACGCGGTGTTGCTCCATCAGACTTTCGTCCATTGTGGAAGATTCCTTACTGCTGCCTCCCGTAGGAGTCTGGGCCGTATCTCAGTCCCAGTGTGGCTGGTCAACCTCTCGATCCAGCTACTGATCGTCGCCTTGGTAGGCAATTACCCTACCAACTAGCTAATCAGACGCAGGCCCCTCCCTAAGCGCATTACTGCTTTACCCTTGCGGGATTATGCGGTATTAGCCACCCTTTCGGGCAGTTATTCCCCACTTAGGGGTAGGTACCAACGTGTTACTCACCCGTCCGCCACTAGATCCGAAGATCTCGTTCGACTTGCATGTATTAGGCACACCGCCAGCGTTCATCCTGAGCCAGGATCAAACTCTCCAAATATGCCCAGATGATTAATCTAGGGCTTGGGTTGTTTGAGCTTGGCGCTCAATCAAAAAAATTTTTCGGTTTCTTGGCAGCCGAAGCTACCAAAAACTGATGTCCTCACGGCTTTCACCGTGGGACCGTGTAATCTGCTTTCCCGCTGACGGAAAAAGCAGATCATCATTGCACTGCACGAAAAAAGATTTCAAGTTACCTTCCTTGAAAATTTGCCTCCGAAGAGGCATTTGGTCAAAATAAATAGCCAGCTCATAGGAGCTTGCTACCACCAAGACGATTTCAAGACTTCCGTATCTTAATGGATCAACGGGTTAGTGTCAACGGGTTTATTATCTAAAATTTCTGACGATCCGGCCCCCCTTACAAATCGTAATATTTATGACGCAGATAGTCGTTATATCTCTTCTTCTGCACACTCCGCAAAACCAGGATAAACACCCCCACAACCACGGCAATCAAAATGAGAGGCAAGAGGAAGATCGTGAGCGACGGACGACCCTTTGTCGAAGCCAAAACCGCCGTCGTCGTCGCATTTGTCTGATTAAATTGGATCTCCTGGATTGAATCATCATAAGTACTTCCCGCAATCCCAGTCGTATTACCCACGGCATCCACCGTTACCCCCCACGGCCCCACAAATCCTTTGAGCTTGTTTTTGAGCTCAATCCGCCATGTCACCGGCTTATTGAAGACATCAACCGACGATCCAGCCAAGTCCTTACAGATCAAAGCATATGGCCCCACTACCAATGAGGCATTGCCAGTCCTGGGGCTCACACCCGTCTCCGCCACAACCGTACAATCCGCCGCCGCATTCAAAGCCCCCGCCGGAATATCCACATTCGCAATCTGGTCATCACTAGTGTAAGTGCCGGCGTTTATATTCGAGTTCCCGGTAAACTGGCCGGTGGTAGCCTCTGTTGTAGCAAACGCCGACACTGCCCCCGCCATATTCGTGGCACTAAGCCGGTAATAATAGTGCACGCCAAAAGCCACCGTATCATCACGAAAACTTAAGCTCGTCAGCCCTCCGGCCACCACCGTCCAGTTAAGACGGTCGATCGAACGCTCAAGCTTATAGGACTTGATCCCCACCGGATCAAACGAGGCGATCCAGCTGAGCGTCACGAGCGCATTATCGCCGGCCACGAGTGCCTGGAAATTCCCCGGCACCAGGGATCCACTCGTCACCGCCTGGGCCCCCGGCGAGCCAGACGCTGCCGGCGTAGGTGTGGCTGTCGGAATCGGCTGGTAAATCCATCGAATATGATAGCTATGGTTGGGCGAAAGAGTGAGATCCGCCGACGAACCAGACCGAAAATTTGTCGCCTGCGCGTCGAAAGCCTCACAACTATCCGCGCACCAAGTGAGCCCCTTTACCGTATATCCACCCACCGTCACCGGCGACACGCTCACAAAATAGTGCTCACCAGCCGACGCCTGTAACCCCGAAAAACTAAAAGGGTTTGCGGAGGCAGTCACGGTGGAGCTATTGAGCACCCTCTTCGCCGTCACCGTAGCAGTCGAAAACGGTCCGGTGCTTGTACCGCCGTACTGCCCGCCACCGGAATTCAGGATCTTCGCGCCGTCTAAATCTAGAGTGTTCGGCGATGAAGCCCGCGTCACCAGCGATGGCACCAAATATATCGCCGCCGCCGCCGCAATCACCCCAATACTAACCCCCAACCGAAAACGATTGCGTCGCGCCTCTACGAGGTGATGCTTAAAAAAATACTCCTGAGCCATATCAACCCTCAGTATAACCCACAGTGCTTATGCTTCGCGATACCACCACAGCCGGTTCAAGATGCTAGTGCATAAAAGCTAGCGCTTACGCCGGAACTTCAGCCAACGGGTTTTTCGTGCGTGCATCGCCTCAGCCGCCAAACCCTCAGGCACTGTCTTGGCCGGCCCTGTCACAATCCAGACGCCCCAGAATACACCGATGATGATCACTAGCACGGGCCATAGGCGCCAGGACAAATAATTAGCATGTTCATAAACAAAAATAAAACTAACAATCCCCAACCACCCCACCGTCTCCGCGGCAGTAAAGATTCTACTCCGAAAACGCTTGATAACCCGCGATTTCGGATATCGACGGCCCAATACAAACCGCACTATCACGCCCAACACAACCAACGCCACGAAAATGCCTAGGTAAGCCCACATCTCACGCTGACCCGGCAGGGCTTGGAAAAAGGTTGCGAATGCCCCCAGATGATCATAGTTAAACAACCCACCAAGCACGATGCCGGTAACAGCACCGGCGCTCACCTCGCGCGGCTGATGGCCCAAAATCTCGCGCAGCTTCGGCATTGGCCCGTCAAATTTAATACGACTCCGCTCCAGATTCTCAAATAACATATTCAAGGCCACGGCTTGCTCGCCCGTCGAACGCCGCACACCAAACGAGTCGTACATCACAATCACGGCCACGATCACCACGAAGCCGAAAATATGACTGCCTGCGCCATCAATCAATAACGATGTTACGGCCAGTGAAGACACAACGGCTGAATGCACGCTGGGCATTCCGCCCGACGCATACAAGTATCTGAAGTCGATGCGCCCTTTAATTGCGGCAATGGCAAACTTGGCAACCTGCGTTATAGCCCAAGTCGCTAACGGAACGACGATATACGGATTGTAAACCACCCAGAATCTCCTGATAAGGTGCGCTTATTGTAACGGGTTTTTGCTTTCAGCAACAGATCAGCAAAGGATTATTTGCGTGAGAGCTTCCGGTCGATGGTCAGTAATGCGCCGGCAACCAGCATAATGAGGGCCGAAATGATGAACATAAGACTCATGTTCTTGGCCTTAGTAGCCGCCACCACATCTTGAGCCGGCAACTTGGCCGCAGCGGTAAGCACCTTGGCACCATTACCGCTGCCGCTCTGAGCCTCAACAAGCGTGGCAGCCCCGGCCACAACGCCGTTGGTGTTCGAGGGCGTCACGAGAGCCAGCAGACCTACAGCGGGCAGCGCAGAGGCATGAGGCGCCGCCACAGCA
>Ga0207703_10004602_pt1 | contig 11286 bp, 9 predicted proteins | sample KBSSwiS12_FD_184304 | JGI IMG/M metagenome (GOLD analysis project Ga0207703, IMG submission 184304) | Switchgrass rhizosphere microbial communities from Kellogg Biological Station, Michigan, USA - KBS Switchgrass S1-2 (SPAdes) (version 2) | ecosystem: Host-associated > Plants > Roots >... | reverse complement strand
GTCGATTGCTCGGAGCGCCCCCGGGTGCGCCATGATCTCGTAATGGTTGGCGTCCACCTCGGCGAGCTCTGCGGAGGGCGCTGAACGCAGGAACGCGTCGCGCACCTTCGCGCCGACCACGAGGCCGAAGGGTGGGAGCCGCCTGGTCGCGCGGACCAGGATCGTCGGCAGCCGCAACCGAGGCCAGAGCGACGTGCCGGTGTGGACGAGGTTGTAGAAGAAGTCCTCGGCGACCGCGCGGAACGACGTCCTCGGCCGGACGAGTCCGAGAAAGCCTTTCAGCTCGTACGCGAAGGCCCTCTTCCAGAGGTCTTCCCACGGCTCGACGATGCCCATGGCCTGAATCCCGGCGAAGTACGCGCCGGGGGAGGGATAGACGACCGGGAGGAGCCGCAGGGCCCCCGCGGCGACCGAGGGCATCGCCAGGAGGTCCATCGGACCGGCGGTGTCGATGGCCACGAGGCGCCGGACGCGCTCCGGGGCGAGGACGGCCGCCTGCATCGAGACGAGCGCGCCCATCGAGTGACCGGCGAGATCGAACGTGTCGATGCCGAGCTGGGTCGCGACCGCGAGCACGTCCTTCGCGTGTTTCACCCAGCCGTAAGAACCGGGAGCGGTCGCCGGGCTCGCACCTCGGCCGCGGAGATCGAGGGTGATGACCTGCCGCCCACGGCGGGCGAGGGCCGCTCCGACGAGGTCGAAGCTCCGCGCGTTCGCGTCGAGACCCGGCACGCACACGACCGCCGGTGCACCCGGTGAGCCGAGTCGGTACGCGCGCACCGAGCCGGAGGGGAGCTGCAGGTCGAAGGAAGTCGTCTCGACCAGAGAAGAGACTGCAATGAGTTCATCAGGCATCGGACAAGCTAGCGCGCCGCGTCAGTTCTGCTCGGTCGCCTGGCCGTATCGATGGATGCCGAATCGAGCCCCGCCCATCAGGTGATGTGTTACCGCCTCGATCTAGCCGCGAGCGAGCGGGGCGACCTGATTCTCGTCGACGGCGAGGCTTCCTCTTCGCTGGAATCGCCACTTCTCAGGCGCACACGTCGTCCGGGTAGGGAATGGCTCGGCAGAGATGCCGGCTCGAGTCGCACTTGATGGAAGCGGGGCAGTCAGCATCGGCACTGCAATGCCGGGTGCAAGTCGTTCCGCAGACAGGGGAGCTCACCCCACAAACCGGCGCGTCGGACGCGCACTCCGAGTTGTGCGCGCAGGCGTCTCCGAGGGGCAGCGGCGGGATCGTGATCGAGGCTAGCCCGGACGGGCCGCCGTCGCCGAGCTGGACCCAGACGAAACAGGCACCGGCGCGCTTGGCGGTGATCGTCGCCGAGGTGCCGAGCGGATCGACCGCCACCGCGATGAGCCCGCTCTCGCAGTAAGGAGTCCAGACGGGCACCAGCTTGTCGTTTCCCGAAACGATGGCCTGGAGAGTGACCGTCTGGCCGACGGTCAGCGTCTGCGCGTCCGGAGTGATGGTGAAAGTGAGAGGTGGAGGTGGAGGTGGAGGAGAAACGACGCCCGGGCCCTCGTCGGGCGGGGTCTCCGATCCGCAGGCCATCAGGAGACATCCCGCTGACGCCACACAACAAATACTTCGAAGCAAACTTCTCATGGTGATCTCCTTGAAGGGGCAGAGCAGTCGTCAGAGCCTCAGCGGTCGGCGGCGCTGCAGTCGCTCAGTGCAAAGCCGTGTCCTGCGCCATCGGCGTCGTTCCAGCCCCCGACGATCAGGCCCCAGAGGTTGATCCCGAAGGCATCGGTGCCCGAGGCGCCCGGGAAGTCGAGCTGGCGGTAGTGATCTCCGACCTTCAGAAATCCATGGTCGGCGACGTCGTCGAAAGCCACGACCCCGACGATCGCCCCGAAGAGATTGAGCTGACGGGCCGAGGTTGCGATCGGTTGACCGGGAAAGTCGAAGGAAGTGAAGACGCCATGTCGGAGGACGTAGCTGTGCACCCGGTCGGTGTCGCTCCAGTCCCCCACCGCGACTCCGAACGTGTTGATGTCCCAGACGTCCGTCGACTCGGAGTTCGGAAAGTCGAGCTGGGTGAAGCGGCCATTCTCGAGGAGGAAGCCGTGCTCGACGCCGTCTTCACGCGAGAAGTTGCCGGTGATCCTCCCACGATCGTCGATGCCGCGTGCTCGAGTGTCCACGGCGCCGGGAGGGTCGATGGTCTGATACCGGCCATGGAGGAGGAGGAACCCGTGGCTCACCCCAGCCTGATCGACGTAGCGACCGACGACGCTTCCTAGATTGTTGAGATGGACCGGAGCAGTGAATTTCGCTCCGGGAAACTCCAGCGTGTCGAAGCGCCCGGATGGATGGCGAAGAAACCCCTTCACCACCCCATCGGCGGTGGTCCAGCGTCCGACGATCTGCCCCAGGTCATTGAGGCCAAAGGCGGCCGTGTCCGTTCCCCCCGGTACGTCGAACGACGCGTAGCGCTGACACGGTCGCGGATCCTGTTTCCAGGTGAGTGCCAGCCCGTCGGCCTTCGCCTCGACGGCGGGTGCGGAGGATGGGGTGTCTGCGGGCCCGCAGCCGAGAAGTCCGAGCACCGCAGCGATCGCAATCGTTCGAGTCAAGACGGGCCTCCACGAGATGACCGGTGATGTCCGGCCTCGGAGAGGACACGGTGCGAAGGTCGTGCCGGGCCGAGGGAGGGATCGAACGCGCGAATTGCCCGGCAGAAGTCGGCGCGCTCGGGACTTGTTGCCTGAGGGAACACACGGCTGTGTTCATCCGGGCAACAAGCACCGCTCAGCGACGCGTTGAAGCGATCGCGCTTGAGCGCTGGCTCAAACCGGATCCGAGGGCGAGCCGAAATCCCGGCGGTACTCGAGCCATTCGCGCTCGAGCCCGGCGAGCCAGACGCGGTACGCGGGGTAGTCGTTCAACTTCGCCAGGAAGCGGTCGTCGCGGAAGGCGGGGTAGGCCGGAAGTCCGACGGATGCCGCCCGCTGGAGAAGTCTCAGCGCTTCGGCAGGCCGGTCCATGACGGCCAGCGCCGCCGCGGCGTAGTGCCAGCCGTGATGGGTGGTGAGCAGCACTTTCGCCGCGAGCGCGCGGGCGATGCACTCCTCGCTTCGTAGCCCCTCCTCGCGCAGCGCCCAGAGGAGCGCCTCGTGCCCGTGCGAGACCGGGTTGTCGGGCAATAGCTGGCGTGCCTGGTGGATCTGCGTCTCCGCGTCCTCGAGACGGTTGGTGTACAGCGCTGCGGCAGGCCGGAAGCTGAGGAGCTGCGAGTCGGTGGGGTTCCGCGTGAGGGACCGTGCCGCCATCTCGTCCGCCTCATCGAAGCGGTTGTCGTAGTACGCGTTCTGCACGAGAAGCGCGCCGGCCCCCGAGTCGTCCGGCCGCAGCTCGAGCGCTTCCTTCAGCAACTCATCGGCCTCGCGGAGCAAACCCAGATGGGAGAAGACTCCTCCTTTCCAGGTCAGTGCCTGCTGGCAGCTCGGGTCGAGCTCGAGCGCATGGGTGAAGGAGGCGAGAGCGGCACGGTGCTGGAAACCGTTGGCCGGGCTCCAGAGGCTCCGGGCCAGCGCACAGTGAGCGTCGGCGTCATCGGGGTTCATGGCGAGCGCCTTGCGGGCGGACTGCCCCGCTCGGTGCATCCAGTCGTGCTCATCGGGCTCGAAGAAGGTGCCCATGTAGACACACGCTGCGGCGAGCCGGGCCCAGCCAGGCGCGAAGCCCGGCTCGAGCGTGGTGACCTGCTCGAAGAGCGCGACCGCCCGTCTGCACTCCCATGGGTCGTAGTTCACCAGCGATTCGGAGGCGCGGGTGTAGAGACCGCTGGTCAGGGGGTCGGTCAGCCCGGGTACCGTCTCCGGTCTGGGTGGCAGGGAAGCTCCCTCGACGGCGCGCAGGACCTCCTGCGCCGTCCGGAAGCGCAGCTCCGGTGCGGGTTCGAGGCAGCGGAGCACGGCGGCGTTCCACCGCTGGGTGAGGTTCGGGACGCGCGAGCGCGGTGGCACCGGCTCCGGGCGGGGACGCTGGAGGAGCGCGTCACCGGAGAAGGGGAGCTCGCCGGTCAGCATCTCGTAGAGGACCACGCCCAGCGCATAGACGTCCGTTGCTGGCGAAAGAACGTCGCCAGTGAGCTGCTCCGGCGCCATGTATGCGGGTGTCCCGGCGAGTGTCGTCACCTGCGCGGAGACGTTCGCACTGGAGGCGTCGCCCCCGACAGGTTGGGCAACGTGGGCGATGCCGAAATCCGTCACCACTGCGCGGACCGTGTTGCTGCCGCGGTCGTCACGTGGGACGAGCATCACGTTGCTGCTCTTGAAGTCGCGGTGGATCACTCCTTCGGCATGGGCCGCGTCGAGCGCGGCGACGATGTGCTTCAGCAGAACGCGCGCATCGTCGGGGGACAGGCGTCCGTCACGCCTCAAACGCCGGGCGAGCGTCTCGCCGTCAAGAAACTCCATGGTCAGGAAGCGGAGTGGTTTCCCGTCAGCAGTGCGGGTGACGTACAGCTCGTGGGTCCGACAGACGTTGGGATGACTCACTCGTCTGCCGAGGAGCACTTCTCGCTTCAGCCGTTCCAGCGCAGTGTCGTCCGCGGCGAAGCCGGCGAGCACGGTCTTCAGGGCCACCCGGGAACGGAGCTCCTGGTCCTCGGCTTCGTAGACCTCGCCCATCCCACCGCGGGCGATGAACCGCCGGACGATGAAGCGCCCGGCCAGGACCTCTCCCGGGTCGAGGCGAAGCTGCGCGCGACCCGGCTCTGCCTTCACGGTCAGTTCGGAGTCGGCTTCGACCGTCTCCTCGCTCTGCCGGACCTCGTCCGACACGAGCTCGGTGCGTGCACCCCTTGACTGCTGGGATGGGTCGGCGGTCATCGCAAACCCCCTCTAGTGGCGGAGCCGGAGCTTCTTGATCAGCTTGTAGAAGTAGACACGGTCGATACCCGCCCTCTGAGCAGCGACGGAGACCTTCCCCTGGCACTCCTCGAGCAGCGCCTGGAGGTAGGCGCGCTCGAAGACCTCGATTGCCCGCTGCCGCCCCTCCTGGTACCCGATCCGGGTATCGATTCGCGGCGGCTTTGCCGATCGCGTCTCTCGATCAGGCTCTCCCGCGGGCTCGACGTCGGGCGCCATGCCCTCCTGCATCACCAGACAGCGTTCGAGGTGATTCCGAAGCTCGCGCACGTTGCCCGGCCAGGCGTGGAGCTTGAGCTGCTCGAGGAACGAGCCCTCGAGGAGCGGAGCCTTCGCTCGGGGGTCCACGTCGAAGAGCATCTGATCGACGATGGCCGGAATGTCTTCCGAGCGCTCGCGCAATGCTGGGAGCACGATCCGCATCACCGCCAGACGCCAGTACAGATCCGAGCGGAAGCGCTGCGCGTTGACCTCGGCTCGCAGGTCACGGTGCGTGGCAGCGATGATCCGCACGTCCACGGGGATGTAGCCGGGCCGCCCAAGGCGCCGGATCTCCGCCTCCTCGAGGACGTGGAGCAGCTTCGGTTGCAGCTCGAGCGGTAGCTCACCGATCTCGTCGAGGAGCACCGTCCCGCCCTTTGCCTCCTCGAAGATTCCGAGCTGCTGCCTGCTCGCCCCGGTGAAGGCTCCCTTCTCATGACCGAACAGCTCTGATTCGAGCAGTGAGGCGGGAATGGCTCCGCAGTCCACGACCAGAAAGGGGAAGTCGTGTCTGTTGCTCGAACGGTGGATGGACTCGGCGGCCTGGCTCTTTCCGGTGCCGGTCTCCCCTTCGAGAAGGATGCTGGCCCGGGACGCTGCCGCGCGCTCCATCAGGGCGAAGCTCGTGCGCGCGGCGATGGAGCTTCCCACCAGGGATCCGAAACTCCGTGCCTCGGAGACTGGGATGCGATTGCTCTCCCGGCACAGCTCGAAGCGAACTGTCACGTTTCCGAGCTTGATGAGGCTGCCCTGCCTGAGCGCCGCCTCCTTCACCAGCACGCCGTCCACGCGCGTACCGTTCCGACTCTCGAGGTCCCTCAGCCAGACGTGGACCTGGGCTGGACGGGCCGTTTCTCCTGGATCCCGATGGGAAACGAAGACCTCGCAATGAAAACGCGACACCGTGCCGTCCGTGAGACGGAGATCGTTCAGCGCATGGCTGCCGATCTGGACCAGATCCATCTGTGATTCGTGGACCTGGTCGATCTCGCTGCCCTCGACGACCCGCAGGCGGAAGCGCTGGACACTCGAGGAGAAGGCGGCCTCGTTGAGGTCGGCGGTTGCGGTGATTTCGCCCGCAGACTCTTCCGGCATTGCCTGCGCCTCGGTCGGGCCGGGGACGTCACCGTGGTCCCGGCACGTTGCCATCGGGTCGGATACTACCGCCCGAGATTCCGGATACCCACTGCAGCTTCCGGAGCGAGGAGAACGAGCGTGGCCCTGACCTCCGGCCTGCGAGGCAGGGGTCTAACCAGCTGAACTCACTCGGCCGCCGAGAACGACGGACTCGCGGGTCGTTTCTCTGTCCGCGCCGCGCGGGCCATCCGGGTCGGCTGATCGCACCAGTCCCTCGTGACGGACCGGGGCGTCAGGCCGACGTAGAAAAGCGCGATGAAGACGCCAAGGCCGGCTGCCGCGGCCAGACCGAGGCGCCTCGACGGCTGAGGGCACCGTAGACTCCGCTCCGGATCCGCGAACGTTTCACCCCGCGGCGGCAAGGCTGCGCATCGCGCACCCCAGGCAACGGCCTGGCCACCGCGGACGGTGAAACCGACCGACGCCGAGCTGGAACGGCTCCTTGTTCCTGCTCGACGTCGGCTCCTGGATCCGGGGGGGACTATTCGTCGTCCCGATCATCGACCTCGCGGGCGTCGTCATCGTACCGCTCGTGCGTCGGGCGGAAGTGGTGACGCAGCATGTTGCGAACCACCTTCCGGCCGAGCTTCGCGCCCTGCTCGGTCGAGTTCCGGTAGTGCATCCCGCCGTAGATGCGCGCCCGGAGCACCTCGTCCAGCAGGTCGCTGAACCGCGCGTAGGTGCGAACCGGCTGCACCACCCCGGCCGCGTTGCTGGAGGCCTTGAACTCCAGCTCATCCGTTCCAAAGAACGCCTGCAGCGTGTGGACGGACGCGCTGGAACCGCAACCGTGCGCGGCCGGGTACTCCGGGTGGTTTGGAGTGACCGCGTTGCTCTGCCACGTGGGGTCCCCAGTCAGCGCGGGGTTGCCCCCGCCCGCCTCGATCGCGGTCACCGGGCGCCAGAACGCGTAGTGGAACTTCGAGTCCCAGCACCCGATCAACGAGTCCGAGAACGCGACCAGGAGCATCGCAAAGAAACGTGCGTTTTCCCCGAGCGAGAGGCGCTGGTCCACTGCAATGCCACGCCAGTAGCCGTTGATCTGCAGTTGCGGCTGGTCAGTCCAGAACAGGCCGATGTCCGTCTGCTCCGGCGTCCGGCTACTCCCCACCTTCGCGCCGAGGGCTCTGGTCTCGTTGTAGTCGCGTATCCAGCGCTCGCTGCCGAGGCTCGGCGGAGGCTTCGAGCGAAACTGCGAGGGGGAGGTCATCGTCCACGGCGTGATGTCGCGGGCCCAGGGCGCGGCCGGCGGCAGGAAGCCCGGGGGGGTCGGGACCCAGACTCCGATTCCTCCCGAGGTAGTGAACGTGCCCCCTGCGTTCCGGCCGTCGTTCGCGCGCAGCGCCAGGATCGCCGCCGCGGTCTGCTGCCCCACCGCGATCCCGTTTGTCTTCGCGCGCCCATCTGGCACGTTGGCCAGGGAGGCCTGGTAGGCCGTCCCGAGCGCTTGAGCGTTGCCGGGATAGAGCGCGAGCAGGACGTCGTGCGCAGCTGCCGCGGTCGCCGCGTAGGCGGAAGCCGGCCGGGGCACGATCGGCCGCAAGGCGAACTGGGTATAGGGCTCGCCCTGAATCGCGTTCACCGCGTCGTAGATCGCCGTGTGGACGATAGCCTCGTCGAGGAACCCAAGCACCGGAGTCTTGGCCGCCCCCCCCGGCCCGACGATCATTTGGAGCGCCGTGGCGTTCCACGCGAGTACAGGGTCGGGCGCACCGTCGAGCGCGTCCTGGGCCTCGCTGACGCTGCTGCCCACTCCACCTCCACAACCGAGAAGGGCGAGCAGAACGCTCGCCACGCCGAGATGTTTCATGTGCAGTTCCTCCGCTATTGGTCGTCAGAGACCGGCCGGCGCCGATGTCACGCATCGACGCCTGCAACTACGACGACGGGCCTGTCCGGCCTCGGAGAAGACATGGTGCGAACGGCATGCCGACCGAAACGGGGCACCGCAGGTGCCGGGGGAGCGGTCTGCTCGCTCGGGACATGTTGCCCGAGGGAACACACGGCTGTGTTCATGAGGGCAACAGGGATCCTCAACGGCGGTTCGCTCTGCGGTTGAGGCCCCCTCATGTCCCTCAGCCCTCTAGGTTTGCTGTCGGCACGAGACGCCTCACAGCAACGCTCCCGCCACCGTTCGTTTTTTTGGTTTTGGGAGCGAGCAAGCCGGGGATCGTGCCGCCAGCCTTCGTGCTTTCCGAACGAGGAGTACGGGATTTGGACCCGTGACCTCCGGTCGCTCCTGGCGAACGTGCACGACCGTCCGTTCACCGACGCCGAGGTCCCAGCGTTGCTGGCCTACCTCCGGAAGATCTGACGGCCGCTCGCCCGCGACGCGTCAGGCCGCCTGCGCGTGAGGCTCCGGGTATTGCGCGCGCTGGGTGGTGGCGATCTGGATCACTCCGACCCGGGCCAGCAGCCGCATGACCTGCCAGGTAGGGTCCACCTCGAACCACCGCGCTGCGAAGTTGGGGCTCATCCCGAACTTGTGATGGTTGTTCTGGAAGAGCTCGCCCATGGTGAGCACGTCGAAGACCAGCGTGTTGCGCGAGCGGTCGCCGTTGTCGAAGTTCTGGTACCCGTACTTGTGCCCCGCCCAGTTGACGATGGCCCCGTGGATCGGGCCCATCACCCACTGCAGCGGAAGCAGCAGCCACAACCACCAGTGGGTGGCGAAGAGGAAGTACGGCACGGAGTAGAGGGCGCCCCAGGCGATCCGCACCGGCCAGGAGGCCCGGAGCCGGTCGTCGATGAGTGGCCACTCGGGGTATCCGCCCAGGAAGCGGGGCTCCGGCTCCTCGCGGTGGTAGGCGTAGGCGTCGTACCGGTGCTTGGTGTGGAGCATCATCTTCATCGCGCTGGAGAAGAACGCGGGCGAGTGCGGATCCCGCTCGGTATCCGAGAACGCGTGATGCTCGCGGTGCAGGATCGCGTACCCGCGCGGCGAGAGGAACGACGGGCCCTGGACGAGGTAGGTGAGGAGGTGGAGCAGGCGCTCCACCCTCGGAGACACGGTGTACATCCGATGCGCCGCGTACCGGTGCTGGAAGAAGCTCTGGAAGAAGACCGAGGTCATCCAGTGGGTGACGAAGAGAACGACGATGACCATCGGAGCCTCCTGGGGCGGCCGGAGCGTTGCGTATTGACAATCTCTCCAAAAATGGAAGAACTGTCAATGTGGAGAGGAGCGAGCGTCCAGAATCAGTCGTCGCCAGGCCCGGGAAGCGCGAGCGCACGCATGCCCAGCTGGTCGATGCCGCCCTCCGAGTGATCGCCCGGAAGGACGCGGCGGCCCTGTCCATCCTGGAGCTTGCCCACGAGGCTCAGGTCTCGCACGGGACCGTGTACAACTACTTCCGCACCCGAGAAGAGATCGTCGAGGCGGTGGCCTTGCGACTTGCCGACGACCTCTCGGACCAGCAATCACGGATGTTTGCCGACCTGGAGGAGGGCGCCGCCCGACTGACCCTGGCGGTCCGTCACTTCGTCCTCCGGGCGACCGAGGATCGCGCCTGGGGGCTCGTGTTTCTCCGGGTCTCCGCGGCTGCGGCCAGGCTCGGCCACACGGTGACGCTCAAGACGCTGGGAAACCTGAGGCGTGGGCGGAAAGCGGGAACGTTTCGCTACGAGTCCGAGGCCGCCGCTCTGGATCTGGTCTTCGGAACGACCCTGGCGGGCATGCGGACGGTGCTGGATGGTCGAGCGGGCCGAGGGCACGACCGGGCCATCGCGTCCACGGTGCTCCGGGGGCTGGGCGCCACCCGCTCGGAAGCCGAGCGACTCGTGGCACGCCCGTTCCCCCAGGGCCTCGACGCTTGAAGGCGCCGTAACCCCCGCGCTGGATTCGCTCGCTCGCGAGGTGTGCCGCCATGGGACCAAGGTCCCAGCGACGGTCCGGGCCACTTCGCATAGTTCCGTGGGCCATGGAGGTCCCGTGTCCGGAGGTGGCCTTCGGCGCTTGAGACGCGATCCGCTCGGGCACTTCCTGCTCCTGGGCGCGCTCCTCTTTGCCGCGTACGCGCTGCTCGGGGGCGGCAGGTCCCGGACCGACGCGGCGAACCCCGTCGTCATCGGAGCGGGCGAGGTCCGCTGGCTCACCGAGACCTGGTCTCGCCAGTGGCGGCGCGAGCCGACACAGGAGGAACTGCGGGACCTCGTGAATGGCCTGGTCCGCGAGGAGCTGCTCGCCCGGGCGGCCCGGGACATGCGACTGGACGAGGACGACGTCATCGTGCGCCGCCGGCTCGCCCAGAAGCTCGAGTTCGTCCTCCGCGACACGGCCGCGGACGGTGAACCGACCGACGCCGAGCTGGAACGGCTCCTTGCCGAGCACCCGGAGCGCTTCCGGGTGGAGGCCCGGAGGTCCTTCACCCAGGTCCTGTTCAGCGCCTCGCGCGCCGATCCGCGGGGGGATGCAGCGCACGCGCTCCGTCGACTGAGCGCCTCGAGACACCCCGCTCCCGAACGCTGGGGGGATCCGCAGCTCCTGCCGGAGAGCCTTCGTGACGCCGACGAGCAGAGCGTCGTCGCGGCGTTCGGGCCCGCATTCGCGCGGGAGGTGTTCCTGCTCGACGTCGGCTCCTGGAGCGGACCGGTCGGCAGCGGCTACGGCCAGCACCTGGTCCGGGTCGACACGGCGACTGCGGCGCGGCAGCGCGGCCTGCCGGAGGCGCGCGCCGAGGTCCTCGAGCTCTGGAGAACGGTCAAGGCGGCGGAGCGAGAGGCCCGTACCCTGGCCGAGCTGCGCGAGAGGTACGGCGTGGTGCTCGACGAGGGCGTGCGACGGATGATCGAGCCGTCCCGGATCGTGCCCGCGAGCTGGACCGGGCAGCCGTGAGACGCGGGTCCATCGCCGCGGTCGTCCTTGCCGTCCTTCCGCTCGGCGCGCTGGCGCACGAGGCACGGCCGGCGTACCTCGAGCTTCGGGAGAGGGAGCCGGGCAACTTCACGGTCCTGTGGAAGACGCCGATGCAGGGCGACCTTCGCCTGGCACTGGTCGCCGAGTTTTCC
>Ga0207703_10004597_pt1 | contig 11295 bp, 7 predicted proteins | sample KBSSwiS12_FD_184304 | JGI IMG/M metagenome (GOLD analysis project Ga0207703, IMG submission 184304) | Switchgrass rhizosphere microbial communities from Kellogg Biological Station, Michigan, USA - KBS Switchgrass S1-2 (SPAdes) (version 2) | ecosystem: Host-associated > Plants > Roots >... | reverse complement strand
GCGCTCATTGCCGGAGCATTCCAGCCGTATTGTTCTGCCAGGCTTTTCACCTCTCGCTCGAGTCCGTCTTTGAACATTTTTTCAACCCTTTTAATAATGCGTTCTTCTAACTCTTCTTTCGGCACCGAGAGTCCAATTACTAAAGTATTTGGTCGTAATTCTTTACCCTCCGCCGGAAACCCCTCGCTATTTTGATGCCGAAGATTCAGTGGATCCCGCTCTTCACTATCTGATTTAAAATCCAAATTATAGAGCACCGAGTCAACATAAAGCCCCGTTCCACCCACCAATATTGGTAACCTTTTCCTACTTATAACATCTTTCACAATTTCCAAGGTTGAACCTTGGAAATCTACTACGTTGTAGCTTTGGTTGGGATTAACAATGTCTAACAGATGGTGCGTGACCATTGCCTGATCTTTAGGACTAGGTTTGGCGGTGCCAATGTCCATGCCCTTATATACTGTTCGAGAATCGGCGCATATGATCTCGCCATCATAAAGCCTAGCCAGTTTGAGCGCTAACTTACTCTTGCCGCTGGCTGTTTCACCAACAACTACTATCAGCTTAGAGTCCTGCATTTGGATCCGTAACGGCCCACACACGAGCAGCCACATGCTCTAAAGCAGTTTCAGCCATGGTTGCCAGTCTATCGGGAAGACGGAAAACACCTTGTTCAATAACCGGAAGTATTTCAAGAACCAACTCCGTGTCAGCGCCCCCTGCCGTTCTGCCAAGTTTTATAGCATCTAGAACATTTGGGGATAGAAGTTGCGAGCCCCAAAAACTTCCTGACTCCTGGAGTTCAGCAACCCCAACAAGTAATGCCAGCGATTTGGCCGCATCTATGAAACGCTCCTGAGGACTGCGTATCTCTGTTCCTTCTTCGTGTACCTCCCGTCTATCATCTGATCCCAATGCCATAAATTTCTCCTGTTTCAGCCAAAGAATAACACCTTAGCAACAGATTGGCAATTTAGAGAAGTTTGTTAGCGTTTGGTTCCCACAATAGTTCACTTACATTTACATAGTAATTGCCCTCTTCGCCGAGAACTTGCACCCCCTCAGCTTCAAGGTGTTCCTTCTGAGCTAAACGCCCACCATGGTAGCCAGCGGCTAATCCGCCCTTTTTGTTAACAACTCTTTGCCATGGTAAATCATTCGGCCCATAGTGCGCTATGCCACCAACAATCCTGGCAGCCCGGGCATTGCCGCACATCGCGGCTATCTGCCCGTAGGTCATCACTCTGCCCTTAGGAATCGTGGCCACCAGGGCATAAACTCTTTGGGCAAATTCACCTTTTGGTTCAAAATCAGGCGGCATTGAAATGCCTCAGTAGTTCGTGAGGATTATGGACTTCATACATCCCTAGCGGCATAGGAAAGGTACCCTCAGGGAAACTCATAGGATATCTGTTAAAGACCACTCCTTCTCCACCGGCCTGCGCCATTGCCCTGCCAGCCTCCCACTGATCGTCAACCAAGGCCATGGCGCCCATCCCTACACAAACCTCTATTTTATCTCTTGAGCTTATACGAACTCCCTCTGCATTAACCTCAGTTAAGCAGACCAGGTGCTCAAAAATGCCAGGATAGTGCTGATCAAGTGCCGCCCTAGTAACTGGCCCTAAACTCGTCCGGCGTTTTGAGGCACAAACAAACTGGAAACCCCGTGCATCTTTTAGCTTCCGCATAGCTTCAGGCATACCTTCTATAGGAGGGAATTCTCGAAAAATTTCGGGTCTTAAGAACAGGTTTCGGAGCCGAGCCGCTTCAACTTCATCTACGCCAAGCATTTTTGGCCAATTTTCCAGATACTGGTGAGGCTTAAAGTTTGTGCCACGGCTAGCATTTATCCAGGTACAAAACGGGTCAGCATGTTCAAAAAGCACATCATCGGCGTCAACGGCAACAAGTAGTGGTTCAGCCATGGCTAAAATGAGGACTTACTCACCCTTGATTTGGATTCGTTAGCGACCGATTGCAAGAAGTTATCAACATCAATTGACTCTGTCAGCTCGTGTACCACCATGTCTTTTCTGGTACGCGGCATAACCTTGCCTGATTCAATCTCTTTCTCACCGGCAATAATCATGTATGGCACTTTCATGAGCTCTGCTGAGCGGATCTTTTTGCCGACCGACTCGTTGTCGTTATCTACTTTAACTCTTAGGCCAAGAGCTTTGGCTTTTTCGGCGAAATCTTCAATAAATTTCAAAGTAGCTTCTTCCTGGTTCACGCTGGCGATTCTAATCTGTTCTGGTGCCAGCCAAATTGGGAATTTGCCGGCTGTATGCTCAATGTAAACGGCCAAAAAGCGCTCAATGCTTCCAAGCAAGGCACAGTGGATCATCACCGGCTGCTCTTCATTGCCTTCATTGTTGATGTACTTAAGTCCGAACCGTTCTGGCTGCACAAAGTCCAGCTGCACGGTCGCCGCCTGGTGCTCGCGGCCAATGGCATCGGTAGCCATAAAGTCGATTTTAGGGCCGTAGAAGGCTGCTTCACCCTCTTGTTCAAAGTACTTAAGCTTGTTGCTGACAACAGCGGCCTTAAGCTGGTTCTGGGCCTGTTCCCAAAGCTTCTTGTCCCCCAAATAGGCATCGGTTTCGTCCCGGTAAGAAAGGCGCACGCGTAGTTTCATACCCACAGTCTCGTAAAGCTGTTTGGCGTCATCTAATAGTAGCCCAATTTCATTCTCTATCTGGTCTGGACGGCAAAATACGTGGCTATCATCTTGAGTAATAGCCCGGACCCGATTCAAGCCGCCTAGCTCACCACTCTTTTCATCCCTATAAACTGTAGTGGTTTCTAAGTAGCGAATAGGCAAATCGCGGTAGCTGCGCTGCTTTGACTCATATATTCGGGTGTGGTGCGGGCAGTTCATTGGCTTTAGCACCAATTCATCGCTGGTTTCTTGGCTTTTAACCAGGAATAGCTCATCGCCGAACTTAGCCCAGTGGCCGCTCATTTTATAGAGGTCAGTTTTGGTCATGTGCGGAATGAATACCTTCTCAAACCCCTGGTTAAGACGCAGCTCATTGCTGAATTCGGCCAGCTTTTCCCTTAAAACGGTTCCACGTGGGGTAAATAGCGGCAAGCCCGACCCGACAAGATCAGAGAAAATAAACAGGTCCTGCTCCACTCCAAGCTTGCGGTGGTCGCGCTTCTTGGCCTCTTCCAGCATTTCAAGGTGCTTAGCCAGCTCTTCCTTGGTTTCAAACGCTACCCCGTAAATACGTTGCATCTGGGCATTCTTTTCATTGCCACGCCAATAGGCTCCAGCGACACGCATCAGTTTAAAGGCTCCAACCTCTTTGGTTGAAGCCACGTGCGGCCCACGGCAAAGGTCGGTGAAGTTGCCGTCTTTATAGAATGAAACCTCATCTACTTTACTGTCGCCTTCAGAAATAGTGCCCAGCTCGTCTTTACTTAAGTCCTTAGCAACAGTGGTACCAGCCCGCTTCAGGTCGTTTAAAAGCTCTTCCTTATAAGGCTGCTTGCCGTCTTTGGCCCACTTGATAGCTTCATCAATTGGCTGTGAGAAGCGCTCAAACGGCACATTGCTATTAATAACCTGGCGCATGCCCTCTTCAATCTTCTTGAAATCGGCTTCGGAAATCTTGGTTTCGCCCAGGTCAACATCGTAATAAAAGCCATCTTCCACCACTGGCCCAACGCCAAACTTAGCCTCTGGCCAAAGCTTCTGTACAGCCGTTGCCATAATATGAGCCAGGCTGTGGCGCATTGCGTGTAAATTGTCTTGTTGGTCACCCATTTCTTTTAATCCTTTCTTAAATATTGGTGAGCTTGAGGCCTTTTTCCAAGAGTGCAATTTGAATGTTTCCGCGAGTACCGCAAGCGAGGCGTATTCAACATACGGTGAGTGCGGAACGGAGTGGAAACACCAAAGTGCGCCTTGGAAAAAGGCCGGAAAAACAAAAAACACACCCTACTTCTACAGATTTAAATACTCTCGCAAATATATTCAAATCTGTTTCTGTAGAGTGTGTCTCGGGCTCTTCACCATTTACTATCCCTTATTAAAGGTGCGACGCGTCTCTGTGAGGAGATGATGCGTAAAAAACGGATAGTAAATGGTAAAGGGCGGTTCCACCGGACGATTACTCGTTCTGCATCTGTTTTACGTCTGTTGCATTGGTTAGACGAGGCTCAGTGGCTGGTGAATTCCACTTCATTGCTCTTTGACCATTGTATCACAAAACACCTGCCAAAACTCACCTTTCAGCTATTATAGGCATACTAGTATTAAAACGCTAGTACTTAATTCACGAAATTGCTTAAGTTTGGCCTCTGCCCTGTGGATAATGGGTATAACTATTTTGCCACCTCTGATACTTGCTATGATATATTCCGTGGATTCGGCCTTGCAAAATTGCAACAGTTTGTTCGCTTTTCAAGTGTAGGTCTCTACTTTCAGGTTGATTATCAGGGGTAAATCGGTTATTATTCCCCTTGTCTTTGAAGCATTTCAAGGGCGATTAGCTCATTTGGCTAGAGCGCCACATTGACGTTGTGGAGGTGATAGGTTCGAATCCTATATCGCCCACCATCGAAAAGCATGACCTTATGGATAGACCTCAAATCAGAAGATTTGGGGTCTTATCTTTTTGGTCAGCTTTTCTCTGTACCCCATGAAACAGGTTTCATGGGGACCCCTACTTACATCTGCTAAAATAGTTAGTGATAGATGAAAATACACACCCATAAACTACAAAAAACCGTCAAAAGAACCCTTATTGCCATGGGAATCATGTTGTTTTTGGCGATAGTTGGCGGTGTGGCTTATATATATTTCAGTGGCAGGCAGGCAGCAAAAATCCCAACCCCAGAGGTGGTAGTTACTAAAGAGAAACCACCTATCTCCGACCCTGTTAAACCAGCAGCGAACGCCCCTGAAAGCGCGGCCGTGCAGTTTTTAGACAGCCCTGTTAAGGCTGGTAATAATACATCAATTACTGTTACTACTGGACCCGATTCGGCCTGCACCATCGCGGTTGCTTATGGCAAGGTCATAAGCCATGATTCCGGGCTGTCTCCTAAGACCGCAGACGTCCATGGGAGCGTTACTTGGTCCTGGACAGTTGATTCCACTGTCGCACCTGGCAAATACACCGTGAAGGTCACCTGTGTGCGTAATAACAAGACTGGTTACGTTGAAGGCTACCTAGAAGTCACCAAATAGACTTTAATCCAGTTATCCCCCTTATGCTAAGATAGGGTTACTATGAAGGAAGATGTCCCAAGAGGTAGCGAATTTGTTGGCAAAAAGCGTAGTCTTTTTCCTGAATTAACCAAGGTGCCAGTTGCCAAACCGCCAGAGAAGCCAGAAGCAGAAACGCCTGAGCCAAAAGCAGAAGACTCTACTTATACGGAACATTTTAACTTAAGTTCAAGGTTTGATGCTCCTAAGACTATACAAGTGCCCGAACCCGCGCAAGAAACTCCAGAACTCGAACCCGTAACCCCTGTTGAAACCAAAGCAAAAACTTCAAAAAGTGGGAAAAAAATTACCTTAATCATAGCGGCAATTTTACTTTTACTGGCCGCAGTTGGTAGCTACTATATTTTCCATAGCAAAGCCAAAAAAACTAATAGTGATACAGCTACCAAATCGGCTGCTAAGGCGCCCGTGACAATCCCTGTTTATACTCCACAGAAGTTGCCGGCCGGCTATACCTACAACAACGACCAAAAGACTGTTGGCACCAATGTGTTTTCCATGTCTGTTACCGGGCCTAAAAAGGAGCTTTTCTACATTACCCAGCAGGCGCCACCTGTAAACAACGACTTTACGCCATTTAACTTGCAGCTGACTGATCCAAAGACCTTTACAGCGCCAATTGGTTCAATTACTACTGGTTCGAAGAAGAGCAGCTTTATTGTTAGTATCGCTACTGTAAAAAACACATGGATTATCATCAATTCACCGAATACTGGTGCTCAAAGTGTTATACAGCCGGTAATTGACTCTCTGAGTTTATAAACTTGCTAATATTTAAGCCCTTAAGGTTAAATAGTTTCATGGAGAATATGAAACGCGATTTTGGGTCGCCTGAACCACGTGGCAGAAATAATCTGGCGGGGTCGGGCAATGGTACAGACAACACTTCCCCGGTTCAGCCAAAAAAACGGCTTTTTTCTCGTTTTAGGGATAAAAGATGGCTTGTGCGGAAAGCTCTGCCAGTAAGTATAGGCATTGTTTGCGTTGGCTTTATAATCTATCTGTTTCTTATGTGGAAACAGACTATTCCTACCCCCTTACCGCAAGATTCCGTCAGTTCATTGAACTATCAGGTCTATTACCCTTCGCATATCCCCTCAGGCTACCGTTACAAAACAGGTAGCGCAACCAGTCATAATGGACTTTTGTTCTTTAAGTTTAATAATGGTAAAAAAGTCATAACCGTAACGGAACAAGCTGCACCGCCTAAAAGCCTGGATGTAATCAAAATATTGGGCGGCTATACGTCACTAAGCCTTTCAATTGGAAAGGCTGGCGTAGGCGCAAGTGTTGGTAGGCCTGCTGTCATCATTATTACCGATACAACCCTAATAAATATAACCAGCAGCCAGGGCGTAACCAAAGATCAAGTTATTGCGATTGCCCAAAAAATGAAGCTGCTCGAACCTGAAGGTACGCTTTAACGACCAGTGGTAGTGGTGCCAAGCAACTGGAAGTAATCGACATACATATCAAGGGTACCAGGAGTACCTGACGTCTTGTAGGTAGTGAAGGCTGGAGCAACTTTGTTGGTGGTATTGTAGGTAATACTGGTAAGGGCACACTTATTGCCATTGACATAGAAGTCAATTTCCGTAGATGAAAAAACGACTATTTCTAATCTGTACCATGTACCCGCTGTGGCTGCAATTGTGCCACCCGTACCGCTACATGTGGTTGTACATGTTTCGGTAGGTGTGCCGTTTACATAACAGTAGTTCCACGTTCCGTTACCTGCTTGTTTGAAGTATGCTCCGGTGGTAGGTGCGGTAGTAGCAGTCGTTTCATTATGGATACCTATAAGGGTTGTCAGGTTACCGCCTGTAATATTAACTGCGGTCTTGAGGTCAATTAAACTTGTTCCTAGCTTCATACTCGCGACACCGAGGCTCATAGTTTGGCCAGAGTTGTTGCCTGTACCAGTTTGCTGAATATCCAAGATACCTGGGCGGTTAACATCCGCCGTTGGAGTGTTACCACCTGTTTGGTTATATAGATACTTCTGGGTTGTCTGGCCACTGCCAATCAAGCTGTTGTACCAGTTCAAGGCACCGATACCGACCGTGTTATTAGGCAATATTGCACAAGGAGATGTACAAACCGATGTAGGTATACCGTCGTTACCCATTCCGTTCATGAATTCATCGTACTGGTCGTAGCTGTGGTCACGTGGTGGCACTCCACAGCTTACCCAGAAGCCGTTTTCGCCGCACATAAACTGGCTGGTGGAGTTATTGAAGTACATGCCGCCATCGACTTCGGTTGGAGTAGTCGTACCATCGTTGCTGTTAAGGGCAAGGATCGTTGTGCCGTTATTGGACGCGCTGCTGCCCACTTGGATGATAAGACCCGAAGTGTTAACTGTAAAGACAGCGGCGGCTGAACCGTTTTGTACCTGGAAGGCGGTAGTACCACTGTTGTTTATTGTACCTGATCCGTTGATCCTGAAGGTTGCAGTCTGGTCGGCAGAGTTTTGGTTTTCTATCGATGCACCACCGGCACCCGCAAACTGCCAAGAAGCTCCACCACTAGTGTTAGACCATATTAAAGTTCCAGTGCTGCCTGGCGGAATCCTGATGCCGCTGATTGTAAAGTAGTTTGCGCCTGAAGCTATATTTGACACATAAACCATGCGCCCGTATGCAGTAGCGGCGGTCGGATTTGGAATTGTGTAGGCCCGATTTGAGGCGGTAGGAGCGATACTAATGCTAGTATAAATATCCACGGTGGTCGGAGCTGTGCCGATTGAACCGGCAGCTAGGTCTCCTAGAGCTAGTGTGGTGTTCACGGTACCAGCCGTAAATGTAATAGTTGTATTCGTAGTATCAGCCGTAAATAAGCTTGAGCCGCTGGCGTTTTGAATCTGGAAGGCCGCCGTAGAATTTGTTTGGCCCTGTAATGCAACTGGTGAAGTGATAACCCCATTTAAGGATATTGCACCTTCTCGGTAAGCGCCAATCGGGTTGCCCTGGGTCAGCTGAACATTATCGATATAAAATGTTCTGGCAGTGGCGACATTTCCTTTTATGTATATATATGGGGTACCGGAGTGGCTACTTGGGGTAGTAAAGCTACACGTATAGTTGGTCCAGCCGGTGTTGGTACCAGTCTGTGTGACTGTCTGACCGGTAATACAAGTTGTGTTGTCGTTAGTACCGTCAGATGAATAACCGGCTTCCATAGTGGTCAGCGCCGTACTACCTGTATCAAGCAGTGCCCAGAAACTTAGGTTATATTGAGTGCTGTCGTTAAGCGTTTCATTATGCTGGGTGCCCCCTAGTGCATTGGTAACTGTGACAATTTTTAGCGCTGCTGCCCCATCTTGAAATTGAGTTGTAACACGGCTTACTGTAGCTGTGCTCTTATTTGCCCAGTCGCTACCGCTGATTGCTTGTTCAACTGAAGCGTTGCTGAGTAGGCTTACCCTAGTTAATGAAGCGGTGTCTATATAAAACGTGCGAACTGTTGCATCTGTTTGTTTAACATAAACGTATGGCGTGCCAGTAGTCGTGCCTACAGTGAAGGTACAGCTGAGGTTGGTCCAGCCAGCCGATGAAACCGTTTGAGCGGTTAAGCACGAAACATCACCACCGGTACCAAGGTTATAGCCCATTTCGAAGGTAGCCATTGAGGTGCCAGGTAGCATCCTGGCGGCTATAGTAAATGAGTATTTAGTGTTAGAGACAAGAGTAGATGTGGTAAGGCTGTACTTTGCGCCATCGGAAGCATTGGCTGTGGTAAGCACTTTAAGAGAGTTGCTGCCTATGTAAGGCGCGGTGTTGTCCTGAGCAACCGCGGCCTGCGTGCTGCCCATCTTTAGCCAACCGGTAGTACCGGTCTCGAATGAGCCATTGGTTACCAGGTTATTATTAGAGTTGTTAGTTATATCGGAAATAGGGTTAGAACTTTGGACGTCAAATATAGCTGAGCCCAAGCCGCCGCTGTTGCTGTTTCTAACGGTCAGCAAGCTGCCATTAAGCGCCGTGTCAGCGTCCTGGATATCCAGTGAAGTACGCGTCGTATCCAACTTAATTTCGGGCGTGGAACCACCGATAGAGTTATTGTAGGAGCCTTGCAAGTTCCCGGCATCAGCACCAGCAAACTGCCATGAGTCCCCACCATTAGTATTGCTCCATACCAGAGAGGCTGTCGCGCCGGGGTTAATGGCGGCCGTACCAATCTTGAAGAAGTTACCCGCGGCAGCTATGTTGGATATATAGATCATTCGGCCATAGTTTGTATTAGCGGTTGGTGCTGGAATGGTGTAGGTACGGCCTGATGCGGTTGGGGCAATACTGAAGCTGGTATATTTATCAACTGTTGCGGTGTTAGCACCGATTGAACCGGCAGCTAGGTCGCCCAGAGCCAAGGTTGAGTTGAGTGTCGCGCCGTTATTGGTGAAAACTGATCCAGAGCCGGCGCTTCCTCCAACTGTTAAGGTCTTGCCAGCTCCAATAGTAGTGTTTTGGTTTAAGCTAATACCAACAGTCGCGTTATTAGTACCAATATTAAGCGTTGTCGTGCCTGATGGTGTGTCTAATAGAGGCGTTAGGAATGAAGTGGTAGCTTGGCCCGAACCACTAATTCTAAAGTCTGCGGCCTGGTCGCCCGCGTTCTGGTTTTCGATTGATGAAGCGCCAGCACCAGCAAACTGCCATGAATCTCCAGCATTGGTGTGTGACCAGATCATAGTGGCTGTACTACCGGCCGGAATTCTAATACTACTGATTGTGAAGCTGGCGGTACCAATATTAGACAAGTAGAGCATACGGCCGTAGGTGGTGTTGGCAGTTGGTGCAGGTATGGTGAGCGCCTGAGTAGGACTTTGCGTTTGAGCGATACTGATTGCTGTGTAGATATCTACAGTTGAGGCCGCTGAGCCAATAGAGCCAGTGTTACCAGAGCCTGTGTAGTTAAAGTTGCTTAATGCTAAGACTGAATTCAACGTAGCACCGTTATTGAACAGTACTGATCCGGAACCAGCAGTGGCGCCAACCGTCAAATTCTTCCCGGCTGCAATAACAGTGTTTTGGTTCAGGTTTATACCAACAGTTGCATTGGTTGTACCGATGTTAAGTGTCGTTGTACCAGTTGGCGTATCAAGTAGAGGTGTCAGGAATGAGGTACCGGCTTGGCCCGTACCATTAATTAAGAAGTTGGCTGTCTGCGCAGAAGAAAACTGGTTTAGGATTGAGCTGCCGTCGGCACCAGCGTAGGTCCAAACACTGCCGCTCCACACCAAAGTCGCGGATGTTCCAGGGTTAATTGTTGCGGACAGCATATTGAATGATGTTGAACCAGTGTTAGAAATGTAAATTATGCGGCCCGCGGTTGAGCTGGTTGGGTTAGGTATGGTGAGAGTTTGGCCAGTAGTGGTCTGTGGGATTATAAAGTAGGTAAAGACGTTAACTGTAGCCGCCGCTGTACCAATTGAACCTGTGTTGCCAGAACCTGAGTAGTTAAAGTTACCAAGGTTTGAGGCTGTGTTCAAAGTAGCCCCGTTGTTCACGAGTAGCGCGCCAGAACCACCACTGGCACCAAGTGTAGCGCTCCCAGCATTTGAAAGATTGAAACCAGTGCTGGTTATAAGGTTCGTGCCAAAGGTGCCACTTAGTTCAATGCCATTGGTAATGTTATTAGCAGTCGTAGCTGTAATCTTAATACCATCAGTCGCAACAATCTGACTACCGGTACTAGTATCATTGTTGGCAATATTTAAGATTGCGGCAACCGTGCTGTCGGCAGGATTATTACCTGTCGCTGCTATAGCGATGTTAACAGCGCTTTCAGTTGTACTAGCAACAGAGGCATTTTGGGTAAATTCGAAATCTGCTCCATAAATATAGCCAGCGACAGCGTTGGTTGATTGGGAATTGGTAGCGTTAAACTGAGCACCGGACCATGACGCGCCAGCGGCCGCACCGGTATTGTTAGTACTATTAACCTTGAAAGCTGTGCCAGTGGTAAGCGAATTGGCAGTGATGGTATTGGCATCGGTATTAGTGCCTGTGAAGGTCTGTAGGAACTGGCCGGTGCCGCTGGCCATAGTC
>Ga0207703_10004593_pt1 | contig 11300 bp, 9 predicted proteins | sample KBSSwiS12_FD_184304 | JGI IMG/M metagenome (GOLD analysis project Ga0207703, IMG submission 184304) | Switchgrass rhizosphere microbial communities from Kellogg Biological Station, Michigan, USA - KBS Switchgrass S1-2 (SPAdes) (version 2) | ecosystem: Host-associated > Plants > Roots >... | reverse complement strand
CGACGATTGACCGCGAGGCGCTGAGAATGATGACGTAGGTGAAGGCGAGGCCGCCGGCGCGCTCGCGCGTGAAGCGCTCGATCAGTTCGTGCACGTCGATCTCGGATACTGGCTCGTCGAGGCCGAACCGGGTGGCGTCGCCGAGCGACAACAGGCCCACGACCGCGCCTGCGTCCTGGGTCGCCGGCTCACGCAATACCACGACGCGACCGCTCAGGGACGGTAGCTGGTTTCGGAACGCGGTGGCACCGAGGCTGATGGATTCGCCGGGCATATTCTTTTAAGAAGGCAGCGTCGACACGTCTACCCCGACAGTATTACCAGCAACTCGAACGCCAACGGAACACAGCACACTAAATGCCTATATTACAATGTGTTACGCGCTTGACGTCAGAAAGAAACATCCGGTCAGTGTGCGTTTATATGACATTGACGCGACTCAATTGTCGTCTCTTGTCATGGCAGCGTATTGTGGATAAACGACTTACGAACATAGTGTTCGATACCGGACGGACTGTGCTGTTTCGATACGCAGAAGTCCGCTTTCGTACTCTTAGCACCCCCACAACCCTTCATCGCAACTGAGCCCAGCTAGCCTGGCGACTCATCGCAACTGATCCCGGCTAGCGTGGTGGACGTGGCAGGACCTCCGTTGCGCCACGCGACTGCCCGCGCGTGCGCCCCCGGTTCCCGTTCGTTTCGATGCTGACGCTTGCTCTCGGTCTTGAAATCGGGATCCGGAAGGACTTGAGACGGATCGCGCGCGAATCGCGGTGGATTGCGGATTCGGCGTCACGCCGCACAAGCCCGTGACGTACACAGCATTAGTGGCCTGCTGGCGATGGCCCCGGCCGCTGCGTAGCAGGCGGCAGTCTCAGCAAGCAGTCTGTTGGCGCTTCTGAGACTGACGACTGGCGACTGATTCTTACCGGCTCGCGCGAGGTTCGTACGGATCGGCCTGCGCGTCTGGATGTCCCGGCGCCGGATCCCCTCGTCGCCCCGGATGCGGCTCGCTTGCTCCATCCGGGAGGCGCGGCCCCAGGCTGACCTTTCCCTTGCGGATTTCCTTGAACAGATACGGCACAAGCAGCGCAGCGGCCAGGGCGATTGCCACCAGAACGCCGATCTCAACAGAAGACATGGAGTACCTCTGCCGACTATGTGAGCAACCTCTGTGCCCTGGTCGCCAGGCACCTCTGCCGCAATCACCTTCGCGTCGAGTGTCAGTTGGGATGAGGGTTGGGGTGGATGACGGGACTCGAACCCGCAGCCTCCGGTGCCACAGACCGGCGCTCTAACCATTGAGCTACACCCACCACACCTGGTGAGCTCTTCAGTCTAGCACTAGGCTCCGTCTTCTTCCACGGTCTGCGGGTTGGAATCGAGACAGTCGACGACGGCGCCGCTTTCCACTTTGGCCCGTACGAGATGGATGTGGTTCGCCCGCTCGCTCTTGGCTTCGTACATCAACTTGTCCGCGCGCTGAATGAGGTCGGCCGACAGGCGTCTGGCGACGAACCGCCGGTCCGCCACGCGCCCGAGCCACAGGCACACGACGCCGACATCGACGCGCACCGGCTGCACCGACAGGCGGCGATCCTCCATCGTCCAGTCGTAGCGTTCGACGGCCTCGCGGAAGCGCTCGCCGACCGCGTGCGCCTGATGGCACTCGGCGATGTCGGGGATGAGAAAGCAGAACTCGTCGCCGCCGAACCGCGCATGCAGGTCCTCGTTGCGCGGACCAAGGCGTTCCTGCGCGAGGAGATCGTCCGAGCGCACCTGTTCGCGCAGCAGCGCCGCGACGCGCTCGATGATGCGATCGCCGACCGCGTGGCCGAGCGCGTCGTTGTACCACTTGAACCCGGTAATGTCGACGAGGCCGACGGCGCACCATCGCCCGCGCTGCTCGAGGGCGAGGAACGATTCGAGCTGCTCCGTGAAGCGGCCGAAGTTCATCAGCTTCGTCTTCGGATCGCGATGCGATTTGTCGGTGAGGTCGGCGACCAGGGCTTCGAAATAGCGCGAGATGCTGCTGACCGTCGCGTCCTTGGTCGACAGCTCGCTCTGGACGTGCGCCATTTTGTCGGCAAAGCCCGCCGACAGCGCCTGAATCGCTTCCTGTTTCGACTCCTGCCAGAGGCGCTCGTGGCGTGTGAAGACCGCGTCGATCGCCGTGAGCAGGGACGTTTCGAGCGCCGGCGGCAGCGTCAATTGTTCCCGGACCCACGCCTGCAGTTCGTTCCGTGTCTGCGGCTGCGGGTTCAAGGGCGTCGACAGCTTATCGGAGCGCATGAAGTTATTCCGGACCGAACGCTCTGCCATAGGGCGGGCGTGTGGACCCCCTTCAAATGGCGTACCGCTCGTCAGGTGCGGTTTTCTGGCCTCATCCGTAGATCGAGCCCGCATCCCTGTCGTGTAAGTTTCCACTTGTGTGTCGGAATGTCGGAAGTTCGGAAGGTGCCACGCGCGCTGTCGCGCGTGGCTGCGTGTCTAACGGCCGATTTTGTCGCCGATCTCGTTGATCGCTTCGCCGACCTTGCGGCGGCCCTTGCCAAACGCCTCTTCCACGTGGCCGGCGTCATGCTGGGCTTCGCCCTCGTTGCGCAGGCTCTCGTCATTGGTCAGCTCGCCGACCTTTTCCTTTACCTTACCCTTGGCCTGGTCGATTTTCCCGTCCACTTCATCTTTGTTCCACACGAGAACCTCCTCTTGGTTTCGATACCAAAAAGAAGTGCACGACTCGTGCCCTCATTCTTCGGACCAGCTGAGGGACCTAGGGGCTCACGCCGCGGAGCATTGTCACGAGTTGTTCCATTTCTGAGGTGAGCGAGTTCCATGCGGCGTCATGTGCGTCAGCATCGCCCCGGCGGCCGATCTCCTCCAGCATCCGCGCGGCGCTGACGACGCCTTCGGCGTCGAAGTTGGCGGCGGCACCCTTCAGACCGTGAGCGGCTCGGCGCAGCGACTCGCCGTCCCCGGCGTCGAGCGCCTTCCGAATCATCTGCAGATGACGCGGCGCATCCTCGACGAACAGCCGGCTGATCTCTGCGAGCAGCGCGCGGTCGCCGCCGACCCGCGCCAGGACTTCCATCGACAGGGTGGTCGGCTCGGAGCGATCCGCGGCCGGCTCGGCGCCGCTCGCCATCTGTTCGACCAGCGCCCACAGGCGACGCGGGTCGAGCGGCTTGGTCAGATACTCGTCCATGCCTGCCGCGAGGCAACGTTCGCGGTCGCCCTTCATCGCGTGGGCGGTCATGGCGATGATCGGCACGTGCGGCATGCCGCGCTCCGACTGCAGCGCACGAATTGCCGCCGTCGCCTGGAAGCCGCCCATCTCGGGCATCTGGACGTCCATCAGCACGACGTCGAACGGCTGCGCGCCGAAAGCCGTCAGCGCCTCGCGACCGTTGCCGGCAATGATCACCTTATGGCCGCGCCGCTCGAGCAGCGTCGCCGCGAGCCGCTGGTTGACGACGTTGTCCTCCGCGAGCAGGATGTGCAGCCGCCGCTCCGGAAGGTCGGCCGGCAGCATCGACGCAGGGAGGGGCGCGCGCTGTGCGGGTTCGTGCGCCAGGACGCGGCCGATCGCGCTCAGCAGCTCGCGCTGATCGACCGGCTTGGTCAGATACGTGGCGATGCCGACCTCGCGGCACTTGTTGCTCTCGTCGTGAAGCCCGGACGAACTGAGCATCATGATCGTCGCGCCCTGAAGGTGCGGCGCCGCGCCGATCCGCCGCGCCACTTCGAAGCCGTCCATCTCCGGCATGTTCGCGTCGAGCAGGATCAGCGCGAACCGCTCGTTCCGCTCGCTCGCAGCGGTCAGCGCGCGCAGCGCCGCGTCGCCGCTGTCCACCACCGTCGGCCGCATCTTCCAGCGGATCAGCAAGTCCTGCAGGATGCGGCGGTTCACGGCGTTGTCGTCGACGACGAGCACCGGACGATCGGTGAGGTTGGGCGCCGGCGGTTCCGGACGCGCGCTGCTGACGCCGAGCCTGACGGTAAAGTGGAACGTACTGCCTTCGAGCGGCTCGCTTTCGACCCAGATCCGGCCGCCCATCAGCTCGACGAGCGTCGATGAAATAGCCAGCCCGAGGCCGGTCCCGCCGAAACGCCGTGTCGTCGAGCCGTCAGCCTGTTTGAACGCTTCGAAGATCGTCTCCTGTTTGTCGGCGGGAATCCCCATGCCGCTGTCGCTGACGAAGTAATGCAGCACCATGCCGGCATCGTCCTTCGACATGGTCTCGACCTGGACGAGGACCTGGCCGCGCTCGGTGAACTTGATGGCATTGCCGACCAGGTTGACGAGCACCTGGCGCAGGCGGCCGGGGTCGCCGACCGCGACGTGCGCCACGTCCGGCAGCACGTGGCAGACGACTTCGAGTTTCTTCTGCTCGGCGCGCAGCGCGAGCGGCTTGAGAAGATCCGCGAGGTGATCGCGGACAGAAAACGGGATCTGTTCGAGCTCGAGCTTGCGCATCTCGATCTTCGAGAAATCGAGGATGTCGTTGAGGATGCCCAGGAGCGCGTCCGCCGAGCTCTTCACCATCGACAGATACTCGTGCTGTTCGGTGGAGAGCGGCGTGTCGAGTGCGAGCTCGGTCATGCCGATGATGCCGTTCAGCGGCGTCCGGATCTCGTGGCTCATGTTGGCGAGGAACTCGCTCTTGGCCTCGTTCGCTTCTTCGGCGATGCGCGTGGCGTCGACCAGCTCCACGGTCCGCTCGCGAACCTTGCGGTCGAGATCCTCGGTGAGCGCGCGCAGTTCCGTATTGAGGCCCTCGCGCTGGCTGAGGGCCTGCTCGAGCTGCCGGTACGACTCGGCCAGTCGGCTCTGCATCCCATTGACGTCGGCGAGCAGCGCCGAAATTTCCGCCGGCGGGTTCGCCGTCAGCGTGATTTCCGCCTGGCCGCCGTGGGCGGAGATGTTCCGCACCACGCCGACGACCTCTTCGAGGGGTCGCGTCACGCGGCGGGCGAAGACGCGCGCGCCGAGCACGGCGCCGCCGAACGCGAGCAGCATCAATCCCAGCGCGAATGCGTAGTATTCGGTCGACTGCAGCCGGATGTAGGCGAGCGGCTGTTCGATGTAGACGCGCCAGCCGGTCCGCGTCATCAGCGCCGATGCGGCAAGCCGTGCCGAATCGTTCGCGTCCTCCATCTTCCGGCCGTAGCGGAACAAGCCATCGACCGAGTGCGCGCTCGCGAGGACCAGACTGTCCTGCGACAGGCTCTGCAGCGCCGTGTAGCTGGTCTCGCCGCTCGTGAAGATCACGCGCGAGTGCTGATCCGCGACGGTGATGCGCGCGTGCGGCAGCGTCCGGAAATCCTCGACGAACTGTTCGAACTTCGACAGGTCGAGCGATCCCCCGGCGACTCCGGCGACGGCGCCGGTCCGGTCGAAGACGGGGACCGCGATCGTCACGATCGGGACGTACGACAGCCGTCCGAGGATGACGTCGGAGATGGCCGAGCGCCGTGTCTGCACGGCGCTGGCGAAGTACTCGCGGTCGCCGATCGGGGGCGATTCCGAATCGCGCAGCGGGAAGATCCCGCGGACGATGCCGAGGCGATCGGCGACGAAGATGGTGATGAACCCCGGATAGACCTCGTGATATTGGGCGAGCAGCTGCTGGCGCGGCGCGTCGTCGGCTGGAAGCGTCGACAGCGCCGAGGCCAGCAACTGCACCGCGTGCTCGTGGTCGGTGACGTAGGCGCCGATGTGCTGGTTCAAGGCGGCGACCGCTTCGTGCAGGCGGTTGCCGCTGTCGGCCTCCTGTTTCGCGGACGACAACTGAGCATCGACCGACGCCAGCACGAGCACCGGGACGGTCGCGGCCAGCACGAACGCCTGGAAGGCGTCATCGCGCAGCTGGCGCGCCGGACGCCGGTGCGGCTCGACGAACCGTTGGGCGATGGCGGCGTTGGCCAGCACGTCAGCGACGGCGATCGCCATGAGCCCGCTGACCACGAGTTGCAGCGCGATCGGCAGAATTGTGTCATGGAGATAGCCGACGCCGTACAGCTTGGGCATCGCGACGAGCGTGCCCGCCACGGCCGTCCAGATTAGAAGGCCGCCGAGCATCGGCGAGCGCCCGCGACGCGCGAAGAGACCGATGACGATCGCCTCGAGCGGGAGGATACGCATGCCGAGCGCGAAAACACCGCGGCTGGCCAGCGCATGAATGCCGGCGGCGAGGGCGCCGTACCACGGCCCCAGGAGGATGGCGATCGGCAGGGTGACGATACGGCCGAGGAGCAGCGGCGCGACCGACTCCTGCCTCCACGTGTCGATCGCCAGGCCGATCAGTCCGCACAGGATAGTGATGATCAGGCGCTTGACGCTGGATCGAGACATGTGCGGGTGGCCAATTGTGCAATAATTTCACGGCCATATGCACGTGCTCATCGCCGAGGACGATCGCGTCACCGGCGAAATCCTCGCCAAAACACTCCAGCGCTGGAATTACAGCACGACCCTCGTCACCAATGGCGGCGACGCGTGGAATCGCCTGCGCGTCGCGACCGACCCGACGCTCGCGGTCCTCGACTGGATGATGCCGGAAATGGATGGGCCTGACGTGTGCCGCCGCGTCCGCCAGGAGCTGCCATTGGCGAACATGTACCTGCTGCTGGTGACGGCGCGCGAAAGCCGCGGCGACGTGGTGGCCGGGCTCGACGCCGGCGCTGATGACTACATCATCAAGCCGTTCGACCCCGAGGAGCTTCGCGCTCGCGTCGCGGTGGGTGCGCGCGTGCTCGGCCTGCAGCAGAAGCTCGCCGAGCGCGTCGACGAATTACAGACGGCGCTGTCGAACGTGAAACAGCTGCGCGGGTTGCTGCCCATCTGCAGCTACTGCAAGCGGATCCGCGGCGACGATCAGTACTGGCAGCAGGTGGAAGGGTACGTGGCGCAGCATTCCGAGGCGCAGTTCAGCCACGGCATCTGCCCGGCGTGCTTCGACAAGGTGTCGGCCGAGCTCGACGAGCTGTCGGGCGACAAGCCGCCCCGCGCGATCTGATTATGGCGTGCCGGCGATCTGCTTGACGATCTGCTGCGCGAGAGGGAGGCTGACGCCGCAGCTCGGATCGTCGACGCGGCAGCGCGCGAGCGTCAGGTCGCAGCCGCAGGTGCACGGCTGCGAGTTCAGCTTCTGCAGCGCGTCGGTCCGCTTGGCCACCGACAACGCGGCGAGATCGACGCCCGGGATCGTCGTCGCCTGCGCGCCGTTGACGATCTGCAGCCCCTGGGTCTGATCGAACTCCTCGATCGACGCGTTGACGGGCAAGCCGGAAAGGTGCCGCGTTTCGGACTCCGTGGTACGTGCCGTCAGCATGCCGACGTGCTTCTGCACGACGCGCGACTCGCGATCGAGGATGAATGACGTCGGCAGCGCGCCGATCCCCGGAAACAGTTTCTCGATCTCGGGCGTCATCATCACGACCGGATAGTTGACCCGGTGTTCCGCGGCGAAACGCTTCACGACATCGACGCCGGCTTCGTCCTCGGAGATGCCGATGACCTGCAGCGTGTCCTTGTATTTCTCCTGCAGCGCCACGAGGTCGGGAATTTCGGCGCGGCACGGGCCGCACCAGGTCGCCCAGAAGTTGACGATGACGACCTTGCCGCGCAGCGAGGCCATGTTGATCTGGCGACCGTCGAGATCGGTCGCCGTGAACAGCGGCGCCGGCTTGGGGTCGCGATAGAAGCGCAACGCCACCTTCTCGCCGCCGGCGGCCGGATCGAGCGCCGTCAGGGCCGCTGATGCGGGCTGCTGCGATTCGACCCGGCCGGCGTAGCGGGCCGCGGCCCACGTCACGAGGATGCCGCCGAGCGCGAGGACAAGGACGAGCGCGCGCCGTTCGTTCATGGCTCTGACAAGTGTAAGCTGAAGCGGTGACGATTCAAACCGTGTTCCTCGACGCCGGCGGCGTGCTGGTGAATCCGAACTGGTCACGGGTGAGCGACGCTCTGGCCCGCTACGGCGTTGCCGCACCGGCGGGCGGCCTCGCCGCGGCCGAGCCGCGAGCGAAGAAGCGGCTCGATACGGGAGACACGATTCAGGCAACCAACGATGAGCAGCGCGGCTGGACCTATTTCAACCTCGTCCTGACCGAAGCCGGCGTCGCGCTCAGCGACGCGACTGCCGCGGCGCTCGCCGAACTGCAGGTCTATCATCAGACGCACAATCTGTGGGAAACGGTCCCGGACGAGGTCCTGCCGGCACTCGCGGCGCTCCGCGCGAAGGGTTTTCGCCTGGTCGTGGTCTCGAATGCGAACGGGACTCTCCACCGTGCCTTCGACAGGCTGGGTCTCACGCGCGCCGTCGACGTGATCTTCGACTCGCACGTTGAAGGCGTCGAGAAGCCGGATCCCCGCTTCTTCCAGATCGCGCTCGAGCGATCCGGCGCCGCCGCCGCGACGACCATGCACGTCGGCGACCTGTATCACGTGGACGTGGCCGGCGCGCGCGCCGCTGGCCTGACGCCGGCGCTGCTCGACGCGGGCGACCTCTACCCGGATTGCGACTGCCTGCGCGTGCGATCGCTGACCGAGTTGCTGGAGACTCTGTGACGCTGTGGCGGCTTGCCGCATGCGGCCTCCTGACCATCGCGACCATTCAGGGGCGAACCTCCTCGCCGCCGATTCTTTTCGAGGGTGGACGCATCATCGCCGACGCCCGCCGCCCGCCGATTGAAAACGCCGCGCTCCTCGTCGATCGCGGCCGTGTCATCAACGTCGGACGCAGAGGCGACGTCAAGGCGCCGTCAGGCGCGACGCGCGTCGACTTCACAGGGAAGACGATCATTCCGGCGTTGATCGACGCACACGTCCATCTGGGGTATCAGGTCGGACTGAACTTCGCCGCGGAGAACTTCACCCGGGAGACGCTCGTCGATCAGCTCAACCGATACGCCTATGCCGGCATCGCCGCCGTTGCCTCGTTGGGCACCGAGCCGGGAGAGCTGCCGGCGCAGATTCGCGCGGAGCAAACGTCCGGCACGCTGGGCGGCGCCCTTTTTCTCACCGCCGGCCGTGGCATCGCCGCTCCCAACGCGGGGCCGGGAACGCCCGAATTGAAGGCGGCGGCATATGGCGTCACCACCGAAGACGAAGCGCGTCGCGCCGTACGCGAGCAGGTCGCGCACAAGGTGGACTTCGTCAAGATCTGGGTCGACGATCGCAACGGCACGGTGCCGAAGCTGAGCCCGGCGCTCTATCGCGCCGTCATCGCCGAGGCGCACAAGCTGCATGCCCGGGTGATCGCGCATATCTTCTATCTGGACGACGCCAAGGATCTCGCGCGTGCCGGCGTCGACGCCTTCGCTCACCTCGTGCGGGATAAGGAAGTCGACCAGGAGCTTGTGGCGCTGATGCTTCAGCACCACGTGGCGCAGATGCCCAACATCGCGATCAGCGAGAACGCCATCCACGCCGAAGCGCCGGCCTGGCTCGACGCACCGCTGCTGCACGAGGTCGCGCCAGCCGCCGTGATCGATCGCATCAGAGCCTCGTATGCGCGGCGTCCGCCCGAAGCAGTCGCACGCGCCCGCGCCACCTACGCCGTGATGGAGCGGAGTATGGCGACGCTGATGGCGGCCGGCGTCACCATGGTGCTGGGCACTGACGACGGCGCCGTCCGCGATCATGTCTATGCGTTCACCGCCCATCGCGAGCTGACGCTGCTCGCGCACGCCGGCATGCCCCCCGCGCGCGTCCTCGATGTCGCCACCCGGGCAACCGCCGAATTCCTGCGCCTGACGGATCTCGGCACGCTTGCCGCCGGCAAGCGCGCCGACTTCATCGTCCTCACCGCGAACCCGCTGGACGATGTGGCGAACACCCAGAGGATCGATGCCGTGTATGCGCGCGGCGTGGCGCTCGATCGTGCGGTTCTCCGCTCCGCCTGGAAGTAGCACGCCACGCTTCAAGAAACGCGATAAGAAAAAACCGCCGAGATCGCAAAGTACGCAGAGAAAACGTTTCTCAGCGATCTCTGCGCGCTCGGCGGTTTTTTCTGAACGTGATCTCACCTGCGTTAAACTGCGCCATGCTCATCCCACGCGCTCGCATCATCCTGACCGCTGTGCTGGCTGCAGCCGTTCCAGTGCTGATCGCCGCGCAGCAGCGCGGACGCGCCGACAATCCCTTTCCCGGCGGCGCGAATCCGGACGGTTCGCTTCGTCCCACGCCGCCGCTGACGCGCCTGTTCACGCAGGACGCCTACACCGAATACGAGATCCTGAAGCCCGGGAGTGAGGAATTCCGCATCAAGTTCCTGCCGGAGGAAAGCAAGGTCGGCGCGACCGAACTGGTGAACGCCACGCGCGGCGGGAGTGAAGGATCCGGGGTCGAGGTTTATGACCCGCGCACCGGCAAGCCGCTCACGTTCACGTATCAGCAGGAAGGCAACGATCCGGACAATCACGCGATTCACGCGAAGCTGCCGATCCCCGTGCCTCAAGGCGGCGTCGGCCGCGTGCTGATCTACAAGACCTACAAGGATCCACGGACCTACATGATGCACGGCGAGGACGTCGTCTGGGTCCGGAGCCTGAGCGGCTACCGTCTTGGCGTCGTGCTACCGAAAGGGTTCGCGTTCATCTCCTCCAACGTCGCGGCCCAGCTGACGACGAACGCCGGCGGCCAGCTGAAGCTGGCGTTTGCGAACCCCAGCGGGCAGAGCAACCCGGTGACGATTCACGCGCGCAAGACGACGGCGACCTTTCCGCCGCGCAGCGACACCGACATGTTCTTCGACGATGTGAAGACGTTGTACGACCTCGAGGCGCCGGAGGCCGGACGGGTGAAGGTCGAACAGATCTACAGCGACTACCGCAAGGGCGCGCGCGCGCAGCTCGATACGCTCGGCCAGCTGCCGCTGCAGGACCTCAAGGTGATCGATCTCGATAGCGGAAAGGCGTTCCCGACCGCGAAGGATGGGGCCGCGACCTTCGTCAAGCTCGACGTCCCGATTGTCGACGACAAGCAGAGCGCGCACATCAAGATCACCGGCGGGTTCCGCGATCCCGGCTACAAACTCGCCGGCGAGGAACTGCTGTTCGATCGGACGTTGTACGGCCTGCGGAACACGATCATCCTGCCCGCGGGATGGGAGATCTCGGCGCTCTCGCAGTCAGGCACCATCGGCACGTACGAGGGGCGCACGTTCGTCGCGTTGATCAATCTCAACGGCGAAAACAATTACCGCATGACGCTCCGCGCCCGCAAACGTCCCTTCTGATCATGCTGCTGATCCCATCGCTGGCATTCGCGCTTGTGGCGGCTGTTTCGCCGCCGG
>Ga0207703_10004590_pt1 | contig 11305 bp, 8 predicted proteins | sample KBSSwiS12_FD_184304 | JGI IMG/M metagenome (GOLD analysis project Ga0207703, IMG submission 184304) | Switchgrass rhizosphere microbial communities from Kellogg Biological Station, Michigan, USA - KBS Switchgrass S1-2 (SPAdes) (version 2) | ecosystem: Host-associated > Plants > Roots >... | reverse complement strand
GCCGGTAGTTGAGGCTGGCCCGGACCACGTTCCGATCGGCGGCCGACGCATTGCCGCCCCAGCCGATTTTCAGCAGTTCGGGCAGGAAATACTCCCGCTCGGCGCCGCCGCGCTGGCGGAATTTTTCCACCGAGGGCAGATCGATCGGCAGGTCGTGGCGGGTAAATGCCAGCACCCTCGGCGTGGTCCCCGGCGTCTCCTGGACGATCTGCCCCTCGCTCAGGCGCAGGATCACCGTATCCGGGTTCTCGTTCAGGGCCAGGAACCGGCCCTGGCGGGCGGATATCGACAGGACGGTGCCCTGGTCCGAGGTCAGCCGGACGAACAGGCCGATCAGATCCCGGCCGTTGTCACGGCTCTGCTCGATGCGCAGCGCCATGCGGTTCTTGAGGGTATTGAACTCGCCGACCTTGATCGAGGCGCCGAGCGCGCCCGAGCGCAGTTCGAACTGGAGCTGCTCGTAGTAGTAGCGCGACAGCGGCTGGACATAGCTGACGATCGCCAGATTGACGAAAGCGAGGGCGATCGCGATCATGTAGGGGACCCGCAGCAGGCGGGTATAGCTGAGCCCGACCGCGCGCATGACATCCAGTTCGCTGGAGACGGCGAGCTTGCGGAACGCCAGCAGCACCCCGATCATCAGCCCGAGCGGAATCGCGAGGCTGGCATATTCCGGCAGCAGATTGGCCAGCATGCGGAACACGACCGAGACCGGGCCGCCCTCGGTGGCGACGAAATCGAACAGCTTGCGCATCTTGTCGAGGATGAGCAGCGAGGCCGCGATCAGGAACACGGCCAGCATCGGCATGGTCACCTGCCGGAAGATATAGCGGTCAATGTCTGTCAGCGGCTTCACGGGGTGCGATCTGGCGACCTGTCTCGTCACGGAAGGGCTCGCCGGACAGCAAGCGGAGCGTTTGCCCTAGAGCAATTTCTCCGGGAGGGGAAACACCCGAAAGGACAAGGGTATCCCGGAAATCACCGGCGAGGAATGCTTTGGGACGGGACTCAGGCTTTTTCCAGCGTGCACTGCAAGGGATGCTGGTTCTGCCGGGCATAGTCCATCACCTGGTTCACCTTGGTTTCCGCGATCTCGTAAGGAAAGATGCCGCAGACGCCGACGCCCTTCTGGTGGACATGGAGCATGACGCGGGTCGCCTGTTCCAGGTCCATCTGGAAATAGCGCTTGAGCACCATGATGACGAATTCCATCGGCGTGTAATCGTCATTCAGCATCAGAACCTTGAACTGGCTCGGCTTCTTGGGCTTCGCGCGGGTCCGCGTGGCCAGGCCGACCTGGCCGGCGCCATCGCTATCGTTGCCGGGCCGATTGGCACAGCGAGCGGGATCGGCCAGCGAGGCGGAAGGGCGGTGTTCGACCGACTGGGTGGGAGGGGAAATGATCCGCATTCCCCAAGATATCGCAAATCGGGGGTCAAGGACAAGCTGTCCTCGACCCCCGATCGTTTCCGTATGAGGCAAAAGGTCGTTCCGGGGCGCTGTTGCGCGCGCCGGGACCCGTTTGCGTGCCTGTCAGGCGGCCTTCTTCAGCGATTCCACCGCGAGCGTCACGCGGCGGGAGATCGGCGCGATCGAGTCGCTGCCGAGCTTGACGAACGCTTCGGTCTGCTTCGAGCTGAAGGCAACGGCAGCGTCGAAGTTCTTGCGCAGCAGATCGCTCTGCAGCTTGAAGAAATCGGCCGGGGTCTTCACTGCAGCCAGTTCCTTGGCTTCGGCGGTCAGCGTTTCGAACGCGCCGCGGCTCTCGGCGACGAAGTCGGTGCCGAGCTTCTGCAGGCCATCGGCAAGGATCTTGCTCGATTCGACGACGGCTTCGACATTGCCCTTGGCCATTTCGGTGCCTTCGCTGAGGGAGGCGGCGCCCTTCTCGTAGGCACCCTTGGCCTTCTCCTGGACATCGGCGAAGGCGGTCTTGATGGCGGCGGTGAAATTGGTCGTGCTCATGGGAAGGATCTCCGAAAGGGGCTTGCGCCGGGCGACAGGCGCGGCGGCAACAATGGCTGCGGGTTTGATGGCTGGCTTGCGGGGGGATTTCGCGGGAAGCTTCGGCGCGACCGGCGTGGCGCGGACGGCCTTGGCCTTGATCGGGGCCGGGATGGCCGGCTTGATCGCGGGTGCTGCAACCGGAACGGCTGCCGCCGGCTTTTTGACCGGGGCCCGCTTTGCCTTAGCCACCGGCAGTTCCGGCGCGGCGGCTTCGGCAATCGCGGCCTTGCGCACAAGCTTGGTCTCAACGGGAGCAGAAGCAGCAGGCGCTTCCACGATCGCGGGCGCTGCAACCTCAATCGACTCGGCCGAGGGCTCGCCCCGTTCCGCATCGAGAACCGGCAGTTTGTCCTGAGCCATTCCGAGCGCTTTCCTGATTCGACTTTATTTCGCACTGCACAATAATGCTTTCGCGCCAGCGGTCAAGCAAAATTGTGCAGTGCAACATAAGTGAATGTGCGCATCGGCAGTGGAGGGTCTACCGTGTCCTCACATAACGCCCGGGCGCGTCTTCAATGGCGCGGTCGCCTCTCCCGCCGGGCTTGCGCCTGCCCTTGGCCGGCACCACGGCATCGCCGTGGCTGCGCAACCATTCCAGCCAGTATGGCCACCACGATCCCGGGTGTTCGGTGGCGCCGGCGACGAATTGCTCGAGCGAACCCAGTTCCTCGGACGGCGTGTCGTTCGTCCAGTACTGGTAGCGTCCCGCGGCCGGCGGGTTGATCACGCCGGCAATGTGGCCTGATCCAGCAAGCATGAATGTCGTCGGTCCACGCAGGTGGCTGGTCAACTTCCACACACTGGCCGGGGGCGCGATATGGTCCTCGCGCCCGGCCTGGACGAAGGCGGGCGTGGTCACCCGGGTGAGGTCGATCGGCGTGCCATCGGCAGCCATGGCATCGGGAATGACCAGCCGGTTGTCCCGGTAGAGATTCTTCATGTAGTCGATGTGCCAGCGCGCCGGCAGGTTGGTCACGTCGCTGTTCCAGTGCAGCAGGTCGAACGCCGGGTAGTCCTCTCCCAGCAGATAGTTGCGCACGACATAGGACCAGATCAGGTCATTGGCGCGGAGCAGGTTGAACGTCGCGGCCATGTAGCGGCCATCGAAATAGCCTTTGGGCGAAAGCTGCTCGATCAGGGCGAACTGCCGGTCGTCGATGAAATGGGCGAGTTCGCCGGCATTGGCGAAATCGACCTGGGCGGTGAAGAACGTCGCGCTGGCGACCTTCGTTTCCTCGCCGCGCCGGGCGAGCACCGCCAGCATCGCCGCCAGCGTGGTCCCCGCGACGCAATAGCCGATGGTGTGCACGGACGGGACGCCGAGGCGTCCGCGGACATGGTCGATCACCTCGATCTGCGCGCGGATGTAGTCGTCCCAGGCGATGTCGGCCATGGTCTCGTCGGCGGAGCGCCAGGAGACCACGAACACGCTGATGCCCTGCTCGACCGCCCAGCGCACGAAGCTTTTCGCCGGGGTCAGGTCGAGGATGTAGTAGCGGTTGATCCACGGCGGAAAGATCACCAGCGGGATCGCCATGACCTTTTCGGTCGTCGGGGTGTACTGGATCAACTGGTAGAGGTCGGTTTCATGGACGACCTTGCCTGGTGTCGTGGCGATGGTCTCCCCCAGCCGGAAGGCAGCGGGATCGCTATGGGTCAACTGGCCACGGCTAAGGTCCTTGAGCAGATGGCCCAGGCCCTTGACCAGGCTTTCCCCTTGCGTTTCCAGCGCGCGCTGCAGGACAAGGGGGTTGGTCAGCGGGAAATTGGCCGGGCTCACTGCATCGACGGCGGCGCGGGTGGCGAAGCGCAACTGCTCCCGGCGCGCCCCGTCGAGACCCTCGGCCTCGGCAGCAAGGGTAGTCAGCTGCTCCGCCATCATCAGGTAGGCCTGATGGACGAGCGCGTAGATCGGGAGGTCCTGCCATTGGCGGTCGGCGAAGCGGCGGTCCTTGCGGGGCAGGGCGGCGCTATCGTCACCCGCGGACAGGCCGAACTGGGCCAGTGCGGTCTGCCACAGGGCAATGCCATCGTTGAACAGCCGCTGCTGCATTTCCGGCTGGGCCAGCGGAAATCGCGACTGCCAGGTGCGGGCCAGGTTGGCCCACCAGGCGGGATCGAGCACCTGCTGTGCCGGATCGGCCTGGCGCAGCGCCTGTTCGCGCTGGAAATCGAGCCACATCGTCTGGAGGCGGGCCAGAACGGTCGCCCACTTCTCCGCGTCGTCGGGCGAAAGCGGGGCAGCGGCGGTCGGCTTCGGCATCGCGTCCGCTAGCTGCCGGGCGAATTCCGCTGGCATAGCGAGCAGCGGCGCCAGCAGGTCCGGATGGGTTGGCGGGGTTGCATCGTCTGCCATCGGGTGCTCCGTCTGCCTGCACGGCTGCCGATCGCATAGCACAGTCAGCCGCCTCGCCAAGGCCGCGCCACCCGGCCTCGACCCATCGGGGTTTGCCACTCGCCCGGATTGAGCCTAGAGCCGTTGGTCCGAGGATACACCAAGTGCGGCGTGCCAACTTTCGACGCCGCCCCTCGCCACCACGAGCAAACGGATACCGGATCACAGGTCATGGAAGACGAGTTCTACCGCATCAAGCGACTGCCGCCCTATGTCATCGCCGAAGTGAATGACATGCGAGCCGCAGCCCGCCAGGCCGGTCGGGACATCATCGACCTCGGCATGGGCAATCCGGACCTGCCGCCGCCCGCCCATGTCATCGACAAGCTCTGCGAGGTCGCCCACAAGCCCGACGCCCACGGCTATTCCGCGTCGTCCGGCATACCCGGCGTGCGCAAGGCCCAGGCCGCTTATTATGCCCGCCGTTTCGGGGTCGAACTCGACCCGGCGAGCGAAGTGGTCATGACCATGGGCTCGAAGGAGGGCCTCGCCAGCCTCGCCACGGCGATCACCGCGCCGGGCGATGTCGTGCTGGCGCCCAACCCCAGCTACCCGATCCACACCTTCGGCTTCATCATCGCCGGTGCCACCATCCGCTCGGTGCCGACCACGCCGGACGAGCGATACTGGGATTCGCTCGAGCGGGCGATGAAGTATTCGGTGCCGCGCCCTTCGGTGCTGATCGTCAACTATCCCTCGAACCCCACCGCCGAGACGGTCGACCTCGCGTTCTACGAGCGGCTCGTCGCCTGGGCGAAGGAGCACAAGGTCTGGGTCCTTTCGGACCTCGCCTACTCCGAGCTCTATTACGACGGCAACCCGACCTCTTCGATCCTCCAGGTGCCGGGGGCGAAGGATGTCGCGGTCGAGTTCACCTCGATGTCGAAGACGTTCTCGATGGCCGGCTGGCGCGTCGGCTTCGCGGTCGGCAACGCGCGGCTGATTGCGGCGCTGAAGCGGGTCAAGTCCTATCTGGATTATGGCGCGTTCACGCCGATCCAGGCTGCGGCCTGCGCGGCTCTCAATGGCCCGCAGGACATCGTCGACAAGAACCGCGAGCTCTACCAGAAGCGCCGCGATGTCATGGTCGAAGCCTTCGGCCGCGCCGGCTGGGACATCCCGAGCCCGCGCGCCTCGATGTTCGCCTGGGCTCCGCTGCCGCCGGCTTTGCGGGAGATGGGCAGCCTCGAATTCTCGAAGCAGCTGCTGACCCATGCCGAAGTCGCGGTCGCGCCGGGCGTCGGCTATGGCGAGGATGGCGAGGGCTTTGTCCGCATCGCCATGGTCGAAAACGAGCAGCGGCTGCGCCAGGCCGCGCGCAACATCAAGCGCTACCTCGCCAGCATGGGGGTCAATACGGTCTCGCCGCGCTGGGCGTGAATGCGCAATCGACGGCGGCAGATTTGCCGCCGTCGAATCGGCTTGCGCCACACCACCCCCTCCGCTAGTGCCCCGCCACCCACGCACAGTCTGCGATCTGGCCCGATGGCGGAGTGGTTACGCACCGGACTGCAAATCCGTTTACGCCGGTTCGATTCCGGCTCGGGCCTCCACCTTTTCAGCAGGCTTCCAGGGCCGGCTACGGCCGATGCCGCGGCGCGCTGGATCGGTTGTTCGCGGGTTCAGCCGCACTGGCCGCGGTGGAGCAGTTTGTGATCTGCCAGCACCAGCGCCATCATCGCCTCTACCACCGGCACGCCGCGGATGCCGACGCAGGGGTCGTGCCGGCCCTTGGTCTGCAGTTCGGTCGCTTCGCCTGAACGCTTCACGGTCTCGACCGGGATCAGGATCGACGATGTCGGCTTGAAGGCTACGCGGACGGTGACCGGCTGGCCGGTCGAGATGCCGCCGGCGATGCCGCCGGCGTGGTTGGCGAGAAAGACCGGCCCGCCGTTGCCAGGTCGCATGGGGTCGGCATTGTCCTCGCCACGCAATCGCGCGGCGGCGAAACCATCGCCGATTTCAACTCCCTTGACCGCGTTGATGCCCATGCAGGCCGATGCAAGATCGGCATCAAGCTTGCCGTAAAGCGGGGCACCCCAGCCGGCCGGGACGCCGACTGCCTGGCATTCGACGATCGCGCCGAGCGATGAACCGTCCTTGCGGGCGGCATCGATCAGGTGTTCCCAGCGAGCCGCGGCTTCAGCGTCCGGACAGAAGAACGGATTGCGGGCGATTTCGGCGGTGTCGAAATTGCCCGGCTCGATCGCGTCGCCGCCGAGTTCGCTGACCCAGGCGCGGATCTCCACTTCTGGAAGCACCCGGCGGGCCACGGCGCCGGCTGCGACCCGCGCTGCCGTTTCGCGCGCGGAGGAACGGCCGCCGCCGCGATAGTCGCGGAAGCCGTATTTGGCGTCATAAGCATAATCGGCGTGGCCGGGACGGTACGCGCCGGCGACCTCCGAGTAGTCCTTCGATCGCTGGTCGGTGTTTTCGATCAGCAGGCTGATCGGGGTGCCGGTCGTCTTGCCCTCGAACACGCCGGAGAGGATGCGGACCTCGTCAGGCTCCCTGCGCTGGGTGGTAAACCGGGACTGGCCGGGCTTGCGTGCATCCAGAAACGGCTGGATCCAGGCTTCGTCCAGGGGCAGCCCCGGCGGGCAGCCATCGACGACCGCGCCGAGCGCCGGTCCGTGGCTTTCGCCCCAGGTGGTGAAACGGAACAGGTGGCCGAATGTGTTGAAAGACATGGGCGTGGGCCATGCCGGCAACCGGCAAAAAAGTCTACACGTCGCGGCGGCGGCGGGGCAGCAGGACATTGGTCGCCACGCGCGGGGTCTGGCCAACTCGGGGATTGGTCGTTGCCAGCCTCAATGCCTGGTGCCACCGGAGAAAAATGAACTTTCTGCAATTGGCAGTTCGGCGAGCTTGTTCATTATCAGCAAGGTGGCATCGACATGGCGGATTCGATCGAACTGATCCCCCTGGGCATCGAGCATCTGACGGTGTCCGGGATGCCTCCCGCCGAATTCGTCGAACTTGCCGCGAGGGCGGACCTGCAGTCGGTCAGTCTCTGGAGTGCATTGGCGGACAATCCGTTCGGATTCGCGCCCTGGTCGCTCATCGACGATGCCGCGTTGCGCAGAGCGGTTCGCGAGCGGCTGGCCGCAACCGGCATTCGCCTGGCGCTAGGCGAGGCCTGGGTGCTGCGTCAGGGCGTCGATGCCAGCGGCAGCAAGCCGATGATCGAAGCCTTCGCCGATCTCGGGTGCCGGGCCATCAACATGGTATCGTTCGAAACCGATCGGGCACGGGAAATCGAACAGGCTCACAAATTCGCCGAACTCGTGAGCGAGGCAGGCATGGCGGTGGCCTGGGAGTTCGCTGGCAATTGCCAGGTCACCCTGGCCGAAGCTGCCGAGGAGATTCGCAGGATGCGCGCGGCGGGCCAGGATGCGGAGCTCTTGATCGATCCGATGCATTTCGGACGGCGTGGCCTGCGAGCCGAAGCCCTGGCTGCCATTGCCCCTGACCTGATCGGCTACTTCCAGATCTGCGATGTGCCGCTGGTGGGAAAGGGAAGTTATATGGACGAAGCGCTTCACCGCCGGCTGCCACCGGGCGATGGCGAACTGCCCCTGCACGAAATCATCCGCGCGTTACCCGACGACGTGACCTGTTCCATGGAAATTCCGCAGGTCGCGCGGGCGCAAGCCGGGGAATCTCATTTCGATCTGGTGCTCGATGCAGCAGGCAAGTGCCGTCGCCTCATTGCCACGGCACGGCAATCCTGCGGCGATCTGTGAAGGGCGCTGGCGAGCCTTCTCAACCCCGGAGCTTCTCGCTGACTGCTCCGCAACCGGCCGAGGGGATGTTGGTGCGGGCGGCCGGACTTGAACCGGCACGGGCAATGCCCGACGGATTTTCTTACCCGCTACGGCTTTCGCCGCCGGCACAATGGCCGTTCGGGGTCTGGACTATCCCTTCACCATAGCCCCTGCACGTTGCTGTGCACTGCCTTAGGTGCTGCCCGTCTAGTCTCTACACCTTCGCCGGGCTTTCGCCTGACGCTTGGCTCGGGATCGCCATTTGACAGGGTTCCCCGAATTTGAGCAGTTCTGCACCCCGGGTTTCCCGCAGGGGCACTCAAGTTTTCAAGTCCGTTGCGTCTACCGATTTCGCCACGCCCGCACGGATCGGGCCATAGCCTGACAGCTTGGATTCGCCAAGGATCATCCGGCCGGGCCAGGGATCAGCCGGAAGGGAAAGTGCCGTCAGACGTTGAGGCGCGCGCGCATTTCCTTGCCTGGCTTGAAAAATGGCACGCGCTTGCCCGGGACGTCGACCGCTTCCCCCGTGCGGGGATTTCGGCCCTTGCGGCCTTCCCGTTCACGGGTGGAAAACGCGCCGAAACCGCGCAGTTCGACCCGGCCGCCTTCGGCCAGCCGCTGGGCAATCTCGTCGAAAAAAACATCGACCACGCGCTCGATATCGTCGGCCCGCAGTTCCGGATTGGCCTTGGCAAGGGCTTGCAGCAGTTCTGACCTGATCATTGCGGTGATTCCTTGCAGGCCGGCAGAGCCGGCCCATTGCAGACAGTGGGACACCGGCCAAGACCCTTTTGCCCGACGGCCCTTTGCAGTTGCGTTCCGATGGAGCGTGGCCCATCGTTTCCCCCGACCATTTGGAAAAGTGCCAGATTGCTGAGGCTTGCGCAATCCCGCAGGGTGGCCGATTTTAGCCCGAAAGTGGGTTTTTTGTTTGCAATGCACGCAAGGCGCCTGAGCAATTGCAACACGCCCGCGATGATGGCCAATCGGAGTGCAGCGGATTGACCAGCGACGTTACTGACCCGCGCACCAGCACCGGACAACGCGACAAGGATGTCGGTCGCAACGACTGGCTGGGTCACCCGCGCCCCCTGGCCCGACTTTTCGTCGTGGAGATGTGGGAGCGGATGGGCTTCTATGGCATGCGGGCGTTGCTCACGCTCTATCTTACCAAGCATTTCCTGCTGAGCGACCATGCTGCCGCGGGGCTCTACGGCGGATATACGGCCCTTGTATACCTGACCCCGCTTGCAGGAGGTTGGGCGGCAGACCGGATTCTGGGCGCTCGGCGGGCCGTCCAGGCCGGCGCATTGCTGATGGCAGCCGGATACTTCGCCATGGCTTTCGGGGGTAGCCCGGCCAGGCCATGGATCGAATGGGATGGAACGCGGCACGAGATAAGCATGTCCGCGGAACATGGACCGGCAAGTGCGAAGCCAAATCGGCGGACCGTTCTGGAGAACGGCAAGGTTGTCACCCTGGTGCAGGCCGAGGACCGCAGCCTGCAGTTGCGTGATCATTTCGGCAGGACAGTTCGCAGCATTCCGGAGGGAAAATTCGCATTTGGCAGCACGCCCGACCGCGCGCGCCTGTGGCTGCTCCTGTTCGCCTTGTCGCTGGTCGCCATGGGGAACGGGCTGTTCAAACCCAACGTATCGACGATGGTGGGCGCGCTCTATGCCGCCGGCGACAAGCGGCGTGATGCCGGTTTCACAATCTTCTATATGGGCATCAACCTCGGCTCGATGCTTGGCCAGTTCCTTTGTCCCCTGCTGGCCGATGTTTACGGCTGGGGAGTCGGTTTTGCCTTTGCCGGGTGCGGGATGTTCGTTGCCTGGGCACTGATGTCGTTCAGGACGCAAGCGATGCGGACCGTAGGGCGGGCTCCGGAAGATGCCATCCGCTGGGTGGGGATGCCCGTCGTCATTCTGGTGGCGCTGGCGTTGGTGCCGCCATGCGCCATCGCGCTCTCGGGCATGTTGGAGCCAGCTGCGCCGCAGGGCGAGGGCGTGCTGTCCTATCTCGCGCGCCTGCCTGCCATGGGGAAGGTTATGCTCGGCACGTTTGCCGCCGCGGTGCCGGCAATCCTGATCTGGGCGAAAGCGAACGGCAGTGCCGCCGAGTTCCGGATGATGGTGGCGGCGATGTGGCTGATCAGCTTCAACAGTGTGTTCTGGTCCCTGTTCGAGCAGGCCGGATCCTCTCTCACCCTGTTTGCCGACCGCAATACCGATCGTTCGGTGTTCGGGCTGTTCACGCTGTCTGCCCCCCAGACCCAGAACTTCAACTCGCTGTCCATCGTGCTGCTCGCGCCGGTTGTCAGCGTGCTTTGGGGTTGGCTGGGCCGCCGTGGCCGGGAGCCATCGGTGCCGGTCAAGTTCGCACTGGCGCTTGCCGGCGCCGGGGCAGGGTTCCTGCTGCTGGTGCTTGGCTGTCAGTCGGCGGGCGCTGACGGTCGTGTCGGGTTGCAATGGCTGGCCGGACTATATGTGCTGCACTCGCTGGCCGAGTTGCTGATCTCGCCAGTCGGACTTTCGATGATTACCGGTATGGCGATGGCGAGGGTGACCGGCCTGATGATGGGCACATGGTTTCTGTCATTGGCAATGGGAGAATACGTTGCCGGGATGCTGGCACAGATGGCCAGCGCGGCCAGCGCGGGGGAGTCTCTCGACCCGAGGCACAGCCTGATGATCTATAGCCATGCTTTCGCCCGGATAGGCTGGACTGCCCTGGCGCTTTCGGCAGCACTGCTGTTCCTTGCCGCGCCCCTAGGCAAGCTCATGCGGGGGGAGCGGGCCTGGGGCGCACGAACGGCACAGTGAAAGCGTGCCCTCATCCTCTTTTATGACTCGCATGAAATTTTTTCGTGACCGAGGGTTGACCGAATCGGAACCCGCTCATAAATGCGGGCTCCCAACGCGGTGGGGTCGCTAACCAGCGGTTCACGCGCCGGGTCGTCGGAAATCAGGCGGACATCTTTTGCCCCGGTTTAAATCGGGGTAAATGGCTGTTCCGCTTCGTATTTTTGACTGGTTCTTTGACATTGTTGGTTTTAGATGAAGGGACATGTGGGCGGCGGCGCCTGGTCCGGGGGTTTTAAGGCTCCGGGTTACCAGTTAAATAGGCCGTT
>Ga0207703_10004586_pt1 | contig 11317 bp, 7 predicted proteins | sample KBSSwiS12_FD_184304 | JGI IMG/M metagenome (GOLD analysis project Ga0207703, IMG submission 184304) | Switchgrass rhizosphere microbial communities from Kellogg Biological Station, Michigan, USA - KBS Switchgrass S1-2 (SPAdes) (version 2) | ecosystem: Host-associated > Plants > Roots >... | reverse complement strand
GCCAAAGCTATACCATCGAGGAACTGATCACGCCGCGGAATGTGATCCCACGCGACGGACAGACACGAAAATTCTCGAGCTACGACTATAATGCGCGACGGATGACCACCACCCAGGTGCCGGTGCCAATCCCGAGAAACGGACGACTTTTCACCTTCCGCACCCGCTACTATCTGCGGCGGCGCGCCTGGCGGTTTTTCCGCTGGCTGGGTTATGCGCGGCCGGCGGAATTTCCGGCGGCGATCGCACCGGCCCTGCGGCGCTACGACGACGAGGACCTGGAAAAGGGCGAGAATATCCTCGATAGCTGGGCGCTGTTGAATATTTGCTTTCGCGGCAGCAACGCGCTCCAGTTCGGCCCGGCCCATGTCGGGATCGTCGAGGGACATTCGCTGGCGGAGTTGAAAGCGTCGCCGCGTTTCGCGCGCGCCTGGGAAACGCCGGAAGCCGCGCGGGTGTTGCACGGGTTGATCGTCGGCGCGCGCTCGCAGCTCGTGCGGATGTGGGCGATGGAGATGTTCCGGCGCGTCGGCACCTCGCTGGAACTCACGCCGGAGGAATTGCTCGCGCTGCTCGATCATCCCGACGAGCAGGTGCAGCAGTTTGGCGCGGGCCTTTTTGAGACGCAGGGCGGGCTGGAAAAGCTCCCGGTGTCGACGTGGCTGGACTTGTTGCGCACAAAGAATCTCACCGCCCTCGCCACGCTGTGCGTGGCGTTTGAAAAGCACGTGACGGGCGAACGACTCACCCTGGCGCAATGTCTCGAGCTCTGTCGCGCGAAGCCGGTCCCGGTGGCACGCCTGGGCTTCCGCTTTCTGCAAGCGCGCCCGATTTCGCCGGAGATGACTCTTTCGCTCGCCGCGCTCGCGGGAGCGCAATGCCCTGCCTTCGCCGACGAGATGGCGGCGTGGGCCCTCGCCCGGCTGGGGACAGAAGAGGTCTACAACGTCAATGCGGTGAGCCGGTTTTTCGACAGCCTCCTGTCAGAGACGCGCGCCGCCGCGTGGGAGTGGCTGATCGTTGGAAATTCGCCCGCCTATCGCGATGCCGAGCTCTGGAGCCGGCTGGCGGAAACGCCCTTCGAAGACTTGCGGCTGAAGCTGGTGGATCGGCTTGCCCTGCGCCTCCTGCGTCCCGATTCGGACCGGCTGGCCCAAGTGTGGTGCGCGGTGCTGCTCGGGGTGCATCGTGGGGGACGGCAAAAGGCGAAAGCGGTCCGCCAGCTCATGGAAGCGATTGCCGCGGAGCCGGCACGCGCCCCGGCACTGCTGCCGGTGATCGCCGTGGCCATCCGCAGTGTGCGCGGGCCAGAGATGCGCGCAGGCCTGGCCGCGGTGATGACGCTGGTCGCGCAGCGGCCCGAGCTGGCCGACGCAGTGCGGGAAAAATTGCCGGAGCTGAAATTCCAGCCGGAGGCGGCGACGGCATGAACCTCTCCTTCGCCTATCTCGGCCGCAGCGCGCTCACCGAGGGCGCCCTGTCCTTCGCCCCGAATCTGACGCGTGAACCGGTGGCCTTCGACGCCGCGTTGCGCCACTGCCTGCGTTTTCGCGAAGCGGTGTCAGCGCTCCACGATGTGGTGATCAGCGATCATCGTTACAAAAAGCGCGACAAGAGCGCCTACGAAGCATGGAAAAAGGCCGAGGCCGATCGGGTACGCGGCGTCCGTTCCGACGCGCTCAAGCAAGCGAAGGCCGATATCCTCGCGAAACGCGGCGCCACTCTGCCGCCGGATTTCGAGCGCCAGCACGGGCGTCTGCTCCATCAGTACTGGGACGCCCGCCGCAAGTACGCCGACCATCTGCGCGCCACGGACATGGAGCTGTGGCGGCTGCTCATGCCGTGCGACCCGGTGGTGACGGTGGCGGACGACGTGGTCTTTTTCGAATGCTTCAGCACGGATGAATCCAGCTACGGCTGTCTCACGGTGAACCGCGAGGACGGATTCGGCCCCAGCGAACAGCTGCAGCTCGGCACGACGAATGTAGATTACTCGTGGAACCTCTATCACGAGTTCCAGGCGCTGCGCTCCTATCGCGAGACGCGCTTTCGCGTGGACCCGCAGGGCTTCGATGTCGCCACGCACGGGCGCATGGAATACCATGAGGAAAAGATCGATCTGCCCGATGGCTGGCTGCGCGGTTTCATGCAGCTCCAGAGCGCGATGACCCTGCCGATGCGTCGCGTCACGCTGAGCCGCGAGGCCGTCTATTCCGTAATGGTGTGGCTGAAGCGGCATCGCGCCCGCACCAGTCCCCGCGCTTTGCGCTTCGAGCGCCAGGGCGGCGCGCTCACCCTCGTGCTCGAGCCGTGGGAGACGCGCATCCCGGTGCATGGCGCCGCCGCGGAAGCGGATTGGGCCGAGCCGATTCGCATCTGGGGACGGCAGCGCCTGCTCGCGCTGGCCCGGCTCCTGCCGATGATTGAGAGCGTGGATGTGTATCTGCTCGGCACCGGCTTCCCGAGTTTCTGGGTCGCCCGCATGGGCGAGATGCGGCTCACGCTGGGCCTGAGTGGCTGGACGGCGAACGACTGGACGCACGGTTCCGCGCTGGATCTGCTCGCGCCGCCCGTCGCGGCCAGCGCGGTGCAGATCGACAGCGTCGCGCAGCACCTGCGCACGGTGCGCGCTCAATCTTTCAACGACATCGTCCGCGCGGTGAATCATCCGCCCTCCTTCGTCGCCTCCGCCTTGAAACATCTCGCGCACACCGGCCAGCTCATCGCTGATCTCGACGCCGGGCTCTATCGCTGGCGGCAGATCATGCCGCAGGTATTGGGCGAAGCGGAGTTGGGGCCGGAGAACCCGGAGTTCACCGCCATGCACGATCTCCTCGTGCGCAAGCGCGCGGTGGTGGAGAGCACCGTGGCCGCGCCCAGCGGCGGTTTCATTTTTACCGGCACCGTGGACACGAAGCCCGTCGAGGTGCTCGTGGACATGGATGGCCGGATCAAGCGCGGACGGTGCCTTTGCGGGCACCACCAGCGCGCGGGCATCCGCATGGGGCCGTGCCGGCACCTGCTGGCCCTGCGCTGGCTCGCCTTGAACCAAACGCCGGCCACCGGCGCGAACGACGAATGGTTCGCGCGGTTGTGCGCCCAGGCGGGACGGAAAGGAGGCGCGTAAGGAAATGATTTGAGAGTGGCGGGCCGGTCTTCACTGAGACCACCATGCTGCGGTGTTCCGCCGCGGTTGCGTTTGCCCAGCCATGCATCCCCAAGCCCGTTGTTCGTTTGGCGACCCGCACAACTGTCCGGTTCGTCCAAGCCAACCCAAGGGTTACGCCCCGGACAGTTGTGCGGGTCGCCTTGGTTAACGGCCTCGGTCCTGAGCGAGTAGTCAGTGAGACCACCCGCCACTCTCCATTTCTTTTCCTGTTCGCGAACTTCCTATGGTGCCCATCGGAGCCATCGCCGCAATCCTGGTCGGTCTGACCATCCGCCTGCTGAACGCGCGGGCAAAGTCCAAGCCCAAGGCTGCGCCCAAACCAAGGCCCACCCCACCGCCTGTGCCCGCCATGGGCAGCCGTCCCTATTCGCCGCCACCGCCCACTTCTGCCGCGCCGAAGAGACCGGCGCCGCAAAACAAGTCGCTGAATCTCGATGCCGGCCAGTTCACGCCGGTCAGTGCCGACGAGGCGAAGAAGCAGGCGCGGGGGATCAAGTGGAATTGGGCAAGCGTGAACTTCGATCGGCGCGACCATATTCCCGCGCCGACCGAGCCGCGCACGCTGCTCATCGATCGCGCGATGGTCGCGCAAGGTCTGCTCACACCAGAGCAACTGGTGGAGATCCACGATGCCGGTGCCAAGATGGCCGAACTGCGCCCTGACCTCGCGGGAGCGGCGAATGTCGCCGAGCACGCCGTGGCCGCGGACCAGGAGGAACGGCGTCGCCGCAAGGAGCAGAAGATCGCCGAGTCCGCCGAACGCAAACGCAAACACGCCGAAGGTGTCGCGCAACGCCGCGCGACGGACATCGTCTTCCTCGGGCGCGGCGTTTCCGGCGGACTGGCCGACCGGCGGGCCAATGTCGAAAAGCTCCAGCAACTCGGCCTGCCGGTGCTGGCCACGCCCGCCGATATCGCCAAAGCACTTGCGCTGGAGATCCCCCGCCTGCGCTGGCTGGCCTTCCACAGCGAGGCCTGCGCCGTCACCCACTACGTCCGCTTCACGATCCCGAAAAAATCCGGGGGCACGCGTGAGCTCGCCGCCCCGCACCGCGACATGGCACGGTGCCAGCTTTGGATCAAGCTGAACATCCTCGACCGCATTCCGCTGCACGAGGCCGCGCATGGTTTCGTGGCCCATCGCGGGACGATGAGCAACGCCGTGCCTCACGTCCGCCGCGATGTGGTGGTCAACGCGGACCTGAGGAATTTCTTTCCCACGATCACCTTTCCACGGGTGAAGGGCATCTTCCAGGAGCTCGGCTATTCGCCCGCCGCCGCCACGATCCTCGCCCTGCTCTGCACCGAGTGCCCGCGCCAGCGGGTAAACTACGCCGGGCGCGAACTATACGCTGCCACTGGCCCGCGCGCCCTGCCGCAAGGCGCATGCACCAGCCCCGCGCTTTCCAATCTCGCCGCCCGCGCGCTCGATTCCCGCCTCACCGGGCTGGCTCGCAAGCTCGGCTGGAATTATACGCGTTACGCCGATGACCTCACCTTCTCCACCAACGGCGAACCCGCGCAAAAGACCGCGTGGATCCTCGCGCGTCTGCGCCACATCGCGGAAAATGAGAGCTTCACGGTGAACGAGCAGAAGACGCGCGTGCAGCGCCCGAATTCGCAGCAGACGGTTACGGGCATCGTGGTCAACAAGCGGCCCAATATTCCGCGCGACACCCTGCGCCGCCTGCGCGCAATCCTGCACCGGGCGAAGACCGAGGGCCTCGACGCGCAGAACCGGGAAAATCATCCGCACTTCACCGCGTGGGTAGGTGGGATGATCGCCTATGTGCAGATGGTGAATCCCGAGCGCGGGCGGAAGCTGAGGGCGGAGTTTGACGCGCTGCCGAAGTGATCGCGGCCACGAAGCGCCCTCGCGGGCGCTCGAAAAATGATGTCATCCTGAGCGAAGCCGAAGGACCTCCAATATCCTTCTTCTTCACCAACCCGTCAGAAGATTACGCGACGATCACGCAGTGACAGCGACGCGCAAGATGCCAGAGGTGATATTGGAGGTCCTTCGACAAGCTCAGGATGACAATTGGTTTGGGGACGCGCGGAGCGCGTCGCAACCCACCGAGCGGCCACACTATCACTTGATCGCGTTAATTCGGCGACTCTCCGCGCATCCAGCGGATGAGCAGGTCGAGGTCGTGCGGGCTGAGGCGGCCGATTTTGCCGAAGGCGGGCATGCGGTCGTTGCGCTTGCCGTAGAAACGATCGTGACCGGGGTTCTTCAAGAAATCGGCCAACCACGCGCGTGAGCCATAACCGGTCAGGTCGGGACCGTCGCCGGAGGCGTCGTTGCGAAATTGATGGCAGTCGGCGCATTCGAGCGCATCGGCCGTGAAGAGTTTCCTGCCCTCGTCGATGAGCGCGGCATCGCTGGCGTCGCTCTCCTTTTGCGCGGGCAAGGCGGCCTCGGCGCTGACCGCGACCAGGATCTTTTCGAGCTGCGCTTTCTCCTCGGCAGTGTAGGAGGGCACTTTTTCGGTGATGAGCCGCACCATCTTGCTCTTCCGCCCGCCAGCCTTCGGATGCACGAAGGCGGTACCGCCGAAGTAGCGCGGGGTCTCGATTAGCTGCGGGTCCATGAAGCCCCGCAACCATTCGCGCGAGCCGAAGCCCGCGAGGTCTGGTGCAGTGGGCGGCTCGGTGAGCGGCGCGCCCAGTCCGTCGCGGCCGGCGTAGGTATGGCAGCTCGCACATTGGCTGGCGAATAGGCGCGGGCCCTGGGTGAGCGGATCGTCGGCCAGCAAGGCCAGGGCGCCTTCGGTCGGAATGCCGCGCCGCGTCAGCGCAAGATGCTTCGCGCGTTCGCCATCGCGTTTGGCCTGGGCGACGGCCGCCTGGTAGTGCTCGTCGGCCGCGTCCTTTTGAAAAGCCATGGTGGTGAGGGCGACGAATCCGCCGAGGCCCACGAAGATGACGAAAAGATTGAACCGATGCCCCGGGCCCCAGCGCCCGAGAAGCGGCATGGCCATGAGCAACAGAAACACCAGCCCCGGGATGACGAGCGATCCCCAGATGAGCCGCTCGCCCTCGAAGAATTTCAGGAACTGGAACAGCGCCATGAAATACCAGTCGGGCCGCGCCGCGCTGTACGGCTCGGCGGGATTGGCCGGTGCGCCGAGTTCCGCGCCATGAAAATACCAGACCAGCGTGAGCACCGTCCCGATCACCGTGCCGCAGGCCACGAAATCCTGGAGCAATTGGTCGGGCCAGAACATCGCGTCCGGCTTTTCCTTCGGCAGTTTCGCCGTAAGCCCGTGCTTCCGGAAAAGGGCGACGTGACCCACGATGAGCAGGACGAGCAGCGCCGGCAGCACGCCGGCGTGCATGGCGAAGAACCGTGTGAGCGTCTGGTGCCCGTAGTTGGCATCGCCCACAACCAGACGCTGCAGTTTGTCGCCGATGAAGGGGACGCCGGAGATAAGGTTGGTCACCACCTTGGTGGACCAATAACCGCGCTGGTCCCACGGGAGCAGATAGCCGGTAAGCGAGATGGCGAGGGTGAGCCCGAGCAGGCCGAGGCCGAACCAGTAGTTCACCTCGCGCGGGGCGCGGTAGGCGCCATCCACCATCACTTGCATGAAGTGCAGCACGAGCAGCGGCACCATGAGTTGCGCCATGAAATGATGAATGCCACGCAGCACCCAGCCGCCAGGCAGCACTTCCTGCGTATAGTAGACGCTCTCCCACGCGCTCTGCGCCCCGGCGCTGTAGTTCATCCACAGGACGATCCCGGTGATAAACTGCACGGCGATGGCAAAGGTCAGCGTGCTGCCCCACACGTAGCGCCAGCGCGCGCCGCCGGGCACATGCTCATGCAGCGCCAGCCGCGCCAGCCCGCGGTATCCCGTGCGCGCATCCAGCCAGTCGAAGAGCGCCTTCATGCGATGGGCAGCCTCTCCTTCACCCCCGCCTTGAACGTCTGGAACTTCACCCATACCTCGCCCTCGTCGCGGATCTCCACCGCGAGGGTGTCCAGGCCCCGCGCCGCCGGGCTGGGTCCGCTGATCTCCCCATCATGGGTGAACGCGCTGTTGTGGCAGGGGCAGAAGAAAATCTTCTTCTCCTTGCGCCACTCGACCGCGCAACCGAGGTGCGGACACGCCGATTGAAACGCGCGCACCGACGTCTCGTCGAGACGCTCGAGAAAGACCGCACCCACCGCACTGCGCGGGTGGCGGGTCCACGCATCGGTGCGCTCAACGAAGACCTGAAAAAGGCGGGGCGCCGCGCCGATGGGCAGCGCCTCGATCTTTGTGAGGTTCACCCAGGAACCATCGGGAGGCGCGGAGCTCAACGGCCCGAGCAGCACGGTCACGCCCGCGGCCAGCGGCGCCAGCACGCAAGCGCCGCCGAGCGCCAGGCACGCCGCGGATTTCAGAAACTCACGACGGTCGCCGGAGGCGGCCGATGGCACGTCGGGAGAGGGATTCTCGGGTTCGTGGGAAGGGTCCATGGAGACGGTGTGCGAAGTTCTAGCGAGCCGGCCGCATTCGGGCCAGCTTCGGCAAAGCCTTCGCGATCAGCGCAGGCCCATCCAAAAGGCGGATTGCGGCGACAGAGTGGCTGGGGATTGGGGAGGCATAAATCTAAAATGGCAAATAATCACACAATACAACCTTTTTGATTATTCCATACCCGCTGTCAAGACTCCGCGGGGCGATTCCGGCTTTCCCATGCTCCAAATCGACTTTGCCTCTAACAAAATCCTGCCATAAAGCTTCGCTCCCTCACACCCACCTCCCATGCAACTCCGTTCCTTCCTCGCCCTTTCCTGCCTCCTCACTTCCGCCGCCTTCGCCGCCGACCTGCCCCCCGTCCCGAAGGAATCCATCGCCAAGAAAAAGGAACTCCTTTTCTCCGATGACTTCCAGGGCGCCAAACTGGATGCGAAATGGCATCGCGTAGTCGACACCTTTGCCGTCGAGAACGGCGTGCTCAAAGGCACGCAGACTCGCGATCAGGACATTCCCGCCGCCGATGGCAAACCTGCCGTCACCAAGCACGCCGCCGTCTACGGCCTGGAGCTGCCCACCAAGGACAGCGTGGTCGAGGTCAAGATTCGCTTCGAGGGTAACACCATGATGGATGTCGAGTTCGATGACCGCAAGTTCGAGGGCTCGCACTACGGCCACCTTTGCCGCGCCCAGGTCTACCTCGACAAAGTCACCATCCTCGACGAGCGCGACGGCACACAGAGCAATGCCCTGATCGAGCTGCGCAAAGACGCCGCCACGAACAAGGACGCGATCAACAAGCTCGTCTCTTCGCACGTCGCCAGCTTCCCGCTGGCCAGCAAGCTTGAGGCCGGCAAGACCTATACGCTCGTCGTCGAGACCGTCGGCGAAGCCATGCGCGTGACCATCGATGGCACACCCGTCGCCTACTTCAAGTCGCCCGGCATCGGCCACGCCACCAAGTCCAAGATCGAGCTCGGCGTCGCCGGCAAGAGCGGCCTTTTCGACGATATCAAGGTCTGGAACGCCGAGCCGGCGAAGTAGTCTTTCCTGCTAACGCCGCAGTTCCACCTGCAGCGCGTCCTGCTTTTCCGCCGGCACCCATTCGGTGGAGGGAGCGAAGCCGTTGCCGGAGAATGTGAGACCGATCTGGTCGCTGGGGGCGGCGTCCCAAGTGAATTCGCCGTTGGTACCGGTCGTGGCCACCTGTTGCTCGACCGAGACTTCGGCCCAGCCGATAAATGTCACCCGCACCTTCGGCACCGGCTTGCCGTCATTATCGCGGACCTGGCCGGTGATGCGTCGCCGGGCTGTGGCCTTGAGTTGAACGGGCTCCATCCCGGGCGCCACCGTCACGGTCCGCGCAACCAGCGCGAGGTTCTTCGGCGACAACGATAGCATCAGGTCTGCCGGGTAGCGCCAGGGTACGGAGAAATGGCCGGTGGCATCGGTCTTCACGTTTTGGGGCCGCGCGTGTTGCAGGGCGTTCTGCAGGAAAACCCACTGCTCGTACTCTTCCTTGCTCACGGAAAACCGCCAGGACGGGGCCACCTTGACCTCCTCGTTGGCCAGCGGCGCACCATCGGGCGCGAGGGCCACGCCCTGCACCGCCACGGGTGCCTCCAGACGGAACTCGGCGGTCTGACCCAGCAGCGCCTCGCGATCCACGGTAGGCGCGGGCTCCTGCGAGCCGGAGCGATACCGCGTCTCCCAAGCCAGCGGGTGGTTCACGGCCAGCAGCAGCTTCACGAAATCCTTGGGTACACTATCGCAGTGCCAGCGGCCCTGGGCATCGGTGACGCAAGTTTCCACCGGCACCAATGGCGGGGCGGACGGTTCCACCACGCCATTGAAGCCGGGCGGCAGATCCAGGGTTACGGTGCCCGAGGCCGCGAGCACGGCGACGCGGGCGCCCTCCAGCAACTTCCCGTCATGATCCTTCACCACGCCGCCAACCGTACACCCCGCGGCCATGCGCCAGGTCTTCTGCGCGGGCAGCGAATCTTCTCGGCACATCTCGGGCGGCGCGAAGTAGCCCGCCTTGACAACTGTGACGGTGAGCTGGCGCGACGGCGGTTGCGGCGACCCGAGCGGCACCCGCACCTTGCCCTCCGCATCCGTCTTCAAAGTGCGATCCGGTAGCGGCAGAAAATGATATTGCCGCTGGGTGAGCCGCACTTCCGCGCCGGCGATGGGCGCACCCGACTGGTCATCGACGACCTGGAGTTCCGCAAAATCGCCCGTGTCGAAGCCGGGGCCGACGCCCAGCTTCTTGATGAGCTCCTGCGCCTCGGGCGACGACTCCCAGATCAACGGCGATTCAAAATAATCGCCCGAGTAGGTCACGTTCATCCGGCGCTGCCCATGCAAGGAACATCGCAGGATCGGCACCACCGGACCGAACTCCTTCATCTGTTCCTCCTTCACTTCCCAAAACGTCCGGCCTCCCCCGGCGAATTCCGTGGCCCGGAATTCGTAGGAATAGGAGCTCGGGATCTTCGGGTCGCGCTCGCTCACACGCTTCTTCGGCTCGAGCGGGGAGACCAGCACGGCCTTGTCTGGCAAATACCCGGGCACGAGGTCCGACAAATAATCCGGCACCTGCCCGTGCGCTTTCTTATACTCCATGATCGCCTTCCAAATCTGGAGCATCTGTCGCTTGTCCGTTTCCTTGTCCTGGTCCACCACTTCCGTGTTCGCGCTGGTGTTGTTGCTCCGGTCCACCGTCGGCTCCACCGCCCGGGCTACGAGTGAAAGGACCACCGCCGCGACACTGCAAAGCAGGCCAACTGAAAGCGCCGAGCGGTTCATGTTTCGTCCAGGGAGAACCGCCAGCATAGGGAACTTCGCGCGCCAGGCAAGCCACGCGCGGAGAAGCGGCGGTCACAGCCGCTGCCCAACAAACATTAGATGAAAACCCGGCCCTCTCTCGAGAGAGGCGAACACCTTTTCAGGAACCGGATTTTGCCGCCGCGTCCACGGCGGGCAAGGAAATCAGCGGTGGGTGGCTTTTTTGACCGAGGCTACGGCAGAACGGCCGAAGCGAGTGAACATGGCGCCGGCGGCAGCGAGAGGCAGAGCGAGCAGCATATCGCGGGAGCGGTGCGCGGGTTCGGCGATGTAGCGGTCGGTGAAAGTGGGCGTGGAGCGCTGGCTGAAAAGGCGACCGAGGAAGAGTCCGCAGGCAAAGGCCGCGAGCAGCGCAGGGAGACGATTTTCCCGGATGTAGGCGGAGCTTTCGCGCAGTGCGCTTTGGGCCTGCTCTTGGGCCGTATCCCAGGCTTCCTTTGCGCGGCCTTGCAGATCTTCCGCGGCTTGCTGGCCATTGTGCTGCAATTCCGCGGCGGTATCGGTGATTTTGTCGGCGAAGTCGTTGGTGGGGTCCATGGGTTCTTAGTTCTTAGTTCTTAGTTCTTAGTTCTTGGTACTTGGTACTTGGTTCTGATTCGAAAAAGGGATCCGCAGGCGGCTCTTTGGTTGCCAGTTACGGCGCGGGAACGCGGCCATCTATCAACGATCCACTCTCCCAGCTCCCCTCTCAAAGCGACCGCGGCCGAAAGCAGTTTCCTGCCTCGACCGCGGGGCGCGTCGGAGGACGCGCAAATGCTCAGCCGGGAGCTGCGATGGCGGGGAAATTAGTAGGTGCGAATCGTGCGCGATTCGGTGACGGGGCCAACCG